>WNGE01000048.1_pt1 | contig 149613 bp, 145 predicted proteins | sample 5400651 | NCBI WGS metagenome assembly WNGE01 (sample SAMN13153370, study PRJNA577476) | soil metagenome | isolation source: 60 cm soil or saprolite under grassland replicate 2 | place: USA:California | collected 2016-06-15
ACGGAAGGGCCGTCGCCTACCTCAGGACATCCTCACCCTGGCGTCGCACACGACAACCAGCAAGACCCCACCCACCACACCACCCAACATCACCCCAACCCGACGCCGTGGTCCTCACCCAGCCTGGCGGTCAACACGCCGGTCCGATCGTAACGGCGACCCTTGTTTACTCCCCTGTAGTATCGGTACTCTACACGCGTCCGATGGTAGTACGCGTGTAGGAGGTAGGTCCACGCGATGTTCATCAGGACGATAAAGGTCTCCGACTTGAACTTGATTAGAGGATTGTTAAAGACCTGCACGGCCGTCAGGGCAGCGTCCTGGGACTGAGCTAGCAGCCGCATAACCGTCGCACGCATGTGGCGATCCTAGGCCCCAGCCTGGATGTGGTCGGACGCAGTCCAGTAACGGGCGCTGTCACGGAGAAGGTGCTGCGTCGATGAGACAGTAGCGGGCCCGACCTGCTTGGACGGCCGCTGAGCGCCTTCCTTGCCACGTGTCAAGGCGCACGGCGATGCGGATTGTCCCTCGGGGCGCGCGGCCGAGGACGGCGCGCAGCGCCGCCCGCAGCGCCGCGCGGACCGGGCCGTCGCCGCCCGTAGGCGGCGTCTTGATCCAATATCGGTTAACTCGGCAACGGGGGTTGGCCGGAACGAGGCGGCCTCCTCTGCGAGACCGCCACTGAGGACTACGAACAGCGGTGGGCATTGCCGCAACGATGCCCGCCTGTCATCGGCTCGCGCTGAGATATGCTATGGCCGCCGCAAGTCGCTCGGGATCGTCGCCGAATTGGCCCAGTCCGACGTTACAACTATGGCAGAGCAGTCCACGAATGCGATTCGTGATGTGGCAGTGGTCGATGTGCCACAATTCCCCACGCCCACCTGGCACGTCAGTACGGCAGATGGCGCAGCGCCCGCCTTGCTCGGCGACCATTCGATCCCAGTCGCCCTGCGTAATGCCGTACCTCCGCAATAGCCGCCTACGCTCCCTCGCGTAGGTCTGGGCAGCGTCACGTCGATCTTTCCGACAGGCTGGGCAGACCGGCTTGCCAACTCGCGCTACGTCAGTCGACCCACATGAACAGGCACGCGTCGTTCTAGTGTAATGAGATCCGTTCTCCTTTACGCGGCTCTGGCGACATCGCCGATCTCCGTGGCTCGTAGGAGTCTTTCCATCTGCGCAGCGACCGACCGGACCTTCTCGATGATCTCGTCGGCGGTCGCCGTCCACTCGAACGGCGAGCAGTCGGTGTTCCAGTCCGCCACGAACATCTCGATATCCTTAGTGAGGGCCTTTGCCGAGGTGTGCGTCCCGCGCCGGATCAGCCGCCGGGTGATGATACCGTTCCAGATCTCGATCTGGTTTATCCAGGACGCCCCGGTGGGGGTCAAGTGAAACACCACCCGGCCGTTGTGTTTGGCCAGCCAGGCGCCGGTCTCCTCGGACAGGTGCACGGAGGCGTTGTCGAGGACCACGTGAATCTTCTTGCCGGGGTAGGCTGCGACGACCTTCCGCATCAGCCGCAGGAAGTCCGCGGTGGCGTGCGTTGGGGACAGGGCGGCGATGACTCGCCCGGTGCGGATGTCCAGCGCCGCGTACAGGTCGGTCGCGCCGCACCGCCGGTAATCGTGGGTGCGCTTTTCGGCCTTGCCGAAGTCGATCGGCAGCAGCGGCTGGGTGCGGTCCAGCGCCTGGATGCCCGTCTTGGCGTCGACGGACACCACGACCTCGCCGTCGGGCGGGTGCAGGTAGAGTCCGACGACGTCGCGGACCTTCTCCTCGAAGCGGGGGTCGGTGGAGACCTTGAACGTGCCCTGCCGCCACGGCTGCAGACCGGCCTCCCGCCACAGCCTGGACACCCAGGTCTGGGACACGTAGACGCCCTCGGTCAGCTTGACGTAGCGGGCCATCGCTCCCGAGGACCAATGCGATATCCCTAGCTCGGCCGGCGGCGCCATCCGGGTCAGCGCGAGAACCCGGGAGCGTATGCGGTCGGGGATCTGCCGCGGCCCACCGGGCGATTTCCGGTCCGCCAGGCCGTCCAACCCGACCTGTTCGTACCGGCGTAGCCACTTGTCGATCGTCGGCCGCGTCGCACCCGACATCGCCGCGATCTCCGTCTTCCGGTGCCCGTCGTGGTACCAGAGCACTATCTGTGCTCTGGTACCACGACCGAACGGTCGTACGTCTTCGACCTCAGCACGCCTTCGAGTTCGACCCGCTGCTCCTCCGAGAGATTCACGCTATGATCATCTCATAATATAATCCACCTGTAAAGCACTACTGATCTAGCAACACTAGCTGCTCGAAGTTTCTTTGCTGCCTCTGTGGCCTGATATTTGCAAAGGTCACCACAGTAGATTCGTAAGGGACCGGTCGTTCTGATGTAGGCAAATTGGCGGCCACAATGCGCGCATTGTTGTTGGTTCAGACCCGGGGGGTGCTTTGGCACATAGCGCTCTCGGAATGCACGAGCGGCGCGGGCGAGGGCGCATGTCTTGCATTCAGCACGACGCCCATCTCGGGCGTTGGAGAAGCGGTGGAAGTCATCTAGTGGCTTAACTGCCCTGCACATCGAACACTGTTTCTTTGTCGCCACAGAGGACAGCATACTGCTATTTGCCAACAGGTTGGGTCCAACACGTCCCATGGCGCTGCGGGGAGTCACTGGCTAGCCGGCTGGGGTGCCGTGCTCGAGGTAGTGGGGGCGGCCGGTGCGGTGTGCGTCGAGGGCGGCGGCCAGGCGGCGGGCGAGGCGGGGGATGAGCAGGCGGCCGGCGGTGGTGAGGTCGTGGAAGGCGTGGGTGGCAAGCTCAGCCGGGTCGAGGTGAATGGCGGCGAGGTAGTCGGCGGCGAGAGCGCCGCCGTCGAAGATGAACAGGAGCTTGTCGCCCTCGGCGTCGGCGGGGGCCCAGTCGATGACGAGGAGGCCGCCGATGGGTGGGGTGATGCCGAGTTCTTCGCCGACTTCACGGATGCAGGCGCGGAGCGGTGACTCGCCGGGTTCGACGTAGCCGCCGGGGATGTCCCAGTGCTCCTTGTAGGCGGGCTGAACGAGGAGGACCCGGTCGTGCTCGTCGGTGAACAGAGCGCCGGCGGCGACGCGGGGGGTGGCCATGGGTGGGGTGGGCGGCTCGGTCTCCACGAGCGCCGACCCTATCCGTCGGGCTGCTACGCGATGCGGAGGCGCTTGGCGAGGGCGTCGAGGTGGTAGGAGGGCTTGCCGCGCTGGTTGCGGACCCAGGTCAGGACGAGCTGGCGGCTGAGGAAGTGGTAGCGGACCTGTTCGGGGGCGAGCTGCTCGGCGTCGAGGAGGACGTCGAGGGCCTGGTCCGGACGGTTGCGGGTCGAGAGCGCCCGGGCGACTTCGAGGGCGTGTCGGACTCGGCGCTCGGTGGGCAGGGCGCTGGTGTCGAGGCGGGGGCCGAGGTCTGCAGCTATCTGCATGTCGCCGAGTTCGGCGGCGGTGGCGACGCGGTGGATGGCGACGTTCGTGGGGCCGAAGGAGGTCCACATGTGGTTGCCGTCCCGGCCGAGGCGGCGGGCGACGGCATCGGCTTCGGCGAGGAAGGCGCGGGTGGTGGCGCGGTCCTCGGCGCGGGCGGCGGCCATGGCGCCGGCGAGGAACAGCGTCCCGTAAACCGAGAGCAGGTCGTCGCCGGTGCGGCCGTGGTCGGGGCCGGACAGTAGCCGGACAAGCTCGGAGTCGGTGCCCGGTGAGCGGAAGGCGAGTTCGTTGCGGAGGTAGTCGGCGGCCTGCTCGGTCAGTCGGACAGCAGCGGCGTACTGGCCGGTGGACAACAGGGAGTGCGCGACGGAACGGAACAGGGAGCCGAGGACGACCGGGTCGCCGGAGCGCTCGGCGCTGGCGAGGCCGCGGTCGGAGGCGGTCCAGGCGAGGTCGGTCTCGCCGACCTTGGTCAGGGTCATGGCGGCGGCCTGGTAGGTCAGTGCCAGTAGCCCGTGGGCGCGCGCCTTGTCGTCGCCGTCGTACTCGCGGGTGGCCAGCTGCGCGGCCGACAGCACGCCGGGTAGCTCGCGGGTGACCCGGCCGAAGCGGGAGTCCTGGTAGGAGGTCCACATGTCAGCGACCCGCCGGCCGAGCACAGCCAGGGGAAGGGGTTCACCGTGCTCGTGCTCTCCGAAGAGGCGGGTGATCTGCCGGTAGTCCATCAGCGCGTCCCGCAACGCGAGCACGGTGCGCGGGCCGGCGTCGGCCGGCGTCCAGTCCACGAGGACGGTTCGGCGAGCAGGTCGCCAAGCGAGACGTCCAGGGCGTCGCGAGAGCCTTGATGACCGGCAGCCGGTCCAGCGGGATCACGTCGCGCTCGGCCTTGGACAGCCAGTCCACGGTGCGGCCGACCAGCCCGGCCAGGGCCTCCTGGGACAGTCCGCGGCGGATGCGGTACCAGCGCACCCGCTGCCCGATGCTGAGCATGTCTGTCATCCCGCGCATGCGATAGAGCCTCGCAACCCTCCTGCGAACTACCCCGGAAAGTTCTTCCGGGTTACAGCCTCGCACTGCCCATAGCGTCGTTGCTGTCCCGATCAGTGTCCGGGACACCAGCGACGAAAGGGAACAGTCATGGCGCTTCAAGCCCCGCCGATCCCGGTGGAGTTCGGGTTCGCCTTCCCGGCCGGCGCGTTCGCCGAGTCGGTCGAGCCGGTGCCCGACTTCGAGGCCAGCAAGGGCCGCGCGGACAAGGTGCAGCTGCGAGACAAGGCCACCGGCCAGCCGGTGTGGATCGTGCATGTCTACGACCCGGACCCGCGGGCGCGGACGAAGTCGACCAAGGTCAAGATCGTCTCGCCGGTCCAGCCGGCTCTGCCCGAGCCGCCCGGCGACTCGCCGTTCCGGCCGGTCGAGTTCGAGGGCCTCACGGTCACCCCGTACGTCACCGACAAGGGCCGGCTCGGCTACTCGCTGCGGGCCCGCGCCGTTCGTCCTGCCGGTGTTCCGGCGGCCCGGCACACCCGCTCGGCCCCCGCTGCCTGACCCGGCGCAGTCGACGCCCGGCCGGTACAGGTTGGCGCCCAGGCCGGCCGGGCGTCTCCATCCCCAACCCGATGCACGGACTGGAGACGTGAGATGAGCCTATCCCGCAAGGAAGTCCAACAAGCTGACGGCGGCCGGCTGGACCGTCGCCGAGATGAGTCCTTGGCCGGCGTTGCGCGGCGCGCTGCGATCGCTGGTCGGCCGTGTCGCGGTGCACGCGAGGTGGTCGCGGTGAGCGACTACCAGCCGGCGACCGCGCACATCACGCTCGACCCGGTCGGGCTGCAGGGCCTGTGCCACCGGTACCCCAACCGGCCGCCGATCCTGTCGCTGGACGGCCGAGTGTGGACGCTGACCCTCAGCGCAGGCGAGCACCCGGACCCGGCGCGAGCCGAACGTGCTGCCGACAGCCTTCTGCAACTGGCCACGAGCTACGCCGACGCCACCCGCGTCTGGGCCGAGCAGCGCCGGCACACGGCGTGCGAGACCTGCGGGCATCACGATTCGGCGGTGCCCGCATGAGGACGCGGGAGATCGTCGATGTGCGGCTAACCTGGCGGGCGCCGCGCTGGGTCCGCGTGCTGCTCGCCGTGTGCCGGTGCGCCGGCTGGGTTGGCCGGATGGCCTGGTGGTGGCGGTTCGAGCTTGCCGCTGCGGCGGTCGTGCTGTTCGTCCGCGGCGCGCTCGCCTCGATCGTAGGTCTGGACGTGGCCACGCTAGCGGTGGCCGGCATGGGCGTCTGGCTGCTGCTCTGGCCGAGGACGCGGCGGTCGCTGGTTGGCCGGGCCTGGTGCGCGATTGTCCGGCGACGCCTGATCGCCTGCCTGCGGGAGACCCGCACCGTTACCCGGCGAGGCGGGGACCTGCCCGTCGTCGTACGCAGCCGGCCGACCGTGGTCGGCGAGCGGATCACCCTGTGGTGTCGGATCGGGCAGTCCGCGGAGCAGATCGGCTCCCGCATCGCCGAAATGCGCTCGGCTGCCTGGTGCCAGGAGATCCGGGTCACCCGCGACCCGCGGCGGGCGCACCTGGTCTACGTCGAGGTGATCCGCCACGACACCCTCGCCCGGATCGTCGCCGCCCTGCCAGTGCCAGAGTCGGTCGACCTGACCCGGGTGCCGGTCGGCCGGACCGAACTGGGCGTGGTGTGGCTGCTGCGGCTGCTCGGAACGCACCTGCTGATCGCCGGGGTGACCGGCGCCGGCAAGGGCTCGGTGGTGTGGTCGCTGCTGCGCGGCATCGCGCCGGCGATCCGATCCGGACAGGTGCAGGTGTGGGCGGTCGACCCCAAGGGCGGTATGGAACTCCGCCTCGGACGTCGGCTGTTCGCCCGGTTCGCGCACCGCGAGTACGCCGACATGGTCGAGTTGCTCGAAGACGCCGTCGCCGTGATGCGCGATCGCGCGGCCCGGCTGGCCGGAACGGTCCGGCTGCACACACCCACCATCGACGAGCCGCTGATCCTGGTCCTGGTCGACGAGGTCGCCAACCTCACCGCCTACCTGTCCGACCGGGACCTTCGCCGGCGCGCCGAGAGCGCGCTCGCTCTGCTGCTCACCCAGGGCCGCGCGGTCGGCGTCTCCGTGGTCGCCTGCCTACAGGACCCGCGCAAGGAAGTCCTCGGCCTGCGCAACCTGTTCCCCACCAAGGTCGCACTCCGGCTCGACGAACCGTCCCAAGTGGACATGGTCCTCGGCGACGGCGCCCGGGACCGCGGCGCGCTCGCCGACAGCATCCCAGACACATCACCCGGCGTCGGCTACACCCGGGAGGACGGCTCCACCGCCGTCATCCGGGTCCGCGCCGGCTACCTCACCGACCAGGACATCACAGCAATGGCGCAGCACTATGCCGCGCCGAGCAACCGTCCCATCTCGACGGCCGGAGGCGAAGCAGCATGACCAGCGGATCACACGTCGTCGTCGTACTCGACCAGCGCGGCCAGTGGGCCGACGTGCTCGGTTACGGTGGCCGCAAGCAGGTGGACGACCGGCCTGGACGGCTACGGACGGCGGGGACGGACTTTGCAAGGCGGGGGTTGGGGGTTCAAGTCCCCCCGTCTCCACCACCGCCACACCCCGCCTGACCTGCGGCTGTGCCATCGTCCCCTCCTTCTGCGGGTGGTCTCGGCCGGTCGGTGTAGCCATCGGTGTAGCCAAGCTCAGCCGCCGAGGGCCTCCTCCATGGCGTCGGCGGCCGCGCGGAGCCGCTCGGGCAGCACGACGCCGTACCGGTCCATCGTCTGCCGGATCGTGGTGTGCCCGAGGATCTCCATCACAGTCCGCGGGTCGACGCCGTGGGCCAAACTGGTGGAGGCGCAGCCGTGCCGGAGACCCATGGTCAGGCCGAGCACGAAGACGGCCTCCAGCCGGTCACCTTCGACGGTCGCCAGGAACGCACGCGCCTCCTCGACCGTGAGCGCCTGGCGCTCCTCCTGACCCAGACTCGGCCCCTTGACGGCGCGAGCGACGTTGCGCGGACCAGGTGTGCCGCTCGGCGTCGGCGAGAGCCACCCGGAGCACAGCATGGATCTTGACGAGCGTCGCAGGTGCGACCGCATCTCGGCGGGTGGAGAGCAGCCGTTGCACGTCCCGGGGCGCGAGCTTGTCGAGGCGCACTCTGCCGAGCACGGGCACCAGATGCGCCGTGACGATCTGGCGGTACCGCCGGAGCTTTGTCGGCCGCGTCCCGTCGTGTGCCTTGATCTCCGTCAGCCACTCGTCGAGCCACTCGGCGAGCGTCCGCGAACGGCAGCGAGGTTCTGTCCCTTTTGGGCGCGGCCCGGCGTAGGTTGTCCAGCTTCCTGAGCACGTCTCGCCTGGGTCTGCTAGGCGGGCCACGCTCCCGCGGTCGTGTCCGGCTGACCAGTTCGTGCCCCTGACGGTCGGCCCGGACCGGCGCACCCCGTACCCTTCCGCAATGCGACGGCGCGGGCCGGTGGCAGCGAGGCTGGTGGCGGAGACAGTGGTAGCGGCGCGGCTGGGGCTGGCGGTCGGAATCGTGCTGCTGGCCGGATGCGACCGCGGCTCGACCGCGACCCTCGGTACGGCCGCATCGGCCCCGACCACGACGAGCCCGAGCGGTGGCGCGACGCCGGCCCGCACCAGCCCGTCGGCCCGGAGCGGCCGCCCGACCCCGCCGCCGAGCCCGGTGGAAGGGCCGTGCCGGTACCTGGACTCCGACACCGTCGCCGGCATCGTCGGCCAGCACATCACCCGAAGCACCGTCACGCCCACCCGGCCGTACCCCGGGTGCACGTTCTACCGCCCGAACGGCGAGGCGGCAGCCAACATCGCGGTGACCGTCCTGGCCACCCCGACCCAAGCACAGGCCAAGGCGATCGCGATCGGTGGCCAGGCCGCCAACCCGGTAAACGGCCTTGGCGACGGCGGCGTGGTCGCGATCGCCGACACTGGAGGGGTGCTCGCCGTCAGCACCGGCCGGACCCTGATCGTGGTCCGGATCAACCAGCGCAGTTCGCTGGAGGCGAAGGAGCTAGCCCGGTCCGTGCTCGCCGCGTTGTAGCGGTCTCAGCCCGGTTCCGGCTCGTCCGGCCGGTCGTACACCGGCGGCCCGCTCGGCTGGTCCTGCCGCTTGCGGGTCGCCAGGCCCACCGCGACGCCGAGCCACAGTCCGACCGCGAGCGCGCCGGCTGCCGCGAGTGCGCCGCGCAGGCCGCTCGGCACCTGCCGGGCCGGCCGCTGCCGCGCCATCCGTACCTCCATTCCGTCGGCTTCCAGGCCACCGGGAGCGTCCCGGGCGCATCAGCGACGCGTGAGAGGATGGTCCCGCAGTTGCCCGTCGTCGATCGAAGGAGCCCCTCGGGTGGCCACCGAGCTCTACGTGACCCTGCACACCACCGTCGGGGACATCGTCCTCCAGCTCTACCCCAATCACGCCCCACGGACGGTGCGCAACTTCGTCGAGCTGGCCGAGGGGCAGCGGGAATGGACCGACCCGGCCGGCAAGAGCACGACCACAGCGCTGTACGACGGGACGATCTTCCACCGGGTGATGGACGGCTTCATGATCCAGGGTGGCGACCCGCTCGGCAACGGCCGCGGCGGCCCCGGGTACAAGTTCGCCGACGAGTTCCACCCCGAGTTGGCGTTCACCCGGCCGTACCTGCTCGCCATGGCGAACGCCGGGCCGAACACGAACGGCTCGCAGTTCTTCATCACGGTGGCGCCGACGCCGTGGTTGACGAACAAGCACACGATCTTTGGCGAGGTGGCCGACGAGCAGGGCCGGAAGGTGGTCGACACGATCGCCAAGACCCGCACCGGGCCGATGGACCGGCCGACCCAGGACATCACGATCACCCAGGTGACCGTGGAGCGCCGCGAGACCTGACGGATGACCTCAGAGCAGTACCCGGCGACGGAGTCCACCCCGGCACCGCGCTGCTACCGGCACCGGGACCGGGAGACCTGGGTCAGCTGCACTCGATGTGGGCGGCCGATCTGTCCGGACTGCCTGCGGCCGGCTGCGGTCGGCTTCCAGTGCCCGGACTGCGTGGCCGAGGGGCGGGCCAGCACCAGGCCGGCCCGCGCCCCGTACGGCGGTGCGCTGGTGCAGCGGACCGGCCTGGTGACGGTGGTCGTCGCGGTGCTGAACGTCGTCACGTTCGCGGTCACCGGGGTGACCGCGCCGGGAGGGTTCGCCAACAACACCCGCTCGAACCTGTTCGGCAAGCTCGACCTCATCCCGTACCAGGTGGCGGTCAACGGTGAGTACTGGCGGCTGATCAGCGCCGCGTTCCTGCACATCGGCCTGCTGCACCTGCTGGTGAACATGGTCGCGCTCGCGATCGTGGGTCCTTCGCTGGAGCGTGTCTTCGGGCACTGGCGGTTCACCGCGCTCTACCTGCTCAGCGCGTTCGGCGGGTCGGTCTCGGTGTACCTGTTCGACCCGCGTGGGGCGGCCGGTGCCTCCGGCGCGATCTACGGCCTGTTCGCCGCGACCGTGATCGTGCTGCGCAAGCTCGGCCTGGACCCGCGGGCCATGTTGGTGATCATCGGGATCAACTTCGCGGTCAGCTTCGCGCCGGGCATCTCGCTGTTCGGCCACCTGGGCGGGTTCGTCGTCGGCACGCTCACCGCGCTGCTATTGGTCTACACCCCGCGCGGGCCGTACCGGACCTCGACCCAGATCCTGGCGCTCGGGGTGTTGCTCGCGGTGCTGGTCGGCCTCGTCGTCTACCGCACCCATGTCCTGGTCGGGTGACTCGGGTGACGCAGCACTAGTGACCCGTGATGCGGGACATTAGCTGCCGAACGGGTAGGCGCGAATCTGACGCAGCGCCTCGGCGACGTCACGCGGATCGGCACCGAGCGACCTGCGGCCGAGCACCACGAGCGTGTCGCCCGCGTCCAACTCGAGCGTGCGGGACACCAGCCCGTACCTGTTGTGCTCGTCGACCCGCACCCGCTGCACCGCCGACCAGGGCAACCGCCGGCGTACGGCCAGGGTGCGCACCTCCACCGTCTCGGCGTCGGCCCGCAGCCGCGGCCGAACCAGCAGGTCCGCCAGCACCAGCCCGACCAGGCACAGCGCGCCGATCCCGAACAGCAGCCGGCCGGCCGGATCGGAGGTCGCAGCGAGCGCGGCGGCGACCACGGCGCCGGCCGCGGCCATAGCGGTCTCGGCCGTGCGGGGTGCCCACTGCATCCGGCCAGCGTACGATTGACGAAGCCTACTGAGGAGTAACAATGCGTGACGCTGTGATCGTTGAGGCGGTGCGGACCCCGGTCGGCAAGCGGAATGGTGGCCTCGCCGGTGTGCATCCGGTGGACCTGTCCGCCCACGTGCTCGACGCGCTGGCCGAGCGTTCCGGGATCGACCCGGCGGTCGTCGACGACGTGATCTGGGGCTGCGTGAGCCAGGTCGGCGAGCAGACGTTCAACGTCGGACGCAACGCGGCGCTGGCCGCCGGCTGGCCGGAGTCGGTGCCCGGCACGACCATCGACCGGCAGTGCGGCTCCTCTCAGCAGGCCGTGCACTTCGCCGCTGCCGCTGTCCTCAGTGGACAGTGTGACGTGGTGGTGGCCGGCGGCGTGGAGTCGATGAGCCGGGTGCCGATGGCCTCCTCGATCGGCCGGGACGTGGGTTGGCCGTTCGGGCCCCGACTGATGGCGCGCTACCACGGCATCGTGTTCAACCAGGGGGTCAGCGCCGAGATGGTCGCGGCGCGCTGGGGGTTCAGCCGCGCTCAGCTCGACGAGTTCAGCCTGCGGTCGCACGCTCGCGCCGCGGCGGCCCAGGACGCCGGCGCGTTCGAGGCCGAACTGGCGCCGGTGCCGGTCGGCGACGGCGCGCCGGTCGGCGCCGACGAGGGGGTCCGGCGGGACACCTCGCTGGAGGCGCTCGGCGCGCTGAAGACGCCGTTCAAGGCCGACGGCGTGGTGACGGCCGGCTCCTCCTCGCAGATCTCCGACGGTGCGGCGGCGCTGCTGGTGACCAGCAGCGAGGCGGCCGGCGAGCTGGGGCTCCGCCCGCTGGCCCGGATCCACACCGCGGTGCTGGCCGCCACCGATCCGGTGATCATGCTGACCGCGCCGATCCCAGCCACCGAGAAGGCGCTGAAGCGGTCCGGGCTGGCCATCGGCGACATCGGCGCGTTCGAGGTGAACGAGGCGTTCGCGCCGGTGCCGCTGGCCTGGCTGGCCGAGACCGGCGCCGACCCGGCGTTGCTCAACCCGCTGGGCGGGGCGATCGCGCTCGGCCATCCGCTGGGCGGTTCGGGCGCGCGGCTGATGACGACGCTCGTTCACCACATGCGGGCCAACGACATCCGCTACGGCCTGCAGACGATGTGCGAGGGCGGCGGGATGGCGAACGCCACCATTCTCGAGCTGCTCTGAGGTCCACAGCTCATCCACAGCCGCATGTGGACAAATCCGCGGGCGTCCACAGCTGTGCACAACCATGGGGATGAATCACACGTGTGTGCTTCCGGCTGGTCGCCGGACGGGCCTCAGGGGCAGTCAGCGCCAGCGCACCGCCATGGCCAGACCGGCGACCATCAGCCCGAAGCCGACCGCGAAGTTCCACGCTGCGCCGATGTCCTTCATCACCGGGACCCGCTCGTTCGCGATGTAGTAGACGACGATGTAGGCCAGGCCGAGCAGCATCAGCGCGACCATGACGAACGGATACCAGGCCGGGCTCGGCCCCTTCTTCTTGGCGACGGTCGAGGCAGAGGGCAAGACGTTGCTCGGCGGGGTGTACGCCGTCTTCTTGCGCACGCGGGACTTGGGCACCTGTTCTCCTCCTGTGCTGCTTGCGAGCTAGCGTAGACGGCCATGACGGCGGGGGGGACTGGCAGTCCGGGCCGGACCGCCGGCGCACGGCGCCGGTGGCGCGTTCTGGTGCCCGCGATCGCCCTGCTCGCCGGTGTGTTGTTCGCGACCAGCGCGGAGACCGCGCGGGGCACGGACCTGCGGTCCGGCCGCCGGGTCGAGCTCGCCCAGCTCATCACGGCCGAGGAGCGGACGGTCGGCAAGGCGACCGCGCGGGTCACCGGACTCCAGGCGGAGGTGGACGGGCTGGAGCGGCAGGCCGCCACCCGGGACCAGCGGGTCGCCGCGGTACGGAAGTCGAGCGCGCCGCTGGCCACCGGCGTCGGGCTGTCCGCGTTGCGCGGACCCGGCCTGACCGTGTTGCTGGACGACGCTCCGCGGGAACCGGGCGGTGGGCTCCCACCCGGCGCCCGCCCGGATGACGTTATCGTGCACCAGCAGGACGTCCAGGCAGTGGTGAACGCGCTGTGGGCCGGTGGCGCGGACGGGCTCGCGGTCATGGGCCAGCGCCTGATCACGACCGGGGCGGTCCGCTGCGTTGGCAACACACTGCTGCTGTACGGGCGCACCTACTCGCCGCCGTTCCGGATCACCGCTATCGGCGATCCGGCGCGAATGCGGGCGGCCCTGGACCAGCAGCCCGGTGTGCAGCTCTACCGGCAGGCCGTGCGATATTTCGGACTCGGCTACGACGTGGAGGACGAGCGCGAGGTGACGCTCCCCGGGTACGACGGGCCGCTGCGGCTCAGCTACGCCGAGGCGGCTGCGCAGTGACGCTGTGGATGCCGCCGGACTGGGTGCAGGAGGTCCGCGAGGGTTCGACACCGGACGTGCCCGCGGCGGACGGCGATGCGGGAGACGCCGAGCGGGACACGCTCACCGAGCCGGACCAGCCGGCCGAGTCGGCTGCGGAGGGCGCCAGGGCGTCGGTTGGCGACGCGGCCGAGCGCACGCCGGCGTCCGTCGACTCGTTCCCACCGCGGCCGCCCAGGACCTCCTATCCATGGTTCGTCGCCAAGGCGGAACACGCCGCGCCGGACCCCAAGGATGAGGCGACCGAGGCGCCGGCGGAGAGCGCCGACCGGCCGGCGAGCCGTGGCGGCACATTGGCTGCCAGGGTGGCGCAGCCGTGGTGGCCCGTGCCGCCGGAGCGGGCGGCGGAGGCGCGAGCGGAGACCGGGGATCGGCCGGCGAGCGGTGGCGACGCGTCGGCTGGACGACGACCTGATCTCGGCTGGACCGCGGGGATCGCGCGGCCGTGGTGGCCGGCGCAGCCGGGGAATGCGGGCCGTACCGGCCCGAGTCCCGGCCTGCCGGGTTCGGGCGGGCCGGGGTCCCGCGTGCCGGGGTCCCGCGTGCCGGGGTCCCGCGTGCCGGGGTCCCGCGTGCCGGGTTCGGGTGGGCCGGCTTCGGGTGGGCCGGCTTCGGGTGGGCCGGCAGGTGGGCCGGGTTCCGACAGGCCGGGTTCGCATGGGCCGGGTCTCGGCGCACCGGGTCTCGGCGCACCGGGTCTCGGCGGCCCGGGTTCGGGTGGGCCGGGGGCGGCTCCGCCCGTAGGTGGGGCCGGGTCCGATGCCGCAGCTGGCCGACCTGCCGACCGAGGAGCCGGCCGGGCGGGTGCCCCGCCGCCGCTGCCGAAGCGGACTCCGCGGGTCCCTCCCGCGCCGGGCTCTTTTCCGGCGTTTCAGGCGTTCCAGGCTCCGACCCCGGGGCGGCCGGCGCCGCCAGGGTCCGCAGGGTTGCCGCTGTTCGCCGCGGCCGAGCCGGCGGTTCCGGTTGCGTTCGAGCGGGTCCGGCGGGCGCCGGAGCCCAGCGCCGAGCCGGAGCAACCGGCGCCGACCTCCCGACCGTCCACCACGCTGCCGCCGCCGACCAGTGACACCGTCCGAGCCGCGGCCCGCTCGGAGGCGGAGCCGGCCGCCGAGGTGAGCCGGTCGGTCGAGCCGGCCGACGATCGTTCCGGATCTTCGCTCGCCGAGACGCTGCTACCGCGGATCTGGTCGGGCGAACCCGCCGGCACCGGAACGGCCGCCCCGCCGCCCCCGCTGCCGGCACCAGTTCGGCGCCGGGAGCCGACGGGCCGGCCGACCGGGCGACAGGCAGCAGCGCCGGCGCCAACCGGCAGGTCGCCAGCAGGGTCGCGGACCGACGACGAGGCCCCGACCGAGGTCATGGGACCGCTCGACGTCGGCTGGTGGACCGAGCACAGCGAGGACGACGACGACCTCCGCCGGCGCGGCCGCCGGGCCCGAGCCCAGCGCCGCGATGCGGATGGCGTCGAAGGCGCCGACAAGGCCGGACACAGCGAGGACGACGACGACCTCCGCCGGCGCAGCCGCCGGATCCGAGCCCAGCGCGGCGATGCGGACGGCGTCGACGGCGGGGACGTGGCCGGGCCGGGTGAGGACGACGGCGACGGCGGTCGGCGCCCACGGCGAACCCGGGTGCAGCGCCGCGCCGCGGAGGGAGCGACCCCGGCAGGCACCGCCGCGCCGGCCGGCAGCCCCGGGCCGAGCAGTCCCGGGTCGAGCAGCCCCGGAGCCGCTACCCCGACTGCGGCCAAGAAGGACGTCACCGTCGACCAACGCGCTGCCCCGGGTGGCCGTGCCGCCCGGCGGCGCGCCGCGCCGGCCGCCGCGCGGCCCGCCCGCCCGCCGACGGCCGGCGACCGGGTGCGCCCGCCGACGGCCGGCGACCGGGTGCGCATGGTCATCCGCGGCATCGGGCAGACCCTGATAACGCTCGGGCTGGTGGTCCTGCTCTTCGTGGTCTACGAGCTGTGGGTCACCGACCTGATGAACGCCCGCACCCAGCACAAGCTCGGCTCGACGCTGCAGCGGCAGTGGAACCTGGGTGACGACCCGCTGGTCGGAGCCGGCAAGACAGGGCCGCGCCGGCCCGGCGAGAAGATCACCCGGATCCCGCTGGGCAGCGGCATCGCGAACATCTACATCCCCAGCTTCGGCACCGACTACGTGTTCACGATCGTCGAGGGAACGAACCCCGGGGAGCTCGAGGAGGGCCCCGGTCACTACGTGGACACCGCGCTGCCCGGCGAGGTCGGAAACTTCGCGGTGGCCGGCCACCGGGTCGGGAAGGGCTCGCCCTTCCTCAATCTGGACAAGCTGCGGACCAACGACGCGATCGTGATCGAGACGAAGGACTACTGGTACACCTACCGGGTGCTGGGCAACCGCCAAACCCGCGACCCGCGCCAGCCGGGCGACCTCGGGATCAAGGGCCTGCAGATCGTCGACCCCGGCGACCGCGACGTCATCCTGCCGGTGCCCGACCGTCCCGGCGCGGCGCCCAGCCTGCACCTGCTGACGTTGACCACCTGCCACCCGAAGTTCTCGGCCCGGGAACGGTTGATCATCCACGCCCAGCAGGAGGGTCAGCCACTACGCAAGCTGCCGGGCGTCCTGCCGCCCGCGTTGAAGGGATAGACCGATGTACAGCTGGATCTGGCGCACGCTGCCGGGCGGACTGCCCGGCAAGCTGCTCGGCTCGGTCATCCTGATCGGCATCGTGGTGGCGCTGCTGCTGTTCGTCGTCTTTCCCTGGGTGGAGCCACGGCTGCCGCTCAACGACGTGACCATCAACCAATGACGCGCATCCTGGTCGTCGACAACTACGACAGCTTCGTCTACAACCTGGTCCAGTACCTGGCCCAGCTCGGTGCGGACAGCGTGGTGCGCCGCAACGACGCCGTCGCGGTCGGCGAGCTGGCCGGGCTCGGCGTCGACGGGGTGCTGGTCAGCCCCGGCCCGGGCGTGCCGGAGGCGGCCGGGGTCAGCGTCCCGATCGTCGCCGGGTGCGCGGAGCTGGGTCTGCGGCTGCTCGGGGTGTGCCTCGGCCACCAGGCGATCGGCGTGGCATACGGGGCGACCGTGACCCGGGCTCCCGAGCTGCTGCACGGCAAGACCAGCGAGGTGCACCACGCGGGCGGCGGGGTGCTCGCCGGGCTGGACAACCCGTTCACCGCCACCCGCTACCACTCGTTGGCGGTGCTGGAGTCCACTCTTCCGGCCGAGATCGAGGTGACCGCACGGACCGCGTCCGGCGTCGTGATGGCGCTGCGGCACCGGACGCTGCCGATCGAGGGCGTGCAGTTCCACCCCGAGTCGGTGCTCACCCAGTCCGGTCACATCCTGCTGGCGAACTGGCTGGCCGGGTGTGGCCTGCCGACCGCCCGGGACCGGGCGCCGGCGCTGGCCGCCGAGGTCGAGACGCTCCGTCAGGCGGCGTTCGCCACCGCCTGACGGTTACGGCGGCGGCGGTGGGGACGTGGTGGCTGTCGCCGTTGCCGTCGGGCTCGCCGTCGGGCTCGCGGTCGGCGACGGCGTGGGCGACGGCGTGGGCTTCGCCTTCGCGACAAACAGCACGACCTGCTGATCCGGCTGGGCCTTGGACCCGGCCGTGGGCTCGACCCGGAACACGGTGCCGGCCGCGAAGTCATCCGGCGGTATCGCGACCTTCGACGTGACATTCAGGAATCCGGCCTTGTTCAGCAGGTCCTTCGCGTCCGCCTCCGTCTTCCCCACCACGTTCGGGATCTGCACCTTGCCGGTGCTGACCATCACCTTGACCTGGGCGCCCGCGGCGACCGGGGAGCCAGGCCGCGGGTCGGTGTTCAGCACCTGGCCCTCGGGCTCCGCGCGGTCGAAGTTCACCCGCACCGGGACCAGTTTGAGGTCCTCCAACTGCTGCGCCGCCGTGTCGTAGGACTCGCCGATCACCTGCGGAATGTTCACCGTCGCCGGACCGCCGCCGACGGACAGGCTGACCTGGTCGTTCTTCTTGCGGCTCACCCCGGGCGCCGGGTTCTGCTCGACGACTTTGTCCTTGTTGGTCGGATCCGAGGCGACCGTCTTCACCTCGCCGACGGCCAGCCCTGCGCTTCTGATCGCCTGCTCGGCGTCGTTCAGGGTCATGCCGACCAGGCTCGGCACCTTGACCTCGGCCTTGTTGTTGTTCAGCAGCCGCGAGGTGAGGAACGCGGCGAGCACGAAGACCAGCAGGACCGCCACCGCCAGCGCGATCCAGCCCAGCGCCCGTCGGTTGCGGCGCTCGTCCTCCGGCGGCTGCCGGAGGTGGGTGCCGGTGTACCCGCCGTATGGTGGGCCGCCGTACCCGCCCGGCGCCATCGTGGCCGGGCCGCCGAGCATCGTGGTCCGCTCCTCGTCGAGCATCACCGGCTCGGCCGCGACCGCGCGGCCGCTGATCGCCCGGATCAGGTCGGCGCGCATCTCGGCCGCGGTCTGGTAGCGGTTCGCCGGGTTCTTCGCCAGCGCCTTCATGACGATCGCGTCCAGTGCCGGCGGCACGTCCGGGTTGGCGGTGCTGGGCGGCGGCGCGGTCTCCCGGACGTGCTGGTAGGCCACCGCAACCGGCGAGTCGCCGGTGAACGGCGGATGCCCGGTCAGCAGCTCGTAGAGCAGGCAGCCGGTCGAGTAGACGTCCGACCGCGCGTCCACGTTCTCGCCCCGGGCCTGCTCGGGCGAGAGGTACTGGGCGGTGCCGATCACCGCGGCCGTGGCGGTCACGGTGGCTCCGGCGTCGGCGACCGCCCGGGCGATGCCGAAGTCCATCACCTTGACCGCGCCGGTCGGCGTGATCATCACGTTGCCCGGCTTGACGTCCCGGTGCACGATCCCGTTGCGGTGGCTGAAGTCCAGCGCCGCGCAGACGTCGGCGACGATCTCCATCGCCCGCCGGGGCATGATCCGGCCCTCGGTCTTGAGCACCTCGCGCAGCGTCCGGCCCTCGACGTACTCCATGACGATGTACGGCGTCGACCCGTTCGTCCCGGCCAGGTCCTCGCCGGTGTCGTAGACCGACACGATCGCCGGATGGTTCAGCGAGGCGGCCGCCTGCGCCTCCCGGCGGAACCGGGTCTGGAACGACGGGTCCCGAGCGAGGTCGGCGCGCAGCACTTTCACCGCGACCTCTCGGCCGAGCCGTACATCTCGGCCGAGGTGCACCTCGGCCATCCCGCCGTAGCCGAGCGTCTCCCCGATCTCGTACCGGGATCCCAGCAGGCGTGGCGTCGTCATGGGCTTCTCAGTCGTCCTTACCTGTTCTTGCCGCGGCCCCGGGTGGGGATCGCGATGACGATGATCTCAGAACCGGGCCTCAACTCGCCTTGCCAGACGAGGTCGACGACCTCGCCGGGTCGGCCGAGGCGGGTTGGGGCCGCCTCGCGGAGGACCGGCACCAATTGCAGTGCCCGGAGTCGGTCGGCGACCTCGTTCAGGTCGCCGCCGATGTAGTCGTTCTTGTCGAGGGTAATGGCGCCGCTGGCCGGCGCGGTGCTGCCTGGCCCGGCCGACCCGGCGGTGGGTGCGTTGCTGCGTGCGGTGCTGGGTGCGCTGCTCGTTCCGGTGCCGGGTCCGGTGCCGGACCCTGCGCCGGTGTGCTGGTACAGCAGTACGAAGATCCCGCCGCCCGCGATCAGGGCGACGACCAGGGTCGCGGCCAGCAGCAGCGGCCACCGTGCGGTGCGGCGCGGTGCCGCCGGGCCGGGAACGGGAGCGCCGACCGTGCCACCCGCGGGCGCCGGTCCGAGCGGAACAGTGCCACTGAACCCGGGCGGCGGAGCCGCCCCGGTCGGCCCGGGCGGCGGAGCCGCCCCGGTCGGCCCGGCCGGCCCGGCCGGCGGCCGCACCGGACCGGCTGGCCTCGGTGGAGCACGGTGGCCGGGCGACGACGACGGACTCCCGGTGCGGGATGGGTCTGCCCGGCCCGGCGCACCAGGCGTGCCGAGCTGGCCCGCCGGTCCGGCCGGTCCGGCCGGACCGAAGGGTGCGGCCGGACCGGGCGGACCGAGTGCACCCACGGACCGAGGCTGTCCCGGCGGGGCGAACGGACCGGGTGGCGGGGCCGGCGCGGCCGGCGCGGCCGCGGCCAGCGGGCCGGGGTCGTCGTACCGGCCCTGCCGGACAGCGTGCACCGCGGCAGCCAGCTCGCCCGCCGTGCCGAACCGCGCTCGCGGATCCTTCGCCATGGCCCTGGCCACCAGCGCCCGCACCGGCACCGGGACCCCCGCCGGCAGCGGCGGCGGCGCCTCCCGGATCTGCATCATGGCGACGGCCACCGCGCTGTCCGCGACGAACGGCAGCCGCCCGGCCAGGCACTCGTAGGCGACCACGCCCAGCGAGTAGACGTCGCTGGGTGCGCTCACCACCCGTCCCTCGGCCTGCTCCGGCGAGAAGTACTGGGCGGTGCCGACCACCATCCCGCTCTGGGTCAGCGGCACCGCGTCCGCCGCCCTGGCGATGCCGAAGTCGGTGATCTTGACGACCCCGTCCGGCCGGACCAGCAGGTTCCCCGGCTTGATGTCCCGGTGCACCATGCCGGCCCGGTGCGCGACGTCCAGCGCGGTGGCCGCCTGGCCGACTATCTCCAGCGTGCGCGGCACCGGCAGCCGGCCGGTCCGGGCCAACGCCGCGGACAGCGGCTCGCCGTCGACGAACTCCATCACCAGGTACGCGGTCTCCGGCCCACCGGACCCGTCCAGCACCGCCTCGCCGTAGTCGAAGACGTTCGCGATGCCGGGATGGGACAGCGCCGCGGTGGTCCGCGCCTCGGCCCGGAACCGCTCCAGGAACCGCGGGTCGCTGGTCAGCTCGCTCTTTAGCACCTTCACCGCGACGGTCCGATGCAGCACGCTGTCCTCGGCCCGCCACACTTCGCCCATCCCGCCCACGGCGATCCGCCGGGACAGCCGGTACCGGTCGCCGAGGAGGGTGTCCTGCGCGAGCGTGGCCATCACCCGCCCTCCCGGATGTTCAGCACGGCCTCCATGACGGCCTTCGCCACCGGCGCGGCCGCCAGCCCGCCGGTGACCTCGCTGCCGGAGGTGCCGGCGTTCTCCAGGATCACCGCGACCGCGACCTGGGGATTGTCCGCCGGCGCGAACCCGATGAACCAGGCGTGCGGCTCCTTTCCCGGCGCATTCTGGGCGGTGCCCGTCTTGCCGGCCACCTTCATGTTCGGGATCTGCGCCTTCGTCCCGGTGCCGTGGTCGACGACGCTGACCATCATGTCGGTCAGCTCGCTGGCCACCTGCGGCGGCAGCGTCTGCGGCTGGTCCGGGTTGAACGGGGCCGGGTCGGTCCGGTCCAGCACGCTGAGGTCCGGCGCCTGCAGCTCCTTGACCAGGTACGGGCGCATCAGCCGGCCCTGGTTGGCCACCGCAGCTGTGATCATCGCGCCTTCCAGCGGGGTGATCGCCACGTTCCGCTGCCCGATCGCGGACTGGGCCAGCGCCGGGTCGTCTGGGATCCTGCAGCCGGACGGGCTGGCCGCATTCGGATCGCTGGCCCGGCTGCACACCTGGCTGCCGGACACCGCGAGCGGCATCGAGAAGCCGGTGTCGGCGATCCCGAACGCCTCGGCCTGCGCCCGTACCGCCGGCTCGTGCAGGTGCTCCACGGCCAGCTTCGCGAACGCGGTGTTGTACGAGTTGGTGAACGCGTCGATCAGCGGCAACTGGGTCGCACTGCAGGTCTCGTGGTTGAAGTTCGGCAGCGGCCGGCTGGTCTGTGGCGGCGTGTAGCTCGCCGGGCAGGGCACCTGCGTCTGCGGGGTGTAGCCGTTCTGCAGCGCCGCCGCCGAGATGACCACCTTGAACGTCGAGCCGGGCGGGTAGCGCTGGCTGATCGCCCGGTTCAGCAGCGGGGTGTCCTCGTTCGCGTTGAGCCGCTCGTACGCTGCCCGGATGGCGGCCGGGTCGTGCGAGGACACCGAGTTCGGGTCGAACGACGGCGAGCTGGCCAGCGCCAGGATCGCGCCGGTCCGTGGGTCCAGGGCCACCACCGATCCGGCCCGGTTGTTCAGCGCCTTCACCGCGGCGATCTGGGCCCGGCGCTGCAGGGTGAGCACGACGTTCCCGCCCTTGGGGTCGCGCCCGGTGAGCAGGTCGGACAGCCGCCGGGTGAACAGCCGGCTGTCGTTCCCGGTGAGCAGGTCGTTCTCGGCGCGCTCGATCCCGGACGGGCCGTAGATCAGCGAGTAGTACCCGGTGGCGGCCGCGAAGACGTCCTTGTCCGGGTACACCCGCAGGTACTTCAGCCGGTCGTTGGTAGGCCGCGACTCGGCGACCGAGCGTCCGTCCACCACGATCGAGCCGCGCTGCCGCTCGTACTCGTCCAGCAGCACCCGCAGGTTGCCCGGGTCGGTGCGGAGCTTGTCGCCCTCGAACACCTGGACGTAGTTCGCGTTCGCCACCAGCAGCCCGAACAGCACGAGGGCGGCGATCGCGACGCGGCGCAGCGGGGCGTTCACCGGCTGACCACCTCGGTGACCGCCTCCTGCAGCGCCGGCCGCGGCGCCGGCTGCGCCGGTGGTCGGCGGGCCGCGTCGGAGATCCGCAGCAGCAGCGCGACCAGGGCGAAGTTGGCCACCAGCGACGAGCCCCCGTAGGACAGGAACGGCGTGGTCAGCCCCGTCAGCGGGATGAGCTTGGTGACCCCGCCGACCACGATGAAGACCTGGAACGCCAGGGTGAACGCCAGCCCGGCGGCCAGCAGCGTGCCGAACGAGTCGCGGACCGTCAGCGCGGCCCGGAACCCTCTGGCCACGATCAGCGCGTACACCACCAGCAGCGCGACCAGGCCGAACAGGCCGAGCTCCTCGCCGACCGCGGCGACGATGAAGTCGGTCTTGGCGAACGGCACGTTCTCCGGCCGGCCGCTGCCCAGGCCGCTGCCGAACAGCCCGCCGGTGCCCAGCCCGAACAGCGACTGGACGATCTGGTAGCCCTCCCGGTCCCGGTACTGGAACGGGTGCAGCCAGATCGCCACCCGCTCCTGCACGTGGCCGAACTTCAGGTACGCCAGGTACGCGCCGGCCATGAACAGCCCGAGGCCGATGAGCAGCCAGGAGGTACGCTCGGTGGCCACGTACAGCATCACCACGAAGATGCCGAAGAACAGCAGTGAGGTGCCCAGGTCCTTCTCCCCGGCCAGCACCAGCACCGAGGCCAGCCAGGCCACCAGCACCGGCCCGAGGTCCCGGCCGCGGGGCAGGTCGATCCCGGCGACCCGGCGACTGGCTAGCGAGAGCACGTCCCGCTTGGAGACCAGGTAGCTGGCGAAGAACACCATCAGGGCGAGCTTCGCGAACTCACCGGGCTGGATGGAGAAGCCGGCCACCCGGATCCAGATCTTGGCGCCGTTCACCTCGCTGAACCGGCCGGGCAGTAGGGCCGGCAGGGCGAGGAACGCGAGCCCGGCGGCGGCCAGCGTGTAGGCGTAGCGGTTCAGCGCTCGGTGGTCGCGCACCACCAGCAGCACGCCGATGAACAGCGCCAGCCCGATGCACGTCCACACCACCTGCACGTTGGCGTCCCCGGTCGAGACCGCGCGGCCGCCCTGCCGGGCGTTCTCCGCCGCGGCCAGGTCGAGGCGGCGGATCAGCACCAGGCCGAGCCCGTTCAGCAGCGCGACCGCGGGCAGGATCACCGGGTCGGCGTACGGCGCCAGCCAGCGCACCGCCACGTGGGCGACCAGGTAGATCAGCGCGAAGCCGATGCCGTAGCCGAGCACGTCGGTGCCGACCCGGTCGTTCAGCGTCGCGTCCACGATGGCGTCGGCGACGACGACCACAAGGATCGCGAACAGCAGCAGGGCAAGCTCGACGCCCCGGCGCTTGGCCGGCGCGGCAGGGGCCGCGGGTGCCGCCATCAGCGACAGTCCTCGCCGCGGACCGGCGGGGCGGTCGGGCTTACGGTGGGGCTGGCCGGCGCGGTGGTCCGCGGAGGCGTCGTACGGGCCGGCGGGTGGGTCGGCCCTGGCCTGGTGGGTGACGGCTTCGTCGGCACCGGCGTCCGCGGCCGGGTCGGCGTCGGGATCGGGACGGTCGGGCACAGGGGCAACTGCTGGTCGTGCAGCCGGGTCACGATCTGATCGGCCACCGCCCGGTTGTCCGCGCCGATCCCGGACTCCACCTGCCGCCGGGCGACCTGCTGGAGGTCGGCCGTCTTCAGGTCGCTGACCGCCACCACCTCGTACAGCCGCAGCGGTCCGAGCGCGGTGTTTATACCGCGGTAGACCACCACGTTGTCGCCGGCCACCCCGACGAAGTACTGCGTCTGGGTCCACCGCCACAGGCCGTACAGGCCGCCGCCGAGCAGCACCAGGATCAGGAGGGTGAACGCGGTCACCCGGAGCGGGCGACGGCGGCGTCGGGTCGGGCCCTCCGGCGGCGGGCGCTCGGGGCGGGGACCGGCGAGCGCGGCGCGGGCCGCGGGGCTGGTCGGCTCGGGGTCGCGCTGCCCGCGGTTGCCGCCGGCCGCGCCATCCACCACCGGCGCGTCGTCGCCGTACTCGACGTCGATCACGTCGGCGACGATGCAGGTCACGTTGTCCGGCCCGCCGCCGCGCAGGGCCAGCTCGACCAGCCGGTCGGCGCACTGCTGCGGGTCCGGCAGTTGCAGCGCCTCCAGCATCGTCTCGGCCGACACCACATCGGACAGTCCGTCGCTGCACAGCAGATAGCGGTCGCCGACCCGAGCCTCCCGGATGGACAGGTCCGGCTCGACGTCGGTGCCGTTCAGCGCGCGCAGGATCAGCGACCGCTGCGGGTGGCTGTGCGCCTCCTCCTCGGTCAGCCGACCCTCGTCGATCAGGGCCTGGACGAACGTGTCGTCGTGGGTGATCTGGCTCAGCTGACCACCGCGCAGCAGGTAACCCCGGGAGTCGCCGACGTGCACCACGCCGATCCGGTTGCCGGCGAACAGCAGCCCGGTCAGCGTCGTGCCCATCCCCTCCAGGTCGGGGTCCTCGGCGACCAGGTCCCGCAGGTGCTGGTTGGCATTCGCGGTCGCGTCCCGCAGCTCGGCGATCAGGTCGTCGGCCCGCCGATCCTCGTCCAGGTAGGCCAGCGAGGTGATGACCACGTTGCTGGCGACCTCGCCGGCGGCGTGCCCTCCCATCCCGTCCGCGACGGCCAGCAACCGAGGCCCGGCGTACACCGAGTCCTCGTTGTTCGTGCGCACGAGCCCCTGGTCGGACCGGGCGGCGTAGCGCAGCGCGAGGGTCATCAGCTCGGTTTCGGGGTCGGGGGGTCAGGGGTCACGAGCGCAGCTCGAGGACGGTCTTTCCGATCCGGATCGGGACACCGCCCGGCACCAGGGTGGGACCGGACACCTTGGTGCGGTCGAGGTAGGTGCCGTTGGTGGAGCCCAGATCCTCGACGTACCAGTCTCCCTCCCGGCTCGTCAGCCGAGCGTGTCGGGAGCTGGCGTAGTCGTCGGTGAGCACCAGGGTGGAGTCGTTAGCCCGCCCGATCATGATTGGTTGCTCGCCGAGCGAGATGCGAGTGCCCGCGAGACTGCCCTCGGTGACCACGAGCTGGGTGGCCGCCTTTCCCTTGCGCTTCGGCTTCGGCCGCGGGGCCGGTGTGCGGGCCGGTGCGCCCGCCACCCCGACCCTGGCCCGGCTGGCGCCGAACAGATCGGACCGGATCACCCGGAGGGTAGCGAAGATGAAGATCCACAGAAGTGCCAGGAACCCGAACCGCAGCACCTGGACGACGATCGGCGCGTTCACGGCGGACTCACGGCGCGGCGCCGCCCCTGATCACGCGGGGTCCTGCCGGTAGACGAGCACGGTGTGCCCCAGCCGGATGACGTCACCGTGCTGCAACTGCCAACTCTGGGTGCGGTGGCCGTTGACCGTGGTGCCGTTCGTCGAGCCGAGGTCGTGCAGCACCGCCGCAGTGCCGTCGAACTGCACGTCGATGTGCCGCCGTGACACCCCGGTGTCCGGTATCCGCAGGTCGGCGTCCTGACCCCGGCCCACCACGTTGCTTCCCACGTGCAGCTCATGCCAGAGCTGGCTGCCGTCGACGGTGATCAGGTGCCGGACCCGGCTGCGGCTGTAGGCGGGCGGGGCGGTGGCCGGCGGCGCCGTCGCCGGCGGCGCGTACTCCTGGCGGTAGTCCTGTCCCTGGTACCCGCCGCCGGAGTAGCCGCCGGCCGGATAGCCAGCCTGCCCGTACCCACCTGGCCCGTAGCCGCCGCCCTGCCCGTACGGATCCTGCCCGGCCTGCTCGTAGCCGTTGTAGCGCTGGCCGTACTCCCCGGCCTGACCGGCCGGGACCGCCGGCATGGACAGCGAGTTGTACGGCCGGCGGCGCGGCCCCGCGTTCGGGTCGACGCTGCTGGACACGGTGAACATGCCGGTGCGCAGGTCCTCGTTGCGAGCCAGGCGCACCTCGATGTCGCCGAACGTCGACCAGCCCTCGTCGTCGATGCTCTCCTGCACCATCTCGGCCAGCGTGTTCGTCAGCTGGGTCTCCCAGGGCGCGAGCCGCTCATGATCGCTCGGCCCCAGCTCGACCACGTACCTGTTCGGCACCAGCACCCGGTCCTGGCCGATGATCGACCGCTTCAGCTCCGCCTCACGCTGGAGCGCCTTGGCGACCTCGACCGGCTCCACCTGCCCCTTGAACAGGCGGGCGAAAGCGGTGCCGACGAGGCCCTCGAGGCGGTGCTCGAAGCGCTGCAACACACCCACGCGGGACCCTCCTCGGACGGCTGGTCCGATGGTATCCGTGCCACGTGAGTCCGGTCCCGCTCGCATTCGGCCCCTGCTCGCCGCGTGCTACCCTCGGCCCGCTGCTGGGGCGAGTGGCGGAATGGCAGACGCGCACGGTTCAGGTCCGTGTGTCCGGAAGGACGTGGGGGTTCAACTCCCCCCTCGCCCACGTCCTGTCTAGCGCTACCTGCTCGTCGGCCAAGCCGCCTTCGCCGTGGACGGTCCGTCATGCCGGCCGGGGGGGACGACCCCCCGAACCCCCCCGCATGTGCCGCCAGGGCCGCTTCGCGGCCGGCGGCACCACCTGACCGCAGACGGTTCGCTCGGCGTGGTGGCAGCGGGGGAGCCGGTACCCCCTGGCGTGTTACGGCAGCCGGGGGACCCGACCCGCCGGCTGGCTGGCTGGCTGGCTGCAGACGGTTCGCTCGGCGTGGTGGCAGCGGGGGAGCCGGTACCCCCTGGCGTGTTACGGCAGCCGGGGGACCCGACCCGCCGGCTGGCTGACCGCAGACGGTTCGCTCGGCGTGGTGGCACCGGGGGAGCGCGATACTTCAGCGACCGCGGCGGCCCAACCAACGCGATGCGCCAACGTTGACGACTTTCGCGGCTCTTCGTAGATGGGCCTGGGTGAGCCGCTTTCGGGCAGCCGAACCGTCGCAGATGGGTCACCGTCACCGGGCACTTCAGCGGGCGGGTCTATTGAGACACCGCGCCTCCAACGCGCCTGTCGCCGCCGCTAAGCTTCCCCGCCGGCAGCGCGTCGTGCAGCTGGTCTCGACCCGCCTACTCACTTCGAGGTGACCGCTCGGGCCACCGGGCCGCTCCACGTGCTGCGGGAAATCCGAGCGCGACCGGTCAGCGACACCGGCGGGCGTTGAGCCGGGCGGCCTGGCGGGTCAGGTGGTCGCGCTCGGCGAGGTTGGGTGCCTTGTGGGCCGCCTCGGCGTACAGCCGTGCCGCCGTCGCCAGGTCGCCGTCGCGCTCGTGGAGGTACGCCCCCACCGCGGCCCGGCGGGGCAGTAAGTCGTCCAGCGCCACGAGCGCCGCCAGGCCGGCGCGCGGTCCGTCGGCCTCGCCGACGGCCACCGCGCGGTTGAGCCGGACGACCGGGCTGTCGGTCAGGCGCGCGAGCTCGTCGTACCACTCGACGATCTGCACCCAGTCAGTCTCCCCGGCGGTGGGCGCGTCAGCGTGGAGTGCCGCGATGGCGGCCTGGGCCTGGAACTGGCCCAGCCGGTCGCGGGCGAGGGCCGCCTGCAGGATCTCGACGCCTTCGGCGACCGACTCAGTGTCCCACCGGCCGCGGTCCTGCTCGGCGAGCGGCACCAGGCTGCCGTCGGGCGCGGTCCGGGCGGCGCGCCGGGCGTGGTGGAGCAGCATGAGGGCCAGCAGCCCCGCCACCTCGGGGTGGTCGATCGCGGCCGCGAGCTGCCGGGTGAGCCGGATGGCCTCGGCGGCGAGGTCGACGTCGCCGGAGTAGCCCTCGTTGAAGACCAAGTAGAGGACGCGCAGCACGGTGGCGACGTCGCCGGGCTGGTCGAACCGCACGCCGGAGACGGTGCGCTTGGCCCGGCTGATGCGCTGCGCCATGGTCGCCTCGGGCACCAGGTAGGCCTGGGCGATCTGGCGGGTGGTCAGCCCGCCGACGGCGCGCAGCGTGAGCGCGACTGCGGACGACGGCGTCAGCGACGGGTGGGCGCATAGGAAGTAGAGCTGGAGCGTGTCGTCCACCGCGGGCGCGGGCCCGGGCGCCGGCTCCTCGTCGACGAGGTCCTCACGCCGGCGGCGGGCGGCGTCCGCCCGGGTCGCGTCGAGGAACCGGCGCCAGGCCACGGTGACCAGCCAGCCCTTCGGGTCCCGCGGCGGGTCGGCCGGCCAGACGCGGACCGCCTCGACCAGCGCGTCCTGCACGGCGTCCTCGGCCGCCGCGAAGTCGGCTCCGCGGCGGACGAGGATCCCGAGCACGCTCGGCGTGAGGCTCCGGAGCAGGACCTCGTTCACCTCAGAGGTCACTCCGTGATGGTGGGCGGCGCGGCCAGGAACGGGCGCACCTCGAGCCACTCGTGGATCGGCTCCCCGCCCGCCCCAGGGGCGGCCGACAGGTCCCCGGCCAGCTCGATGGCGCGCTCGTAGCTGTCGACGTCGATCACCATCCAGCCGGCGATGAGGTCCTTGGTCTCGGCGAATGGGCCGTCGGTGACCGGCGGGCGACCCTCGCCGTCGTACCGGACGAACATCCCCTCGGGGGCGAGCGCCTGACCGTCGACGAACTCGCCGGTCCCCTCGAGCCGGGCCGCGAAGTCGTGCATGTACTGCACGTGGGCCGAGATCTCCTCCGGCGTCCACTGGTCCATGGGCACGTCGTTGACCGAAGCCGGGGCGCCGCGGTAGTGCTTGAGCAGCAAATACTTGGCCATCGTGTTTCTCCTCGGTGCTGGTGCGACCCATTTTGGTCGCGTTCATCGCGGGGACGGAGCCACTCACGAATTCTCGACATCGCCGTCCGAATCTTTTTCGGTCTCGTAGATGAGCCTGGGTGAGCCGTCCCGCGCCGACCCAGGCTGATCTTCGAAGAGCCTTCGCTCGCTGGTGACGACTTCGGTCAGGGGTGACGACCTATACGTCGTCACCAGACGCCGAAGTCGTCACCTGCCGCGCGGGCGCTTCCCGGGGTTCGCTCGGGTTGTTGGTGGTGACGTTGCGTAGTTCTGGGGATTGGGGGGTGCCCCGGCCGGGGGATCGTGGCCCGTGGCCGAATCGGCGCAGTTGTGGATCTGGGTGGTGCAACGCTGTCGCTCGGTGTGTGACGGGCGGGGGCATGTGGGATGGCGGTGCTCGGCGGGACGAACAGGCCCGGCTTGTCTCGGGGTTGGGCAGCGGTGGGGCTGGTTGGCGCGGTCGTCGCCTTCGGTGTGGGGGCCGTGCTGTACCGCTGGCTGGCGCCGGGCGTCGACATGGTGTCGGTGGAGCTCGCCGGCGACGCGGCGAAGGGCGCCGCCGCGGTGGGGACCCGCGGAGGCGAGCTCACCCGGGCGCTGAACGCGGACTGGCTGCTCATCGCCGGGTACCTGACCGCGTTGGTCACCGCGTGCACGCTCGGCGGTCGGGTGTTCTGGACCGGGCGGGCTCGCCGGGTGGCTGGCCTGGCGCGCATTGCCACCGTTGGCGCGGCGGTGTCCGACGCGCTGGAGAACGGGGCGCTCTACCCATCCGTGACCGGCCGGGGTCGCGACTGGACCTGGGCGCTCGCCCAATCTGCGGCGGTGACGAAGTTCGCCCTGCTGGTGTTCGCGGTGCCGGTGGCCGTGGTGGCGTGGGGGGTCACCGCCACCAGGCTTGCTCGCCGCGGCGAGCAGGGCGTACCCGAGGGGGTCGTACTGCCGCCGTCAGTGGAGCCGGTCGTCGGTGATCTGCCGGCGACCGCTCCGCTGGTGGGTCGCCGACCGCCGACCGGCCGGTGGTCCGATCATGACCCGCCGCCGGGGCGGGCGCCCGGCCGGGTCGGCATCTGCGTCTCCGGCGGCGGTGTCCGGTCCGCGTGCCTGGCCCTCGGCGCGCTGCAGGAGCTGCGGTCGGCCGGCGAGCTGGGCCGGGCGGACTACCTGGTCTCGGTGTCCGGCGGTGGGTACCTGACCGGGGCACTGCAACTGGCGCTGCAACCCCGGTACGGCGCCGGCGACCAGCCGGTGCGGGACCCGAACGCGGCGACTCCGGCAGACGTGCTGGACCCCGGGTCGGAGGAGGAGGACCACCTCCGCCGGCACTCCCGGTACATCGCGGACGGGACCCGGGAGTGGGCGGCGGCGCTCGGCGTCCTGCTGCGCGGGCTGCTCTGCTCGCTCGCTCTGCTGGCACTGACCGTCGTCGCGGTCGGCCTGCCGCTCGGCGCGTTCTACCACCGGGTGCCGATCATCGACCTGGACCGGCTGCGAGCCGGCTTCGACCTGGCAAGTCCGCCCGGCTCGCCGGCCCCCGTTGCCGGGGTGGGCTGGGCGGTGGTCGCCTTCGGCGGCCTGGCCGAACTGACCTACCTGGTGGCGATCGGGACGGCCTCGCTCCTCGGCCGGCGCAGCACACCGCGGGACCGGCTGGCCCGGACCTCGCGGCGGCTGGTGCGGACCGCATGCGGGCTGGCCGCCGCCGGCGGCCCGGTCGTTCTACTCGGCGCCGCACTACCCGGGCTGGTGTGGCTCGCCGCCGAGGTGGTCCGCTGGTTCGGGCGCACCGGCGGACCGACCACCCCGGCCGGCGGCGCGGTGTCCACCGTCCTGCTGGCCTACCTCGGCACGCTCGCCGGTGTGCTGTGGCGCCGGCGGGTCGCGGCTGGCGCCGCGGCCGGCCGGCTCCGTGGCCGGCAACCCACCCGCGCGGTCCCTCGGGGGATCACCCAGCGCCTCATCGTCGGGCTCGCCCTCCTCACCATCGCCGCCGCCCTGCTGTTGCTGCTCTGCTGGACCGTGGCCAGCGCCCGCCGCTGGCCGCGTTGGGTCCCGTTCCTGACCTACGCGGTGCTCGGGTTCGTCGTGCTGCTCGTCGACCAGACCTGGCTCAGCCTGCACCCGTTCTACCGGCGCCGGCTGGCCAGCGCGTTCGCGGTACGCCGGGCCACCGACGCCGTCGGCCAGGTGGTCGCGGCGCCCTACGACTTCGACACCGAGCGGACGACGCTGAGCAGCTACGCCGCGCGGCCGGCGCACGGCGGGTTCCCCAAGGTGATCTTCGCCGCGGCGGCGAACCTCAACGGGCCGGGCCGGACCCCGCCCGGCCGCCGGGCGGTGTCGTTCACGTTCGCCGACGACTGGGTCGGCGGCCCGGACGTCGGCTGGGTGACCACCCGGTCGCTGGAGGGCGCGGTCAGCGGCCACCTGCAGCGAGACCTCACCGTGCAGGCCGCGGTGGCGATCTCGGGCGCCGCGTTCGCCTCCGCGATGGGCCGCGGGAGCCGGCCGTACCAGGCGTTCCTCGCGCTCTCGAACGCCCGGCTGGGCGCCTGCCTGCCGAACCCGGGATTCCTCGGCGAGCTGGCCAACGGCGCCGACTGGACGACGCCGCGGCTGCCGCGGCTGCGCCGGCTCGGCTACCTGCTGCGCGAGATCGTCGGCAGCCATCCGCCGGACGACCGGCTGCTCTACTGCACCGACGCGGCCACTACGAGAACCTCGGACTGGTCGAGCTGCTTCGGCACCGGTGCCGGCTGATCTACTGCATCGACGCCACCGGCGACGCACCGCCACTGGCCGGCGCGCTCGGCTGCGCGATCACGCTGGCCCGCGAGGAGCTCGGCGTGGAGATCGTCCTGCACGACCCGATGGACCTGGTCCCCGGCGGCGGGTCGCCGTTCGACCCGGCCGAGCCCCTGGCCGGCCTCAACCGCCGACTGTCCCGGACCGGCGTGCTGACCGGCGAGATCGCCTACCCGGAGCCGGTCGACTTCCCCGGTGAGGAGCGGCCCAGCCGGACCGGAGCGCTGGTGGTGGCGAAGGCGACGTTGGACCGCGACCTGCCGTACGAGCTGCTCTGCTACGCGGCCGGCAACCCGGTCTTTCCCCACGACGGCACCAGCGACCAGTGGTTCGACCACCAGCAGTTCGACGCCTACCAGTCCCTCGGCCGGCAGCTCGGTCTGCTGGCCACCGCGGCCGGCCAGCGGCTGGAACGCGGACTGGCCGCCCGCGCCCAGTCCCGCAGCTACCGCGGCTGACTCGGCCGGCTGCCCCGGCCGGCTGACCCGGCGCCGACCCGGCCGGCCCGGTGGCAGATGATGCGCCGGTGGACCTCGCAGCGGTGGTGTTCGACCTGGACGGCGTGCTGATCGACTCCGAGCAGGTGTGGGACGCGGTCCGCCGGGAGGTCGTGGCGGACCTCGGCGGCCGGTGGACCGGCGAGGCCACCACCGCGATGCAGGGGATGAGCACACCGGAGTGGTCCCGTTACCTGGTGCACCAGCTCGGGGTGCCCGGCCAGCCGGCGGACGTCGCCACCGAGGTGATCCGCCGGATGGCCGACCGGTACCGGGCCGACCTGCCGCTGCTGCCCGGAGCGGTCGACGCGGTGCGGGCGGTGTCGGAGCGGTGGCCGCTCGGGGTGGCCAGCTCGTCCCCGCCGGACGTGATCCGGACCGTGCTCGCCGCCGCCGGGCTGTCGGACCGGTTCCGCGCAGTCGTCTCCAGCGAGCAGGTCAGCCGGGGCAAGCCCGCGCCGGACGTCTACCTCGCCGCCGCGGCGGAGCTGGGCCTGCCGCCGGCGGACTGCGTCGCAGTCGAGGACTCGGCGAACGGTCTGCGCGCGGCCGCCGCCGCCGGCATGGCCGTGGTGGCGGTGCCGAACCCGCATTACCCGCCGCCGGAGGACGCCCTGCGGCTGGCCGCGGCGGTCGCACCCACGGTGGCCGAGGTGACCCCGGAGCTGCTCGCATCGCTCTGAGCGAACGCCGGGAACGACCGGGCCGGGAAAGCGTTGAGTCGAGCAGGCTCAATCCTTCGAGAGGCTCCGATGACGACACTCACGCTCCCCGTCCTGCCGCTCAACGATGGCGTCCTGCTCCCCACCATGGTCATTCCGGTCGAGCTGGACGCCGAGGCCCAGGCGGCCGTGGACGCCGCTCGGACCGCCGGATCCGCCGGCCCCGGCATCCGCAGCGAGCCGCGGCTGCTGGTGGTGCCGCGGCTGCACGGCAAGTACCCGGCACTCGGCACGGTCGCGGTGCTCGACCAGGTCGGTCGGCTCCCCACGGGCCAGCCCGGCGCGGTGGTCCGCGGGGTGTCCCGGGCCCGGATCGGCACCGGGGTGAACGGTCCGGGAGCGGCGCTGTGGGTCGAGGCCACCGTGGTCGAGGAGACCGGGGCCGACGCCAGGGCCCGTGAGCTGGCCGCCGACTACAAGCAGGTCGTGCTGTCCATGCTGCAGCTGCGCGGCGCCTGGCAGGTGATCGACTCGGTGCAGCGGATCACCGACCCGGGCCAGCTCGCCGACACCGCCGGATACGCGTCCTACCTGGACGACGAGCAGAAGGTGCGGCTGCTGGAGACGACCGACGTCACCGAGCGGCTGACCTTGCTGCTGGAGTGGGGGCGGGCGCAGCTGGCCGAGCTGGAGGTCGCCTCCACGATCCGGGACGACGTCCGGGAGCGGATGGAGAAGTCGCAGAAGGAGTACCTGCTGCGCCAGCAGCTCGCCGCGATCCGCAAGGAGCTGGCCGAGCTGTCCGGCGAGCCGGGCGACGAGCCGGCCGACCATCGGGCCCGGGTGGAGGCGGCCGACCTGCCGGAGAAGGTCCGGGCGGCCGCCCTGCGCGAGGTGGACAAGCTGGAGCGCGGCGGCGAGCAGTCGCCGGAGGCCGGCTGGATCCGCACCTGGCTGGACACCGTCCTCGAGGTGCCGTGGAACGTGCGCACCGAGGACAACACCGACGTGGCCGCCGCCCGCACGGTGCTGGACGCCGACCACTTCGGGCTCACCGACGTCAAGGACCGGATCGTCGAGCACCTCGCGGTGCGGTCCCGGCGCGCCTCCCGCGGCCTGCAGGTCGTCGGCGGCCGGGGCAGCGGCGCGGTGCTGGCCCTGGTCGGGCCGCCCGGGGTGGGCAAGACCTCGCTCGGCGAGTCGGTCGCCCGCGCCCTCGGCCGGAAGTTCGTCCGGGTGGCGCTCGGCGGCGTCCGGGACGAGGCCGAGATCCGGGGCCACCGGCGCACCTACGTCGGCGCGCTGCCCGGCCGGATCGTCCGGGCCATCCGGGAGGCCGGCTCGATGAACCCGGTGGTGCTGCTCGACGAGGTGGACAAGCTCGGCACGGACTACCGGGGCGACCCGTCGTCCGCGCTGCTGGAGGTGCTCGACCCGGCGCAGAACCACACCTTCCGGGACCACTACCTGGAGGTCGAGCTGGACCTGTCGGACGTGCTGTTCCTGGCCACCGCGAACGTGGCTGAGGCGATCCCGGAGCCGCTGCTGGACCGGATGGAGCTGGTCCGGCTGGACGGCTACACCGAGCTGGAGAAGGTCGCCATCGCCCGCGACCACCTGCTGCCCCGGCTGCTGGACCGGGCCGGCCTGACCGCCGAGGAGGTCTCGGTGGACGACGCCGCGATCCGGGAGATCGCCGCCGAGCACACCCACGAGGCCGGCGTGCGCCAGCTGGAGCGAGCCTTGGCCCGGGTGCTGCGCAAGCTCGCCACCCGGCTGGCGGTCGAGCCGTCCGCGGCGCCGATCCGGGTTGCCGCCGGCGACCTGGTCAGCTACCTCGGCCGGCCCCGCTTCACCGCGGAGTCCGCGGTCCGGACCGCGGTGCCCGGCGTGGCCACCGGCCTCGCGGTCACCGGCGCCGGCGGTGACGTGCTGTTCGTCGAGGCCTCGGCCCAGCCGGGGGACACCGGGCTGACGCTGACCGGGCAGCTCGGCGACGTGATGAAGGAGTCGGCCCAGATCGCGTTGTCCTACCTGCGGGCCAACGGCGACCGGCTGGGCGTGCCGGTGGCCGGGCTGGCCGACCGGCGGGTGCACGTGCACGTGCCGGCCGGGGCGGTGCCCAAGGACGGCCCGTCGGCCGGGGTCACCATGACCACCGCGATCGCCTCGCTGCTGACCGGCCGGCCGGTGCGCGCCGAGGTCGGCATGACCGGCGAGGTCTCGCTGACCGGCCGGGTGCTGCCGATCGGCGGGGTGAAGCAGAAGCTGCTCGCCGCCCACCGCGCCGGGCTGACCCACGTGCTGCTGCCGGCCCGGAACGAGCCGGACCTCGACGACGTTCCGGCCGAGGTGCGCGACCTGCTCACCGTGCACCTGGTCTCGGACGCCGCGGAGGTGCTCGCGCTGGCCCTGGAGCCGGCAGAGGCCGGCGCGTCGGCGGCTCCCGCGGCCGCCTGACGCGGCCGGCCCCGGTCGGAACGAACCGGGGGTGGCGGGTCTTGGCACGGACGTGACCGCGACCAGACCGGCTCCGGCCCAGGTGCGAGGGAGCCGCCGGTGGCACCGGCCGCACTACGCGTGGGTCGTCGCGGCGGTGACGCTTGTCACGTTGCTGGCGGCGTCCGGGTTCCGGTCCACGCCGGCCGTGCTCATCGTGCCACTGGAGCAGGCGTTCGGCTGGAGCCGGACCACGACCTCGCTGGCCGTATCGGTCAACCTGGTGCTGTTCGGTCTCTGCGGGCCGTTCGCGGCAGCGGCGATGGGCCGGTTCGGCGTGCGCCGGGTGGTGCTGCTGGCGCTCGTCCTGGTTGCCGCCGGGTCCGGGCTGACCGTGTTCATGACCGCGTCGTGGCAGCTACTGCTGCTGTGGGGTGTGGTGGTCGGGCTCGGCACCGGCGCGATGGCGGTGGTGCTCGCGGCGACCGTGGCCACCCGGTGGTTCGTCGCTCGGCGCGGGCTGGTCACCGGCGGGCTGACCGCGGCGGCCGCGACCGGCCAGCTGGCGTTCCTGCCCGGGCTGGCCCACCTCGCGGTCAGCTACGGCTGGCAGTGGGCGTCGGTCGCGGTGGCCGGCGCGGCGCTCGCCGCGGTGGCTCTCTGCGCGGTGGCCGCGACGATCACCCAGGTGGTCCGGCCGGTCGCGACGACCGCGGCGTGACCCGGCTGGGCGGGCGGCCGGTCCCGGGCGCCCGCCCAGCCGGATGGGCTACTGCGGTATCGCCTGGAGCACTCCGGCACCGAAGACGTTGTCCGCGCCCGTGCTTCCCCGGTCGATCGCCCGCGCGATCAGTATCCGGTTCAGCAGCGCGGCTCGCTTCAGACCGAGCTCCTCGCGGATCACCGTGGCGACGCCGACCGCCGACGGGGCCGCCGCGGAGGTGCCGAAGAACCGGCACTGTCCCTGCACCGTGGTCGGGCAGACCGCCGGGCTCGGGAAGCCGCCGGAGCCGGAGATCGACACTCCGTCGGCGGCGGCCCAGGTCGGCGCGATCGCGGTCTGGAACGAGCGTCCGGCCACGCCGGTGCACGGGCCGACCGTCCGGTCCGGGCACTCCGTGGTGGAGCCCACCAGCACCGGGCCGCCGGCGCTGAACGACTCGATCGGGATGGTCGTCGGGTTGGTCGTGAGGCTGGCGTTCACCGCACCGGCGGAGGTGGCCGCGTCGAGGTAGTTCGAGTCGGGGTTGAGCGAGCCGGCCCGGTCTGGCGTGTCGGTGGTGCCCGGCACGGTCACCAGCGCGGCGCCGAAGTTCCGCCAGCGAAGGTCGAGCAGCGGCGAGGCCACCGCGGACGACGTGCCCTGCACGTCCACCGCGAGCTTGAAGGCCGCGGCGGCGCCGGTCGTGTTCTCCCACACCAGCTGCTCGATCGAGTCGCCGACCCCGTTCGCCTGCACGTTCGCGCTGGACGCCAGGCAGTCGGTGCCCGCGGCGTTGAGCAGGTACAGGTTCAGGTCGGTGAAGCCACCGCGGCCCGGGGACGGGAAGATCGCCCGGGGCTCGCTCCACTGCAGCGTGACCAGGAGTGCCCCGCCCGGGTTGATCGCCAGGTCGAACGTGTTGTCGGCGGTGCCCGTGATGTCGACCAGGTCGTCCGGCGCGTTCGGGCAGGACCCGAAGTTGCCGGCCGCCGGCGCGTCGTCGGGCGTCCGTCCGGTGCCGCTGGCCACCACCCGGGGCGCGTGCTTGGCACCCAGGTTGCCCGCCGACGAGCTGAAGAACACCCCGTGCTGGGCCAGGTCCTCGGCGGTCTCCGCGGCCAGGCCCTGCTGGAAGGCCGGCTCGTCGTCGAACGCCAGGTCCTCGGTGATCAGCTGGGCGCCGTGGGCCGCCAGGTTGCGCAGGCCCGCGACGTGGTCCTCCAACGTCTCGCCGGAGCCGGAGAACAGCAGCGTCGCGCCGGGCGCCTCGTCGTAGATCTCCTCCAGCATCGCGGTGCCCTCGTCGCCCGAGCCCGCGTCCAGGACCTGCACGTCCGGCGGTAGATCGCCGTGGGCGACCGAGTCGGCCAGGCTGGTCACCCCGTTGGACATCGCGCCGACCCGCTGCCCGGCTCCGGTGAACCCGCGCTGGTTGGCCACGTCGGTACCGTGCACCTGGACGCCTTCGCTCTCGATCGTGCCGATGTCGGCGACCGGCTTGGTCGCCGGCCGCAGCGCGGCCACCCAGGGCAGCGCGGCCACCGCGTCCAGCATGTCCGCCGGCACGGCGGCGTCGATCAGGCCCGGGTCTGGCAGGTCGACCCCGGGAACGGTGGCGAAGTCGGCCGAGGTGGACCGCACCGTCGCGCCGAGCGCGGCAAGCTGCGCCGCCTCGGCCCGGCCCACCGATCCCACGGCGTGCACGGTCACGTCGAGCGAACCGTCGGGATGGATGCCGAGGACGCCCTCGGAGAGATGTCGGGTGGCGGTCGCGGACAAGGTGCCGCTCTGCGCGACCGCCGAGCGGACCGCGGCCGCCCGGTCCCGCAGCAGCCACGGAACCTTGGACGGCGCGGCCGCGGCACCGGCCCGAGTGCCGGCCGGTGCCGCTCCAGTCGGCGCCGCCACGAACAGCGCCACCAGTGCTGAGGCGAACACGCCGGTCCCGGCGGCCGCCAGGGCCCGTCGTACGGATCTGGAGCGCACGCAGTCCTCCTCGTCGAGAGCGGTCGGCGCACCGGGGGAAGCGAGCGGGCGGACACGACCCGGACACGTCCGGCGGTAAGTCCGCCGATGGATTGTGGCGCCTGCAGACGCTAGTCGGTCGACCCGGACACGTCGTCCGCCTCCCGGAGGACAGCGGAGCAGGCTAACGTCCTGGTGTTGCTCCTGCTTTGAGGCCAGTCCGGACCGTCCCGGCCGTTCTGATTGAGGCTGGGGTAACCCGGACCGACTAGTAGTCGTTACACCATTCGTCGGATCGGCCACGAACCTGTCGGGGGTAGGGATGGTCGCAGTACGGCAGTCGCCAATGGTCGGCCGGGCCGCGGAGCTGTGCAGGCTGGTCGAGTTGGCCAGGCTCGCGGTGGCCGGCCGGGGCGCGGCGATATGCATCGACGGAGAGGCCGGCATCGGCAAGACGACGCTCCTGGACGCGCTCGCGGCCGAGGCCACCCGGCTCGGACTGCGGGTCCGCCGGGCGACCGCGGACGAGTCGACGCAGCGGGTCCGGTTCGCCACCCTGACCGCCTGCCTGGGAGTCGATCCCCGGCCGGCCGCCTCCTCGGGACTGGGGGACGCGGCCCCGGCGAGCCTGGAGTTTGCCTGGGCCGAGGCGATGATCGCCACCATCGAGGACTGGTGCGCGACCGCGCCGCTGCTGCTCCTGCTCGACGACCTGCACTGGATCGACCCGAGCAGCCTGCGCGCCGTGCGCCGGGTCAGCCGCGCGCTCGGCCAGCTGCCGCTGCTGCTGGTCACCGCTCGCCGGCCCGGCGCCGGCGCGGAGACGACGCCGGCGCTGCCCGGCAGCAGCGCGGCTGGCACACTCCGGCTGGGTCCGCTCGCCGACGCCGAGGCGGCCGAGCTGCTCGGGCACCTGGTCGGCGCCAGCCCTGGTCCGCGGCTGCGTGCCGCGGTAGCGGAGGCGGCCGGCAACCCAGGGCACCTGACCGAGCTGGTGTCCGTGCTCGCGCACCGGCCGGGCATCCGGGTCGTGGCTGGTACCGCCGAGCCGGCCGGGCCGACCGGCCAGGCGGAGGTCGCACCGCTGGCCGGGCGGCTGAGCCTGCCCAGCCGGCCCGGCCCGGTCGACGGCTCGGCGCTGGACCAGTCGGTGCTGCGCCGGATCGCCCCGCTCTCCACCTCCGCGCGGCGGGTGTTGCGGGTGGCCGCGGTGCTCGGACCGGAGCTCGACCGCGCAGAGCTCGCCGCGGTGCTGGGGCGCGGGCAGGCCGACCTGGTACCGGCCATCCGGGAGGTGATGGACGCCGGCATCCTGGGCGGCATCGGCGAGCACGTGGTGTTCCGGCAGGACATGGTCAGGGAGGCATTGCTGGCCGCGCTGCCGGCCGCGGTGGCCAGCACCCTGCACCAGACGGCCGCGCGGACGCTCATCGCGACCGGGGCATCGGTCGAACGGGTGGCCCGACACCTGCTGGCCGGCGGCACGCTGGAGCCGGGCGCGGTTCGCTGGCTGCGCGCGGCCATGGACCCGCTGATCGCGCGGGCGCCGGAGCTGGCCGTCGACCTGCTCCACCGGGCGCTGGTGGACGCGCCGGTCGACGCTCCGCAGACCGACGGTGCGCAGCTCGCCGAGCCCACCCCGACACAGCTCGACGAGGTGCAGCTCAACGGGACCCAGGTCGGCGGGACCCAGGTCGGCGGGACCCAGGTCGGCGGGACCCAGGTCGGCGGGACCCAGGTCGGCGGGACCCAGCCGGACGAGGCGCTGGGGTCCGGCTACGTCCGGGCGCTGCTGATGGCCGGGCGGCCGGCGGATGCGGAACGGATGGCTCGGGCCCGGCTGAACGGTGACAGCACTCGTGGCGCGGTGCCGGTGCGCTGGCTGCTCGCCCACGCCTGCCTGCAACAGGGCCGGCCGGATGTGGCGCTGGCCGAGGCGCAGCGGGCGCTGGCCCGGCCCGGCGCGACGGCCGGGGCGGCGGCGAGGCTGCACGGTGTCTCCGCCCAGTGCCTGTTCCTGCTCGGCCGGATGGCCGAGGCGGAGGCGGCAGCCGGATTTGCACTGGCGGCCGACCCGTCCGGCGGCGACGAGCTCGCCGAACGCCCGGCCGGCCCGGCCTACCTGCCGCACCGGCACCCGGCCGACGCCTTGGCCGAGACCGAGCAGGCGCTGTCCACCTTGCCGTCGGGTGGCCTGCTGCCGGACCAGCGAACCGCGCTGCTGGTCACCCGCGGCTGCTGCCTGGAGGATCTGGACCGGCTGGAGGACGCCGACCGGGAGTTCGAGCGCGGCCGGCAGATCTGCGAGCGCGGCGACACGACGTTCCTGGTGTGGTTCCACGTCTCCCGGGCCCGGCTGTGGTTCTTCCAGGGCCGCTGGGACGACGCGCTGGCCGAGATCGAGGCCGGGCGGGAGCCGGCCGACCCGCTCGGCCTTGCGCCGGCGCTGGACAGCCTCGCCGCGATGGTGGCGGTGCACCGGGGCGAGCTGCCCGTGCTGCCCGAGTCGACCGGTGGCACCGCCGCGCGCTGCTTCGACCACCTGCGCCGCTGGGTGGCCGCGCTCTCCGCGGAGGCGCAGGGTCGCCCGGACCGGGCACTCGACCTGCTGGCCGCCTCCTGGGAGCAGGGACTGGCCGGTGTGCCGCCGGCACTGCCGCACCGACTGTGCCCCGATCTGGCCCGGCTGGCCGTCACGCTTGGCGACCGCAGGCGGGCCAGGGAGGTCGCCGACGGGATGGCCAGGTTCGCCGAGCAGCGGGGCACCGGGTCGGCCAGGGGGACCGCGGAGCTGTGCCGCGGGCTGGCCGACTCGGACCCGGACGCGCTGCTCGCCGCCGCCGAGTCGTTCCGGCTCGTCGGCCGGCCGCTGTTTCGCGCCTACGCCCAGGAGAACGCGGCGGTGGTGCTCGGCGCCGGGGCCGGCGCGGCGGCCCGGCAGACGCTGGACTCGGCGTTGGAGTTGTACGGCCGGATGGGGGCCGGCTGGGACGCGCACCGGGCCGAGGGGCGCGCCCAGGAGGCCGGCGTTCGCCCGTCCGAGTTCGGACTGCCGTCCCGACCACGGACCGGCTGGGGCGCACTCACCGGGACCGAGCGCGCGGTCGCGACGCGGGTCGCGGACGGCCGGTCCAACCCGGACATCGCCCGCGAGCTGTTCCGGTCTCGGCGCACCGTCCAGTGGCACGTGCGCAGCATCCTGGCGAAGCTGGAGCTCTCCTCCCGGGCCGAGCTGGCCGAGGCGGTGTCCCGGCGGCGACGCTCCCGGGCGGACTAGGGAGACACCCTTCTTGGGGCCAGACAGAGGCCCCGACCCGGCGCCGCGCACACCCCGGTCGATCAGGCCGGTGCGGGGGTCCGGGTCCGCTTCGCGGCCAGCAGGCTCTGGTCCGCCGACCAGAACAGGGTGGCCGGGGTGTCGCCCGGCCCGAGCTCGGCGACGCCGACGCTCACCGTGACCGCCAGCCCGGGCGCCACCGCGGACCACTGGTGCTCGGCGATCAGCCGAGCCACCCGGTCCAGCGTGGCGAACGCGTCGCCGGCCGGCATCGGCAGGCACAGGGTGAACTCGTCGCCGCCGTACCGGGCGCACCGGTCGGCCTCCGGGCAGCGGCTGCGCAGGATCGTCGCGAGCTGCCTGAGCACCTCGTCTCCGGCCGGGTGCCCGAAGGTGTCGTTCACCCGCTTGAACCGGTCCACGTCGACGATCGCCAGGGTGAGCGGGGTCCCGCTGGCCTGCGCGGCGGCGACCAGCCGGGGCAGGTCGGCGTCGAAGGCTCACCGGTTCGGCACCCGGGTGAGCGGGTCGGACAGCGCGTCCGACTCCAGCTCCCGGGTCCGGCGCAACAGCGCCTCCTGCTCGATCCGCAGCCGGGCCGCGGTCGCCCTGGCCAGCCACGCACCATACTGGGCTCGCCCGTACCGCTCGTGCATCTCCCGGTACCAGCGCAACGCGGCCGCGCCGTCGCCGCGGGCGGCGGCCGCCTGGCCGAGCAGCGAGGCCACCTCCTCGACGAACGGCGACCGCCACGGGCGGTCCAGGCGGGTCCACAACCCCAGCAGGGTGGACTCGGCCGCCTGGATCTGCCCCTCGGCCAGCAGCAGGGCGCCGGCCGCGAGGTCGATGAAGTCGCGGACCGACGGGTTCGGCGGGCTGACCGGCAGCGACCTGGCCAGCTCCAGGTCGGCCAGGCCCTGCTCGATGTCGCCGAGCCGGGCCGAGCAGATCGCCCGCCAGGCCGCCGCCCAGCCGTCGAACAGCGCCGACATCGCCCCGCTGGCCAGCGCGTTGCTGAGGTGCACCCGGGCCTGCGCCCACGGCCGGCCGCTCTGCTCGGCCAGCCCCAGGTGATCCAGCCGGAGCGCCCAGCTCAGGTACACGAACCCGAGTTGGCACTCCGACCAGCCGACCGCCAGCTCGTTTGCGGCCGCGACCTGGACCGACCGCTCGGCGGTCTCCGCGGCCAGCGGGAAGAGCTGCAGCAGCGCCAGCACCAGGCTGCAGTTGCCCAGCGCCGCGCGCAGGTCCTCGCCGCCGGGCAGGGAAGGGTCCTCCACCATGGTCAGCGACCGGACGATGTCGTCCATCGCGGCCTCGTCGTCGCCGCGACCGTGCGCGGTCCACGCGGCGACCGCGTGGAACCGGGCCTGCCGGAGCGGGCACGCGGCCGGCACCAGGGGGAGCACCGCGTCCAGGGCAGCCCGGGCGGCCTCGAACTCCTGCGCGTTGGCATGCGCCTGGCCGAGCAGGGTGCCCAGCAGCACCCGGTCGTCCAGCTCGACCGGCTGACCCGATCGGTCCAGCCGGTCGGCCAGCATCCGCACCTCGGCGGCCCGGCCCTCCCGGGCAAGATCGCGGGCACGCACAAGGTCATCGAGCAGGCCGACGCCATGCTGCGTCTGGGGCATCCGCCGTTCCCTCCCGCACCCCGTCCAGACAGCAGTCTAGGTAGGCCGTCTAGGTGGTCACCGGGGTGGGCGACATCCGGCGCCTGGCCCGCTTGGCCGCGAGCAGGCTGCGGTCGGCGGCCGAGAACGCAGTCTCCGCCGCGTCGTTCCGGACCAGCTCGGCCAGGCCGCTGGTGACCGTGATGGACAGCCCGGCCGCCACGCTCGGCCAGGGGTGCCGGGCGATCGCCGCCGCCGCCTGCTCGGCGATGGCGCCGGCCTTCGCCGCGGTCGCGGACAGCACCAGGACGAACTCGTCGCCGCCGTAGCGTGCGCACAGGTCGCCGTCCTGGATGTGCTGGCGGAGGATCGTGGCGACCCGGCGCAGCACCTCGTCGCCGACCGGATGTCCGTACTCGTCGTTGATCAGCTTGAACCGGTCGATGTCCAGGACCACGACCGTGGTCGGCGGACTGGCCTCCGCCTGGCCGGCCACCAGCGCGGCCAGCGTCTCGTCCAGCGACCTGCGGTTGGCCACCCCGGTGAGCGGGTCGGACCGGGAGTCCGACTCGAGCTGCCGGCTGCGGCGCAGCAGGATCTCCTGCTCCACCCGGAGCCGGGCGGCGGCGGCCCGAGCCAGTGCGACCGCGTACTCGGCCCGGCCGTAGCGCTCGTGCACCTCCCGATACCAGCGCAGCGCGACCGGGACGTCGCCGGTCCCTTCGGCGGCCCGGGCCAGCAGGTAGGCCACGTCCTCGGTCCATGGCGGCCGGTGCTGCTGGCGGATCTCCGGCCAGGCCAGGGCGAGCACCCGGGCGGCCTCCGCGTACCGCTGCTCGGCCAGCAGCACCGCGCCGGACACGTGCTCGAGCACCCGGCGCATCTCCAGCAATGCCTGCCTCGGCATCCGGTCCGCCGCCTGCAGGCTGCCTCGCGCCTCGGCCGGCCGGCCGGTGCGGGCCCAGCACAGCGCGAGCCGGGCGTGCGCCTGCGCGACGGCCAGCGGACCCATGTCCTCTCTGCCGTCCACTGTGGACAGCGCGGTCGCGTAGTGCTCGGCCGCGGTCTGCCACTGGGTCGTCGCCTGCTCGACCATCCGCAGGTGTTCCAGCCGGATCCCCCAGGTCAGCGACGCCTCGGCGGCCTGGAACCGGAACCGACCGGCCGGCAGGCCCGCATCGGCCGCGACCGTGACGGCCCGCTCGCCGGTCTCCACGCCGAGCGTGAACAGCTGCGCCGCGGCCAGGAACGCCGCGCAGTTGCTCAGCACCGAGGCCAGGTCCTCGGTCGGCTCCTGCTCGGCGTCCAGCACGGCGAGGGCGCCGAGCAGCTCGCCGATGGCCTGGTCGTCGTCGCCCCGGCTGTGCGCCACGATCCCGGCCATCGCGTGGAACCGGCCTTGCCGAAGCGGCCCGGCGAGCGGGACCGAGGGCTGCACCCGCTCCAGCTCCCGAAGCGCGTCGTCGAGCCGTCCGGCGTTGTAGCAGGCGCCGGCCAGCAGCGTGCCGGCGTACACCTCGTCGTCGGGAGCGAAGCCGACTCCGGCCGGCCGGATCGCCGCGATCTCCCGGCGGACCTCGTCGACCCGCGCGGCCCTAGCCAGCCGCGCCGCCACGCCCAGCTGGTGCGGCACGTCCCCGCGCGCCGCGTCGGCCATGCACACCCCCTTCGTGCGGGAGTGTAGGGACGTTGCCTGTCAGTCGGACCCGAACCGGTCAGAAGCCCGATCGACCACCGCTACCCGCCGATGGAGGGCCGGTCTGCAGGAGAGCAGCAACCCCCGGCCGGGGTTTACCACAGCCGGCCGGCCGCCGCCACAGGCAGCTCGCCGCGCCGGCGCAGCCCGGCCAGCTCGTGGTCGAGCAACCAGCGCTTGCGGTCCAGACCGCCGCCGTAGCCGGTCAGCCGGCCGTCGGCGCCGATCACCCGGTGGCAGGGCACCACGATCGCGATCGGGTTCCGCCCGTTCGCCAGGCCGACCGCGCGGGACGCGCCCGGGTTGCCGAGCTGTCCGGCCAGCTCGCCGTAGCTGGTGGTCTGCCCGTACGGGATCGTCCGCAGCGCGGCCCATACCCGCAGCTGGAACGCGGTGCCGGCGGGCGCGAGCGGCAGGTCGAAGTCGGTCAGCTCGCCGGCGAAGTAACCGGCGAGCTGGTCGGTGGCCGCCGCGAACTGCCGGTCGTCCCGGCGCCAGTCGGTGCCGACCGCCGGTGGCCCGTGCCGCCGGTCCGTCATGTGCAGGCCGGTGAGCGCCTCGCCGGTGCCGGTGAGTAGCAGCTCGTCGATCGGCGAGGGCACGGTGGTGTACCAGGTGGACATCGTGGTCAACTCCTCGGTTCGGAACGAAGCGTGCCCCAGAGGTGGAACAGCGCGTAAGAGCGCCACGGCCGCCAGCGCTTGGCGAGCGTGGCCGCGGCGTCCGGGTCGGCCGGCAGGCCGAGCCGGGTGAGGGCGTGCCGGACGCCGATGTCGGTAGGGAGGAAGACGTCGGGGTCGCCGAGCGCCCGCAGCCCGATGTACGAGGCGGTCCACGGGCCGATGCCGGGCAGGTCGAGCAGCCTGGCGTGCAACTCGGCGCGGTCGGCGCCCGGGTCGACTGCGAGCTGCCCGCCGGCCAGCGCCGCGGCCAGCGCGCCGAGCGCCCGCCGCCGGGACCCGGGCATGCCGAGGTCGGCGAGGTCGGTCTCGGCCAGCGCCGCCGGCATCGGGAACAGGTGGGTCAGCGAGCCGGTCGGCGTCGGCAGTGGTGCGCCGTACCGGAGGACCAGCCGGGCCGCCAGGGTGCGCGCGGCCGGCACCGAGACCTGCTGGCCGAGCACGGCACGCACGGCCAGCTCGGCGCCGTCCACATGGCCGGGCACCCGGCGGCCCGGCGAGGCGGCCACCAGCGGCCCGAGCACCGGGTCGGCGCCCAGCGCTTCGGCCACCGCCTGCGGGTCGGCGTCCAGGTCGAGCAGCCGGCGGCAGCGCTGGGTGGCCGCCGGCAGGTCCCGCACGTCGGACAGGCGCAGTACGCAACGCAGGTACCCGGCGTCCGGCGGGCCGGCGGACAGCTCGGCGACCCCGGTGCCGTGCGGCAGCGCGAGCGTCCGCCGGAACGCCCCGTCGGCAAACTCCTCGACTCCCGGCACCGCCCGCGCGGCAAGGAACTCGAACGTCGCGCCGAGGTCGATCGGTCGCCGGAACGGCAGCCGGACGATGATCGTCCCCGGGCTGGGCGTGCCGGCCGGCACCGGCTGCCCGGCCCGCCGCAGCTCGCTCGGGGTGACCGCGAAGACCTCCCGCACGGTGTCGTTGAACTGCCGGACGCTGGCGAACCCGGCCGCGAACGCGACGTCGGTGATCGGCAGGTCGGTCGTCTCCAGCAGCACCCGAGCGGTCTGCGCTCGCTGTGCCCTGGCCACCGCGATCGGCCCGGCGCCGACCTCGGCCACCAGTTGCCGGTGCAGGTGCCGCTCGCTGAAGCCGAGCCGCCGGGCCAGCCCGGACACGCCTTCGCGGTCGACCACGCCGTCGCCGATCAGCCGCATCGCGCGGCCGACCAGGTCGGCCCGGACGTTCCAGTCCGGCGAGCCGGGCGTCGCGTCCGGCCGGCACCGCTTGCAGGCCCGGAACCCGGCCGCCTGGGCCGCGGCCGCGCTCGGGAAGAACCGCACGTTCGACCGCTTCGGGGTGACCGCCGGGCAGCTCGGCCGGCAGTAGATCCCGGTCGAGGTCACCGCGGTGTAGAACCAGCCGTCGAACCGGCTGTCCCGGCTCTGCACCGCCCGGTAGTAGAGGTCCACATCGGTGAGCACGACCCCCACACTGCCACGGGGTGCCGACAATTCCTGGCGGGATTCGGACTACCACGCGCCGGTCCGAAACCCGCATCCGCGTCCGCACTGCAAGGATGACCCCATGCGGGCATGGGTGGTACGGCTGCCGGGTCCACTCGCGGGGCATCCGCTGCTGGAGGTCGACCTGCCGGTGCCGGAGCCGGGACCGGGCGAGGTGCGGGTCCGGGTGCTGGCCTGCGGAGTCTGCCGCACGGACCTGCACCTGGCCGAGGGCGACCTGCAGCCGCGCCGCCCCGGCACGGTGCCGGGGCACGAAGTGGTCGGCCGGGTGGACGCCCGAGGACCCGGAGCGACTCGGTTCGCGCTCGGCGACCGGATCGGCATCGCCTGGCTGCGGCGCACCGACGGCTCGTGCCGGTTCTGCCGCCGCGGCGCGGAGAACCTGTGCCTGCACGCCGAGTTCACCGGCTGGGACGCCGATGGTGGTTACGCCGAGTACGCAGTGGTGCCGGAGGCGTACGCGTACCGGCTGCCCGACCGGTTCGACGACGTGACCGCGGCGCCGCTGCTGTGCGCCGGCATCGTCGGCTACCGGGCGCTGCGCCGCGCCGCCGTTCCGCACGGCGGCCGGCTGGGCATCTACGGCTTCGGCGCGTCCGCGCACCTCGCCGCGCAGATCGCGATCGCCGAGGGCGCCCGGGTGCACGTGCTGACCCGCGGCGCGGCCGCCCGGGAGCTGGCGCTGCAGCTGGGTGCCGTCTCCGCTGGCGACGCCTACGCCGCGCCACCCGAGCCGCTGGACGCCGCGGTGCTGTTCGCGCCGGTCGGCGACCTGGTCCCGGTCGCGCTGTCCGCGCTGGACCGGGGCGGCACGCTGTCCATCGCCGGTATCCACCTCACCGACGTGCCGACGCTGCGGTACGCCGATCACCTGTTCCAGGAGCGGCAGGTGCGCAGCGTCACCGCGAACACTCGCGCGGACGGCGAGGAATTCCTCGCCCTGGCCGACCGGATGGGCCTGCACGTGACGATCACCCGGTTCCCGCTGGCCGACGCGAACGCGGCGCTCGCCGCGGTCAAGGACGGCCGGATCACCGGCGCGGGCGTGCTGGTCCCGGACTGACACCGGCCATGGCGGGTACCACCCACGCGTGACTGAACGCTGGTACAAGCAGGCCGTCATCTACTGCCTGGACGTCGAGACGTTCCAGGACTCCGACGGCGACGGGGTGGGAGACCTGCGCGGGCTGATGAGCCGGCTGGACTACCTGGCCCGGCTCGGGGTGACCTGCATCTGGCTCAACCCGATCCATCCGAGTCCGAACCGCGACGACGGGTACGACGTCAGCGGCTTCTACGGCGTGGACCCGAGAATCGGCACCCTCGGCGACTTCGTCGAGCTCGTCCACCAGTGCGACAACCGCGGCCTGCGGCTGATCATCGACCTGGTCGTGAACCACACCTCCGACCAGCACCCGTGGTTCCAGCAGGCGCGGAGCGACCCGGACTCGGCGTACCGGGACTGGTACCTGTGGGCCAAGACGGAGCCGGCCACCAGGGAGGAGGGCGAGGTCTTCCCCGGCTACCAGCGCGGCACGTGGTCGTTCGACGAGGAGGCCCAGCTCTGGTACCACCACCGGTTCTACGACTTCCAGCCCGACCTGAACTGGTCCAACCCGGCGGTGCGCAACGAGATCGGCAAGGTGGTCGCGTTCTGGCTGCAACTCGGCGTGAGCGGGTTCCGGATGGACGCGGCACCGTTCGTCATCGAGGAGATCCACCCGGACACCTCCGACCGCCGGTTCGTCTTCGACTGGCTGAACGACCTGCACGACCACATGGCCTGGCGACGCGGGGACGCGATCGTGCTGGCCGAGGCCAACGTGGACCGGAGCCTGATACCGGAGTTCTTCGGCCCGCGGGGCGACCGGATCCAGATGCTGTTCAACTTCCTCGTCAACCCGCGGCTGTTGCTGGCCCTGGCCCGGAACGCGGCCACCCCGCTGGTCACCGCGATCGAGTCCAGCCCGCCGATCCCGGACCAGTGCGGATGGGCCACCTTCCTGCGCAACCACGACGAGGCCGACCTGTCCCGGCTGCTGGACTCGGAGCGGGCCGACGTGCTCGCCGCGTTCGGCCCGGAGGAGGACATGCAGCTCTACGGGCGGGGCATCCGCCGCCGGCTGGCCCCGATGCTGGGCAACGACCGGCGCCGGATGGAGATGGCCTACGTGCTGCAGTTCACCCTGCCCGGCACTCCGGTGCTGCGGTACGGCCAGGAGATCGGCATGGGCGATGACCTGTCGCTGCCACAGCGGGAGGCGATCCGGACGCCGATGCAGTGGTCGGACACCCGGCAGGCCGGTTTCACCAGCAGCGACAAGCCGATCCGGCCGGTGATCTCCACCGGCGAGTACGGCCAGCAGAAGGTGAACGTGACCGCGCAGCAGTCCGACCCGGATTCGCTGCTGTCCTGGTTCGAGCGGATGTTGCGCACCCTGCGCGAGTGCCCGGAGTTCGGCGAGGGCCAGGTCACCGTGCTCGACCCCGGCCTCGACACGGTGCTGGCCCTGCGGTTCCAGAGCCCGGCCGGGACGATCGTGACGACCACGAACCTGGTCGACGAGCCGTGCATGATCGACCTCAGCCCGCTGGCCGGGGCGGAGCGCCCGATGGACGTGTTCGGCAACCGGCGGTACGACCCGGCCGCGCCTGAGCTGTCCCGGGTGGACCTGGACGGCTGGGGCTACCGGTGGATCCGGCTGTCCCGAGCCACCCGCGGCTGACGAGGGCCTGTCCCGCGCGTTCTCGGCGGCGTGGCCGGGGCCGGGGATCCACGTGTCAGGCCCCGTACGATCCGTGGCGTGCCTGACTCCGTGGCCTTCTACCTGCCGACCGGACCGGATCGGTTCTGGGCCACCGAGCACACGATCGGCCCGTGGTCGCCCACCGACCAGCACGGCGGGCCGCCATCCGCCCTGCTGGTCCGGGCGATCGAGCAACTGCTGCCGGACGGTGAGGGGATGCTGGCCCGCATCGCGGTCGACCTGGTCGGCCCGGTGCCGGTGGCCGAGGTCACCGTCGCGGCCCGGGAGGTGCGACCCGGCCGGGCGGTGCGGCTGGTCGAGGCGGAGATGTCCGCCGGAGGTCGGGTCGCCGCCCAGGCTACCGCCTGGTGGCACCGGCACGGCGACACCGCAGCGGTCACCGAGCCACCGCCGGCGGCGCCCGCCCGGCCAGCCGAGTCCGACCCCGGCGACTGGGCGTTCGGATATCTGGACGCGATCGAGTGGCGGTGGGTGCGCGGCCACTTCACCGAGCGGGGACCGGCGAACGTCTGGGTCCGGCAGCGGGTGCCGTTGGTCCCGGACGAGCAGCCGTCGCCGACCCAGCGGGTGATGGTGATCGCCGACTCCGGCAACGGGGTGAGCAACGTGCTGCCGATGGACTCCTGGCTGTTCGTCAACACCGAGCTCACCGTGCACCTGGTCCGCCCGCCGGTCGGCGAGTGGCTGAACGTCGCCGCTGAGACGACGGTCGGCGCGGCCGGCGTCGGCCTCGCGGCCACCCGGCTCAGCGACGACACCGGCGAGTTCGGCCGGGGCGCTCAGGCGCTGGTGGTCCGGCCCCGCTAGCGCCCTGTCTCAGCCGGCGGCCATCGGCAGACCGGCCGCCGTCCAGGCCCGGACGATGTCCCGGACCGAGACGATGCCGGCCACCTCGCCGCCCTCGAGCACGATCAGGTGCCGGAAGCCGCCGCGGACCATGGCCTCGGCCGCCTGGTCCAGCGTCCACTCCGGAGCGGCGAACACCAGCTCGCTGGTCAGATGGGCGCCCGCCTTCTCGACGTCCGGATCCTGTCCGGCGCCGATCGCGTGCAGCAGGTCCCGCTCGGTGAGAATGCCCACGCCGCTGCCGTCTGGGTCGTGCACCGCGGCCGCGCCGATCTTCCGCGCCGACATCAGCCGGGCGGCGTCCCGAAGCGTGTGGTCGGGCCCGATCGTCAGCACGACAGTGCTCATCGCGTCGCGGACTCGCATGGCAGCCACTCCTCACCCCCAGCGGTCGGTCGGCATGACCATGGTCGTGCCGGTCGGCCCGCGCGGACAAGCCCCCGGCCGGGGTCGCCGAAACGCGAATCGGCAAACCGCGGTCCGGATCGGGCTCGGCCGGCCCCGATCCGGGGCTCACACTGGAGCGGTGACCGACGGATCCGGCGCTCGCCCCGGGGGCGCGACCGACGAGATCGTCGGCGGCGGCGGGCCGCGCCGCCGGTCAGGAGCGGTCCTCTTTCTGGTGGCCGCGGTGCTGGCCGGGTACGCGGTCAGTCACCGCGGCCACCCGCCGGCCCGGCCGCAGGCCTCGCCACCGGTGCCGGCGCCCGTCCTGGTGCGGCAGGCCATGCGGGCACGGCCCGGTCCCGAGCTGTCCGGAAGCGTCACCGTCGGCCCGGCCGGGCTGCGGGTGCTGGTCGACGGCATCGAGCCGCGGATCGTCGACGCGCACAGCCTCGATGTCACCCCGGTGCCCGGGCTCCGGCTGCCCAAGGGGCAGGCCGCCCGGGTGCTGCAGCTCGGCCCTGCCGGGCTCGCCGCGCTGGCATCGCTGAACGGCCCGAACGGCGGGATCTACCTGGTCCGGCCCGGCCAGCCGCCGCTGCTGCTGGGTGGTGGGGGCATGGTCCTGCCGAGCCGGGCCGGGGCGCTGCTGATGGCGACCCACCGGCCGGGCGCGACGACGGTCGCCGCCCTCGCGCTCGACCGCCGGGTCCGCTGGCAGTGGGAGCTGCCCGGCAACGTCGACCTGCTCAGGGACACCCCGGTCGGGCTGGTCGTCGCGCAGTACGCGGACGCGGTGGCGGGCGATGCCGAGCTGCTGTTGGTGGACCGGCAGACCGGGGCGGTGCGCCGGCGGCTGGGGCACGGCCGGTACCCGCTGGCGGCCGACGACCGGTCGGTCGCCTGGGTGCCGACCCGGTGCGACCCGGACTGCGCGGTGCTGCGCGCCGAGCTGGCCACCGGCGTCACCCATCGGTACCGGATGCCGGCCGGACGGGAGCCGGTGACAGGGGCGTTCGCCCCGGACGGGCGGCGGCTGGCGGTGAGCTTCTCCGGCCAGCCGGCCAACGTCCGGGCGCCGGCCAGGCCCGGCTTCGCCGGCATCCTCGAGCTGCGGGCCGCCTCGCTGACCCGGGTGCCCGGCCTCAGCACCCCGCCGAACCACCACGCCGACGTCGTGTGGTCCGCCGACGGGCGCTGGCTGGTGCTCGGGGTGACGTGGCCGGAGGAGGAGCTGATCGCGGTCTGGCGGCCCGGCTCGGAGGTGGTCATCCTGCCGGTCGCGCTGCCCGGCGAGCCGACCACCGCGACGCTGGCGACGCTGCACTGAGGCGTTCCGTCGAGAGGGGAGACTGGGCATGCCGCCGACGCACGAGGTGACCAACCAGCCTCCGCCGCTGCTCGACCACGACGTGGCGGCCGGCGATGCCGCCCTGGTCGAGGCGGTCGCCCGGCACGGCGCGGACCCGGACACGCTCCGCGAGCTGGGTGAGCTGGCCGGCACCGAGCGGGCAGAGCGCTGGGCGGCCGAGGCGAACCGGTACCCGCCGGTGCTGCGCACCCACGACCGGTACGGCAACCGGATCGACGAGGTCGACTTCCACCCGGCCTGGCACGAGCTGATGCGGGTCGCGGTCGGAGCGGGCCTGCACGGCACGCCGTGGGTGTCCACCGCACCCGCGCCGCACCTCACCCGGGCGGCCCGGTTCTACCTGTGGAGCCAGGTCGAGGCCGGGCACGGCTGCCCCATCTCGATGACGTACGCGGTCGTCCCGGCGCTGCGGGCCGAGCCAGCGCTCGCCGCGACCTACCTGCCCGGCCTCACCGCCACCGGGTACGACCCCGGGCTGCGGCCGGCCGCGGCCAAGGCCGGGCTGCTGGCCGGCATGGCGATGACCGAGAAGCAGGGCGGCTCGGATGTCCGCGCGAACACCACCCAGGCGGTGCCCGCGTCAGACGGCAGGTACCGGCTGACCGGGCACAAGTGGTTCTGCTCGGCACCCATGTGCGACCTGTTCCTGGTGCTGGCACAGGCCGAGGGCGGGCTGACCTGCTTCCTGGTGCCCCGGGTGCTGCCGGACGGCAGCCGCAACACGTTCCGGCTGCAGCGGCTGAAGGACAAGCTCGGCAACCGCTCGAACGCGTCGGCCGAGGTCGAGTTCGAGCAGACCGCCGGGTGGCGGGTCGGCTCGGAAGGACGCGGGGTGCCGACCATCCTGGAGATGGTCACGATGACCCGGCTGGACTGCGTGTTGGGCAGCGCGGCCGCGGTCCGGGCGGCGACCGCCCAGGCGATCCACCATGCGACCCACCGCAGGGCGTTCGGCCGGCCGCTGCGGGAGCAGCCGCTGATGCGGGCCGTGCTGGCCGACCTGGCCGTGGAGGCGGAGGCCGGCACCGCACTCGCGGTCCGCCTCGCCTCCACAGTGGACACCGGCGAGACGGAGCTGGGCCGGCTGGCCACCGCGGTCGGCAAGTTCTGGATGTGCAAGCGGGCCGCCGCGGTGACCGCGGAGGCGCTGGAGTGTCTGGGCGGCAACGGGTTCGTGGAGGACAGCGGGATGCCCCGGCTCTACCGCGAGGCGCCGCTGAACTCGATCTGGGAGGGCGCCGGCAACGTGATCGCGCTGGACGTGCTGCGCGCCCTGGGCCGGCAGCCGGAGTCGGTCGCCGCGTTTCTCGCCGAGGTGGAGGCGGCGGCCGGCGCGGATGCCCGGCTGGACGCCGCGGTCAAGCGACTGCGCGGGGAGATCGCCGACGCGGAGGCTATCGAGACCAGAGCCCGCCGGGTGGCCGGGCTGATGGCGGTCTGCCTGCAGGGCTCGCTGCTGGTCCGGTACGCGCCGCCGGCGGTCGCGGACGCGTTCTGCGCCAGCCGGCTGGACGGGGACTGGGGCTGGGTGCTGGGCACGCTGCCGCCCGGCCTCGACCTGGCCGCTATCGTGGACCGGGCCGCGCCGCTGCCCGATCGCTGAACCGCCGGCCGCAGGCCGCAGGCCGCAGGCCGGCCGGTCAGCTCTCCCGGCGCGGAATCCTCCGCTGGGACAGCGGGATCACGTCGGCGCCGTCGGACGAGGCCATCGCCCGCACCGCCGAGCTCCACAGCGCTGCGCCGATCTTGTGCCCGGACAGCGGCGGGAAGAAGTGCGGACCCTGGCCGGCCTGGCAGCCCAGCGAGACGAGCGTCGCCCGCTGCATCGCGGTCGCCACACCCTCGGCGACCACCCGCAGGTCCAGCGCCCGGGCGATCTCCAGGGTGCCCCGCACCACGGCCGCCGCCTGCGGCGAGGTGAACAGCGAGTCGGCGAACTCCGGCGCCAGCTTCACCTCGTGCACCGACACCCGGGACAGCCGGCTCAGCGAGCTGTAGCCCTCGCCGAAGTGGTCCAGCGCGAGTCGGACCCCCAGCTCGGTGAGGTCGCCCAGCACCTGGTTGACCGCCTGGAGATGGGTCAGCACCGAGGTCTCGGTGATCTCCAGGGTGAGCCGGGACGGCGGCACCCGGTGCCGGGACAGCGCGGCGGCGAGCTGGCCGGGGAAGTCGCGGTCCACCAGGGTGCGCGGGGAGACGTCGACCGCGACCGGCACCTCGATGCCGTGCCGGGACCACTCCGCCGCGTTCTCCAGTGCGATGTCGAACACCCGCCGAGTCAGCTCCGGCAGCAGCCCGACGTGCTCGACGACCGGCAGGAAGTCCTCCGGACCGAGCTGGCCGCGGGTGGGATGGTTCCACCGGACCAGCGCCTCGGCGCCCACCGCCTCGCCGCTGTGCATGTCCACGATCGGCTGGTAGAGCAGCTCCAGCTGGTCCATCTCGCGCAGCGCGCTGCGCAGCTCGCTGGCCAGCACGAGCCGGGTCACGCTCCCGGCGTCCCGCTCCGGGGCGTAGAAGCCGACCCGGCCGCCGGAGCCTGACCGGACCGCGTGCACCGCGACCCCGGCCTGGCGGAGCAGCTCCTCCAACGCGACCGAGGCGCGGACCGCGTACGCAATGCCGGCCACTCCGCCGATCGAGAGGCTGGCGCCGTCGATCACCACGGGCTCGGCCAGCGCGCCGAGCAGCGTCTCGGCCCGGTGCGATGCCTGCGCCGGGTCGGTGAGCCGGGGCAGCAGCACCACGAAATCGTCGCTGTCCAGCCGGGCCATCAGCTCTCCGGGCATCGCGGCCGCCCGGAGTCGGCGCGCCGTGTGGCTGAGGACCGAGTCGCCGGCGGTGTGCCCCAGCGTGTCGATGATCTCGCGGAACCCGGTGAGGTCGACCAGCACGACCGCGGCGTCTACCCCACCCGCCGCCGCGCCCTGCAGCGGCAGCCCTCCGGCCTCCAGCAGCCCGGCCCGGTTGAGCAGGTCGGTCAGCGGGTCATGGGTGGCCTCGTGCCGCGCCTTGGCGTGCTGCCGCGCGTTCACCAGGGCCGAGTGCAACTCGACGGTGACCGCGCGGAGCATTGCCCGCTCCCGGTCGTCGAGGGTGACCTCGCCGCTGAAACACAGCCGCAGCACGCCCAGCGGACCGTTCTCCGCACCCAGCGGACTCGGGACATGGGTGCGCGCCGGCACCGACGGTGCGTCGGCCACCGGTCCGTCGTAGGTCGTCTCCTGGCTCGTACCCCGCACCAGCCGGCTGCCGTACTCGACCTCGACCCACTCCGCGGAGAAGAGCTGGGCCGCCACCATCACGCCGCGCGACAGCACGACCCGTTCGTCCAGGTCGGCGAGGGTCTGCGTGGCTTGCAGCACTCGTTCCCAGGACTCCCGCTCCTTCCGGCCCCGCAACTGCCCCATGTATGCCTGGCGGAGACAGACGAGCAGCGCCGGCACCACCGCGAGTCCGCGCGGGTCGATGGCGAACAGGGCCAGCGCGATGGCCGCGCCGGCCAGGTTGCCCGTCAGCGAGAGGATCTGCAGCTTCAGGCCGGCTCGGTAGACCTCCAGGACCGGGACCTGGCGAGCCAGCGACAGGACGATGCCGGTGGCAGCGTCCGTCCAGAGGCCGTAGACGACGCCGACGAGCAATACAGCGAAGACGTCTCGCGCATCGTCCGGGGTGATCGGCGGGTGCGCGATGAGAACGATCACTCCGGCCGCGATCACGCTGCCGACGATCTGCATGGCGGCGTTGAACGCCATCTTGATCGGCTTCCGCCGCTCGAGCATGGCGACGATCAAGGCGCCGCAGGTGACGGCCAGCGCGACCCACGCCGGCGGCAGCAACACGAAGCCGGCCGCCACCGCCGCCTCGCTCCAGCTCATGAGCAGCTTGTCGCTGCCGACCCGGACCTCCAGCCAGGGCAGGGTGGCGGCAACGAACAGCCCGATCACGAGCAGGAACCGCCACCACGAGACCGGGGCGGAGCGAGCGGCACCCACCGCAGCAATGACCGTGCAGACGCACGCAACTACGCACAGCGACCATATGTATCGTCGTAGCGCGACCGGCATCGCGTGCTTCGACGTCGACGTGGATGCGCTCACGGCCACCGCTCCTGGCTGTTCCCGGAGAGGTCATCGTAACCGCCCCGCCGTCCGCTGCCGCCCGGGAGGCGATGATTCGTCCGATCATCACCCGGTCGTGGGCAACCAGAACCCACCAGTCCGACCTCGAGCGAGATCATTGACGGGCGCCCAGGTTCTCCGACGCGTGCCGGCTATCGCTTCACTTGCCCCAACCAGAGCTGTCCAGACGCATCACGATCACCTCCTCGACCGCTGTCGGACACCGTGACGTCGGTGGAACCCGGCTACTTGCCGCTACTTGCCCCAGCCACTGCTGTCCTGCACGGTGAGTCACCCCCTCTCAACGACAACAACGCTCCGTGGGCGACGGTCGCCGACCGGGCGGCTCGTTTCGCTCCGAAGCGAGCGACGGGTCGGCAAGCCCGGACTCGTTGGTGTGCATCAGGCACCGCGAACCTCGGAGCTGGGAGTCGAGTTGGCGCGCGACCAGCGCTGCGGTACGTGCGCCCAAACAGCCTAGGCTTCTGCCCTTTTGGACGAACATCCGCCGACGAGCGTAACTGTGAGTGACCCAGCGGCCGAGCGGGGCCGAGATGGTAACCGTGGGTGAGAGCGCCGGGTTCAGTGCAAAGCGGGCGTAGCGGTCATCAGGAGCCGCCGACCCACTCCGCTGGTGAGCAGTGCCGCACCAGCGCCCAGTACGCCGGCCACAGCGATGACGACGGCCGGTCCGACATGGTCCGCGACCGCCCCGGCCAGGGCGATGCTCAACCCCTGGCCGGCGGCGAGACCCGCCCCGACTAGGCCGAACGCTTGACCTCGCTGCTCCGACGGCACCGCCTGGACGAACGCAGCGTTCGCCGGAAGGTTGTAGCAGACCCCGAGCCCGGACAGCACGAGGATGCCAAGGGCCACCGGTAGTCCGGGATGCGCGGCGAACGCCAGCAGCGGCAGGCAGCACAGCACGGCGAGCGGGGTCATGATCTCCAGCCGGCGCGGCGGGGCGACCAGCCGGCTCAGCAGCAGACCGCCGAGCCCGGCACCGGCCGGCTGCGCGGCGAGCAGCAGGCCGACGGCGACCGCCGACCCGTGCAGCTCGCTCGCGTACGGCGCCGCCAGTCCCTCCGGGACCACCCAGAACGCGGCCAGCCACGCCAGCCCGACCAGCGGGCGCAGCCTCGGATCGCCGAACACCAGGCGGATCCCGGAGAGCATCTGCCGCCGCCACGCCGATGCGGCGCTCTCCGTGCCGTCCGGGGTGCGTGCCGCCGGCCGCCGCCGCACCGCATACCGGACCAGCGCGGCGGACGCCAGGAACGTGATGGCGTCCGAGAGCAGCGCCGGGCGGGCGCCGATGATGGCGACCAGCGCGCCGCCGGTGACGAACCCCAGCACCTGGGCGAGCTGGAACGTCACGTTGTTCAGCGCGATCGCCAGCACGTACCGGTCGTCGGTGAGCACGTCGGCCAGCAGCGCCGCGCGGGCGGACAGGAACGGCGACTCGAGCAGGACGACGACGAACAGCACCGCGCAGAGCACCGCGATCGGCAGGCCGGGGATCGCGAGCAGGGCGACCAGCAGCGCGCTGAGCAGATGGCAGGCCAGCATCACGGTGCGGCGGGGGTACCGGTCGGCGACGCCCCCCAGCAGCGGGCCGCCGATCAGCCAGGGCAGGAACGTCATCGCGTACACCACGCCGGTGAGCAGCGCGGAGTGGGTCTGGGTGAAGACCAGCACCGCGATGGCCACCCGAGCGAGCTGGTCGCCGGCCAGCGAGAGCGCGTAGGACAGCCATAGGTAGCGGTACTCACGCACGGCGAGCAAAGACCGCCAGGTCGCCTGTCCCGTCGCCGTATCGCTCACCCGTCAACTCCTGACAACGCCGTCGTCCACCGACAAGTCTGATGCATCCCGGCATCAGGCGGAAGGCGTAGTGGCGCCCGGCCTGGTGGCTCGAAGGAGGAATCACCCGATCGGCGGCCCGAGCGGCGACCGATGGTCGGCGATCCTGCCCACGATCATACCGATGATCTCGGCCGCGTCCGCGGCCATGCCGACCTCGACCGGCCGGCCGCCGGGGCGGTCGGGGTCGGCGTCGCGGTCGACCACGGTGCTGCCGCGGCCGGGGCCGTCGGTGCAGTCCACCGTCACCGCGCACGGCGCGGTCCGGACCAGCCCGGGCCGGACCGCCTCGGCGACCGCGACCGCGTCGTGCACCACCACCGCCGGGCGGCCCAGGTCGCGCTGGTAGCGGCCGAGGTAGTGGCCCAGCATCCGGGCCGCCTGCTGGCCCGCCGGCCCGCCGTCCCGCAGCCGGCCGACCTCGGTCTCGCCCACCGCGGTCGACTCGGTCACCTCGAGTCCGATCAGGACGGTGGGCACGCCGCGGGGCAGCCCCGGGTCGGTGAGCACCCGGTAGGCGGCCTCGGGGTCGGTCCACACGTTGAACTCGGCTGCCGGCGTGACGTTGCCGGCGCCGACCGATCCGCCGAGCACGACCAGCCGGGCCAACCGGGCCGCCTGGTCCGGGTAGCTGGCGAAGAAGAGCGCGACGTTGGTCAGCGGTCCAACCGCGACCAGGGTGACCGGGTCGGCGGACCGCAGCACGGTGTCGGCGAGGAACCGGACCGCCGGCCTCTCGTCCACAGTAGAGGATGAATCGACCAGCGGGACGCCGCCTATCCCGTCCGCGCCGTGCACCTCGGTGGCCCGTCGTGGCTGGCTGCGGACTAGGGCGCGGGAGGCGCCGGCCGCCACCGGCACGTCCGGCCGGCCGGCGAGCGCGAGCACCCGCAGTGCGTTGCGGGTGGTCAGCTCGACCCGGACGTTCCCGCAGACCGTGGTCACCCCGACCAGGTCGATCTCCGGGCTGGCGCAAGCCAGCAGCAGCGCCAGCGCGTCGTCGATGCCAGGGTCACAGTCGATGACGACCGGTCGTCCGGTCACTGTGGACGCTCCGCCGGCGGCTGCTCGTCCAGCAGCGCGTCCACGTCGGCGGCCGACGGCAGGGACGGCTGGGCGCCGGCCCGGGTCGCCGCAACCGCCCCGGCCGCGCAGGCCCGGCGCAGCGCCGCGGTGCGGCCCAGCCCGCCGCGCAGCCCCAGGGCGAGCGCTGCGACGAAGGCGTCTCCGGCGGCCGTACCGTCCACGACGGACACTCGCGGGGCGGCTGCCCGGGCCGCCTCGCGATGCTGTTCGACCAGGACCGCGCCGTCCTCCCCGGCGGTGACCGCGAGCAGCCGGGCGCCGGCCAGCTCCGGCAGCGCGGCCCGTTCGGCCCGGTTGGCGACCACCAGGTCGGCCCGGTCCAGCACCTCGTCGAGCACCCGGACCGCGCCGGCCGGTGCCGCGTTCAGGCAGAACAGCGCACCGGCCGGGCTGCACTGGGCAGCGGCGGCCACTGCCGACATCGGCACCTCGAGCTGGCAGAGCACGGCGTCCGCGGCTGCCAGGTCGGCTGGTTCGACCTCCAGCACCGCGTTCGCCCCGCCGACCACGACGATCGTGTTCTCCCCGGCGGCGTCCACGGTGATCAGCGCAAGACCGGACGGCTGCCCGGCGACCCGCCGCACCCGGGACAGGTCCACGCCGCCGGCCCGGAGCAACGCGAGGGCCTCGTCCGCCACCGGGTCGTCGCCGACCGCGGCGACCAGCCGGACGCCCGAGCCGAGCCGGCGAGCGGCCAGCGCCTGGTTGGCTCCCTTGCCGCCGGGCACCCGGGCGAACCGGGTGGCGCCCACCGTCTCGCCCGGCGCCGGCAGTCGAGGCACCGTCGCCACCAGGTCCAGGTTGACGCTGCCGACGACGACCACCTGCACACGGCCACCCTGCCAGATCGGTGACCTGGGTGCCGGACTGGGTACGGTCGACGTGTGTTCACCACCCGCCCGGAGTTGGTCGGCACGTTCGGCATGGTCGCCTCCACCCACTGGCTGGCCAGCGCGGCCGGGATGGCCGTGCTGGAGGCCGGCGGCACCGCGTTCGACGCCGCCGCGGCCGCCGGGTTCACCCTGCACGTGGTGGAGCCGCACCTGAACGGTCCGGGCGGTGAGGTGCCGGCAATCTTCAGCACTGCCGCCGACCGGACCCCGACGGTCCTGTGTGGACAGGGTGTGGCCCCGGCCGGGGCCACCATCGCGCGCTACCGGGACGAGCTGGGCCTGCCAGCCGTGCCGGGCACCGGCCTGCTCGCGGCCACCGTGCCGGGTGCGGTCGGCGGCTGGCTCGCCCTGCTGCGGGACCACGGAACGATGCCACTGCGGGACGTGCTGAGCTACGCCATCGGGTACGCCGAGGGCGGCCACCCGGTGCACCCCAGGGTGTCCGGGGCGATCGCCGCGGTGGCCGACTACTTTCGGTCGGCGTGGCCGAGCTCCGCGGAGGTCTGGTTGCCCGGCGGCCGGCCGCCGGCGCCCGGTGAGCTCATCCGCCGGCCTGCGCTGGCCGCCACCTACCGCCGGCTGCTGGTCGAGGCTGAGGCGGCCGGGCCGGACCGGGCCGAGCAGCTGGAAGCCGCCCGGCGGGCCTGGTACCAGGGCTTCGTCGCCGAGGCGGTGGATCGGTTCTGCCGGCAGGAGCTGCCGGACGACACCGGCCGGCGACATGCCGGCCTGCTCACCGGGGCCGACCTGGCCGGCTGGCTGCCAAGCTACGAGCCGCCGGTGGCGGCGGACTGGCGAGACGTCACGGTGGCCAAGGCGGGGGCGTGGTGCCAGGGGCCGGTGCTGCTGCAGCAGCTCGCCCTGCTCGGCTCGGGCGAGCTGCCGCCGCACGCCGGCGCGGAGCTGATCCACCGCACCGTGGAGGGAGCCAAGCTGGCCTTCGCCGACCGGGAGGCCTGGTACGGCGACGTCGCCGACGTACCGCTGGACGACCTGCTGTCATCGTCCTATGCGGACAGTCGCCGGGGGCTGCTCGGCGAGGCGGCCTCCTACCGGCTGCGACCGGGCAGCCCGGGCGGTCGGCAGCCGCGGCTGCCGAGCTACGTGCTGGACGGTGGGGGAGCCGGCAACGGCCGGCCGGCCGGGCCCGGGGTGGCCCAGCCGGCGCTGGGCGAGCCGACGGTATCCCCGGCCGGCACCATCGCCGGGGACACCTGCCACGTCGACGTGGTCGACCGGTGGGGCAACCTGATCTCGGCCACCCCGTCCGGCGGCTGGCTGCAGAGCTCGCCGGCGATTCCGGAGCTTGGCTTCTGCCTCGGCACCAGGGCGCAGATGTTCTGGTTGGAGGAGGGGCTGCCGTCCTCGCTGGCGCCCGGCCGGCGGCCGCGCACGACGCTGTCCCCGACGCTGCTGCTGCGTGACCGGGTCCCGGTGCTGGCCTGCGGGACGCCGGGCGGCGACCAGCAGGACCAGTGGCAGCTGTGCTTCCTGCTCGCCCACCTGGTGGCCGGGCTGGACCTGCAGGCGGCGGTCGACGCTCCCGCCTGGCATACGAACGCGTTCCCGTCCTCCTTCTACCCGCGCCTTACCGCGCTCGGCGAGGTGGTCGTCGAGTCCCGGGTCGGCGCCGAGACGATCGCCGAGCTGGACCGGCGCGGGCATCGGGTCACCGTCTCCGGCCCGTGGTCGCTGGGCCGGCTCTCGGCGGTCTCCCGTGACCCGGGCACCGGCCTGCTGCGAGCCGCGGCGAACCCGCGCGGGATGCAGGGCTACGCGGCCGGCCGCTGACCTGGCCTACGCCCGCGCGAGCGCGAGCTGGGAGTCGTCCAGGTAGCCGATCCGGAAGCCGGCCTCGCAGTAGCCGAGGTAGTACTCCCACATTCGCCGGAAGGTCTCGTCGAAGCCCAGCCGCTGGACCTCCGCCCAGTTCTGCAGGAAGTTCTGCCGCCAGTGCCGAAGCGTCAGCGCGTAGCTTTGCCCGAGGTCGCGGCGCCCCACCACACGCAGCGCGGTGTGCGCCTGCACCGTCTCCTCGATCGCCTGCAGCGAGGGGATGACCCCGCCCGGGAAGATGTACTTCTGCATCCAGGTGTGCTTCGAGCGGATCGCCCGCATCCGCTCGTGCCCGATCGTGATCGTCTGCAGCGCGACCCGGCCACCCGGAGCGAGCAGCCGGTCGAGGGTCCGGAAGAACACCGGCCAGTACCGCTCGCCGACCGCCTCGATCATCTCGATGCTCACCGCCGCGTCGTACCGGCCGTCCGCGTCCCGGTAGTCCCGCAACTGCACGTCCACCCGGTCGGCGACGCCGGCCGCGGCGATGCGCTCCCGGGCCAGCTCCTGCTGCTCGGTCGAGATGGTCACCGTGGTGACCGTTGCTCCGCGCTGCGCTGCCCGGATGGCCAGCGAGCCCCATCCGGTGCCGATCTCCAGCACCCGCGACCCGGCGCCGACCTCGGCCAGGTCGAGGATCGCGTCGAGCTTGCGGCGCTGCGCGTCGGCGAGCGAGTCGCCCGGCTCGAATAAGGCCGACGAGTACGTCATCGTCTCGTCCAGGAACTGGGCGAACAGCTCGTTCGAGAGGTCGTAGTGCCGGGAGATGTTCTCCCGGGCGCCGACGATGTCGTTTTCCTCGGCTGCCGGCTGCCGGGCCACGTACCACCGGCGCAGCCAGTGCAGCCGGCGCGGCACCAGGTCGGCTCCGCCGAGCACGGTCAGCACGTCGGCCAGGTCGTCCGCGGTCCAGTCGCCGACCATGTAGGCCTCGCCGAAACCGATCTTGCCGGTGGCACCCAGCCGGCGGAAGAGCTCCCGGTCCCGCTCGACCCGCATGGCCGGCGAGTCGGGGCCGCCGCGACCCAGCACCCGCCCGCCCGGCAGCAGCACCCGAAGGTCGAGGCGGCGCACCGCCCGGCCGAACAGCAGCCGGGCGAGCAGGGCTCGCACCGGCGCCCGCGGCACCGCGTCCAGGCCGGGCCACCGGCCCCGGTGCGGGAGCGGGATGTCGGCTTCGCGGTCGGGTCGGACGGTGACCGGCATGACGACCTCCAGATCCGGCTCTATCGGCACGCTACCTTTTTTGGATGGACCTCGACGTGCTGCGCTCGGTGGAGCGCCGGGTGCTCTGGTTGGCCACCTCGATCGTGCACCACGCCAACGCGGTCCGGCCGAACCCGAGCGGGCATCAAGGTCGGCGGTCACCAGGCGTCCAGCGCGTCGATGGTCAGCATCATGACCGCGCTGTGGTTCGGCTCGCTGGACGCCGCCGACCGGGTCTCGGTCAAGCCACACGCCTCGCCGGTGCTGCACGCCATCAACTACCTGCTCGGCGACCTGGACGAGTCCTACCTGCCCACGCTGCGGGCGGACCGCGGTCTGCAGAGCTACCCCAGCCGGACCAAGGACCCGGACACCGTCGACTACTCCACCGGGTCGGTCGGCATCGGGGCGACCGCGCCGATCTGGGCGGCGCTGGCGAAGCGGTACGTCGACCGACACTTCGGCGGCGGTCAGTCCGGTCCGGCCGGCGGCCGGCAGATCTCGCTGCTCGGCGACGCCGAGCTGGACGAGGGCGCCTGCTGGGAGGCGATCATCGACCCGACGGTCGGCCAGCTCGGCGAGCTGCTCTGGGTGGTCGACCTGAACCGGCAGTCGCTGGACCGGGTCGTCCCGCAGATCGCCGCCTCCCGCTGGCCGGCATGTTCGCGGCGGCCGGCTGGCGGGTGGTCACGGTCAAGTACGGCCGGCTGCTGTCGGCGCTGTTCGACGAGCCGGGCGGGGACGCGCTGCGGGACCGGATCGACGACATGACCGACCCGGAGTACCAGCGGCTGCTCCGGGCCAAGCCGGCCGACCTGCGCGACCGGCTGCCCGGCGAGGGACCGGGCCGGGAGCCGCGGCGTTTCCCATCCCGGAGACGCACGCGGTCAACGGCGTAACTGCCGAGAATGTATCCACAAAATTGTGATACATTGGTGTCATGACGACTGCAGACGGGCACACGGTTGGCCTACGTGACCTGCGCCACCACACGAGCGAGGTGCTGGCGCGGGTGCGGCACGGCGAGACTATCGACGTCACCGAGCACGGTCGGCTCATCGCCCGCATCGTGCCGGTTGAGGAACGCGCGCCCACGCCGATTCTGGCGCGCCTGGTCGCGTCAGGACGGGCGAGCCTCGCCCGTCGGCCCGGCTACCGACCCCGCATGCGTCCTGCAGACGGCACCGACACGCTCACCGGAACCCTCGCCACGATGCGGGCTGAGGAACGGTGGTGAGCCTTTACTACGTCGACACGTCGGCGGCCATCAAGTTGCTTGTCGAGGAAACCCACTCCAAGGCGTTCGGCGCCTTCTACGACGACCGCGCAGACGCCGAGTGGGTCAGCTCGGCGCTCCTACGCATAGAACTCGTCCGGGCCGTCGCTCGCGCCAAGCCGGTGCTGCTCCCAGACGCCCGCGACCTATTGCTGGCCTTCTCTTACATCGCGATCGACGACGAGATCGTCGAAGCGGCGATGAACGAGCCCGACCGTTCCCTTCGATCTCTCGATGCGATCCATCTCGCGACTGCCCGCCTCCTAGGTCCCGACCTCGATGCCATCGTCACTTACGATGACCGGCTGGCCACCGCGGCGACGGACGCCGGCCTGATCACCGCCTCTCCGCAGGGCTGAAGCCTCGACCACAACACCGGGCGTTCCCTACACCGTCGGCCTGGCTCCGCCGCCTCGGCGCCGGAATCGCTCGACTGAGCTACAGTGAGGTTCCTTCTGAACGGGGGGAGACCGAGATGGGCGTCGTCCTCGTTGTTGTCGCGCCGGTAGCTGTCCTGCTCGGTTGCGCGGCGCTCATTGACTGGAGGCGGCGCCGCCGTCGCCGGCTGCGGGCGAGCGAGGATGTCGGGGCCGAGTTGCGGGCCCACAACGATGCCGAGGGCCACCGACATCACCCCACCGGTGCCGCCTGAGGACGGCCTGCGGCCGGGGATGGCGGAACGGAGCGAGGCCGGGCCTTGTCAGCCGCGGGTGCGGAGCACGGCGACGCCGTCGCCGGCGAGGTCGTCGAGGGCCGCCTTGCGGCCGGTCATGGCGAGTAGCAGGGCGATGGCTGGCCCGGTGACCTCGGGGCCGGCGCCGTACCGCCAGTCGGCGTCGGTGGCGCGCAGGGTGACGCCGGCGGTCCGGTTCTTCGAGCCGATGAGCAGGTTGCTCTTCTTGTAGAAGTCGGCCGCGGCGAGCACATGGTCGACCGGGTGCTCACGGTACGGGCCGAGGGCGCGGAACACGTCCTCGCCGTGCACGATCGTCTCGCCGAGCCAGGTCGGCGCCGGTCCGGGCGGCGAGCTACGCGCCGAGATGCGGTCCCGCAGCGCGTCGACCAGGTCGGCGTTGGTCTTGCCCCCGGTGTAGTGCTGGATTTCCCGGCGGGTGAACCGCTGGAAGCTGAAGCCGCTGCCGGCGAGCTTGGCGAAGAACCTCGGACTCGTCATGTTCGCGGTCGCGACCATGTGGCCGACCACGTCGCGCACGGTCCATCCCGGGCACAGCGACGGCTTGGTCCAGGCGGCGTCCTCGAGCCCGGCGAGCGCGTCCACCAGCGACGCCCGTTCCTCCTTGACCATCTGCCAGGTGTCCATGGTGCTGTCCATCCGTGGTCTCGAGCCGGCCCGCCAAGCCTTGGCGGAGTCGGACAATACCGGTTCGGTCGGCGTCGAGCAGCTGTGCGTCGGCGAGCGACTGCTCTGTGGCCTTTCGCAATGCCGGGTCCGTTCATCCGACGTGGTCTGGACCTCGCCGGGGCGTTCCGGGGAGATCCGGCGCGGCCCTACTGTGATGACTTGTGCGGCGGGTGTCGGTTGTGGGCAACTCCGGGTCGGGGAAGTCCACGTTGGCGCGCCGGCTGGCCGAGCGGCTCGACGTCCCGTGGGTGGAGCTGGACGCGATTCACCACCAGCCGGGCTGGGTGCCGTTGCCGCAGGAGGAGTTCCGGCAGCGGGTGGATCTGGTCACGACCGCCGACGGGTGGGTGGTGGACGGCAACTATTCCAGCGTGCAGGACCTGGTGTGGGCCCGGGCGGACACGGTCGTCTGGATCGACCTGCCGCGGCGCACCGTGATGCGGCAGATCGTGTGGCGGACCGTTCGCCGGGCCGCGTTGCGGGTCGAGCTGTGGAACGGCAACCGGGAGCGCCGGGCGAACGTGCTCTCCCGCGACCCGCAGGAGTCCGTCGTCGCCTGGGCCTGGCACAAGCACTCCGTCTACCGCCGCAAGTACGCGATGGCGGCCGGTGACCCGGCGAACGCCCACCTGCGGTTCGTCCTGGTCCGGTCCCGCGGGCAGGCCCGCAAGTTGATCGCCGAGGCCACCGCGGAGTAGTGCTCACCGGCCGGGCCGCCTGGATCGGCGGGCGTCGGCGATGCCGGCAGGGCGGTCGCCCTGGCGGTGGCCTGCCTGGTCGGGGCGAGCGCGACAGCGCTGGCCGGGATCGCCCGGTTGAACGGCACCGCGCAGCAGCCGGACACCGACGCCGTCACTCCGCTGGCCGCGTTGCGCGGTCCGGGACGCGCAAGGCGACGTCCGGGTGGCGATCCGGCGTTACGCCGGCGCTACGGCCGAGTCGGTTCCGGCCGCGCGGCGGCGTTCGCGGAACGTGCGGCTCTTCGCCCGGTTGCCGCAGACTCCCATCGAGCACCAGTGCCGGGACCGGTTCTTCGACCGGTCGTAGAACGCCCACCGGCAGTCGTCCGCTGGGCAGATCTTCAGCCGGTCCCACCGGCCGTCATCGACCAGGCGGACCGCGGCGGCCGCAATCTGGCCGAGCGGGTCGGGCGAGCTAAGCGTCGGCCGGCGGTCCGCGCCGAGGGTGACCGAGACCGGCACGCCGTCCCGGACCGGCTCACCGGTCGGTTGGTCGGGCGTCACTGCCGGGTCGCCGACCGCCGACCGGAGCAGGTCGCGGAAGCGCCGGGCCGCGTCCAGGTCGGCCCGGTCCGGCAGCCCGTGGGCGCGCAGCCAGGCGCGGAACGCCGCCCGGTCGACCAGCTCGTCGGTGCCCTCCTCGGCATCCACCGTGTTGAGGAAGTCGAGCACCAGGCTGAGCGGCCACTCCTCACCACTCGTCACGCCACCAGCGTAGCGCGATAGCCGGTTGCATTCGAGAGTCATAACCGGCATAATTGCTTCACCGGTTTAGTGAAGGGAGCAGGCGATGCAAGCGCAGCAAGGCGGTCGCGAGCGGGTCGCCCGGCAGCGGCACGACGAGGCGGAGCGCATCGCGATCAGGATGGGGTTCCACAGCGCGTTCGTGCGGGCCACCGCCGCGGAGTCGGCGGCGACGGACCACGCGAGGGCGCGAGCCGCGGCGCTGCACCGGCCCGGGCCGGTCGCGCGTGGCCTGCGGCGGCTGCGCCGGGGCGGGCATGGGGGCGGTGGGAGCGGGCCCGGCGTCCGGCGTATGTCGGCGGCGTGAACCGTTCGATCCGGGGAATCGGTCGACGAGAAATCGTCGGTGCCCCGAGTTACCGTGGCCGAACCGTCGCCCGGCCGGCCCGGGGGCCGGCGTCAACGCCGCGAGAGGGGTTGCTGTCATGCTCGACGTCGCAGACCTGTCCGAGGACCTCGAGCCACCGCTGACCGAGTCCGTGGCCGAGGCCTACGTCGGAGGCACGTGCTTCAAGACCGGCCCTCCCGGGCTGGTCGGCGTCGAGCTGGAATGGCTCGTCCACGACGCCGACGCCCCCATGACCCCCGTCCCTTCCGAGCGCGTGTGGGCCGCGCTCGCCGACCTGATCGACCACCCCGCACGCCCCGCCCTCGCCTCCGGCGGCTCGCTCACCACCGAGCCGGGCGGGCAGCTGGAGCTCAGCTCGCCGCCCGCCCCGCTGGCCACCTGCCTGAAGACCACCGCCGCCGACCTGGCCACGCTCCGGGATCGGCTGGCCGCGGCGCGGCTGGCCCTGGTCGGCGTTGGCCTCGACCCGGCCCGGCCGCCGACCCGACACAGCACCGCCCCCCGGTACACCGCGATGGAGCAGCACTTCGACCGCCGCGGTCAAGACGGCCGGGTGATGATGTGCTCCACCGCATCAGTCCAGGTCTGCCTGGACGCCGGCGCGGACGATGCCGAGGTCGCCGCCCGATGGGAAGCGCTGCACGCGCTCGGCCCCGTGCTCGTCGCCCTTTTCGCCAACTCTCCCCTCCGTGGAGGCCGCCCCACCGGCTGGCGATGTACCAGGCAGGCGATCTGGTCTCGGATCGACCCGTCCAGGACCAGGCCGCCTGCCGCTTCTCCGCCTCCGCCCCGCGCCGGCACCGCCGGCGCCGATCGCCTCCGGGAGTCCTACGCCCGGTTCGCGCTCGACGCCGACCTGCTGGCCGTGCAGCGGGCCGACGGGCCGTGGGACGCGCCCGCCGGTCTGAGCTTCCGGGGCTGGCTGCGAGGTGACGGGCCGCCGGCGCTGGGTTCGCCCACCATCGACGACCTCGACTACCACCTGAGCACCCTCTTTCCACCGGTCCGCGCCCGCGGCCATTTGGAGCTGCGGGTGATCGACGCCCAGCCGGCCGATCGGTGGCGGCTGGTCACTGCCGCGGTGACCGCGCTGCTCGACGAGCCGGCCGTGCGGGACAGCGCGCTGGCCGCCGCCGAGCCGACGGCCGGCCGGTGGGCGGAAGCCGCCCGGTCCGCGACGACCGACCCGGACTTCGCCCGGGCCGGAGTCGACACGCTGGTCGCGGCGGCCGACGGCATGCGCCGGGCCGGCCTGCCCGACCTGGCCGCGGCGGCCGAGGAGTTCGCCGACCTCTACCCGGCGCGTGGCCGCAGCCCCGCCGACGACCTGCTGGACACCTGGGCCGGAAACGGGAAGTCGGGCTCGCCGGCCCCGACGCCGGCGCCGCTCGAAGGGAATGTGCCATGACCATGCCAGGTCGGCGACCCCCTGGCTCCGCGTCGGCGGTGTGCTCACTCGGGAGGCCGCCTCATGACTAGGCCGACGACCGACCTCCGTCAGCGGATCGCGGACGGCCTCGACCGAGCTCGCCGCCGATCGATCGCGCTCACCCTCGACGCGCTGGACGACCAGCAGCTCACCGCGCAGCACTCGCCGATCATGTCGCCGCTGGTCTGGGATCTGGCCCACGTGGGCAACCAGGAGGAGCTCTGGCTGGTCCGGGACGCCGGTGGGATGGAGCCGGTTCGCCGCGACATCGACGACCTGTACGACGCGTTTCGGCATCCGCGTCGAGACCGCCCGGCGTTGCCGCTGCTCGACCCCACGCAGTCGCAGGCCTACATCGGCACGGTCCGCGACAAGGTGCTCGACCTGCTGGACCGGGTCCCGTTCGAGGGCCGGCGGCTGACCGCGGACGGCTTCGTGTTCGGCATGATCGTGCAGCACGAGCAGCAGCACGACGAGACGATGATGGCCACCCACCAGCTCCGGCAGGGCGAGCCGGTGCTGGTGGGGCGGCCGCTGCCGGAGGCCGAGCGGGTGGACCCGGCCACCATCCCGGCCGAGGTGCTGGTGCCGGCCGGGTCGTTCACGATGGGCACCAGCGTCGAGCCGTGGGCGCTGGACAACGAGCGGCCGGCGCACCAGGTCTACCTGCCGGCGTACCACATCGACACGTTCCCGGTGAGCAACGTCGACTACCGCGCCTTCGTCGAGGACGGCGGCTACGGCCAGCCGCGCTGGTGGACCGCCGAAGGCTGGCGGCACCGGGTCGAGGCCGGCCTGGTCGCGCCGCTGTTCTGGGAACGCGACGGCGGGCGCTGGTGGCGGGTCCGGTTCGGTGCGGTGGAGCCGCTGCCGGACGACGAGCCGGTGCAGCACGTCTGCTGGTACGAGGCGGACGCGTACGCGCGGTGGGCAGGCAAGCGGCTGCCCACCGAGGGGGAGTGGGAGAAGGCGGCCCGGCACGACCCGGCCTCCGGCCGGTCCAGGCGCTTTCCCTGGGGTGACGACGAGCCGACCCCGATCAGGGCGAACCTCGGCGGCGACCACCTCCGCCCGGCCCCGGTCGGCAGCTTCCCCGGCGGAGCGTCCGCGTACGGGGTGCATCAGCTGCTCGGCGACGTGTGGGAGTGGACGGCCAGCGACTTCCGCGGCTACCCGGGCTTCGAGCCGTTCCCGTACCGGGAGTACTCGGAGGTGTTCTTCGGACCGGACTACAAGATGCTCCGCGGCGGCTCCTGGGCCACCGACCCGGCCGCCTGCCGGGGTACGTTCCGCAACTGGGACTACCCGAGCCGGCGGCAGATCTTCACCGGGTTCCGGTGCGCCCGAGATGCCGACGATCCCGGGGCAGGGCCGGCCTGATGTGCCGGCACCTGGCCTACCTGGGGCCGGCGGTACCGCTGCGGGCAGTGCTGGTCGACCCGCCGCACTCGCTGTTGCGGCAGTCCTGGGCACCCCGCCGGCAGCGGCACGGCACGGTGAACGCGGACGGCTTCGGGGTCGGCTGGTACGCCGAGGACGACCCGGTCCCGGCCCGTTACCGCAGCGACCATCCGATGTGGACAGATCGGTCGTTCGCCGACCTGGCCAGGGTGGTGCGCAGTCGGGGCGTGCTCGCCGCGGTGCGGTCGGCCACCCCGACGATGCCGCACGCGGCCGGCGCGGCCGCCCCGTTCGCCGCCGGCCGTCACCTGTTCAGCCACAACGGCGTGGTCCCGGGTTGGCCGGACGGGCTCGGCGCGATCGCGGCCGCGCTGACCCCAGTCGCCCTGCTGCGCGCCATGAGCGAGGAGGCGGCCACCGACTCTGTGCTGCTCTGGGCGCTCACCCAGCAGCGGCTGGACGGCGGCGCGGTCCTCGCCGACGCGCTCGCCGCGGTGGTCCGGCTGGCGGCGTCCACCGCCGGTGGCCGGCTCAACCTGCTGGCCACCGACGGCTGGCAGATCGCGGCGACCGCGTACGGCGACACGCTGGCCTGGCGCGCCGACCACCGCGGCGTGGTCGTCGCGTCCGAGCCGTTCGACGACGACCCTGGCTGGGTGGACGTGCCAGACCGCTCGCTCCTGCATGCCACCCCAGACGGCGTGACCGTCTCGCCGCTGCCGCTCGACGTGCCCCCGGAGGTTTAGGGGGTGTCCCGTGGATCCTCGGCGGCGCCCAGACGACGACCGGCGGCGTTGTCGGCCTCGTCGTCACCCCCTCCAGCGGCGCCTTCGGCCTACGCCTTGCCGGATCGCGATCTGGATCACACCACAGACATCCACCACCACCCAGGAGACACGCCTCGCTATGAGCTTCCACCTCGACTCGTTCCTGCCGGCCGACCATCTCGTCGAGGCGCTGCGTACGGACGTGACCGACGGCCTGACCAGCTCACCGAAGCAACTGCCGCCGAAGTGGTTCTACGACGAGCGGGGCACCGCGCTGTTCGACGAGATCACCCGGTTGCCTGAGTACTACCCGACCAGGGCCGAGCGGGAGATCCTGCAGACCCGGGCGGCGGATGTGGCCGCCATCACCGGCGCGCACACCCTGGTCGAGCTCGGCTCGGGGTCGGCGGACAAGACCCGGCTGCTGCTGTCCGCCCTGTGCACCGGCGGCACGCTGCGGCAGTACGCGCCGGTGGACGTCAGCGACGCGGCGCTGTGGGAGTCCGGCCGGGCGCTCGTCGGGGAGTACCCGGGGTTGGCCGTGCACGCCGTGCTGGCCGACTTCGAGTCCCACCTGGAGATGCTGCCCGACCTGCTGGCCGGCGGCGGCCCGCGGCTGACCGCGTTCCTCGGCGGCACCATCGGCAACCTGGCACCCGAGCCGCGGGCCGCGTTCCTGGCCGCGGTGCGCGCCTCCACCTCGGTCGGCGACTGGTTGCTGCTGGGCACCGACCTGGTCAAGGACCCGACCGTGCTGGTCCGGGCGTACGACGACGCGGCGGGGGTGACCGCCGAGTTCAACCGGAACGTGCTGTACGTGATCAACCGGGAGCTCAAGGCAGACTTCGACGTGGAGTCGTACGAGCACGTCGCGGTGTGGGACCCGGAGCACGAGTGGATCGAGATGCGGCTGCGGTCGCCGCGCGCCCAGGAGGTGAACGTGGCCGCGCTGGACCTGGGCGTCCGGTTCGTGGCGGGCGAGGAGATGCGTACCGAGATCTCGGCCAAGTTCCGGCCGGACCGGGTGCACGACGAGCTGGCCGCGGCCGGGTTCGCGGTACGGTCCTGGTGGACGGACCGGGCCGGCCGGTTCGCGGTCACCCTGGCCAAGGCAGTCTGATCGACCCAATCTCCAGCCGGCACTCGGCACTCGGCACTCGTGTCTCGGTCGGCGTCCGTTGCCGGGAAAAGTCAAGGGACTGCACCTTTCGAGACACTCGTGTGCGGCAGGATGTGCCGCGTGCCGACGCTCTCGGAGAGGCTCACCGAGCGGGGGATGCCCGGCGTGCGGGCGCAGCTGGAGCACCCGACCGTGGCCGGGATCGCCCGCGGCGACCTCGATCCGGAGGTGTTCCGGAGCTGGCTGGAGCAGGACTACCTCTTCCTGCTCGACTACGTCCGGGTGTTGGCCCGGCTGGCCGGGCAGGCGCCCGACGAGCACCTCGGCGATCTGGTCGACCTGGCGCACGCGACCTGGCACGACGAGCTGGCCCTGCACCGCTGGCTGGCCGCCGACTTCGGCGCCGACCTGATCGGCGCGGTCAAGGGACCGGCCTGCGCCGGGTACACCGCGTTCCTGCTGGGCGCGGCGAACGACTACGGCCGCGGGCTGGCCGCGCTGCTGCCGTGCATGTGGGGCTACTCGACGCTGGGTCGGCTGCTCGCCGAGCGACCGCCGGCAGACCCGCGGTACGCCCGCTGGGTGCAGACCTATGCCGATCCAGGGTTCGCCGCGCTGGCCGCCCGGTGCGCCGACATGCTGGACGACGCCCACCGGGTCGGCCGGGTGGACCAGGCGACTGCGACGGCCGCCTTCGACGAGGGCATGCGGCACGAGTTGGCGTTCTGGGACGTGCCGACATGAGCGAGATCGAGGAGCGGGCAGTGAGCGAGCGCGAGGGCTCGCAGCGCGAGCGGGGAGCGAGGAGAGCCGTCCGGCCGGCGGGTACGCCGGGCGGACCGCTCGAGGAGCGGGCATGAGCGCCGCGCGGGCGCTGCTGGCCCGGTCGCAGCCGCTGTGGCGGCAGCTGACCTCACACCCGTTCGTCACCGGCGTGGCGGACGGATCCCTCGACCCGGCCGCGTTCGACCGGTGGCTGGTCCAGGACCACGCGTTCGTGGTGGGGTTTCGCCGGTTCCTGGCCGGCCTGCTGACCCTCGCCCCGGACGCCCGCGGCGGAGACGTGCTCGCCGCCGGGATGGGGCCGCTGCAGGCCGAGCTGGACCTGTTCCGCCGGGAGGCCGGCAACCGCCGGCTCGACCTGGCCGCCGAGCCCAGCCCGACCACCCTCGGCTACACCTCCTACCTGCAGGCTTCGCTCGCCGAGGGTTACCCGGTCGGGCTGACCGTGCTGTACGGCGCGGAGAAGGCGTACTACGACGCCTGGGCCGCGGTCCGGTCCGCGGCCCGGAACTCCTCGCCGTACTGGTCGTTCGTCGACAACTGGTCCTCCGACTCGTTTGCCGGGTGGGTGGCCGCGGTCGCCCGGCTGCTGGACGCGGCCGCACCGACCGGCCCGACACCGGCCATGTGCACCGCGTTCGACCGGGTGGTCCGCTTCGAGCTGAAGTTCTGGGACGCCGTGCACGCCGGGGAGGGCTGGTAGCGGGTCGGCCTGCCGGCCGCCCGATCCGGCACACTGGAGGCCATGCCGGAGCTGCCCGAGGTGGAGGCCCTTGCCGCGTTCCTGCGCGAACGTGCCGTCGGCCATGTCGTTGCCCGTGTCGACACGCCGGCGATCAGCGCGCTGAAGACGTTCGACCCGACGCCGACCGCGCTGGCCGGGCTGGAGCTCACCGGCGTGACCCGGTACGGCAAGTTCCTCGATCTCGACGTGAGCGGCCTGCACCTGGTGGTGCACCTGGCCCGGGCCGGCTGGCTGCATTGGCGGGACACGTTGCCGACCGCCCCGCCGAAGCCCGGACGCGGGCCGATCGCGCTCCGGCTGCACCTGGACGACGGAGCCGGCTTCGACCTCACCGAGCAGGGCACCCAGAAGAAGCTCGCGGCGTACGTGGTCCGGGCGGTCACCGACGTGCCCGGGGTGGCGCGGCTGGGGGTGGACGCACTCGACCCCGGGCTGACCGCCGAACGGCTCGGCGAGCTGCTCAAGGCACACGGCGGGCAGGTCAAGGGCGCGCTCACCGACCAGGGCACGATCGCCGGGATCGGCAACGCGTACTCCGACGAGATCCTGCACACCGCGAAGCTGTCCCCGTTCAAACCGGCCGGCCGGCTCTCCGAGGCCGAGCTGTCCCGGCTGCACGCGTCGATGGTGACCACGCTGCGGGATGCGGTCGAGCGCTCGATCGGGCAGAAGGCAGCCACGCTGAAGTCCGAGAAGCGGTCCGGGCTGCAGGTGCACGCCCGCACCGGACTGCCCTGTCCGGTCTGCGGCGACACCGTCCGGGAGGTGTCGTTCGCCGACCGGTCGCTGCAGTACTGCCCGACCTGCCAGACGAACGGTCAACTGCTGGCCGATCGCCGGCTCTCCAAGCTGCTCAAGTAAACCCGCCAGGGGCCAACCGGGCCACAGGGCATGGGTCTCTTTGCACAGCAAATACCGCCATTTGGGCTACCTTGACCACGGCCGACCGGAGGCGCAAGATCGGCCAAATCGGGGGGATTCCTGATACGCCATTAGCGCAAGGAGGCGCTCAGATGGCAGACCAGACGATCGTGCGGACCCCCAGCGATCCGACCAGGGCAGCTCCCCCTCCGCTCGATGTCGCGGCAGCTTCCATCGCCGACCCGGCCCCGCTCGGGCTGGCCGGCTTCGCGCTGACCACGTTCGTGCTCAGCATGTTCAACTCCGGGCTGGTCGGCAAGCCTGGCGAGCCGGTCGTGCTGGGCCTGGCACTGGCCTACGGCGGCGGCGCCCAGCTCCTGGCCGGCATGTGGGAGTTTCGCAAGGGCAACACGTTCGGAGCCACGGCATTCAGTTCGTTCGGGGCGTTCTGGATCTCGTTCTGGGCGCTCGTGACCTTCTTCGTGCCGAAGATTCCCGCCGCGTCGGCCGGCACGGCGATCGGCCTCTACCTCATCTCGTGGGGCATCTTCACGTTCTACATGTGGATCGCGTCGTTCCGGACCACGGTGGCGGTGAACGTCGTCTTCCTGCTGCTCTGGATCACCTTCATCGCGCTGGGCATCGGCAACGCCTCAGGTCACACCGGGATCATCAAGCTCGGCGGCTGGATCGGGCTGGCCACCGCGGTGGCAGCCTGGTACGCGTCCTTCGCGGTCGTCACCAACGCCACGTTCAGGCGTCAACTGCTGCCGGTGCGCGAGTTGCGCCGCGCCTGACCTGAGATAGTTCGACGGGCGGTACGAGGTACCGCAGGTAACGCGCACCCACGAAGGAATCGCCCATGAGCGACGACTCAGTCGACATCCCCGAGGCCGCCCAGGACGCCGGCGGTCAGGACACCATCCAGGTGCTCGTTCGGGAGGGACGCACATTCCCGCCGCCGGAGGAGTTCACCGCGCAGGCAGTGATCAAGGACCGAACGGTCTACGAGGAGGCGGAGCGCGACTACGAGGGCTTCTGGCTCCGGCTGGCCAGGGAGTACGTGGAGTGGTACACGGAGCCGACCGAGTCGCTGAAGTGGGATCCGCCGCACTTCACGTGGTTCGCCGACGGCGAGTTGAACGTCGCCTACAACTGCCTCGACAAGCAGGTCAACGCCGGTCGGGGCGACAAGGTCGCCTACCACTGGGTCAGCGAGCCGGTCGACGAGCCGGACCTGGCCATCACCTACGCCCAGCTCAAGGACGAGGTCTGCCAGTTCGCCAACGGACTGCGCGAGCTGGGGGTCGGCAAGGGCGACCGGGTCGGGCTGTACATGGGCATGATCCCGCAGTTGCCGATCGCGATGCTCGCCTGCGCCCGCATCGGGGCGCCGCACGTCGTCGTTTTCGGCGGCTTCTCCCCGGAGTCGCTGGGCGAGCGGATGTCCAGCACCGAGTGCAAGGTCCTGGTCACCCAGGACGAGGCCTGGCGCAAGGGCGGCGCCATCCCGCTGAAGGAGATCGCCGACCAGGCCGCGAAGCTGGCGCCGACGATCGAGCGGATCGTGGTGTTCCGGCGCACCGGCAGCCAGGTGCCGATGCAGGAGGACCGGGACGTGTGGTGGCACGACCTGGTCGACGGGCAGCCCACCGAGTGCGAGCCGGCGCGGTGCAAGGCCGAGCACATCCTCTACCTGCTGCACACCTCCGGGACGACCGCCAAGCCGAAGGCCGCCCAGCACACCACCGGCGGGTATCTCGCCTACGTCTCGGTCACCCATAAGTGGATCTTCGATATCCACGACGACGACATCTGGTGGTGCGCGGCCGACGTCGGCTGGGTCACCGGCCACAGCTACATCGTCTACGGGCCGCTGAACAACGGCGTGACCGGCATCCTCTACGAGGGCGACCCGGCCTTCCCGCAGGTCGACCGGCACTGGCAGATCGTCGAGCGGTACAAGGTCACCCGGTACTACACCGCGCCGACGCTGATCCGGGCGTTCATCAAGGCCGGGCCGGAGTGGCCGCAGCGGCACGACCTGTCCTCGCTGAAGCTGCTCGGCACGGTCGGCGAGCCGATCAACCCCGAGGCATGGGTCTGGTACTGGAAGTACATCGGCGGCGAGCGGTGTCCGATCGTGGACACCTGGTGGCAGACCGAGAACGGCGGCATCCTGATCACCCCGCTGCCCGGCATCACCACCCTCAAGCCCGGCTCGGCGACCGTTCCGTTCCCCGGCAACAGAGCGGCGGTCCTGGACGAGCACGGCCACGAGGTCGAGCGCGGCCACGGCGGCTACATCGTGATGACCCGCCCGTGGCCGGGCATGTTCCGCACCCTCTACAAGGACGACGAGCGGTTCGTCTCCAACTACTTCTCCCGGTACGGGCCGGCCATCTACTTCGCCGGCGACGGGGCGAAGCAGGACGAGGACGGCTACTACTGGCTGCTCGGCCGGATTGACGACGTCATGAACGTGTCCGGGCACCGGTTGTCCACGATCGAGCTCGAGTCCGCGCTGGTGGCCCACCCGGCGGTGGCCGAGGCGGCGGTGGCCGCGGCGCCGGACGAGCTGACCGGGCAGACGCCGCTCGCGTTCGTGCTGCTGCGGGCCGGGCACGAGCCGTCCGACGCACTGGCCGGGGAGCTGCGCGAGTGGGTCGGCGAGCGGATCGGCAAGATCGCCCGACCGAAGGCGGTGCTGTTCGGCAGCGACCTGCCCAAGACCCGGTCCGGCAAGATCATGCGGCGGCTGCTCAAGGACGTGGCTGAGGGCCAGCCGCTGGGCGACACCACGACGTTGCGCGACCCGGCCGTGGTCGAGCAGCTCAAGGCGGAGGCGGATCGGCTGCTCGGTCGCAGCGGCTGAGCTAGCCGCCGGTCGCGCCGCTTCGCCGCGTCCGCGCCGGGCAGGGGGCCGGCGCGGGCGGGCGAACCTCGGCGCGATATCGTGCACAACACCACACGCGGGAGCCCGGCGCACCGGGCTGAGAGGGCGGCTGCCGCGGCCGCCGACCGTCTGAACCTGTCCGGGTCATGCCGGCGTAGGGAGGCACGGTGACCGCCAACACCGTCGAGGCCCCGATCACGCTGGTCCTGCCGCCACCCAGGACGCTCGGCCTGCTCGACCAGCTCGGACTCTGGGCGAACCTCGGGATCAGCCTGCTGATCCCGGTGACCGCGACCTTCCTCGCCCCGCCCGGCCAGTCGTTCCTGGCCACCCTCACCGCGATCGTGGTCGGCACCACGCTGGGCTGCCTGCTGCTCGGCCTCGTGGCCCAGGCCGGCGCCGAGGCCGGGGCGCCGTCGATGGTCCTGCTGCGCGGCCTGCTCGGCCGCCGCGGCTCGTACCTGCCCACCGCGCTCAACCTGCTGCAGTGCGTCGGCTGGGCGACCTACGAGGTGTGGGTGATCTCGGCCGCCGGGCACGCGGTCTGGCCGACCGTCCCGCGCTGGGGGTACGTCCTGGTGGCCGGCGGCTTCGCCACCGCGATGGCGCTGCGCCCGCTCGGCTCGGTGCGGCTGCTGAAGCGGATCGCCGTGGTCGCGGTGGTCGCCTGCTCCGCGTACTTCCTGATCGAGACCATGCGCCGGCCGCTCGGCTCGCTGGCCGGCGGCGGCTGGACCGGGTTCTGGACCTCCACCGACCTGGTGATCGCACTGCCGGTGTCGTGGATCCCGCTGGTCGCCGACTACAGCCGGTTCTCCCGGACCGGGCGGGCCGCGTTCCTCGGCACCGGCGCCGCCTACGCGGTCTCGTCCGGGGCGTTCTTCCTGCTCGGCGTCCTCGCGCTGCGGGCCTACCCGAACGCGACGCAGGACGTGGTCGGCGCCCTGCTCGCAGTGCCGGCCGGGGCGCTGGCGCTGGTCATCCTCGCCGTGGACGAGGTGGACGAGGCGTTTGCGAACATCTACTCGACCGCGACCAGCGCACAGAACGTGGCTCCCCGGGCGGACCGGCGGCTGCTCGCGCTGCTCGTCGGCGGGCTGGCCACGGTGCTGGCGCTCGCCGTGAACGGCAGCTCCTACCAGCCGTTCCTGTTCCTGATCGGGGCCGTCTTCGTGCCGCTGGCCGCCACGTTCCTGGTCGACTACTACCTCGGTGGCCGGCGAGACCGATATGACGTCGGCGAGCGGGCACCGCAGCGCTGGCTGATGAGCCTGCCGTGGGCGGCCGGCTTCGTCGCCTACCAGGTCACCACCCCGACCCAGCTGCCGTCCTGGGCGGGTTGGGCCGGCTTCTGGGGACACGTGCAGGACGCCCTGCACGTGTCCTCGACGAACGGCTTCTCCGCCTCGATCGTGTCGTTCGCGGTGGCGGCCCTGCTCACCCCACTGTGCTGGCAGCTGTCGGCGGGTCAGGCGGTGGGCAGCCGATAGTTGGCGAACCGGCTGCGCAGGTCCTTCTTCGAGAACTTGCCGACACTGGTCTTCGGCACCTCGTCGATGAACACCACGTCGTCCGGCAGCGACCACTTGGTCACCCGCGGGCGGAGGAAGTCGAGCAGCTCCTCCTTGCTGGCGCTGGCCCCGGGCTTGAGCACGACGGTCGCCAGCGGCCGCTCCGACCAGCGCGGGTGCGGCACGCCGATCACCGCCGCCTCGGCCACCGCCGGATGGGCCATCAGGTGGTTCTCCAGCTCGACCGAGCTGATCCACTCGCCGCCGGACTTGACCAGGTCCTTGGTCCGGTCCACCAGCCGGATGTAGCCAAGCGGGTCGATCGCCGCGACGTCGCCGGTGCGCAGCCAGCCGTCCTGGGTGAACGAGTCGGACGAGTCGACGCGGTAGTAGCTGGCCGCGATCCACGGCCCGCGCACCTGCAGCTCGCCGGTGGCCTTGTCGTCCCAGGGCAGCTCGGTGATGCTGCCGGGCTCGACGATCCGGCACTCCACCCCCGGCGGGACGATGCCCTGCCGGGACCGCACGTCGGCCAGCGTGTCCTCGTCCGCCCCGGCCAGCTCGCTGCGCACGTGGCCGACCGAGCCGAGCGGGCTGGTCTCGGTCATCCCCCAGCCCTGCAGGATCGGCAGGCCGACCTTCTCCCTATACCCCTCGGACAGCGCCCGCGGCACCGCCGAACCGCCGCACAAGATGACCCGCAGCGCGGACACGTCCCGGCCGTCCAGCTCCGGCAGCACCCCCATCCAGATGGTCGGCACCCCGCCGGCCAGCGTCACCCGCTCCGACTCCATCAGCCCGGCCAGCGCCCGCGGGGACAGGTCCGGACCGGGCATGACCAGGCTGGCCCCGACCATCGCCGCCGCGTACGGCAGCCCCCAGGCGTTCGCGTGGAACATCGGGACGACCGGGAGCGCCACGTCCCGCTCGGCCAGCCCGACGACCGCGCTGGTAGTGACCGCGACCGAGTGCAGGTAGCTGGACCGGTGCGAGTAGACGACGCCCTTGGGGTTGCCGGTGGTGCCGGACGTGTAGCACATGGCCGCGGCCTGCCGCTCGTCGTCGACCCGGAACCGGCCCGGTCTCGCGTCCGCCATCAGGTCCTCGTACCCGACGATCCGCGGGTCGTCCGGCAGCGGCGTCTGCGCCCCGTCGTCCATCACCACCACGTGCCGGACCGTCTCGAACGTCGGCAGCAGCGGGCCAAGCAGCCCGAGCAGCGACCGGTCGGCGAAGACGACCTCGTCCTCGGCGTGGTTGGCGATGTAGCTGAGCTGGTCCGGGAACAGCCGGATGTTCAGGGTGTGCAGCACCCGGCCGCTGCACGGCGCGGCGAAGTACAGCTCAAGATGACGTGCGGTGTTCCAGGCGAACGTCGCGACCCGCCCGTCGGCGGAGATGCCCAGCCCGTCGAGCACGCCGGCCAGCCGCCGGGTGCGGTCCGCCCACTCGCCGTAGCTGGTGCGCTCCTTGCCGGTCGCGCTGACCGTGACGATCGGCTTGTCCGCGAACAGTCGCTCGTTGCGCTCGAAGATGGACACCAGCGTGAGTGGATGCTCCTGCATGAGTCCCTGCATGACGCGAGCCTGCGGCACGCCGCGGCCGGCCACAAGTCGCGCGGCGCATCTCGTGCCTGGGGTAGGTTGCCGGCCGTGACCGCCCTCCCGCCCGCCGCCCGGGATCTGCTCGAGTCCGGCCGGCTCGCCCACGTCGTGACGCTCGGGCTCGACGGCGGCCCGCAGGTAACCTGCGTGTGGGTCGGCCTGGACGGCGACGAGATCGTCAGCGGCCACCTCCAGCGCTACCAGAAGGTGCGCAACGTCGAACGGAACCCGCGGGTGGCGCTCTCCCTGTCCAGCGGCCGGCTGAACGACTTCGGCCTCGAGGAACACCTCGTCGTCTACGGCCACGCCCGGATCACCGAGGGCGGCGCCCCCGAGCTCCTGCAGCGCCTGGCCCACGTCTACCTCGGCCCCGACGTCCGCTTCCCTCCGATGGCCGACCCACCCCCCGGCTACATTCTGCGCATCACCCCAGACCGCATCGCCGGCGTCGGCCCCTGGACCACCCCCGCCACCAACCGCTGACGCACCAGCCGGCAGGTGCCGGACGCTACGGACGGCCGGTCAACTCGACTCGTCGTGCGGCACGGGCGTGGCAGACAGGGTCGGCCCGAGGCCGTCGACGTCCAGCGTGACGGTGAGCGGGAGCCCACGCAGGTGGTCACGCAGCTCGGGGGTGAGCTGGGCGGCCGCCCAGGGCACGATCGGGTCCGGCGCAGACTCGGTCTGCTCGTAGAGCTCCCGGTCGGCGTTGCCGCGCACCCAGATCACCCGGTCGCCGAGGGACCGCAGCCGCTGCAGGGTCTGCACCGGCAGCGGTCCGGCCGCGATGTCACCGGTGAGCACGATCCGGTCCACCGCGGCCCGGTCCACCTCGGCGAGCACCGCGTCCAGCGCCGGGAGGTGCCCGTGGATGTCGGAGAGTACGGCGACCCGCATGCCCGACACCCTCGCACGGCGGCCGGTCAGACGGTCACCGGCAGGGTGCGCAGGCCGCGGATGACGAACTCGGGGCGGCGGACCGGGTCGCCGGCGAGTGCCAGGCGGGGGAACCGGCGCAGCAGGGTGGCCAGCGAGACCTGGAGCTCGACTCGGGCGAGGGGGGCGCCCAGGCAGTAGTGGATGCCGGCGCCGAAGCCGATGTGCGGGTTGTCGGACCGGCCGACGTCGAACCGGTCGGGATCGGCGAACGCGGCTGGGTCCCGGTTGGCCGAGCCGAGCAGGGCGGCGATCTTCTGGCCGGACGGCACGGTGACGCCGCCGATCTCGGCGTCCCGCACCGCGGTCCGCTCGAACAGCTGCAGCGGAGCGTCGTACCGGATCATCTCCTCCACCGCGGTCGGGACCAGCCCGGGGTCGGACCGCAGCCGGGCCAGCTCGGCCGGGTGCCGCAGCAGCGCGAGCACCCCGTTGCCGACCACGTTCACGCTCGCCTCGTGCCCGGCGTTCAGCAGCAGCGTGCACGTGGTGACCAGCTCGTCCTCGGACAGCCGGGAGCCGTCGGACTCGCTGACCGCGACCAGCGAGGAGACCAGGTCGTCGGTCGGCGTCCGGCGCCGGAGCGCGACCAGGCCGCGCAGGTACTCGACGAACTCCGCGGAGGCCCGCTCCGCCGCCTGGCGCTGCGCCGGGGAGACCGCGTACTCGTACATCTTGACGATCGCGTTCGACCAGGGCCGCAGCGGGCCGCAGTCGCTGTCCGGGATGCCGAGCAGCTCCGCGATCACGGCGACCGGCAACGGCTCGGCGTAGCTCGGCAGCAGGTCCACCGGCGAGCCGGCGGCGCCCGCGTCGGCCACCGCGTCGGCCAGCTGCTCGGCCAGCGCCGCGATCCGGGGCCGCAGCCGCTCGACGTGACCGCGGGCGAACGCGGCGGTCACCAGCCGGCGCAGCCGAGTGTGTGCCGGCGGCTCGCTCTCCAGCAGCGAGTGCACGTGGATGAGGGTGAACGCGGGCAGCGGCTCGTCCGGCCAGCGCGGCCGCCAGATCCGGCCGAGCCGGCGGTCCCGCAACACCGCGCTCGCCTCGGCGTACCGCGGCGCCAGCCACATCCCAAGGCCGTCATGCCAGAGCACCGGCCCCTGGCGGCGCAATTCAGCCAGGAACGGGTACGGATCGGTCACCACCGCGGCGGAGTTGGGGTCGAACGGCCCGGGCCCATTCATGGCCGGCGACGTTAGGCCCTAACCGCCCGGTCACCGGCCGGCAGGGCGAACAGGGCACGATGGAGGTGTGACGGGGGTGCGGGTCAAGCCGCTCGTCATCGCCCATCGAGGCTCCTCGCACTCGATCGCCGAGCACACGCTCGCCGCCTACCTGCGGGCCATCGACGAGGGCGCCGACGGGCTGGAGTGCGACGTGCGGCTGACCCGGGACGGGCACCTGGTCTGCGTGCACGATCGGCGGATCGACCGCACCTCGAACGGGCGCGGCGTGGTCTCCGAATTCGACCTGGCCGATCTCGGCTCGTACGACTTCGCCTCCTGGAAGGAGGATCTGCCGGACTCGGCCGACCGGTTCATCGAGGAGCGGGTGCTCGCCGACCAGCGGGTGCCGGTGCTGACCCTGGAGCGGCTGCTGGAGGCGTTCGTCGGGGCGCCTTGGCCGGTCCAGCTGCTGATCGAGACGAAGCACCCGACCCGGTACGCCGGCCTGGTCGAGCAGCAGGTGGTCCGGTTGCTGCGCCGGTTCGGGCTGGCCGACCCGGCCGACCCGGAGTCCTCGGCGGTCAGCCTGATGAGCTTCTCGGCCCTTGGCCTGCGGCGGATCCGGCTGCTCGCCCCGAGCCTGACGACGGTGCTGCTGTTCGACCGGATGCCGGTGATCCGCCGGGACGGGTCGCTGCCGGCCGGGGTGGGCATCGCCGGCCCGGGAGTGCACATCGTGCGGGCGCATCCCGAGTACGTCGAGAAGGTGCACGCGCGCGGGCACCCGGCCTACGTCTGGACCGTGAACGAGCCGGACGACGTCGACCTGGTGCTCTCCCTCGGCGTCGAGGGGATCATCACCGATCGCCCGACCGACGTGCTCGGCCGGCTCGGTCGTCCGGCCCGACCGGACGCTCAGGAGTAGAGCTGGAAGTCGGCGAACTCGAACCCGGGCGCCACCACGCAGGCCACCAGGCTGCCCTCGGCGGTCAGCGGGGCCGCGGTCTGCCAGGTCCCGGCAGGCACCAGCGCCTGCAGCACCTGCCCGGCGTTGGGGTCAGGTCCGACCAGCACCTGCTCGGTCGCTCCGTCGTCCGGGCTGGTGGCCGAGCCGCCGTAGCGCAGCCGCAACGGCCCGAGCCCCTGCCACAGCCACAGCTCATCGGAGCGGACTCGGTGCCAGTGGGACGTCTCACCCGACGCGAGCAGGAACTGGATGGCCGTACCGGCGGCGCGCGGGCTGGAGTAGCCGGCCGGCTGCACCAGGATCCCGGAGCGCCAGGTCTGCCGGTACCAGCCGCCTTCCGGGTGCGGCGCCAGGCCGAGCACCGAGATTAGTGGGTGTGACTCGGTCATGTGGCCCATGCTGCCATCCGGCGGTCGGCCCACAGCCAAGTCCGGCCGAGGGCAGGTTACGGCGAGTAGCGACGGGGGATAAACAGGTGGCACATGTGATCGATGCGTCGACCGACCGGCCGAGGAGGTGGTGGGTTGGGCGGGCTCACCGTCCGCCACGCCGCGGCGAGCGCCGGTCAGGTGCGCCGTCGCCTGGTCGAGGATCTCAACCGGCTCGGGTTCTCCCGTGAGCTGGTGGACAGCGCTGCCCTCCTGGTGAGCGAGCTGATCGGGAACGCGATCCGGTATGCCCGGCCGCTGCCTGGCAACGTGCTGCGGGTGAGGTGGGAGCTGGGCGGCGGCCGGCTGCTGCTGCGGGTGACCGACGGTGGTGGCCGCGACGAGCCGCAGCTGAAGGACGCCGGCCCGGCCGACACCCGCGGCCGCGGGCTGGCCATCGTCGCCACGATCTCCGCCGCCTGGGGGGTCGAACGCGCCCCGCATGCGGTCGGGACCGCCAGCACCGTCTGGGCCGCGCTGCCGCTGTCCCACCCGGACCGCTCCGCCGCCCGGTCCGCCGCGGCCGCCGGGTCCGCCGGCCAGCGCTGACCGCCCGGCTTCTAGGCTTCCTGGACATGACCCGACGCACGCGGGCTCGCCGCGCCGTGTCCACTCCGTCCGACCCCGGAGCCGGCGACGGGATGTCACCGCGCCAGCCGTGTCCGTGTGGCTCGGGCCGGCGGTACAAGAACTGCCACGGCGCCGGGGACGTCGCGGTGTCCCGGCCGTTCGAGGGCCTGCCCCGCGAGTGCGACTGGATCGCGCTGCGCGAGCTGGTGCCGAGCGCGACCGCGCCGCTCCGGCTGGCCGGCGACGAGGCCGACCGGGACGTGACGCTGGCGACCGTGCTGCCGCTCGCGCTGCCCGCGATCGTCCGGCCGGACGGGCGCATCCTGCTCGGCCTGCAGGTGCACGCCCGGTCCGGTGACGTCGGCCGGGACCTGGCGTACGCGCTCGAGCAGGCGCTGCAGGCCGAGCCCGGCAGCATGCTGTCCGGCGGCGGGCGACCCGGACCGGGCCGGCGGCTGCAGGATCTCCTCGACCTCTCCGAGCCGCTGGACGCCACCCTGCACGGCGACTTCGGCTTCTGGCTGGAGGCGCAGACCGGCCAGCAGTACAGCGCCGAGGTCCAGGCCTCGATGGAACGGGCGAACGCCGCGATCGTGCCGACCGAGCGGATCGCCGGGCTCGGCGCGGCGTACTGGTGCCAGATCGGGGACAAGGCGCACGTCCGCTGGGTGATGCCGCAGGACGAGGACGAACTGCTGGACGGGTTCGCCCGGCTCGCGGTGCGCAAGGAGCTGGGGCTCGGCTCGACGGCCCGGTACGCCGGGTCGTTCCGGGCGCACGGCCGGCTGGTGCCGGTCTGGGACGTGCCCGGCGAGTCGACCGCCGCCGAGTGGGCCGAGCCGGCGGCGGCGTTCGGCGCCCGGCTGGCCGACGCGCTGGCCGAGCCGGGACCGTTGCCGGATCCCGCTCGCCGGGCCAGGGACGGGCTGCGCGGGCGCCAGCTCACCCTGCGTTAGCGACCCGACCCGAGCCCGGCGGGGCTACCGCAGCAGCATCCCATAGCCGGCGACCAACGCGGCCAGCCGCGCGGCCGAGGTCCTGGCCAGCTCCTCCTCGCAGAACCGGTCGTCCGCGGTCACCTCGGCGACCGCGTAGACCGGCGGCTGAAACCACCACGCGTCGGTCACCGAGCTGAACGCCGCGTGCGCGAGCACCAGCCCGGCCAGCTCCCCCTCGAACACGTCCACCGAGCAGCGCAGCCCGGACAGGTCAACCCCGTACCGGCGCCAGACCAGCAGGTCGGCCGGCAGCCGGGCCAGCGCCGCATACTCCGGCTCGGTGAGCCGTTCGGTGAGCGTGACCCGGCTGACCCTGTCGGTGGCGGTCCGGACCCGCTGGCTGAGGGTGAGCTCGCCGGGCCCGATGGCCGCCGGCGAGATCGCCCGGCGCAGCCGTAGCCGGGTGCCCACCAGGTACCGTTCCTCGACCAGCGCGGCCGTGTCGGTGGCCAGCGTGCGCGGCAGCGACGGCAGCAGGAACCGGCGCTCGTGCCGGAGTCCGACCCCGACCTCGACCGATCCCCGTCGTGGCCCCCGATTCGTTCCGTTCACCCGGCCAGCGGGTCGCGCTGGATCGGGCAGGACATGCACCGCGGCCCGCCCCGGCCGCTGCCCAGCTCGCTGCCGGCGATTCGGAGGACTTCGATGCCGGCCTCCTCCAGCCGGCTGTTCGTCTCGACGTTCCGCTCGTAGGCGACGGCCAGCCGGGGGGCGACGCAGAGGGTGTTGTTGCCGTCGTCCCACTGCTCCCGTTCCGCGGTGACCGGGTCGAGGCCGGTGTCGATCACTCGCAGCTGGTCGATCCCCATCGCCCGGGCGGCGGCGGCCAGGAACGGCTCGGCGCCGCCGACGACCAGTTCGTCCAGGTCACCGTCCGGGTCGGCCGGGGTGACCGGGAAGGCGGTCAGCGTGTCGGCGACCGGCGGGTACATCACCACCGCGTCGACGTCGACCATGGTGCACACCGTGTCCAGGTGCATGGTGGCCCGTTCCTGGGCGATCGGCACGACCAGCACGGTATGCGCCACCCGGGTCTCGAACACGTGCCGGGCCAGCACCTCGACCCCGGCCGGGGTGGTCCGCTGGCCGGTGCCGACCGCGACCACCCCGGGCCCGAGCAGCAGCACGTCGCCGCCCTCCAGCCACTCGCCGCCGGGCGCGTACAGCGTCCCGGTCCCGGCGAACCGCGGGTGGTGGGTGTAGATCGCGTCGGTCAACGTGGTCTCCCGGCGCCGCGCCGGCATCGACATGCTGGTCACCGCGACCCGGTCCCCGACCCAGACCGCCGAGTCCCGGGTGAACAGCAGGTTCGGCAGCGGGTCGACGACGAACTCGTGCTCGTCCATCAGCCGGTAGGTCAGCCCGCGGCCGGTCTTCAGCTCTCGCTGCGCCAGCCCGCCGATCAGGACGTCGGCCAGGTCGGCCGGATGCAGGTCGGCGAGGTAGCCGGCGACCACGGCACGCAGCGTCTGGCCGAGCCGGGCGTCGTCCAGCCCGGCCGCGATCGTGCGCTCCCGGGCGTCCTGTGCCTCCAGCGCCACCTTGAGCAGATCGGCCAGGTAGAGAACCTCGACGCCGTGGTCCCGTAGGGTCTGGGCGAACGCGTCGTGCTCCTCCTGGGCCCGGTCGACCCAGGGAATGGCATCGAAGAGCAACTGGTCGTTGTTGCGTGGCGTCAGCCGCTTCAGCTCCACCCCGGGTCGGTGCAGCAGCACAGCGCGAAGCCGGCCTACCTCGCTGTCGACATACCCGGTCACGGGCTGCACTGTAGCGGGGTGACCTCAGAGCACACCCATCCACGTCCAGTGCCGACCAGCGCGTCCTATTCGATCACGGTGCGGCTGCTGGCCGACACCGACCCGGCCGTGGTCGGCCGGGTCGCCACCTCGGTCGGCTCGTCCGGCGGAGTGGTGACCGCGATCGACGTCGCCGAGTCCCGACACGACCGGATCACCGTCGACGTCACCTGCTCGGCCAGCGACGGCAGCCACGCCGACGAGATCGTCTCCGGGCTCCGCGCCGTCGACGGCGTTGTCGTGCACAAGGTCAGCGACCGGACGTTCCTGCTGCACCTCGGCGGGAAGATCGAGGTGACCTCGAAGGTACCGCTGCGCACCCGGGACGACCTGTCGATGGCCTACACGCCCGGGGTCGGCCGGGTGTCGCTGGCGCTGGCCGCCCACCCGGAGGACGTGCGCAGGCTCACCGTGAAGGGCAACAGCGTCGCGGTGGTCACCGACGGGTCCGCGGTGCTCGGGCTCGGCGACATCGGCCCCGGCCCCGCGCTGCCGGTGATGGAGGGCAAGGCCGCGCTGTTCAAGCGGTTCGGCGGGATCGACGCCTGGCCGATCTGCCTGGACACCCAGGACCCGGACGAGATCGTGCGGACCTGCCAGCTCATCGCGCCCGGGTTCGGCGGCATCAACCTCGAGGACATCAGCGCACCGCGGTGCTTCGAGATCGAACGCCGGCTGCGGGACACGCTGGACATCCCGGTGTTCCACGACGACCAGCACGGCACTGCGATCGTCGTGCTGGCCGCGCTGACCAACGCGCTGCGCTCGGTGCACAAGCCGATCGGCGGGATCCGGGTGGTGGTCGCCGGCGCCGGCGCGGCCGGCACCGCAGTGGTCGACCTGCTGCTGGCCGCCGGGGTCCGGCAGCTCCTGGTCTGGGACCGGGAAGGCATCCTGACGCCGTCCGACCCGCGGCTCTCGCCGGCCAAGCGGGGGTTGGCCGAGCGGACCAACCCGGCCGGGCGCTCCGGCGACCTGCGGGACGCGCTCACCGGGGCGGACGTGTTCATCGGGGTCAGCGCCGCCCGGGTGCTGCCGGCCGAGTGGCTGTCCAGGATGGCTCCCGACTCGATCGTGTTCGCGTTGGCCAACCCAGACCCCGAGGTCGACGTCGAGGCGGCCCGCCGGGTGGCGGCGGTGGTCGCCACCGGGCGCAGCGACTACCCGAACCAGATCAACAACGTGCTGGCGTTCCCCGGCGTGTTCCGCGGCCTGCTCGACGCGCGGGCCCGGCACGTGACCACCCCGATGCTGCTCGGCGCGGCCCGGGCGCTGGCGCTGGTCGTCACGGACGAGCAGCTGCACCCGGGCTACGTGGTGCCCAGCGTGTTCGACCCGAAGGTGCCGAAGGCGGTCGCCGCCGCGGTGGCCGCCGCGGCCGGCGGTCGGCACTCCGGCGGTGCGAACCTGGACGCTGTCCTGGATGCCGACCTGGATGCCGACCCGGAGACCGGTTCGCCGCCGGTGGGATGAGTCCATCCGGCTTCGCCGGGCACCCGCGCGGAGAGGCGGCCGAGGAGGGAACGAACAGTGCTGAGCATGGACGAGGCGCGCAAGGTCATCGGCGCCATCGCGTACACCCGCGACGGGGATCGGATCGGCCGGATCGGCCAGCTGTACCTCGACGATGCGACCGAGCAGCCGGAGTGGATCACCGTGTCGACCGGTCTGTTCGGCGCCAAGGAGAGCTTCGTCCCGCTGGCCGACGCGCTGGTCGACGGCGACCGGGTTACCGTGCCCTACTCGAAGGACCAGGTACGGGACGCGCCGCCGGTGGACGCCGGGGAAGGGCACCTGTCCGAGGAGCAGGAGGCCGAGCTCTACCGTCACTACGGGCTGCCCGCGTCGGGCCCGTTCACCGGCACCGGGTACGCCGCCGGCACGTCCGGGACGATGGACCACCCCACCGCGGCCGGTCCGGACCTGCCCGCCGGGTCCGGCCCATCCGGGCCGGATCGACCGGACGGGGCCGGGTAGCCCCGGCGTCCGACCGTCGCACCCGGGTTGCGCCGATGCCCGAGCCGGCGACGCCGACGGGCCAGTATCCTGGGCCAGGCGCTGTCGCCTGGATCTTGGTGGATGCGGACGGCGTCTGGGCGTCGTGGGCGCCGCCGAAGGTCCAGGCGACAGGGCCTAATAGGCCCGGCGGCGGGTGGTGGCAGCGGAGCCCCACCCGCCGTTCGCCGTCCGGTCGACAGCCAGGCCGTCAGTAGTGATCACTAGGCCCAGTCGGCGGCCAGCACGTCCCGCATCGCCCGGCGCTTGATACGCCCGCGCAGCCGGTCCAGGAACACCGTGCCGTGCAGGTGGTCCGTCTCGTGCTGCAGGCAGCGGGCGAGTTGGCCGTCGCCGGCGACCCGGACCGGGGCTCCCGTCTCGTCCACCCCCTCCGCCTCGGCGTACGACGGTCGGGCGGTCTGGTAGTGCAGGCCGGGCACCGACAGGCAGCCCTCGTAGTCGTCGTCGAGCTCCCCGCCGGTGCTCACCAGTCGCGGGTTGACCAGCACGCCGACCTGCCGCCTCTCGCTGGCATCCGGGCAGTCGTAGACGAACACCGACAGCGACACCCCGATCTGGTTGGCGGCGAGCCCTACCCCCTCGGCCGCGTACATGGACGCGAACATGTCCTCGACCAGCCGGCCGAGCGCCGCGTCGAACTCGGTGACCGGGTCCGTCGGGGTGCGCAGCACCGGGTCACCGAGCAGCCGGACCGGCCGGACCGTCCCCCGCTTCCCGCGGGTCCCGTGCGGTGCACTCACCGGTCCGTCACCGCCCTACCGCCCCGGCCACGACGGTCCAACCTCGGCACGTGATCGAGCTTAAGGGGTGTCTGATGGGTCGTGGTGGCTGCGGACTCCGACCCGCGGCCGCCGAAGATCCATCAGACACCCTTGAGGCAGCGGTCACCGGCCGGTGTGGTGGCGGCCGGCCCAGGTCCAGGCATAGCCGGTGTCCTCGCAGGCCAGGCCGGCCTCGGCCAGGTGCAGCGGCCGGAACGTGTCGACCATCACGGCCAGTTCGTCGAAGTAGTCGACGCCGATCGCTCGCTCCACCGCGCCGGGCTGCGGACCATGCGTGAACCCGCTCGGGTGCAGCGTGATAGAGCCCTGCTCGATGCCGGCGCCCTTGCGCGCCTCGTAGCTGCCGCCGGTGTAGAACAGCACCTCGTCGGAGTCGACGTTGGCGTGGTTGTAGGGCACCGGGATCGACTGCGGGTGGTAGTCGACCTTGCGCGGGACGAACGAGCAGATGACGAAGTTCGGCCCCTCGAAGGTCTGGTGCACCGGCGGCGGCTGGTGCACCCGGCCGGTGATCGGCTCGAAGTCGCCGATGTTGAACGCGTACGGGTACAGGCAGCCGTCCCAGCCGACCACGTCGAACGGGTGCTGGGCGTAGCTGAACCGGGTCATCCCGGCCCGGTGCCGGACCAGCACCTCGACGTCGGTGCCCTGCTCGCGCAGCGGCTCGGTCGGCCCGCGCAGGTCCCGCTCGCAGTACGGGGCGTGCTCCAGGAACTGGCCCTTGGCCGACAGGTACCGGCGCGGCGGGCCGATGTGCCCGCGCGCCTCCACCAGCAGCGTGCGGAGCGGGGTGTCGCCGGTGGGCACCCACCGGTGGGTGGTCGAGGTCGGCAGCACGACGTAGTCGCCGGGGCCGACCGGCAGCGCCCCGAAGATGGTCTCCACCACGGCGGCGCCGCTCTCCACGTACCCGCACTCGTCGCCGGCCGCGTTCCGGTACAGCGGCGAGGGCCGGTCGGCGACCGCGTAGCACAGCCGGACGTCGTCGTTGACCAGCAGCGGCTGCCGGCCGGTCACCGCGTCGGCCGGGCCGGCGTCCAGCTTGTGGGTCCGCAGGTGCCGGGGGAGCAGCGGATGGTTCGGCACCGCCCGGCTGGCCGGCTCCTCGTACACCCGGGAGTCGACGATCGCGGTGGGCAGCCCCTCGTGGTAGAGCAGCGCCGAGTCGGCGGAGAAGCCCTCGACGCCCATCAACTCCTCGGCGTACAGCCCGCCGTCGGGCTTGCGGAACTGGGTGTGCCGCTTTGGCGGGATCTGGCCTACCTGGCGGTAGTACGGCATCTGGTCCTCCGGACGTGCGGTGTCCTCGCCCAAACACGTTTCGCCAGCACCGGCTGCCGTGTCAACCGGCGCCACGGGCGACACTGGCCGAGTCTGGGGCGGCAGCCGGGCCGACGTCGAGTAGCGTCCCGGACATGGCGAGCGTGCCGCGTCCCGTCCGCCCTCCGGCCGACCGGGTGCCCGAGGCCGAGGTTCCGGCCGTGCTGGCTGGCCTGATCGACGACGCCGCCCTGTTCCCGCCGGCCAACGTGGGGATGGCCGACGCGGTGTTGGCGCATCGGCGGTACCGGGCGGGCGGGCAGGCCGCCCTGGTCGGTCGCTTCCTCTGCGCGGCCAGCCGGATCGGTGAGCTGCGCGCGGCGCTGGACACCGAGCCGGGCCGCACCGCCCGGCCCGTCCGGCCCGGCCCGTCCGGTCCGGCCAGGACCGACCAGCCGGCCGACACCGGGCCGCTGCGCATCGGGGTGATCGGCGACGCCGAGCTGGTCGCGCTGCCCAGGGCGCTCGCCGACGTGGCCGCCGACCCTCGGCTGGTGCTGGAGGCGGTGGAGATCCCATTGCCGGCCGGGACGAGCGGCCGGCAGGAGCTGACCGAGGCGACCAGGCGCGCGGTGGCCGCGCTGCCGACCGGGCTGCTCGGCTACGTCGAGGTGCCGCGCACCGCCGGCTGGGAGGCGGCGCTGGACACCCTGTCCGCGGTCGGCCGCGGCGCGAAGCTGCGCACCGGCGGGAGCGTCGCGGCCGCCGTCCCGAGCGTGGCCGAGCTGGCTGCCTTCCTCTCCGCCTGCGCCGCCCGGCTGCTGCCGGTGAAGTGCACCGCCGGGCTGCACCACGCGGTCCGCAGGTCGGACCCGGAGACCGCCGCCGAGCAGCACGGCTTCCTCAACGTCCTGGTGGCCGCGGGCGCCGCGGTGGTCGGCGCCGACCCGACCGGGCCGCTGTCCGAACGGGACGGTGCGGTGCTGGCCGGGCAAGCCAGGGCGCTGGACCCGGGACCGGCTCGCGGTCTGCTGACCAGCTTCGGCTCGTGCAGCATCGCCGAGCCGGTGGACGAGCTGCGCGCCCTCGGCCTGCTCCCGTGATCAGCGCCCGCCAGCGGTGACCGCAACCTGGCTGCCGGTGCCCGACGGGTCGCCGTTCGGGGTGGACAACCTGCCGTACGGCGTCTTCGCCGGCGGTGCCGACGACCGGCCCCGGATCGGCGTGGCGATCGGCGACTGGGTGCTGGACCTGCCCGCGGCGCTGGGCGGCTCCACCGGGGACGGCGGCGACCTGCTCGCCGCGTTCCGCCGGCCGGCGCTGAACGGCTTCCTGGCCGGCGGCCCGGCGACCTGGGCGGCGGCCCGGGACCGGGTGACGGCGCTGCTCACCGACGACCGGCACCGGCCGGAGGTCGAGCCGGCGCTGCTGCCTGCCGACCGGGTGCGGATGCTGCTGCCGTTCGAGGTTGCCGACTACGTCGACTTCTACTCCTCCGAGCAGCACGCCCGGAACGCCGGCCGGATCTTCCGGCCGACCGGCGAGCCGCTGCAGCCGAACTGGAAGCACCTCCCGGTCGGCTACCACGGCCGGGCCGGCACGGTCGTGGTGTCCGGCACGCCGGTGGCCCGGCCGTACGGCCAGCGGCGGCTGGCCGGCGCGGCCGCGCCGAGCTACGGCCCGTCCACCCGGCTGGACTTCGAGGCCGAGGTCGGGTATGTCGTGGGGGCGCCGTCCGCGCTGGGCGAGCGGGCCCCCACCACGGCCTGGCGGGAGCACGTCTTCGGGCTGGTGCTGGTCAACGACTGGAGCGCGCGGGACATCCAGTTCTGGGAGTCCGCCCCGCTGGGGCCGTTCCTCGGGAAGTCGTTCGCCACCTCGGTGTCCCCGTGGGTGGTTCCGCTGGCGGCGCTGGAGCCGGCGTTCGTCGACCCGCCCGAGCAGGACCCGCGGCCGCTGCCGTACCTGCTGCCGCCCGGCCCCGGTCTCGCGCTCGACCTGGAGATCCGGCTGAACGGGCAGCCGGTGTCCCGGCCTCCCTACGCCACCGGCATGTACTGGACACCGGCCCAGCAGCTTGCCCACCTCACCGTCAACGGCGCCTCGCTGCGCACCGGCGACCTGTTCGCCTCCGGCACCGTGTCCGGCTCAGACCCGGACCAGCTCGGCTCGCTGCTCGAGCTGACCTGGAACGGGCAGAGCCCGATCACCCTCCCGAACGGCAGCACCCGGGGTTTCCTGGAGGACGGCGACACGGTCTCGATCGCGGGCTGGGCGACCGGCCGGGACGGCACCCGGATCGGCCTCGGCGAGGTCACCGGCACCGTCCAGCCGGCCCGCTAACGGCTAACCGCGGATCACCTCGGACAGCGCGATCAGCGCCAACACCACGAACACCAGGCCGGCCGCCCGCTGCACCAGCCGCAGCGGCACCCGGCGGGTCACCGCCTGGCCGAGCACGACGGCCAGCGCGGCCACCGCAACCAGTGCGACGAACGAGCCGACGAACACTCCGATCGGGTCCCGGTACCGGGCGGTGAGCGCCGCGGTGGCCAGTTGCGAGGCGTCGCCCCACTCGGCCGCGAACAGCACCCCGAACGCGGCACCGGCCATGGACAGCGGCCGGCGCGTCTCGCGGGCCGCCGCCACCTCCTCCGGCTCCTCGCGGCCCCGCAGCAGCACCAGCGCGCCGATCCCGAACAGGGCCGCGACCATCGCGACCACCGGCCGGTGCGGCAGCAGCGCCAGCAGCCGGCCGGCGGTCACCGAGATCAGGCACTGGATGAAGAACGCCGCGCCGACGCCGGCCAGCACCGGCAGCGGGCGGTACCGGGTGGCCAGCACCAGGGTGGCGACGAGCGTCTTGTCGGGCAGTTCCACCGGGAGGATGAGCAGGATCGTGGCGAACACGACGGTGACGCTCACGTCGTTCCCCGCGCGGTCGCGACACGACGCCCGCGCTCGCGGTCCGCTGCTCCGTCGCTCACGGAACCTGCGCCGCCGCGGTGGCCGCCCGGAGCACCTCCTTCACTGGCAGCCCCAGCGCGTCTGCGGCCCGGCGGACGTCCTCGTACTCCACGCTCACGTTGATCACGGTGCCGGCCAGCCGGGCGATCTTGGTACGCACCGGCTGCCCGGCCACGGTCACCTCGCCGACCTCCCGGTCCAGCGCGGTCTTGCCCACCCGCAGCTCGCGGACCCCGATCGTGGACGTCCCGGTGAAGACCGCGGCACGCACCTCGGCCAGCCGGTCCTCGGGGCACAGCGCGTGCAGGGTGTGCGCCGGCCGGCCCTTCTTCATCAGGATCGGGCTGAGCCAGGCGTCCGATGCGCCGGCGGCGAACACCCGGTCCAGCACGTCCGGCCACAGCCGCGGGTCGAGATCGTCGACGTTCGTCTCCAGCAGCACGGCGGTCCCGGCCGGCGGATCGGCATCCGGCTCGGCGCCGGCCTGGACGGCCGGGCTGACCGGGTGACCGAGCACCAGGCGCAGCAGGTTCGGCACCTCGTCCAGGTCCCGGGTGCCGGCCCCGCAGCCGACCCGGTCGACCACCATCGGCGGCAGCGGCTCCCAGGCGGTGACGATGGCCGCGAGCAGCGCCGCGCCGGTCGGGGTGCACATCTCGTACGGCGCCGGGCCGGCCCAGACCGGGGCGCCCGCGTCGGACAGCAGGGCGAGCACCGCCGGCCCGGGCACCGGGAGCAGGCCGTGCTCGCTGCGCGCCATCCCGGTGCCCAGCGTCACCGTGCTGGCGGACAGCCGCTCCACGCCGAGCGCGTACAACCCGGCGGCGACACCCACCACGTCGGCGATCGCGTCCAGCGCGCCCACGTCGTGGAAGTGCACCTGCTCCGGGGTGGTGCGGTGCACCTCGGCCTCGGCCCTGGCCAACCGGCCGAACGCGTCCAGCGCGGTGGCCCGCACCGGCTCCGGCAGGTCGGCGCCCTCCAGCAGGCCGCGGATGTTGCCCCAGGTGCGGGTCACCGTCGACCGCGGGCAGATCACGTCCACCTTGGTGGCGCCCAGACCATGCCGGTCCACGCTGGACACCTGCCACTGCATCGGCTCGGAGGCGATCGCGGTGACCGCCGCCTGCATCTCGCCCAGCGGCACCCCGACGTCTAGCAGCGCGCCGAGCAGCATGTCCCCGCTGGCGCCCGCGCCGCAGTCCAGCCAGCCGATCACGGCGCCGCCCGGTCGGCCGCCCGGCGGGCGACCCTCGCGGCGAACACGCCGGCGCCGAAGCCGTTGTCGATGTTGGTCACCACCACGCCGGGGGCGCACGAGTTGAGCATCGCGAGCAGCGCGGCCAGCCCGCCGAACGACGCGCCGTAGCCGACGCTGGTGGGCACCGCCACCAGCGGTACGCCGGTGAGTCCGCCGACGGCGCTGGGCAGCGCCCCGTCCATGCCGGCGACCACGACCAGGCAGTCCGCGCCGGCCAGCCGGTCCCGCACCCCGAGCAGCCGGTGGATGCCGGCCACCCCCACGTCGGTGACCCGGTCCACCTCGGTGCCGAAGATCCGTGCGGTGAACGCCGCCTCGGCCGCGACCGGCCCGTCCGCGGTACCGGCCGAGACCACGCAGGCCCGGCCGCGGGTCGCCGGCCACGGGCCGACCGCCACCGCGCCGGACTCCTCGTCCACCGCGGTGCCGGGGCCGAACGCCTGCCGCAGCGCCCGGCGCAGCTCCGGCTCGGCGCGGGTCACCAGGGCCGGCCGGTCCGGGTGTGCGGCCCGGAGCGTGTCCACCAACCGGAGCGCCTGGTCGACCGTCTTGCCCGCGCCGTAGACGACCTCCGGGTCACCGGTCCGGCTCTCCCGGTCCGTGTCCAACCGGGCGAAACCGAGGTCCGTGTACCCGGCCGCCTCGGGCTGCCCACCGACTCGGTCCTGCACGGCCGAACGATAGCCCTGCACCGGCGGCGGGCCGGATCGGGCGGCCCCGGACCCGGCGGCCCCGGACCCGGCGGCCCCGGAGCGGGTGTCCAGCCAGGTGGTGGCCTACCCTGCGCATCCATGCCTGGTGTGCCGCCTACCCGGTTCGCCTATCTCGGCCCGGAGGGGACGTTCGCGGAAGCGGCGCTGCGTACCCTGCCGGCCGCCGCGACCGGGGTGCTGATGCCCGAGCCGACCGTGCCGGATGCGATCGACGCGGTACGCAAGGGGGACGCCGACGCCGCGGTGGTCCCGCTGGAAAACTCGGTGGAGGGCTCGGTCCCGTCCACACTGGACGAGCTGACCAACGGCGACCCGCTGGTGATCACCCGGGAGATCTTCCTGCCGGTCACGTTCGCGCTGGTGGCCCGGCCCGGGGCGACCCTGGACCGGGTCGGCAGGGTGGGCACCCATCCGCACGGCGAGGCGCAGTGCCGGAACTGGCTGCGGGAGCACCTGCCGGCGGCCGACCTGGTGCTCACCGGGTCCACCGCCGCGGCGGCCTCCGGGGTGGCGGCCGGGGAGCTCGACGCGGCGATCTGCGCGCCGGTGGCCGCCCAGCACCACCGGCTGGCGGTGCTGGCCACGGACATCGGCGACCACCCCGGCGCGGTGACCCGGTTCGTGCTGCTGGCCCGGCCCGGCCCGGCACCGGAGCGGACCGGCAACGACAAGACCTCGCTGGTCGCGTTCATCCGGGACGACCACACCGGCGCGCTGCTCGAGGTGCTCACCGAGTTCGCGGTGCGCGGGATCAACCTGACCCGGATCGAGTCGCGGCCGACGAAGGAGCGGCTCGGCCGGTACTGCTTCTCGATCGACTGCGAGGGCCACCTGCGCGACGCCCGGGTCGGCGACGCGCTCGCCGCGGTGCGCCGGATCTGCGCGGACGTCCGCTACCTCGGCTCCTACCCGCGCGCCGACGGCGAGCCGGCCACGCTGCCGGCCGGCCGGGAGGACGCCGCGTTCACCGACGCGGCCGCCTGGCTGGCCCGGCTCCGGGACGGCCGGCTGTAGGAACTGGCCGCCGCCGGTCCGGCCTCCGCGTCCGTCGGGTCGGCGTCCGGGACCGGGTCGCCGGCCGGCTGCCGGCGGGCCAGCACCAGGACGGACCGGGACGTCAGCACCAGCCCGGCCGCCACTACGCCGAGCAGCAGCAGCACGACCAGCGGGGCCAGCGGCACGCCGGCGTCCCGGAGCGCCGCCGGCAGCCGGTCCAGCGCCGGCGCCGGGTGCTGCGTGTCGGTGATCACCAGCAGCCACCACCCCACGGTGGCCGCCTGCGCCCACGGCGCGGCGGCAAGCCACAGCCCCGGCGGCCCGCCGGGCACTGCTCGCAGGCCACCGGCGACGGCCAGCGTGAGCACCGCCAAGCCGGGGAACACGTAACGCGGGTTCAGACCGCCGGTCACTGACACGTGCACCGCGATGGCGACCCAGAGCGACCCAACCAGCGACACCAACATGCCGACCAGGATCCTCATCGGCCAGGACGGACGGTGCCGCCGGGCGACCATGCCGCGCAGCCCGATGACCGCGCCGGCCAGGACGCCCGACCAGAGCAGGCCGAGCACCACGGTGAGCGCGGTCGGCTGGACGCGCTGCCGACCGGCCAGCAGCTGGGCGAACTCGACGTACCACCGCGGCCGGGTGAGGAACTCGGACAGGCTGGCCAGCCTGGTAGTCCGCCGGCCCAGGTACAGCTCGCCGGTCAGGCTGCCGTACAGCCGCTGGTTGCGCAGGTAGAACCAGCCCACGGTGAGGGCGGCAAGGGCGACCAGGCCGGTCGCGCAGGCCAGCCCGACGAGCAGCCCGCGCCACTGCGGGCGGGTGTGCACGACCCCGGCGACCAGCAGGCCGCCGACGGCGAGCCCGACCAGCGGCGCCGCGGTCTCCCGGGTCGCCAGCCCGCCCACCGCGCCCAGGGTGACGGCGGCTACCGGGGCCGGGCGCAGCCCGCGCAGCGCGATGTGGACCAGGCCGACCAGCGCCACCGTGCAGAACATCATGGCGAGCGCGTCGTTCATCACCGTCGTGGTGACAGCGGTGAACGAGCACACCGTCGCGGTGACCGCCGCGGTGCCCACGGCCACCTCCCGGCGGCCGCGCACACCCATCGCCATGGCCGCCGCCGCGAGCACGCCGGCCAGCCCGAACACGAGCGTCTCCAACCGTGCGGCACGCAGCCCGGCGACCGGATGGCCGTGCTGGACGCCGAGCCCGAGCGGGGTCGCCACCAGGGCGTAGTAGAGCGGCGGGTGGTTGGCCACATGCTGGCGCACATTCCGCTGACCCGGGATCTGCGGGACCACCTGGTCGTCCATGGTCGGCAGCCGACCCTCGGAGACGGCCAGACCGTACGCCGCGCCGGCGCTCTCGTCGGCCGACCGGAACGGCGCGATCGCGAACGTCGCGAGCAGCCCGAAGCCGAGCAGGATGAGCGCGGCGCCGGCCAGGCCGAGCCGGTAGGTCCGCCGGTCCGACCCGGGCTGGGTGCTCACGGTCGCGACCGCCCGGTGCGCAGGTGCCCTGTCGACGGCCGCCGGCGGACTCACAGATACAGCCCGGTGGCCGGCTCGATCCGCCGGGACGCGACCGCGTGCACGTCGCGCTCCCGCAGGATCAGGTACACCTCGCCGTGCACCTCGACCTCCTGCCGGTCCTCCGGGCTGAACAGCACCCGGTCACCGACCTCGATCGCCCGCACGTGGTTGCCGACGGCCAGCGCCTCGGCCCACATAAGCCGGGTCGCGACCTGCGCGGTGGACGGGATGAGGATGCCGCCGGTGGAGCGCCGCTCGCCCTCCTCGCGTGGCACCCGGACCAGGACCCGGTCGTGCAACATCTTGATCGGCACTCGACCGTCCTGCGAGACCACGCCTATCGACGCTACCCCCACCCGAGCTCGTGCAGCCGGTCGTCGCCGATGCCGAAGTGGTGAGCCACCTCGTGCACCACGGTCACCGCCACCTCGTCGATGACCTCCTCCTCGGTGTCGCAGACGGCCAGGATCGGGGCCCGGTAGAGGAAGATCCGGTCCGGCAGCACGCCAGCGTAATCCACCCCCCGCTCGGTCAGCGCGATGCCCTCGTACAGTCCGAGGATCTCCGGCTCCTCCGGGTTACGCTCCTCGACCAGGACCACGACGTTGTCCATCATCCGGGCCAGCTCGGCCGGGATCTCGTCCAGTGCGTCGGCGACCAGCTCCTCGAACCGGGCCAGCGATATGTCGAACACGGCCGCCATGGTGGCAGGCGGCGCGCCGGAGGGTCAGCGCGGCTTGGCCACCCCGATCGGCACCACCTTGTGGTCCGGGAAGACCTTCGGCAGGTTGCCGACCGCGCACCGCCTTTGCAGCAGCTCACCGATCGGTCCGACCTCGGCGCGCTGATCCCGCCCGCTCCGGCTCGCATCCCGAGCGGCCTGGCCGGCCGGGCCGCCGCCGGCAGCGGGACGGCCCTGCCGGGGGCCGAGGTGTCCGGCCGGTTCGTCACGACGGTGACCGCGCCGGTGCAGGCGGCCGCGGTGCCGGCGACTCCCAGCACGCCGAGGAGCTGCCGGCGGCTCACCGGCGAGTGCCCGTCCCCGCGCGGGGCTCCGGTCCCGGGCGCCCGACGGGCTCCGCCGCCCGCGGGCTTCACTCGATCGGACCACAGTGGACAGCCGTATCGTCGCGCCAAGCGATCTATAAGTTCCGCCCCGCTGTCAGTTACCGTGGGTGAGGAACGGCTGACCGGCACGCCCATCGGCATGCCGGGCCTCGGTAGGCTGGGCAGAGTGATCGATCTTCGGCTGCTCCGTGAGGACCCGGAGCGGGTGCGCCGGTCCCAGCGCACCCGCGGTGCCGACCCGGGCCTGGTCGACGCGCTGCTGGTTGCCGACGAGCACCGGCGGTCCGCGATAGCCGCCGCCGACAAGCTCCGGGCCGACCAGCGGGCGCTGTCCAAGCGGGTGCCCCGGACCTCCGGCGAGGAGCGCGAGGCGCTGCTGCGGCAGGCCAAGGTGCTGGCCGAGGAGGTGACCGCGGCCGAGGCCGAGCAGTCCGCGGCCGAACAGGCGCTGCGGGCCGCGCACCTGGCCGTGCCGAACGTCGTGGAGGACGGCGTCCCGGCCGGCGGCGAGGACGACTCGGTGGTGCTGGAGACGGTCGGGGAGCCCGGCGACGCCGGCCGGCCGGGCGGGCAGGTCCCCGATCATCTGGAGATCGGCGAGCGGCTGGCCGCGATCGACGTCGAGCGCGGCGCCAAGGTCTCCGGCGCCCGGTTCTACTTCCTCACCGGCGTCGGCGCCGAGCTGGAGCTGGCCCTGGTCAACCTGGCCATGGACCGGGCCAGGGCGTTGGGCTTCACTCCGGTGATCGCCCCGGCGCTGGTCAAGCCGGCAGCCATGGAGGGCACCGGGTTCCTCGGCGCGCACGCTGCCGAGGTGTACCGGGTCGAGTCCGACGACCTGTACCTGGTCGGCACGTCCGAGGTGCCGCTGGCCGCCTACCACGCCGAGGAGATCCTCGACCTGTCCGGCGGGCCGCGCCGGTACGCCGGGTTCTCCGCCTGCTTCCGCCGGGAGGCCGGCTCGTACGGCAAGGACACCCGCGGCATCGTCCGGGTGCACTGGTTCGACAAGGTGGAGATGTTCTCGTTCTGCCGGCCGGAGGAGTCCTACGACGAGCACCGCCGGCTGCTCGGCTGGGAGAAGGAGTTCCTCGCCGCGCTCGAGCTGCCGTTCCAGGTGGTCGACATCGCCGGCGGCGACCTGGGCTCCAGCGCGGCCCGGAAGTTCGACTGCGAGGCCTGGTTCCCGTCCCAGCGGCGGTACCGGGAGCTGACCTCCGCGTCGAACTGCACCACGTTCCAGGCTCGCCGGCTGGCCATCCGGTACCGGGACGGGGACGGGCGGCCGCAGGTGGCGGCCACCCTGAACGGGACGCTCTGCGCGGTCGCCCGGACCATCGCCTGCCTGCTGGAGGTGCACCAGCGCCCGGACGGATCGGTCCGGGTGCCCCTGGCGCTGCGGCCACACCTCGGCGGCCGGGAGATCCTCGAGCCGCCGACCCCCTAGGGTCGCCGGGGGCGGGCTGGTGCCGGTGCGGATGGTGGCCACCGACCTGGACGGCACGATCGTCCGCTCCGACGGCACGATCTCCGCCCGCACCGCCGCCGCGCTGCGCGCGGCCGAGGGTGCCGGGCTGGTGGTCGTGCTGGTCACCGGCCGGCCGCCGCGGTGGATGGGCGAGGTGGCCGCGGCCACCGGGCACACCGGCGTGGCCATCTGCGCGAACGGCGCCTTGCTGTACGACCTGCACACCGAGACCGTGGTCGGGGAGCGGCTGCTGCACCCGCGGGAGCTGCGGTTGATAGCCGGCCGGCTGCGTGAGGAGGTGCCCGGGCTGCTGTTCGCGGTGGAGTACGGGATGGACTTCGCCCACGAGCCGGGCTACGAGCACGCCTGGGACATCGGGGTGCCGCAGGTGCGGGTGGGTCCGCCGGCCTCGATCCTGGACCGGCCGGCCGCCAAGCTGCTTGCCCGGCACCCGACGCTGGCCCCGGACGAGCTGATGGCCAGGGCGGTCCGCGTCCTCGGCACCGAGGCCACGGTCACCCACTCCTCCGCCCGCGCCCTGCTGGAGATCTCCGCGTACGGGGTGACCAAGGCGTCCGCGCTGGCCACGTTCGCCGAGTCGGTCGGGATCGGCCGGGCCGACGTGGTGGCCTTCGGCGACATGCCGAACGACCTGGCCATGCTCGCCTGGGCAGGGCACTCGGTCGCGGTCGCGAACGCCCATCCCGAGGTGCTGGCCAGCGCGGACGAGGTGGCCGAGAGCAACGACGCGGACGGCGTCGCGCGGGTGATCGAACGGCTGCTCGCCGGCGCCTGAGTCGGGTCCCTACAGGTACTGCCCGGTGCTGCTGCCGGGCTGCAGCGGTCCCTGCTGGCCGGGCATCCCGGGCGGGCCGGGCAGCGCCCGCCGGCGCATCTCCTCCAGCTGCGCCCTGGCCGCCATCTGCTGGGCGAACAGCGCGGTCTGGATGCCGTGGAACAGCCCTTCCAGCCAGCCGACCAGCTGGGCCTGGGCGATCCGCAGCTCGGCGTCGCTGGGCGTCGCGTCGTCGGTGAACGGCAGGGTCAGCCTCTCCAGCTCGTCGTGCAGCTCCGGGGACAGACCCTCCTCCAGCTCCCGGATCGAGGACTGGTGGATCTCGCGCAGCCGCACCCGGCTGGCCTCGTCCAGCGGGGCGGCCCGCACCTCCTCCAGCAGCTGCTTGATCATGGTACCGATCCGCATGACCTTCGCCGGCTGCTCGACCATGCCGGACAGGTCGCTGCCGTCCTCGTCGGACTGCCCCCGGGTCGCCTCCGCCCGGGCGCTCATCTGGCCGATCGGCTGACCGTCGGGTCCGACCACGACGACTCGCTGCTCCTGCGGCTCGCTCATCTGTCCATCCTCGCGCATCGGGGGCGCTTCGCAACGTCCGGGCGGGTCGCGACCGGGGGTGTCGACATGTGCGGTTGTGCGCGCCTCGTAATGTTTCTCCATGGCCTTCGACGTCGCCCGCGTCCGCGGACTGTTCCCGACGCTCGGCGACGGCTACATCCACCTCGACGGGCCGGCTGGGACGCTGATCCCGGAGAGCGTGGCCAGAGCGGTCAGCGCCGCGCTGCGGGTGCCGCTGGCCAACCGGCACGGCCCCTTCCCGTCCTCGGCCCGCGCCGACGCGCTGATCGACGCCGCGCGCCGGGCGTTCGCCGACCTGGTCGGCGGCGAGCCGGCCGGGGTGGTGCTCGGGCCGAACATGACCACGATCACCTACGCGCTGGCCAGGGCCCTGTCCAAGACCTGGAACGTGGGCGACGAGGTGGTGGTCAGCCGGCTGGACCACGACGCGAACATCCGGCCGTGGATCACCGCGGCCAAGTCGGCCGGCGCGGTCGTGCGGTGGGCCGAGGTGGACATCGAGACCTGCGAGCTGCCGGAGTGGCAGTACGAGACGCTGATCAACCAGCGCACCCGGCTGGTCGCCGTCACCGCGGCCAGCAACGCGGTGGGCACCCGCCCGGACGTCCGGCGGATCGCCGACCAGGCACACCAGGTCGGCGCGTTGCTGCACGTGGACGGCGTGCATGCGTGCCCGCACCTGCCGATCGACATGGTCGAGCTGGGCGCTGACCTGTTCACCACGAGCGCGTACAAGTGGGGCGGCCCGCACGTCTCGGCGACGATCGCGGCGCCGGCGCTGCTGGACCGGCTGCGGCCGGACAAGCTGGTGCCGGCGCCGGACAACGTGCCGGACCGGTTCGAGACCGGCACGGCCGCGTTCGAGCTGATGGCCGGCGTGGTCGCGGCGGTGGACCACCTCGCCTCCCTCGACGACGCCGCCACCGGCAGCCGCCGGGCCCGGGTGCTGGCCTCGATGGCGGCCGCCGAGCGGTACGAGCGCGGGGTGTTCGCCCGGCTGGAGTCCGGGCTGCGCAGCCTGCTGCACGTGAACGTGCTGGGCTCGCCGGCCCGCCGGGCGCCGACCGTGTCGTTCACCGTGGACGGCTGGAAGCCGCGCAAGGTGACCGAGGAGCTGGCCCGGCGCGGCATCTGCGCCTGGGACGGCGACTACTACGCCTACGAGCTGATGGAGAGCCTCGGAGTCGGCGAGCTGGGCGGCGCGATCCGGGTCGGGCTGGTGCACTACAACACCGCGCACGAAGTCGAGCGGCTGCTGGACGCGCTCTCCGACCTGCGCTGACCGGGCCTGCCATCGGCGGTCACCGGCGGACGGTGAGCAGGATCTTGCCGACGTGCTCGCCGGCCTCGATCGCCCGGTGCGCCTCGGCGGCCCGCTCGATCGGCAGCACTCGGTCGATGATCGGGTGGATCTCGCCGGTCTCGACCGCCGGCCAGAGGTTCGCCAGCACCGCGGCGACGATCTCCGCCTTCTCCGGTGCCGGCCGGGGCCGGAGCGAGATCGAGTGCACCGCCCCGCGCTTGGGCATCAGGGTGCCGAGGTCCAGCTCGCCCTTCCGGCCGCCCTGCATCCCGATCACCATCAGCCGCCCGTTCGGCGCCAGCGCGGAGACGTTGCGGGCCAGGTAGCTACCGCCCATGTTGTCCAGGATCAGGTCCACCCCGCGGCCGCCGGTCTCCTCCCGGACCCGGGCGACGAAGTCCTCGGTCCGGTAGTCGATCGCGACCGCGGCTCCGAGCTCCAGGCACAGGCGGCGCTTGTGGTCGGCGCCGGCGGTGCACAGCACCCTCGCCCCGGCCCTGGCGCCGACCTGGATCGCGACGGTGCCGATCCCGCCGGCCCCGCCGTGCACCAGCAGCGTCTCCCCGGGCTGCAGCCGCCCGGCCATCATCACGTTCGACCAGACCGTGCACATCACCTCCGGCAGCGCGGCGGCGTCCACCAGGGACGTTCCGCGCGGGATCGGGAGGAGCTGGCCGGCCGGCACGGCCACCCGCTCGGCGTACCCCCCGCCGGCCAGCAGCGCGCACGCCTCGTCGCCGACCTGCCAGCCGGTGACCCCGTCCGCCACCGCCGCGACCCGGCCGCTGCACTCCAGGCCGGGGTACGGCGGGGCACCGGGCGGGGGCGGGTAGTTGCCCTGCCGCTGCAGCAGGTCGGCCCGGTTCACCGCGGTGGCCACGATGTCGAGCAGCACCTCACCGCTGCCCGGGGCGGGGTCCGGCACCTCCGCCCAGGTCAGCACGTCGGGCCCGCCGTAGGAGGGGAGCGTCATCGCGTACACCCGCACACCGTAGGGCGGGGACTCGATCAGTACGACCGGGGCAGGCCGAGGGTGTGCGAGGCGACGAAGTTGAGGATCATCTCCCGGCTGATCGGCGCGATCCGGGCGATCCGGGCTGCGCCCCACAGCGGCACCAGGCCGTACTCGCTGGCCATCCCGTTGCCGCCGTGCACCTGGATCGCCTGGTCCACGGCGAGCAGCGCGGCCTCCGCGGCGGCGTACTTCGCCATGTTCGCGGCCTCGCCGGCGCCGGCGTCGTTGCCGGTGTCGTACAGCCAGGCCGCCTTCGCGGTCATCAGCCGGGCCAGCTCGACCTGGATCGCGGCGTTCGCCAGCGGGTGGGCCAGGCCCTGGTGGGCGCCGATCGGGACCCCCCAGACCTGGCGCTGGTTCGCGTACGCGGACGCCCGGGCCAGCGCGTACCGGCCGATCCCGTTCGCGAACGCCGCGCCGGTGATCCGCTCCGGGTTGAGCCCGGCGAACAGCGCGTCGATCGCGGCCGCCGCGGTCTCGCCGATCACCGCATCCGCCGGCACCCGGACGTCGTCCAGGAACAGCGCGAACTGCTTCTCCGGACCGGTGACCTCGACCGGGATCAGCGTCGCGGACAGGCCGGGTGCGTCGGTCGGCAGCACGACCAGCATCGGCCGCAGCGTCCCGGTGCGGGCGTCCTCGGACCGGGCGACCACGAGCACCGCGTCCGCCTCGTCCACTCCGGAGATGTAGACCTTCCGGCCGGTCAGCAGCCAGTCCGCGCCGTCGGCGCGGGCGATCGTGGTGATGTTGTGCGAGTTCGACCCGGCGTCCGGCTCGGTGATCGCGAACACCATCGTGAGGCTGCCGTCGGCCAGGCCGGGCAGCCACCGCTCACGTTGCTCCTCGGTGCCCGAGCGGGCGATCACAGTGGCGCAGATCGCCGGCGACACGACGATGAGCAGCAGCGGGCAGCCGGCGGTGGCCAGCTCCTCGGCGACGATCGCCAGCTCGGTGATGCCGCGGCCGCCGCCGCCGTACCTCTCCGGCACCGACACGCCCAGGTAGCCCAGCCGGCCGACCTCGTCCCACAGCTCGGTGGTCTTCTGGCCGGCCCGAGCCTTGGCCAGGAAGTACCGGTGCCCGTACCGGCCGGCGACCGCGGCCACCGACCGCCGCAGCAGTGCCTGCTCCTCGTTCTCGGCGAAGTCCATCAGTTGCTCCGCTCGGGGTTCGGATCGGGTTTGACGACCGCGAGCACGGTGCCGGCGTCCACTTGCGACCCGACGCCGACCGGCAGCTCGACCACCGTGCCGGCGGCGGGTGCAGCCACCACATGCTCCATCTTCATCGCCTCGAGGACCAGCAGCGGCGCACCGGCGTCGACCCGGTCCCCGGCCGCCGCGGCCAGCCGTAGCACCGTGCCCGGCATCGGCGCGGCCAGCGAGCCCTCGGGCAGCGCGGCGACCGGCTCGGGCAGCGGGTCGACCTCGGTGAGCGCGACCGAGCCGCCCCCTGGGGCGTCCACATAGGACGTGTCGCCGGCCAGGTGCACGGCGTACTCGCGGCGGACCCCGGCGACCTCCAGGGCCACCCGGTCGGCGGTCACCGCCAGCGGCCGGACCCCGTCCGGTGGCGGCAGGTAGGCCACCTCGACCGGCCCGGCCGGGCCGTGGAACGCCGCGGTCGCCGGCTGGGACGGGTTGTTGCGCCACCCGGCCGGCAGGCTCGCCAGCACTCTGGCGCCGGCGTGTCGCCGATGCGAAGCCGCAAGCGCCGCGGCCAGCGCGCACCGCTCCCGCTCCTCGCCGTCCACCAGCGGCGCGAACAGCCGGTCCGGACCGTCCCGGTCCAGGAAGCCGGTGTCGGTGCGGCCGGCCAGGAAGTCCGGGTGCCGGAGGATGCGGACCAGCAGGTCGCGGTTGGTGACCGGGCCGTGCAGCTGGGCTCGGGCAAGCGCGCCGGCGAGCCGGCGAGCCGCCTCGGCCCGGGTCGGCGCCCACGCGATCAGCTTGGCGAGCATCGGGTCGTAGTGGGCCGACACGGCGGCTCCGTCCTCGACACCGCTGTCCAGCCGGAGCCCAGCCGGGCCGGTCGGTGGCGCGAACTGCGCCGTGACACCGGGTACGGCGAGCCGGTGCAGGGTGCCGGTGGACGGGCGCCAGTCGGCCGCCGGGTCCTCCGCGTACAGCCGCACCTCGATCGCGTGCCCGCGGGCGGGCGGCGTGGCCTCGAACGGCAGCGGCCTGCCCTCGGCCACCGCGAGCTGCAGGGCGACCAGGTCGAGCCCGGTCACGCATTCGGTCACCGGGTGCTCGACCTGCAGCCGGGTGTTCATCTCCAGGAAGACCGGGTCGCCGGCGCCGGTGAGCAGGAACTCGACCGTGCCGGCGCCGAGGTAGCCGACGGCGCGGGCGGCGGTCACCGCGGCCTCGGCCAGCCCGGCCCGCAGCACGGGGCCGACCGCCGGCGACGGCGCCTCCTCGACGATCTTCTGGTACCGCCGCTGCACCGAGCACTCCCGCTCGCCCAGCGCGAGCACGCTGCCGTGCATGTCGGCCAGCACCTGCACCTCGACGTGCCGCGGCCGGACCAGGCACGGCTCGACGAAGACCCGGCCGTCGCCGAAGGCGGCCGCCGCCTCCCGGGCCGCCGACGCGACCGCGGCGTCCAGCTCGGACGGTGTGGCGACCACGCGCATGCCCCGGCCGCCGCCGCCGGCGACCGCCTTCACCAGCACCGGGTACGCATCGGCCGGGACCTCTGCCGGCTCCCAGCTCGGCAGCACCGGCACGCCGGCCGCCGCGACCAGCCGCTTGGCGTCCACCTTGGACCCCATCGCGGCGATCGCGTCCGGCGGTGGGCCGACCCAGGTCAGGCCGGCGCCGAGCACGGCCCTGGCGAAGCCGGCGTCCTCGGCCAGGAAGCCGTAGCCGGGGTGCACCGCGTCCGCGCCGGTGCGGAGGGCCGCCTGCACCAGCAGGTCGGCACGCAGGTAGGTGTCGGCCGGGAGGCTGCCGGGCAGCCGGACGGCCAGGTCAGCCTCGCCGAGGTGCGGCGCGCCCGCGTCCGGGTCGGAGTAGACCGCGACCGGGGAGATGCCCAGCTCCCGGCAGCTGCGGATCACCCGGCGGGCGATCTCGCCGCGGTTCGCGACCAGCAGGCGCCGAATCACGCGAGCATCTCCCGCTCGCGCTGTCGGGGTGTCCCACGGGACACCCCCTCACCCTCGCGCTCGCTCATGTGCTCATGTCCGGAACACGCCGTAGCCGCGGGTGCCCTGCCACGATCCACTGTGGATTGCGGACAGGCAGAGGCCGAGCACCGTGCGGGTGTCCCGCGGGTCGATGACGCCGTCGTCGTAGAGCCGGCCGGACATCGCGAACGCGGTGGACTGCTCCTCGATCTGCCGCTGCACCGTCTCCCGCATGCCCCGGTCGGCGTCCTCGTCGTACGGCTGGCCGCGGGCGGCCGCCGCCTGCCGGGCCACGATGGACAGCACCCCGGCGAGCTGCTGCGGGCCCATCACCGCCGACCTGGCGCCCGGCCAGCTGAACAGGAAGCGCGGGTCGTAGGCCCGGCCGCACATGCCGTAGTTGCCGGCTCCGTAGGACGCTCCCATCACGACGGTCAGGTGTGGCACCCGGGAGTTCGCCACCGCATTGATCATCAGCGAGCCGTGCTTGACGATCCCGCCCTGCTCGTACCGGGCGCCGACCATGTACCCGGTGGTGTTCTGCAGGAAGACCAGCGGGATGTCGGCCTGGTTGGCCAGCTGGATGAACTGGGTGGCCTTCTGCGACTCCTCGCTGAACAGCACGCCGCGCGCGTTGGCCAGCACGCCGACCGGGAAGCCGTGGATCGAGGCCCAGCCGGTCACCAGCGACGTCCCGTACCCCGGCTTGACCTCGTCGAACCGGCTGCCGTCCAGCACCCGGGCGAGCACGTCGCGGGGGTCGAACGGCACCCGCAGGTCGGCGGACACGATGCCGAGCAACTCGTCCGGGTCGTACACCGGATCGTCCGGCGGCTCGGTGGGCCCGGGGCCGAGCTTGCGCCAGCCGAGCCTGGCCACGATCCGCCGGCCGATCCGCAGCGCGTCCCGCTCGTCCTCGGCGACATGGTCGGCCAGCCCGCTGACCGTCGCGTGCATCTGAGCACCGCCGAGCGACTCGTCGTCGGATTCCTCCCCGGTGGCCATCTTCACCAGCGGTGGCCCGCCCAGGAACACCTTCGCCCGGCCACGCACCAGCACGGTGTGGTCGCACATGCCGGGGATGTAGGCGCCGCCGGCGGTCGAGCTCCCGAACACCAGGGCGATGGTCGGGATGCCGGCCGCGGACAGCCGGGTAAGGTCGGCGAACAACTGTCCACCCGGGACGAAGATCTCGGCCTGGCTGGGCAGGTCGGCGCCGCCGGACTCGACCATGCTGACCACCGGCAGCCGGCTCTCCCGGGCGATGACGTCGGCCCGCAGCGCCTTCTTCAGCGTCCACGGGTTGGACGCGCCGCCGCGCACGGTCGGATCGTTCGCCGACACCAGGCACTCGACTCCCTCGACCACGCCGATCCCGGTCACCAGGCTCGCCCCGACCTGGTAACCCGAGCCCCAGCCGGCCAGCGGTGACAGCTCCAGGAACGGAGCGTCCCGGTCCAGCAGCAGCTCGATCCGCTCCCGGGGCAGCAGCTTGCCTCGGGCGTGGTGCCGGTCCACGTACTTCGGCCCGCCGCCGGCCCGCGCCTTGGCGCGCTCGGCGGCGAGTTCGTCCAGCCGGCCCAGCATCGCCTCCCGGTTCTCCCGGTGCTTCCGGGCCTGACGATCCACTGTGGACCTGAGCAGGCTCATCGCGGCACCGCGGCGGCCAGCTGGGACTTCCACACGGCCAGCAGCCGGGCCCGGCGCGAGGAGTCGTCGGTGAGCAGGTTCGCCACGCCGAGCCCGCGCAGCAGGTCGAGGGTGGCCTGCACCGTCTCCCGCACCCCCGGCCGGGACTCGTCGGCGCCGAGCAGCTCGACGGCGGACCGGTGCAGCTCGCGCCCGAGCCGGGCCTCGACCGGGACCAGCGCCGCGCGCAGCGCCTGGTCGGTGCGGGCAGCCACCCAGACCTCCAGCGCGGCCACGAACAGCGGCCCGGTGAACAGCGCGGCCAGCAGGTCGACGGTCGCCTCGACCCGGTCCCGGCCGGCCGGCACGGCCGCCGCCTCGGCCCGCAGCTCCGCCGCCCGGCGGTCGGCCAGGTGCTCCACCGCGGCGATCACCAGCGCCGACTTGGTCGGGTAGTGGTGCAGCTGGGCGCCCCGGGACAGCCCGGCCCGCTCGGCGACCACCGTCGTGGTCGTCCCCGACCAGCCGAGATCGACCAGGCAGTCGACGGTCGCGTCGAGCAGCCGGAGCCGGGTCGAGCGGCTGCGCTGCTCCTGCCGGCTCCCGGTCGCGGTCACCGATCCACCGTCCCGCGCCGACAACATTCAGTCAAGCCTGAATGTTAGTGGCCAATCCTGCAGCCTCAGGGTTCACTGCCGCTGCGTGCCGGGCAGCGCGACCACGACCCGGGTACCCGGATCGCCGTTCTGCAGCGTGACCGTTCCGCCGTGCGCCCGGACCAGCTCGCGGACGATCGCCAGACCCAGCCCGGCGCCGCCGTCGTCCCGGCCGCGCCCCGAGTCCAGCCGGGTGAACCGGTCGAACACCCGGTCTCGGTCCGCGGCCGGGACGCCGGGACCGTCGTCGGCGACGACCAGCTCGGCGGCGTCCCCGGCCCGGCCGAGCCGCACGGTCACCCCGCTGGCCGCGTGCCGCACGGCGTTGTCGAGCAGGTTCGCCAGCACTCGGCGCAGACCCTCCGGGTCGCCCAGCACGGTCGGCGGAGGCTCCGCGTACCCGGACCCGATCGTCACCGGCACCCGGGCGTCGTCGTACCGGGCGGACAGGTCCTCGGCCAGCGCCCGCAGGTCGACCGGCTCGCGCCGGCGCAGCGCCTGGCTCGGCGCGGCCTCGTCCAGCCGGGCCAGCAGGAGCAGGTCGTCCACCAGCCGGGACAGCCGCTCGACGTCCAGCAGCACGCCGTGGGCCAGCTCGGGAACGTCGACCGTCCCGCCCGACCCCTTCAGCTCGGTCAGCCGGACGGCGACCTCGAGCTGGGTGCGGATGCTGGCCAGCGGGCTGCGCAGCTCGTGCGCGGCGTCCGAGACGAACGCCCGCTGCCGGGCGCTGGCCGCGTCCAACCGGGCCAGCATGTCGTTCAGCGTCGCGGCCAGCCGGTGCACCTCGTCCCGGGCGGCCGGCAGCGGGAGCCGCCGGGACCCGCCGACCCCGGTGATCTCCTCGGCTCCGCTGCGCAGCGCCTCGACCGGGCGCAGCGTCCAGCCGATGATCCGCCAGCTGACCAGCGCGAGCAGACCGAGCAGCACCGGGACGCCGACCAGCAGCCTGATGCGCAGCAGCCGGACGCTTTCCTGCACGCCGGCCGAGCCGACCGCGACGACCACGGTCAGCGGGTTGCCGGGTGACCCGGCCGGGACGGCGACCACCCGCAGCGGGCCGTCCAGGCTGGCTCGGCTGCCGTCGATGGACAGCCGGGCCCCGGCTCGGGCCCGGCTCAGCTCGTCCGGGCGGAGCAGCCCGACCAGGTGGTCCGCGCCGGCCGACGCCGCCTCCACCCGGTCCTGCGCATCGACCACCTGGATCACCGCGGTCGCGGCGCCGCCGACCGGCAGCGGATCGGGCAGCCGGCCGGTGTCGGCCAGGGCGGCCACCTCCCGGCCGCTCTGCAGCGCGCCGGCGTCCAGCGCGCCCTGCAGCGACCGGGCCACCGTGGTGGCCAGCAGGGCACCGGCTAGGGCCAGGCCAGCGCCCAGCAACGCGGTCGCGACCAGGGTGAGCCGGGCTCGCAGGCTCCACGACCGCACGTCCGGGCCTCGCTCCTAGCCGCCGTCGGCGGCAAGCCGGTAGCCGGCGCCACGCACCGTCTCCAGCGCCCGCCGGCCGAACGGCCCGTCGATCTTGCGCCGGAGATACCCGACGTACACCTCGACCACGTTCGAGTCGCCTTCGTAGTGCGGGTCCCAGACGTGCTGCAGGATCTCGGACTTGGGCACCACGTCGCCGGCCCGCCGGATCAGGAACTCCAGCAGGGCGAACTCCCGAGGGGTCAGCTCGACCTCCTTCCCGCCGCGGGTGACCCGCCGCCGGGCCGGGTCCAGCACCAGGTCGCCCACCGAGAGCACGGCCGGGCGCGGCGGCGCGCCGCGGCGCAGCAGGGCCCGCAGCCGGGCGACTAGGACCACGTAGGAGAACGGCTTGGTCAGGTAGTCGTCCGCGCCGACGTCCAGCCCGTCGGCCTGGTCGTACTCGCCGTCCTTCGCCGAGAGCATCAGCACCGGCACCCAGTTGCCCTCGGCCCGCAGCCGCTCGCACACCCGGTACCCGGACAGCTTCGGCAGCATGACGTCGAGCACGACCGCGTCGTACCCGCCCTCTCGGGCCAGGTACAGCCCCTCGACCCCATCCTGGGCCAGGTCCACCGAGAAACCCTCGGCGGCCAGCCCGCGGCGCAGCGCGGCCGCCAGCCGCACCTCGTCCTCGACCACGAGCAGCCGCATGCCACCTCCTCCCGCGCACCGGGACTGTGCCGGAGCGTCGCTGTGATAACGCTGAGCCGCGCGCGGCGGCTCCCGAGCAGGAGCCTGGGTCAAGGATCGGTCAAGAGTGGCAGTTGGTGCCCGGCGGAGTCTCGGAGAGGATGGAGTAGACAGACCGCGGCGGACGAGGGGACACCCTCTTGGCGGGTGAGGTGCGGATGACACACATTCCGGACGGCGGGCCGACCGACGGGTCGTCCCGCGATCCGTCGGCGACCGCGCCGGTGCCGGTCGACCCCGTGCTGCGCGCGCCGACCGAGACCCGACCGGGCAGCGACGCCGCGGCGCGGGGGAGCGGGGCGACCCGGTTCGTCCCCGGCGAGACCGGGCAGCGCCGACCGGGCGACCGGGCCGACGAGCGGCCGCCGTGGCGGGTCGAGGGCGCGCCGCCGGACAACGGCCGGCAGAAGCCGCCGGACTGGCGCCGGCTGACCCGCCGGCTGTGGTGGATCGCGGCGCTCTTCCTGCTGGTCAACTGGCTGGTCATGAGCGTGCTGCTGAGCCCGCAGCGGACGACGGTGTCCTACACCTTCTTCCGGCAGCAGGTGCAGAGCGGCAACGTGACCGAGATCACCTCGACCGGCGACACGATCGAGGGTGAGTTCCGCAAGGCGGTCAAGTACCCGCCGGGCGACAAGAACGCCAAGGATGTCGACCGGTTCACCAGCCAGCGGCCGGCGTTCGGCGACGACGGCCTGGTGCAGCTGCTGCTGCAGAAGAACGTGACCGTCAACGCCCGGCCGCCGGACTCGGCCCCGCTGTGGCAGCAGCTGCTGGTCGGCTTCGGCCCGACGCTGCTGTTCCTGGGCCTGCTGGTGTGGTTCATGCGGCGTGGCGCGGCCGGGCTCGGCGGGCTGGGCGGGATCGGCCGATCACGGGCGAAGCTCTACCAGCCGGAGTCCGGGCCGCGCACCACGTTCGCCGACGTCGCCGGCATCGACGAGGTGGAGAACGAGGTCAGCGAGGTCGTCGACTTCCTCCGCGAGCCGGGGAAGTACCGCAAGCTGGGCGCGACCATCCCGCGGGGCGTGCTGCTGTCCGGCCCGCCCGGCACCGGCAAGACACTGCTCGCCCGGGCGGTCGCCGGCGAGGCGGGGGTGCCGTTCTTCCACATGTCGGCGTCCGAGTTCATCGAGATGATCGTCGGGGTGGGCGCCTCCCGGGTGCGCGACCTGTTCGAGACGGCGAAGAAGGCCGCGCCGGCGATCATCTTCATCGACGAGCTGGACGCGATCGGCCGGGCCAGGGGCGGGGCGAGCATCGGCGGGGTGGACGAGCGGGAGCAGACGCTCAACCAGATCCTGACCGAGATGGACGGCTTCACCGGCACCGAGGGAGTGGTGGTGCTGGCCGCGACGAACCGGGCCGAGATCCTCGACCCGGCGCTGCTGCGGCCGGGGCGGTTCGACCGGCGGGTGGTGGTCAGCCCGCCGGACCAGGCCGGCCGGCTGGCGATCCTCGAGGTGCACACCCGGCACGTGCCGCTGGCCGGGAACGTCGACCTGGCCGCGATCGCCTCGACCACGCCCGGCATGGTCGGTGCCGACCTGCGCAACCTGGTCAACGAGGCGGCGCTGCTGGCCGCCCGGCGCGGTCATTCGGTGGTCACGCCGCCGGACTTCACCGACGCGCTGGAGAAGGTGGTGCTCGGCACCGCCCGGAGAATCATGATGTCCAGGGACGAGCGGGAGCGGACCGCGTTCCACGAGTCCGGGCACGCGCTGCTCGGCATGCTCACCCCGGGCGCCGACCCGGTGCGGAAGATCTCCATCGTCCCGCGCGGACACGCGCTGGGCGTGACGTTCCAGAGCCCAGAGTCCGATGTGTACAGCTACTCCGAGCCCTACCTGCGCGGCCGGATCGTGGGGGCGCTCGGCGGTCGGGCCGCCGAGCAGGTCGTCTACGACGAGCTGAGCACCGGCGCCGAGTCCGACCTGGACCAGGTGAGCAGGCTGGCCAGGCACATGGTGGGCCGGTGGGGCATGTCCGAGCGGATCGGACCGATCACCGTGCTGCCGCCGGAGGGCCAGGAGCAGCCGCTGGCCGGGCTGGACGGCAGCGGGCCGTCCCAGGGCACCCGGCAGGTGGTGGACGAGGAGGCGCGTCGGATCGTGGAGGAGTGCTACACCGAGGCGGTCGCGCTGCTGCGTTCCCACCGGGACCAGCTCGACCGGCTCGCGCGCACCCTGCTGGAGCGGGAGTCACTGGACGCCGACGACGCGTACGCGGCCGCCGGGGTGCCCCGCTCGGCTCGCCCGGACCTGACCGGCACCGGGGCCAGGGCCACCGCCCGGACCAGCAGCCCGGCCGGCCCGCCGGCCGAGAGTTGAGGTCTCAGGCTGTTCACAGCGGCCGAGGAGCAGCATCGCTGTCATGAAGGGCACCGACAGACGTCGCATCCTGCGCTGGGCCGCCCCGGCGGCCGTGCTTGCGGCGGTCGCGGTGGCGGCGAGCGGCGTGCTCGCCGCTGACGCGAACCCGCCGCTGCCGCCGAAGACCGCCGCGGCCCTGCTCGTCGACCTGCAGCACCCGCAGCTGGGCGGCCTGTCCGGAACCATCGTGCAGAAGTCCGATCTCGGCCTGCCGCTGCCATCGACCGGCGGGAACGTCGGCGGCGAGACGCTGGCCACGCTGCTCACCAGCTCGCACACGCTGCGGGTGTGGAACTCCGGCACCACCAAGCAGCGGCTAGCGCTGCTGGACCCGCTCGGCGAGTCCGACGCGGTGCGCAACGGCCGCGACCTGTGGCTGTGGTCCAGCACCACCCACACGGCCACCCACTACCTGCTGCCGCCGGACGCGGCGACCGACACCCATCCGGTGCCCGAGCCCACCGGGCTGACCCCGCAGCAGGCCGCCGACGCGGCGCTGCGGGCGATCGACCCGACCACGGTGGTGAAGACCGATGGCACCGGGTCGGTGGCCGGCCGGGCCGCGTACGAGCTGGTCCTCAGCCCACGGGACACCCGGTCGCTGATCGGCCAGGTGCGGCTGGCCATGGACGCGGAGACCCATCTCGCCCTGCGGATGCAGATCTACGGCCAGAACTCCGGCGCGGGGCCGGCGTTCGAGGTGGGCTTCACCCGGATCTCCTACGCCCAGCCGGGCGACGAGCAGTTCCGGTTCAGCGCACCGCCCGGCGCCACGGTCACCCAGGGCGACCTGGGCGAGCTGCTCGGCGAGTCCCGGCCGGGCACCGGGAGCAAGGCCGGCGGGCAGCAGCCCAGCGGGCAGCAGCCCAGCACCGCACCGGCGCGGCACCCGGCCGGCACCGAGGCGCGCACGGTCGGCACCGGCTGGACCGCTGTGGTCGTGTTCCCGGACGTCCAGTTGCCCACCGGCGGCAACGTCGGCCGGAGCAGCACGGCCGGTCAGCTCGACATCCTGCTGAACGGGATGCAGCGGGTGACCGGTGGCTGGGGCAGCGGCCGGCTGCTCACCTCGAAGCTGGTCAGCGCGCTGCTCACCGACGACGGGCGGCTGCTGGTCGGGGCGGTCACCCCGGACGTGCTCTACGCCGCGGCGGGCCACCGGTGACGACGGCGGCGGTGCAGACCGAGGGCGGCGCCGGCCAGGCCGGCTCGCCGGCGCCGGCGCGGCCCGCCGCGGTCCGGACCGACGGGCTGACCAAGCGGTTCCGCGGTGGGCAGGTCGCGGTGAACGGCATCGGCCTGGAGGTCCTGTACGGCAGCGTGTACGGGTTCCTCGGGCCGAACGGGTCCGGCAAGACCACCACGATCCGGATGCTGCTGGATCTCATCACGCCGACCGCCGGCTCGCACGAGCTGCTCGGCCGGCCGATGCCGCACGCCGCGGCCGAGGTGCTGCCGCGGGTGGGCGCGCTGGTCGAGGGGCCGGCGTTCCACCCGCAGCTGTCCGGCTGGGCCAACCTGGCCCGGCTGGACGCGGCGGACCGGACGGCCGACCCGGGCACCGCCCGGCGGCGGATCGGCGCCGCGCTGGACCGGGTCGGGCTGTCCGCCGCGGCTCGCAAGCGGTACCGGGCGTACTCCCAGGGCATGCGGCAGCGGCTGGGGATCGCCGCCGCCCTGCTCCAGCCGCGCGAGCTGTTAATCCTGGACGAGCCGACGAACGGGCTGGACCCGCAGGGCACCCGCGAGGTCCGCGGTCTGGTCGCGGCGCTGGCCGCGGAGGGCGTCACCGTGCTGCTCTCCTCGCACCTGCTGTCCGAAGTGGAGCAGATCTGCTCGCATGTCGGGGTGATGCACGTCGGCCGGCTGGTGGCGCAGGGCACGCTGGCCGAGCTCCGGTCCGGGCAGGAGGCCCGGGTCCGGGTGGAGACCGCGGAGCCGGGCCGGGCGGCGGACACCCTGCGCCGGCTCGGCCTGACCGAGCTGTCCCTGGACGGGGCCGCCGCCGGGGCGAACGGAGCCGCCCGGACCGCCGGCGCCCGGCTCGGCGCCGTGCCGCCGGAGGCGGTGGTGGCCGCGCTGGTCCACGATGGAGTCCCGGTACGACAGTTCACTGTGGACAGGCCAGCGCTGGAGGACGTGTTCGTCTCGCTCACCGGGGAGGGCTTCGATGTCAGTGGCTGACGTGGCCGCGCCCGTCCCGGTGGCCACCGGGCCACGGCCGGTCCGGCATCCGGTGAGCACCCGGCTGCTGCGCTCGGAGCTCGGCATGGTCTTCCGCCGCCGGCGAAACCAGGTCGTGCTGGCGGTGCTCTCGGCGATCCCGGTGCTGATCGCGGTCGCGGTCCGGCTGTCGTCCAGCCCGCCGGGCCCGGGCGAGGGCCCGCCGTTCCTGGCCGACATCGCCGGCAACGGGGTGTTCGTCGCGCTCACCGCGCTCACCGTGGTGCTGCCGCTGTTCCTGCCGCTGGCCGTGGCGGTGGTCGCCGGCGACGCGGTCGCCGGGGAGGCGAGCCTGGGCACCCTGCGGTACCTGCTCGTCGTCCCGGTCGCCCGCACCCGGCTGCTGCTGGTCAAGTACGCCGGCGTGGTGGCCTACTGCGCGGCCGCCGCGCTGCTGGTCGCGACGGTCGGCGTGCTGATCGGGCTGGCGCTGTTCCCGGTCGGGTCAGTGACGCTGCTGTCCGGGACACAGGTGTCGCTGGCCTCGGGGCTGTGGCGGCTGGTGCTGGTCGCGCTGTACGTCGCGGCGTCGATGGCCGCGGTCGGCGCGATCGGGATGTTCGTGTCCACGCTGACCGAGTCTCCGGTGGCCGCGATGGCGACCACCGCGGTGCTGGCGATCACCAGCCAGGTGTTGGACGCGGTGCCCCAGCTGCACGCCGTGCACCCCTGGCTGTTCAGCCACTACTGGCTGAACTTCGGCGATCTGCTGCGCGACCCGATCGCGACCGGCGGCGTGCTGCGCGGCCTGCTGGCCGCCGCGGTGTACGTCGCCGTCTTCGGCCCGCTGGCCTGGGCCCGGTTCAGCGGAAAGGACGTCTCGAGCTAAGGGGTCTACTGCAGGTAGGACTCGACCTCGGTGGCCGGCCGGGTCTGGGCCGTGTTCGGGTCGTCGCCGAACTCCTTCTTGGCTCGGCGTTGCCGGAGCAGGTCCCAGCACTGGTCGAGGTCCTCCTCCAGCTCCCGCAGCCGGGCCTGGCCCTGGTCGTCCAGGCCTTCACCGACGTGCCGGTCGCGCAGCGTCCTCTCCTCGGTGACGAGATCGTGGATGTGCGACAGGATGGTGCGGTCGTCCATCAGGTCCTTCCCTGGGCCGGCTGTACGGTCTCCAGCCGCGGTCCGTCGACCGGGCAGGAGAAGCAGTGCTCCAGTTCAGTCTGCTCCAGCGCCCGGCCCGCCCCGGCACCCGGCACCCGCTGCGCGTTGCTGATGGTGACCGCGGACAGCAGCCCGCCGGCCACCAGCATGCCGACCGAGATCAGCATCGCGGTGCGGAAGCCGCTGCCGAACGCGGCGGGCGACTGGTAGTCCTCGCCGCTCAGCCCGGCAAGCGCCGGCAGCAGGGCGACCGCGAGCAGCCCGCCGGCCCGGGCCACCGCGTTGTTCACCCCGGAGGCGACGCCGGCGTGCTCGGCCGGTGCGGCGGCCAGCACGGCCGCGGTCAGCGGCGCGACCAGGATCGCCAGGCCGAGGCCGAAGACGATCACGGGTGGCAGCACGTCGGTCAGGTACGAGGAGCCGGCCTTGATCCGCAGGGTGAGCAGCAGCCCGGCCGCGGCGACCAGCGGCCCGACGGTCATCTGCAGCCGCGGGCCGATCCGCTGGGCGAGCGCCCCGGACCGGGCCGAGAGCACCAGCATGATCACCGTGACCGGCAGCAGCGATGTGCCGGCGGCCAGCGCGCTGAACCCGGCGACCACCTGCAGGTCGAGGACGAGCAGGAAGAAGACCGAGCCGAAGGCGGCATAGATGATGAACGTCACCACGTTCGCCGAGGTGAACTGCCGGGACGCGAACAGCCCCGGCGGGATCAGCGGGTGTGTGCTGCGCCGCTCGACCGTGACGAACCCGGCCAGCGCGAGCACGCCGGCGACGCCGGTGAGCACCGTCACGGCCGACGCGCCGTGCTCACCGCCGTCGATCGACGCGTAGGTCAGACCGGCCAGGCCGAGCGCGCCGAGCAGCGCACCCGGAACGTCCAGCCGCTGGGTGGCCGTCGGGTCGCGGCTCTCCGGGACGTGCCGCAGCGCCACCACGACGACGACCACGGCCAGTGGCAGGTTGACGAGGAAGACCAGTCGCCAGGACCACACCGCGATCAGCCAGCCACCGATGAACGGGCCGATCGCTCCGGCGACCCCGCCCAACCCGGACCAGGCGCCGATTGCCCGGGACCGGTCCTCCGGCGCGAACGAGGCCGTGATGAGCGCCAGGCTGCCCGGCGTGAGCAGCGCGCCGCCGATGCCCTGCAGCGCCCGTGCGGCCACCAGGATCGGCACGTTCGGCGCGAGCCCGCAGAGGGCCGAGGCGACCGCGAACCACACGGTGCCGATCACGAAGATCCGCCGCCGGCCAAGCCGGTCCCCGAGCGACCCGCCGAGCAGGATGAAGGAGGCCAGCGTCAGCGTGTACCCGTTCAGCGTCCACTGCAGGCCGCCGAGGTCGGCATTCAGGTCGGTCCCGATCGCCTTCAGGGCGACGTTGACCACCGTCGCGTCCAGCATGGCGAGGCCGGAGCCGAGCACGGTGGCCAGCAGCACCCAGCGGCCGGCCGGCTCGGCGAAGCGCACCTGCCGCTCCGCGACCGCCGTTGTCATCATGGCCCGCATCCTCCGCCAACGGCGGGAGCCGGGCCACCCTTGAGTGACCCGGCTCCTGGGCGGTCCCGATGCGGCCTCAGATCACCCGGGCCAGCCGGGCGAGGATGCCACCCACCACCAGGTAGACGATCGCGCCGATGCCCCAGTTGACGAGGATGTCCTGCTTGGCCGTGTGAGCAGTGAACATGTGGTCGAACGGGTGGGCAAAGAACTGGCCGACGTTCAGGATGCCGTCGACGATCATGTTCTGTCGGTTGGCCCCGGCCAAGACGAGCAGGATGCCAAGGATAAGGATCAGGGCGATGATCGTGAAGATCGCCATCACGATGGCCGCCGCCCCGTAGTTGCGAGTCCGGGTGCTGGCCATTGCGGTACCAGCCTTCGCTTAGTTGGGGTTGTCGATCTCTATTTCCCCTTCCTGCACCACTTCTCAAACCGCCCGATCTGTGAATGTCGGCGTGCGCGGAGCAACCGACCTGGTCGGCGGATTGGTCGGCGGTTTGGTGGGCGGCCTGGTCAGGCGGAGGAGGCCGAGTCGACCGGCCGGATCGGCAGCAGCCCGCGGCGGTGCGCGATGGCGACCGCCTCGGCCCGGCCGGACGCGCCCAGCTTGCCCAGGATGTTCGAGACGTGCACGCTGGCCGTCTTCTCCGAGATGAACAGGGTGCTGCCGATCTGCCGGTTGGTCAGGCCCTTGGCGAGCAGCCCGAGCACGTCCCGCTCCCGCGGGGTGAGCAGCACGTCCGGCTCGACCATGGGGACCGGCGCGCCGATGTCCAGCCGGCTGCGGCGGGCCAGCGCGGTCACCGCGTCGCGCAGCGGCTCGGCGCCCAGCCGCACCGCCGTCTGGTAGGCCGACTTCGCGTGCTCGGCAGCCTCCTCGCGCTGGTCGATCGCCACCAGCGTCTCGGCCAGCCGCCAGCCGCTGCGGGCCACCTCGTACGGGTAGCCGTAGTCGAACGCGGCCACCGCCAGGTGCCAGGGCTCCGGGTCGTCCAGGCCTTGCAACCGGGCCCACTCGGCCTCGGCCCTGGCCAGCCAGGCGTGCCCCTCCGGGCCCATCTCGCCGGCCCGCGGCCGGCCCAGCCGGGCCACCGTGCGGGCGTGCTCGATCAGCCGCTCGCCGTCCGCCACCGCCTGCTTGATCTCGCTCTCGTCCCGGCGTAGCCGGCCCTCGGCGGCCCGGTCGGCGGACGCCGAGATGCCGATCGCGGCCAGCCAGATCCCGCCCATCTGCCACTTGCCCCAGAGCTTGTCCAGCCAGTGGATGGCGTCCTCGGCCATCGTCACCGCGGCGGGCCGGTCGCCCTGCCACTGCAGCAGGTCGGCGCCGCAGCCGCCGGCGATCAGCGCGATCTGCGCGTCGACGTGCCAGGCGTCCTGAAGCTGGCGGGCCTGCTCGGGGGCTCTGGCGGAACCGCGGCCCACCAAGACGTACAGCCCGGCCGCGGCCAGCCGGGCCGCCACCGGGTCGGGCACCTGCTCGCCGGTCAGCGTGCCGGCGCGGGTGCTGCGCTCCCAGTCGCCGAGCACGTAGTGCCCGACGATCTGGAGCACCCGCAGCTCGACCCCGTACGTGCTCCAGCTCAGCCCGTTGCTGACGGCCCGGTCGACGCCGGCGTCGATGGACCGGATCGCGGTCGGCAGGTCGCCGCGGTAGTAGCGGTTGGCGGCGAGGTTGTACGCCGCGCGCAGCTCGACGCCGAGGTCGCCGGCCGCGGCCGCCCTGTCCCGAGCCTCGATCAGCCGGGCCGCTGCGTTGTCCGCGTTCCCCTCCCACTCCGCGAGCACGGCCAGCGTGGCGAGCACGTCGGCCTCGGCGTCGGCCAGGCCGAGCGCGCGGGCGCCGGCCAGCGCCTCGTCGGCCAGCCGGCGGGAGTCCTCGTAGTCCTTCAGGTTCGCCGCCGCCCGCGCGTACACCGCCGCGGACCACACCCGGGCCGACGTCGGTGGCTCGACCGGCAGCAGGTGCAGCGCCGTGCCGGCCTCGGCCAGCGCCTCCTCGTCGCGGTCGACGCTGAGCAGGTGGTGGGCGAGCCTCTGGCGGACGTGCGCGGCCAGCGTCGGGTCCGCGGCGGCGTCCACCCGGTCCCGGACCGCCCTGGTCAGCGCGACCGCGCGGAGCGGCTCGCCGCATGCGCTGGCGGCGGCGCCGGCCCGAAGGCCCAGCTTGAGCTGGGTGACCCCGGTCAGCTTCTCCGCGTCCGGCACGGCGTGCCACAGCTGCAGCGCCTGCTCCAGGTGACGCAACGCCTCCGCGGGAGCGTGCAGCGCGGACGCCTCCGCGCCGGCCCGCACCGACGCGACGAGCGCCCCCCGCAGGTCGTGGCTGGCCAGGAAGTGGTAGGCGAGCTCGGCCGCCGAGCCGGTCACGCCGGGTGGCGGGTCGGCCAGCATCCGGGCGTACGCAGCGTGTAGCCGGACCCGCTCGCCGGGCAGCAGGTCCCCGTAGACCGCCTCCTGCAGCAGGGCGTGCCGGAATGCGTAGGTCTGGCCGCCCTCGGCGACCATCACGTGCCGGGTGACCGCCTCCCGCAGCGCCTCGTCCGTCTCCGCCTCGGCCAGGCCGGCGATCTGCTGCAGCAGCTCGTGCTCGACCCGCCGGCCGGCCACCGAGGCGACCCGGGCCACCCTCTGGACCGGCGCGGGGAGCTGCTCGAGGCGGGCCAGGAGAACATCGGCCAGCGCGGTGGGCAGCATGTCCGTGTCCTGGTCCTGGCTCGCCTCCAACAGCTCCTCGGCGAAGAACGCGTTGCCCTCGGACCGGTCGATGATCCGCCGGACCACCACGTCCGGCAGCGGGCCGTCGTGCAGCACGCGCAGGTATTCGCGCATCTCACCAGCGGTGAACGGGGCCAAGTCCAGCCGCTCCACCACCGGAAGCCGGACCAGCTCGCCCAGCAGCGGGCGCAGCGGGTGCCTGCGGTGCAGGTCGTCTCCCCGGTAGGAGGCCACCACGGCCAGCCGCTCGGCCCGCAGCCTGGTCAACAGGAACGACAGCAGCGCCCGGGTGGACTGGTCGGCCCAGTGCAGATCCTCGATGACCAGCAGCGCCGGTGCCTGTGTGGTCAGCTCGGCGAGCATGCTGCCGACCGCGTCGAACAGCTGTAGCTGGCCGAGGTCGTCGCCGCCGCTCGCCGCTGCGGCCGGAGTCGCCTCGGTCGCGGGCAGCAGCCGGGCCAGCGCGGGCCGGCTACGCAGCGCATCGGCCAGCGTGGTGTCCGCCGCGGCCTGCTCGGCCAGCCGCTGCAGCGCCTCCGCGAACGGCAGGTAGGGCAGGCCCGCTGCGCCGAGGTCGACACAGTGGCCGACCAGCACGAAGATCCCCTCCGCGCGGGCCCGATCGGTCAGCTCGCGCAGCAGCCGGGTCTTGCCTACGCCGGCGTCACCGGCCAGCAGCACCGCCGCTGGACGGCCGGACCGGGCGCGGTCGAGCGCCTCGGTGAGCCGGCCGAGCTCGTCGGCCCGGCCCACCAGAGGCGCTTCGGATCCCAACCGTGGCACGATCCACATGGTCGCACGCCTCACCGACAGAATTTCGGCTCAGGCGGGGCGGGCCCGGGTTGCCCCGGCCGTACTCGCCCCCTTCGCCGACAGCCGGCGCACCTTCCGCCGGCGCCGCCCGGTGCCTGCGATGCCGGCCACCTTGGTCAGCTTCGCCTGTCGGTACTGCAGCTCGGCTTCCGCAGCCGGGCCCCAGAACTGAGTCATCTCGGTCTCCCTCGTCGCTCCTCGTTGACGAGGTCAACTCTCGTCCTGAGGTGGGCACCGCCACATCGGAAGATCACGCAGAGTCGCCGTGGCGCGTGCTCAGGGCCGAGCGGCCGCCGGCTAAGGGCCTTAGGCCCCGCCGCTGGGCACCTTTCGTGGCCGCCCACGCGTTGTCCGGTTGGCGCCGATGGCGTCCATCCGCTGGGAGGGTCCGGTGCAGGTCCTGCTGCTCGTGCTCGTCGTGGTGATCGCCCTGGTAGTGATCGGCGCCGTCATCTCGGCGCTGAAGTGGCTGCTGTTCCTGGGCGCGGCCATCTTCGTCATCGGGCTGTTCACCGGCTGGTGGCGGCGCACCTGAGCCCAGCGGCCCTGGTGTCCCGTATCAGGGGTCCCGTCAGACGGCGAAGACCGCTCACCCGGGACACTAGGCTGCCCGCGTGGCTGTGCGACGCACTCTGGTGATCCTGCGGCATGCCAAGTCGGACTGGCCCGAGGGGGTGCCGGACGAGCAGCGCCCGCTGGCCAACCGGGGGCGGCGGGACGCGGCCGCGGCCGGCCGGTGGCTGCGCGACGAGGTGGGCCGGATCGACCTGGTGGTGTGCTCACCGGCGGTGCGGGCCAGGCAGACCTGGCAACTGGCTGCCGCCGAGCTGGCGCGGCAGCCGCAGCCCCGGCTGACCGAGGACGAGCGGGTGTACGCGGCCTCCGCGGACGAACTGTACGGCGTCGTCCAGGACCTCCCGGACCGGGCCGGCACCGTGCTGCTGATCGGCCACAACCCCGGCCTGCAGGATCTCGTCGAGCTGCTCAGCGGCCAGCCCTGCGAGCTGAAGACCGCCGCCATCGCGGTGCTGAGCTGGCCAGGAAGGTGGCTGGACGGCGCGCCGGGGAAGGCCGCGCTGGACGCCGGCGCGACCCCGCGCGCCCGGCGCGCCGACCGTTAGCCCGGCGCAGGCGCAGCACGGCGGGGCCGGCGGCCGGGTACGGCGCGCGGAAACTGACCGGACCGGCGGTCGGCACGGTCACCTCGGCCGCCGGCACGGTCACCTCGGCCGCCGGCACGGTCACCTCGGCCGCCGGCACGGTCTCCCGGCTGGTGACGTCGTACCACTCGGCTGCGTAGCTGCCCGCAGCCACATTCAGGGTGAATGGATCGGTCGATTCGGTGGGCTCCAGGACGACGTATTCGGTGCCCGGGCTCGCCAGCGCATATTCGGTCGAGCTCAGCTCGCCGCGCGGCTCCATGTCGAGCAGACCCATCCGCTCGGCGAGCCGGCGGGTATCGCCCATCGCCAGTCGAGCCGGCTCCAGCGACTCGTACGAGGGGAATCCCGATCGACGGGTCGAGCTCGCCGAGGACGTCGACGATCCGCAGGTCGTAGAGGAGCGGGTGGTGTCCGCGCAGGAATGACTTCCAGGCCCACAGCGCATCCGCCGTGAATGGCGAGTAGTGGTCCGTGTCGGTGAGCACGACCTTCGTCCCGGCGCCGGCCGGCGGGTCCTCCAGCCAGCGACTCCCGCTGGGCACCGGGCCGTCGTCGAACCCGGGCGAGACCCAGTCCGCCGGGCCGTTGAACAGCGGGTCGTTGACCTTCGTCTGGTCCGCGACCGGATATTGCATCGTCATCCCGATCGGGTGCCGGGCATACCCCTTCTGTGCCTCGTACCGCTTGACGAAGTCGATCACCCAATACTGCCACTGGGTGGAGTCGCCCACCGGCGTCGGGAGGGCCGTCCCCGTCCGGCAGGTGTACCGACTCGGCGGGGTCCCCGGACGACTCGTTCGCCACCTCGTACAACGTTCGGCAGGTCATGGACGGTGTCGACGACCTTGCGGAGGTACGCCTCCTGGAGCGCCTGGACGCGCGGGTCCAGCGGGAGGACCTGGTGGTCGACGATCGAGGCGATCCCGATGCCGTTCACGTTGTTGGCGGCGTGGAACGGTCCCGGCCGGATCACTGCCGAGGCAGCCGCCCGTCCCACTGCGGCTCCGCGGCGCGGACCGCCCGCTCCAGCTCGAACAGCCGGCGCACCAGGTACTCCCGGTCCGACGCGGCGATGACGACGAACCGGGCCTGCAGCACCCCGGACCGCAACGCCACCGCCTCCAGCACCGCGCCGATCGGGCGCGCCCCGGAGCCGTCCAGCTCGACGTAGAACTCGTGGGCGTCGGCGGGCAGGTCGGACGGCTCCAGCCGGGCCCGCAGCCCGCCCGCGGATACGTCGACCGTGCGGCCGGCGAACTCGGTGCGCTGCGTCAGGCCGAACAGGCCGGCGCGGCCCGACCTGGTGGTCAACGTGCCGCGCATCGCCAGCTCCATCGGGCCGCGCAGGTCGATCGGCGCTGCAACGGCCGCAGCGGCACGCGGACGCTGAGCTCCAGCCGCCCGGCGCGGTGCAGCCGAGCCGGCACGCACACCACACCCCGGACGGTGGGCAGTTCCGCGACGCCCTCGCCGATCGCCAACGCGGCTTGCGAGGCGAGCACCGGGATCACGCCGAGGTCGGTGATCGGGGCGTCCGCCAGCGCACGCAGCTCGGCGCTGTCGCCGTTGGACGCCCGCAGCACCAGCCGGCCACGAGCCGGAACTGACAGCACCGCCGCCCTCCCCCGTACTCCGGTCGTGCTCCCATCGACCGCCCGCCCCGGGACCTGAGCAGTCCTGGACACCACCTAGGGTCGGAACCGTGCCGGCGATGCTCTACCGCGACTGCGCCCTGCTCGAGCTGGCCGCCGGTTCGCTCCGGCCCGAGCTGAGCATCCTGGTCGAGGCCGACCGCATCCGGTGGATCCGCCCCAGCGACGAGGAGGGCGAGCTCGCCGCGGACGTCGAGGTGGTGGACGCGGGCGGGACCACCGCCGTCCCGGGGATGGTGGATGCGCACAGCCATCTCACCCTGCCCGGCGGCTCGCACTGGATCGAGCGCGGCTTCGACCCCACCGAACGGCTGATGGCCGCCGCCGAGGACAACGCCCGGCTGCTGCGCCAGGCCGGGGTGCGCTGGGCCCGGGACGTGGGCGCCCCGATGCGGGACGGCCGGGCGGTGTCGCTGACGGTGCGGGACGCCTGGCGGGGCCGCCGGGAGTACCCGTACGTCCGCGCGGCCGGCAGCTGGGTGAGCCGGCGCGGCGTGCTGCCGCCCGGGCTGTCGGTCGAGGTCGACGACGGCGACGCGCTGCTGGCCGCCGCGGTCGACCAGCTGGACGCCGGCGCCGACTTGATCAAGCTCTACCTGGATGGGCCAGACCAGGACGTCTCCCCGTTCAGCGCGGACGAGGTGCGCCGGGTGGTCGAGACCGCGCACGCCAGGGGCGCGCCGGTGACCGCGCACTCCAGCCAGCTCCCCGGGGCCCGGGCCGGGGTCGAGGCCGGCGTCGACTCCGTGGAGCACGGCTTCCAGCTGGACCGGGACGTGGCGCGGGCGATGGCCGCCGGCGGCACCGCGCTGGTGTCGACACTGGCGGTGCTGGAGTCTTGGCGGACGTTCCGGTCGACCACCCGGATCGAGCGGTTCACCGCCGAGGAGGGCCAGGCCACCATCGCCGCCCGCCGTGAGCAGGCGCACGAGTCGGTCCGGCTGGCGTATGCCGCCGGGGTGCTGATCGCCACCGGGACCGACTTCGGCGGCGGCTCGCTGCGCGCCAACCAGCTCGCGTGGGAGGTGCAGACGCTGGTCGAGGCCGGGCTGCCGCCGGTGGCCGCGCTGGCCGCCTGCACGGTCAACGGCGGTCGGCTGCTGCGCGAGCCGGACGCCGGCCTGCTTCGCCCGGGTGGACCGGCCGACTTCGCGCTGGTGCACGGCGATCCGCTGTCCGACCCGGCGGCCCTGTGGCGGGTCTGGCGCACGTCCTGGTGAAGCCCGCTACCGGGCCGCCGGCGGGGCGGCGTTCCGCCGGCGCCACAGGCCCAGGTCCAGCCCGCGCCGGGCGGCCTCGGTGCGGTTGCGCACGTCCAGCTTCGCGTAGATGTTCGCCAGGTGCCGCTGCACCGTGGCCGGGCTGATCCGGAGCCGGTCGGCGATCTCCCGGTTGGTCAGGCCGCCGGCCACCTGCTCGAGCACCTGCGCTTCCCGGACGGTCAGCAGCCGGGCCGGCCGACCCGGCCGGCGCTCTCCGGACGCCTCGGCCAGCGCCGCCTCCACCTGCCCGAGCAGGATCTCGTCGCCCATCCGTTGCGCAGTGCGCCGGCTGTCCCGCAGCAGCCGAATGCCCTTCGCGGTGTCCCCCTGGGCGGCCAGCGTCTGGCCGAGCCCGCAGGCCGCCAGCGCCTGGAACCGACCGGCGCCGACCTGCGCGGCGTAGTCGAGGGCCTGCCGGAACGGCGCGGCCGCGCCCGCGTAGTCGCCCTCGCGGAGCAGGTTCTCCCCCAGGTTGATGCGCAGGAAGGTGATCAGGAACTGCTCGCCGAGCGGCTCGAGGATGCTCATGGCGTCCGCCAGCATGTCCCGGGCCGCAGCGAACTGGCCACGCTGGGTGTACACGTCGGCCAGGTTCGCCATGGTGAGGGCGAGCGACCGGTCGTCGCCGAGGCCGCGCTTGGCGTCCAGGCTGAGCCGGTAGTAGTGCTCGGCGGCGTCCAGGTTGTGCTGGTCGGCGGTGAGGCTGCCCAGGTTGTTCAGGGTGGACGCCAGCTCGTGCCGGTCACCGTTGCGTCGCTGGTGGGTCAGCGCCCGTTCCAGCTGGTCCCGGGCGCGGGCCAGCTCGCCGCGGTACTTGGCCGCGCTGGACAGCGCGGTGAGCGCCCGCCCGACCCACTTCAGGTCGCCGTGCCGATCGAGCGCGGACAGCGCCTCGCCGGCCAGCCGCTCGACATCCTCGTAGTCGCCGATGTCCATGGCGAGCAGCGCTTCCGCGCAGCCGGCTCGGGCCCGCCACAGCTCGGCCGCGGCGGTCTCCCGGAAGGTGCCGGTCCAGTGCCGGCCCTCCAGCAGCCGCCCGGACCGCCGCCACCAGCCGAGCAGGGTGACCGCGAGCTCCGCGCCGAGGTCCGGCTCGGCGGACCCGCACCAGCCGAGCGCGGCCTGGATGTTTCCGGAGGTCAGCTCCAGGCGGTCCGGCCAGCTGCCGAGGTCGGTGCGGAACCGGTCCGCCTCGGCCCGCCGGCACAGCTCGGCGATCTGCGCGGCGTGCCGCCGCCGCACCGCCTCCGCCCGGCCGGACCGCTCCAGCAGCGTCACACCCCAGCCACGCAGCGGGTCCAGCATCCGGAAGTGGCTGGGACCCGGCGCCGGCGTGTGCTCCAGCCAGGACGTCTCCACCAGCCGGCGTACCCGGGCCAGCAGCGTCGTACCGGGTTGCTCGGTGGCCACCGCCTCCGCGTCGTCCACGCTGAACGGTCCGACGAACGCCGACAGCTCGGCGACGAGCTCCCGGTCGGACGGGGTGAGCAGGGCCGAGCTCCACTCGATCGCGGCGGTCAGGGTGCGGTGCCGTTCCTGCTCGGCGGTCGGGTCGGCCAGCAGGTCGGTCCTGGCGTCCCAGCGGAGCAGCAGCTCGCCCGGGGACAGCGTGCCCATCCAGGCCGCGGCCAAGCCGAGCGGCAGCGGGATGCCGTCCAGCCGGCGGCAGATGTCGATCACCTCGGGCAGTGCCGTCTCGCCGGCGGCGAAGGTCGGCGCCTGCTCTCTCGCCCTGGAGAGGAAGAACCGCACCGCGTCGGAGTCCGCGGCCGCGGCCGGGTCGGGCGGGAGCTGCAGGCCGGGCACCCGCCATACCTGCTCGCCGGGCAGGCCGAGCGCGACCTGGCTGGTCGCCAGCACCCGCAGGGTCTCCGTCTGGGCCAGCAGGCCGAGCAGCAGGTCGCGCACCGGGCGCGCGACGTGTTCGCAGGTGTCGAGGAACAGCACCCCGGCTCGGCCGCGCAGCGCGGCGGCCAGCCCGGACTGCGGTGGGATGTTGGGCCTGCTCCGGACGCCGAGCGATCTCGCCATCGCGGCCGGCACCAGCGCCGGGTCCCGGACCGTGTCCAGCCGGACCACGCCGAGCAGGTCATCTGCGGACCGGCGCAGGAGCTCGACGGCGAGCCGGGACTTGCCGATGCCGCCGGCACCGGTCAGCGTCAGGGTGCGGCTGCTCGCCCAGAGCGGTAGGAGCTCGGCCAGCTCCCGCGACCGGCCGACGAACGGGCGCAGGTCGGTGGGGAGGTCCGGGTGCATGCCGGCGCGGGGTGCCGCCCCGGCCGCCTCGCCGGACGGTCGGAGCAGCTGCTCGAGTCGCGCCCTGGACCGGGGTGAGGGCTCGGCCCGGCCGGCTTCCCAGCGGTTCACGGTCGCAAACGAGACACCGAGGCGCTGGGCGAGCTGCTCCTGGGAGAGCCGCAGCGTCCTTCGCAGGTCCCGCAACTGCCCGATGAGCCCCCGTTCGGCACCGGACACTGGCTTCGGCACGGTCTCCTTTCCGCCGACACGCGACGACGTCTGCTATAGCGACCGCGTGCCGGGCGCGAGAGTGGATCTTGGGTGGATTACCGCATAAGTCTGCCCGACTGGTCGCCGGACCGGGGGCATTTCGTCGATCGGCCGGCCGGGGACGGCCGGGCTCTGCATCATTCGGTCGATGCAGTCCGGTGGGCCCGGCCCTACGGTCTGTGCGTCGGCGGCGCAACCGACGTCGAGGCAGACGTGTCAACGGGGGCGGTGGAAGGAGTGCCCTGTCCATCCGGCGCGCAGTCGGGGCAGGACCACGTCGCCGGTGCCTCGCCGCCAGGCCCGCGCGCCGGCGCCACCGGGCGTCCCTGAGCCGACGCCTCCCGCGGGTGGCGCCGGAGTGCGGGAGTCCTGCCGTGGGCCGAGGCACCGTGCCCGCGCTGACGGATGCCCGGTCCGCCGATGGGTAGCGCAGGTGCGCTGCACGGTGCGTGAGTCGGTCGGGCGGCGGGCGGGTGCTGGCGCGGACCCGCCACTGTCCCTGCACGAGCCGGGACCGGCGGGTTACCCCTCGGGCTGCAGGAGCGGGGGCGTGGGCGGGAGCGGGGGGGGTGGTGCGTCCGGTGGCTGAGCGGGCGGGGTACGAGGCGGAGCGGGGGGCAGGGGCGCGACGGGGGCTCGGGCTCCCCAGCCAGGTGGGGCCAACTGGAGGCGACCGACGGCCACCCCGAAGGCGGCCTGGGCGGCGACCAGGCCGACGACGGTCCAGCCGACCGGGTCGGGGGACCGGCTGACCCCGACGAGCAGGGCAGCGGTGACCGCCGTGGCGAAGCCGATCATGGACATCGGACGACCCGGATCTTGCGGCCGCGGGAGCGGCGGCGCTCGACCGCGAGCACGGCCCAGCCGAGCGGGCCGAGGACGGCGAGGACTCCGTCCGTCCAGCGGGACTGGAGGAGGCCGCCGCCGAGGAGGGGGCCGGGGCGGGGGCGCCGGTAGTACCGGTAGCAGAGGGCAGGGAAGGCGACCATCGCGAGGCCGCCGGTGACGAGGTCGGTGCGCGTGGTGACCAGGCCGATCCAGCGCCGCGCACCGGACTGCTTGATCAGGGGGACGTTGTGCACCTGGTTGCCGGCGCCGTCCAGGACCACGGCACCGATCAGGTCGCCGTTCGAGCGCAGCCCGTAGCAGGCGAACAGCGGCTGGCCGGACACGGTTCCGGCGGCCACCCTGACCCGCTCGGTGCCGGACAGGTCGATCAGCTTCTCGCATTCGGCCCGGGCCGCGGCCAGGGTGACGGTGGCGTCCGGCGGTGCCGAGGTGGCTTCCGGGGCTCGGAACGCGAGCGGGCCGGCGTCGCCGTCGAAGCCTCTGGCCGACCACACCACCGGCGCGGCCACCAGGTAGGCGAGCACGAGCAGGCCCGCGCCGGCCAGGAAGCGGGCGTGCCGGCGGCCCGCGTCGGGATGGCCGGCCGGCCCTGACACCACGATTCGACAGTAGGTTGTCTACGCAGCCGGCACGACTGGGCCGGAGCCGCTCTCCGCGGAGGGACGCCACCACATGACCACGCAACCGGTGCCGGGTGACTCCTCGTGGCTGATTGCGGCAATGCCGTTCGCCGCCTCGCTCGGCATCGAGCTGGATGCGGCGGCGGCCGATGAGGTGCTGGCCCGGATGGAGTGGGCAGGCGACCGGTGCACCGTCGGGGGCGTGCTGCACGGCGGGGCGCTGATGACGTTCGCGGACAGCGTCGGCGCGATCTGTGCGTTCCTCAACCTGCCGCCGGCCGCGACCACGTCGACGATCGAGTCGAAGACGAACTTCTTCCGCGCGGTCCGCTCCGGCACGGTGCATGCGGTCACCCGGCCGCTGCACGTGGGCGGCAGCACAGTCGTGGTGCAGACCAACCTGCGCGACGACGCGGGCCGCCTGGTCGCCCAGGTGACGCAGACGCAGGCGGTCCGCAGCGGGTCGGGGTGACCGCGGGCGATCAGCCGTTCCGGCGGGAAGAATGCGTGTTGTGCTGGATGCCGACGACTTCCTCGAGCTCGACCCGCAGCTGACCGAGGAGGAACGGGCCGGGCGTGACCTGGTCCGCACGTTCTGCGCCAAGGAGCTGCGGCCGTCGGTGGCGGAGTGGTTCGACCGCGGGATGAGCCGCCAGACCGCTCGCCAACTCGTCCGGGACCTTGGGCGGCTCGGGCTGCTCGGGATGAACCTGCAGGGGTACGGCTGCGCGGGAGTGGGTGCGGTCAGCTATGGGCTCGCCTGCACCGAGCTCGAGGCGGCCGACTCCGGGTTCCGCAGCATGGTGTCGGTGCAGGGCTCGCTGGTGATGTCCGCGATCCACCGGTTCGGATCGGACGAGCAGAAGGACTTTTGGCTGCCGCGGATGGCCAGCGGAGAGGTGGCCGGCTGCTTCGGTCTGACCGAGGCGGACTCGGGCAGCGACCCGGCCAGCATGCGTACGTTCGCCCGCCGCGAGGGGTCGGACTGGGTGCTGAACGGAACCAAGATGTGGATCACGAACGGCGGGATTGCCGAGTTGGCCGTCGTCTGGGCGGCCACCGATGACGGGATCCGCGGCTTCCTCCTGCCCACCGACAGCCCGGGCTTCACCGCCAGCGACATCCACCGGAAGCTGTCGCTGCGCGCGTCGATCACCTCGGAGCTGGCCCTGGACGAGGTGCGGGTTCCCGGGTCGGCGGAGCTGCCCGGCGCGCGCGGCCTGGGCGGCCCGCTGTCCTCGCTGAACGAGGCCCGGTTCGGGATCGTGTTCGGGTCGATGGGGGCGGCCAGGGACGCGTTCGGCTGCGCGCTGGAGTACGCGAAGGTGCGCACCCAGTTCGACCGGCCGATCGCCGGGTTCCAGCTGACCCAGGCCAAGCTCGTCGACATGCTGGCCGAGCTGCAGAAGGGCAGCCTGCTCGCGTTGCACCTGGGACGCCTCAAGGAGGCCGGCCGGCTGCGGCCGGAGCAGCTGAGCCTGGGCAAGCTCAACAACGTGCGGGCCGCGCTGGAGATCTGCCGGACCGCCCGGACGATCCTCGGCGCGAATGGGATCACCACCGAGTACCCCGTGTTACGGCACATGAACAATCTGGAGTCGGTGCTCACCTACGAGGGCACCAGCGAGGTGCACACGCTGATCGTCGGGCAGGCGCTGACCGGCCAGAACGCGTTCCGCTGAGCCGTCATCGGCCGACCACTCAACGCTTACCCTCTGACTGAGGGTGATCGGGGTTGACATCACGGTCACGACACAAGTAGCTTCCGTCGATATCGAAAATCGAGCTGCTGAGGGCGGCGCACATGACCGAGGTGGATGCGGATCAAGTCCACGACGCGATGGACACGCATTCCAAGATGTACCGGGATCTCATGCTGGGATTCGTACCAATACAACTTCTCCATCACGCCAGTATGGAGCCGATTTACGGGACCGGTATTTCCACGGAGCTCGAGCGGCACGGCTACCGGCTATCTTGGGGAACGCTTTATCCGCTGTTGCACAACTTGACCGCGGAGGGACTTCTGGTCCGTGAGGACCGTGTGGTCGGAGGGAAGATCCGCAAGTACTACCGCATCACCGCGCCGGGCCGGCAGGCCCTGGCCGGAGCCCGGGACATGGCCCTCGAGCTGGTCAACGAGATCACCGAGGACGACGTCCTGGTGGGCGGCAGCCCGGTCGGCGCCGGTCCACCCGGCAGCCGCGGGTAGCCCCGCGCCTCAACTGGCGAAGGTCGTTATCAGCGCTCCGCCGGCCGCCGAAACAATGACGACGACCCACGGCGGAAAGCGCCAGACGACCAGCATCCCAAATCCGACCAGGGCCAGCACGAAATCCGCCGGTCGGCGAATCGCGTTGGTCCAGACCGGGTTATAGAGCGCGGCCAGCAGGATTCCGACGACCGCGGCATTCACCCCGCGGAATGCCGCCCGAGCTGCCGGGCGGTCGCGCAGCACGTCCCATAGCGGCAGCGCGCCGAGAGTGAGCAGCATCGACGGCAGGAAGATAGCCAGCAGCGCCAGCACCGCCCCGGCCACCCCGTTCGGCGCCGGGCGCATCGCCGCTCCCAGGTACGCGGCGAAGGTGAACAGCGGCCCGGGCACCGCCTGCGCCAGCCCGTAGCCGGCCAGGAACTGGTCGTCGCCGATCCAGCCCGGCGAGACCACCGCCGACTGCAGCAGCGGCAGGACGACGTGACCACCGCCGAACACCAGCGCGCCGGATCGGAAGAAGCTGTCCGCCATGGCCAGCGGCCGCCCGCCGACGAGGCTCCTAGCCACCGGCAGCCCGATCAACAGACCAAACAGGACGGACCAGGCGGCGACCGCCAGCCAGCGCGGGATGCGGATGGCCACAGTGGACTCGCCGGTCGCCTCGCCCGGACCCAGGACGCGCCAGCCGACGACCGCGCCGGCCGCGATGACCGCGACCTGCGCTACGGCGCCCGGCAGGAGGAGAGAGGCGCCGGCGGCGGCCACGGCGACGGTGGCCCGCCGGCGGTCCGGGGCGAGGCTCCGCGCCATCCCCCAGACGGCCTGGGCGACGACGGCGACGGCCACCACGGTGAGCCCGTGCAGCAGGTCGATGGTGTGGCTGTCGACCCCGCGCAGCAGGATCGCGGCGGCGGTCAGCGCGGCGGCCGACGGCAGGGTGAAGCCGAGCCAGGCGGCCAGACCGCCCGGCAGCCCGGCGCGCAGGATCCCGACCGACATACCGACCTTGCTGCTGGTCGCTCCGGGGAGAAACTGGCACAGCCCGACCAGGTCGGCGTAGCTCCGCTCGTCCAGCCACCGCCGCTTGACCACGTACTCCTGCCGGAAGTAGCCAAGGTGGGCGATCGGGCCGCCGAAGCAGGTCAGGCCGAGCCGGGTGGCGACGGCCAGCACCTCTAGGGCCGATCCGCGGGGGACCGGCGCCGGCGGCTGCTCCTCGGGCTCGACGGCGGCCTCCCCCCGGCGGTCGGGTCGGTGCGTCCTGCGGTCGAGGCACCGGTGGCGGCGCCGGTCACGTGCCGGTCATGGCGCCGCCGTGACCATAGCCGGGGCGCCGCGGCTGGCCTCCAGCCTGGTGAACACCGCGCAGCAGGTCGGCGGCGCGCTCGGCTTGGCGGTGCTGGCGACCCTGTCCACCGGCAGGCCAACCGGCAGCGCGCCGCCAGGCACACCGCCGCGTCGGAGGTAACGGCGGCTACCTCCTCGCGCTCGGTCCCGGCGTGGCCCCGGTGGTGGTCGCCATCGTGCTCGCGTATACCGCGCTGCGGCGGCCCGACCCCGAGGCACGGCCGGAGCAGGTGGGCCGACGACCGACGGATGCGGTGGGGCGGCGGCGGAGGAGGCCACGGCCTGACGCTGCGGCCTGGCCCTGCCGGGCCCTGCTCAGCCGGGTCGGCGCCCGAAGAACCCAGCGAGCCGGTCGTAGGCCGGCGCGTCGGCGGGCACCGGCACCTCGGGACCGAACGACTTGCCGCTGCCTTCCTCGCCCCGGAACTCAGACCGCAGCGCGCCCCTGGCCCAGTCGAGTGCCGTCTGAGCCACCGCCGGGTCGAGCTCGACCGGCAAGTCGGTGGCGGTGACCAGATCCCAGGTGTGCACGGCCAGCTCGGCAACCTGCTGGTTCGCGATGAACGACGCCTGCACCGTGCCGATCGGCAGCTCGACCGTCCGGCTCGGGTCGCCGCCCGCCCGCCAGGCCGCGAGCAGCACCTCGGAGCCGTCCCGGAACGCCGCCTTCCAGTCGCGGGCCTCGACATGCGGCGCCTTGGCGCTCCAGTCCGGCCTGCCCCCGCTCGCGCTCGTGGTGAACTGCCGCAGGTCGTCGATCACATGATCGACCAGCGCACGACGTCCCACGACGAGCACGGCGTCGGCAACTCCGCCTGCTCCTCCTTGATCCCCGCGATCACGCTGCCGGCCTGCTCGAGCGCGCGAGCCAACAGCTCGAACGGGTCTGACGCCACCGCGATCAGCACCTCCCTCCGCACTGACGCACAATCACCCATACCCCGGTCATGCTCCCAGATGCCGACCGTAGAGTGGTGATCCGGTCGGCGGTGAGGAGGGGTGGGATGCCGCCACAGGCGCAGACCCCGTCTCTCGAGCGCGCGGCGCTGGCCCGGCGGCTCCGCGAGCTGCGTGAGTCGCGGTGGCCGCGACGAATCCCTCTCCGATGTCCGGTTCCGACTTGCCGATGAGTTGGAGCCGGATGACTTGTCCGGCCACGTGGTGCTGCTCGGGGGCCTGGGCTCTCGGCAGACAGCGAGCTGGTTCATGGCGCAGGTCGAATCTTGCCCGAACCCTTACCCTGTGCAACGGCGTCTGCGGCCGTGGCGTGCTGGGCGCTGTTCGATGCCTCACCGATGGGCAGCTCCGGGACCACAACGAGGCCTATCTCGCCGAGCGTTTCGGCGATTCGCGGCGCTTCGGACTGCTCCTGCGGGTGCCCGTGCTGCGCGGCAACACCCTGACACCTGACCTCAACAACCCGAACATGCGGCTCTACGAGTGGCCGGAGGGCTAGCGAGGGTCTTCCGGAGGTTCCAAGTCAAGGTACCTCAGGGCATCCTCCAACGAGGGCAAGCGGGGAAGCGACCGCAAGCGGCTGCGCCAGGCATCAACGTCCTCCCGCCACGTAGTCACATACTCGGCCAACTCTTGCGGCAAGATAGTGCGTCGGTAGTCTTCGGCGGCGGTGAGTGCTCGCAGCGCCCGCTTCGCTTGGGGGTTATGCCCTGCCTTCGAGGAGACCATGGAAGTAGTCCGTGCGATAAAGGACTTCCTCCCCTCGAGGTAAGCTGACCAGTACTCACAATCGGCGTTCGCGAATGACCGGTCTGCGTGTATGAGGGCGAACAAACCCTCGGCGAGCACATCTCCAAACTCCTCCGAGCGGGCTCGCGCCGGGGTGGCGAAGGGGTCGTACGGCAGCTGATTGACCTTCCCTGCACGCGCGACCAACCTTTCCTTTAGCGCATCGAACAGGAAAAGCCAGTCCTCGTTGTAGACGGCGGGAAAGAAGGTCTCGATTCGGGAGACCTTCACCAAGCAGACGCCACCGCTAACGAACACGTCCTGCTTCCCGCGGCCCAGACGATAGGCGTGGCAGACAACAGAGTTATCTGGAAAGTCAGTCATGGCAAATGCCGTCACGTCGACATGATCTAGTTGGCCGGCAGCAGTCCTGACGCGATTCGACACCAAGCCTCTGACGTCGTCATCGAGAAATAGGAGCGTCTCCCATCCTACCAATTTGGCGAGTAGTAGGCCGATGTTGCGTTTCAGGCTCAGGTTGCGGAACGGGGGCAATGCAACCTTGAAGTCCGAGGTGTCGAACTTCAGGAGAGGATGCCCATAGCCTTCTTCGATGTCGACGGGGGTGCATCGGTCGAATCCTACGCGATCGGCGGTCTCGTTGACCGTGGTGGCTTTCGACGATCCACTGCACAGCGCTACCACCGGGCAGGTCAGCTTGGCCGCCAGGGTCAACGCTTGTTCCAGATGATGGGCCAGTCTGACGGTGGGAACGACGATGCCATCAACCGCCGCACGACGGGGAGGCTGGAGGAGAAACCTGCGACGGGGCCGCAGGAGCAACCTGCGATGGGGCCGCCGGATGGCCGGAAGGGCCTGCGAGGGGAGCCGGAACTGTGCGGCGAAGCCGGTCACGCTGCGCCGGCCCGCTTATCGATCAGCACGGAGAGTAGGCAACAAAATGGGCCGCTTCCGCCCAGAACGAGACCGAATCTGGCTGTTAGTCGCATCCGGTTTCCTGGCTAGACACGTTGAGTAGTCGCGGCGGCGGACTATAGCGTATGCGGATCTAGGCCTTGCGCAGCCTCGGCTGCGGGCCAGTCGAGGATGCGCATGGAAGGACTGGAGAGGTCGGGCGTGAGGGTGGACCGCCTGCCCACACGGACCCGGAACAGCAGGGCGAACCGGCGCGGATCGGGGAACCGGGCGGCCAGGTACCGCTCGTTGCCGTCGCGCAGTCGGCTGTCGGTCAAAGCCCGTACGGCACCGTAGACGCCCGGCGCGAAGGTTCCAGTGCAGATCGTCAGCGTCCTGGCGAGGTTGTTTGGGTTACGGTGGCGCGCCAGCAGGCCTACATCATGCACCAGGCGGCCATCATCGCCGAACGAGGGCAGGATGCGTCGCGGCGGGTCGCCAGACTTGGCCGGCGGCACGACGAAGACCTCGCCGTCGAGCTTGTCATCGCTGATCTGTTGCACCGGCACGCTGACTTCGGTAACACCCTCTCGTGCCAACTGGCCAGTGAGGGTGTTCCACGCGAGGCCGCCCAAAAGGACGATGTGGCTGGAGAGATCGTCCGGCTCTGGCTCCACCGAGGCAAGTCTGTACTGTACATCAGATAACGGATTCTGTGCCCGGATATGTCCGAAGAGTTCCAGAAGCGCATCGAGATCCGCATAGGACAGGAGCCGGGTGTAGTTCCGGTGAGACGTTGCAGCCCACGGTGACCGGTGCTCCGGTGGAATCTCGCCGCAGAACAGCCGCACCGGTGCGCCGTCCGGGAAGTGCCAGGTGCTGGTCGGGGCGATCGTGGGCGTCTCTGCGATTACGGCTTCGGCCGATGCGCGGAGCCGAAGGAGCTCGGCCTTCAGTTCGTCGCGGGCGGTCCGTTCCTCGGCGGTCAGCTCGTCCTCGGGCAACATCCGCGGCTCCTTGCCCGCGAGCGACCGGCGGGTGGCGAAGAAGGTCGCGTACGCGGACAGCCTGCTGGCTGTAGGCACGGCATCGGAGGTCACACTCTCCCACGACGAGATGGTCGAGCCGCTGAGCGGCTTCGCGCCGCCGAGCGCCCGGCCAAGCTCCGGCTGAGTGAGCATGACGTCTGGCCAATGCTCCTCGCGCAGCTGCCGGAGGCGTCTGGCCAACGCGGCTTGGGGCAACGCAGTGCGGGATGGGTGCAAGGCTCCCCCTGACCTGGCGGGCCTCCAGTGGACCCAAGTGTAGACAGCAATGCCGAGCCAACCGCAGGACAGCTGTGTGTCGTGCCCGAAGATTGACCAGAAGTACATAGTTGACCGGAGCGGTGCCGCAGCCTACAGTAGTTGACTGAAGCTCGCAACTTCCACTGAAGATCAGTGAACGACTGGAAGGGGTGAGATTGACCACACTTCCGCGCTGAGAAGCTCGCGCTCTAGCTCTCGTCGCCCCGAGAGCCCGTCTCTCACGTCACCACCGCACGCAAGCACCCCCGGTGCCGTTGCGCCACGGCCCGGGGGCGCTCGCATCTCACGACGGACCCGTCCGCCTGCCGCCTCGGCTCGAACGGAGCGTGCCCGCATGGTCACGGTAGCTCTCTTCACCTCGGCCACGGAAGCCCCGAGTATTGCGGTCTGCGTGCTGCTCGCTCGGGACAACACCGAGCAGTTGTCCCGAGACACTGGTCTGATCACCGTCATCCTGATCGCGGTCGTGGTAGTTCTCGCCGCGGCCCGAGCAGCTCTCCCTGCCTTCGTGCCGATGCCCCGACCCATTCTGGTCCTGTTCAGGGCTATCGCCGTCTTACTTGTGCTCGCGGTGTTGCTCTGCGTCGGGCTTCTGGCGGAACCGCATGCGCGGGAGCCGGTGCCGTCACCTTCAGCGACGCCGACGCTCCCCGGTCAGGCGACAGAGGTATCCTCGGTAAAGGGCGGCGATCATCGGTGAGGGTTCTTGCCCTTGCCTACGATCTATTGAGGAGAATAATGCCAAGGAACTGGGAAATCTGGCGACGGCTACGGCGGGCCGAAACGGAAGCGACAATTGCTGCTGAACGAATCGAGATCGCACGGATACTGGCCGGAATAGCCAGCTGCCAGCTGCGTAATGCTGCGCTCGACCACGGTCCGCTCTCCAGCCACCCTGGACTGCATGCCTACCACGAGCAGCTACTAAAGACTGCGACCCGGAGCCCGCCGGCCGCGCCGAAGCGTCCAGTTCCGCCTGCAGGAGATGCTGGACGAGATGGAACAGAAGTACCGCCTGCGGCTCCTGACAGACGATCTTCAGCGCCTAACTCAGCCCGGCTACCTCGCCGAAGCGCGACCCAGCGAGGAAGTCTTCAACATCCCTCAGTACTAGAGATCTTCGGCGGACATACGCCGCCACGGCTCTCGTCAGCCCGTCCGAGCGGGGCCGAAAGTCCGGCCTCCGGTCCGGGCTCGACCTTGACTCTCGGTCTCCGATTGTCGACCATGCAACTACGCGGATGCCCTTTTGATCTTGACGGTGCAGCATCACGGTTTGCATGGCGAAGATCAAAGGGCGCCGGCCGCCGACGCCGCTGGATGAGGAGGTCTCTGTTGGCACGAGACGATCGTCTGCAAGAAGCCGCCAAGGCGTTGTCTCCGTACGTCCGTTCCATTTGGGAAGGCGACTGGCGCCTGCTGCGGGAAATCAGGCTGCGCGCGCTGCTGGATTCACCCGATGCATTCGCGTCCAGCCATGACCAGGAAGTCCGGTGGGATGAGAACGCCTGGCGTGTCTTCCTGCGTGGCGCACGTTGGACCTTGGCCTTCGCGCCGCGTACGGCAATAGGCATGGCCGGGGTCGTCGACGGAGCCGAACCGTCGGCCGAGCCTCACGTCATCTCGATGTGGGTAGACCCGGGCCACCGGCGAACCGGAGTAGCCAGGCTCCTGCTGACATCGCTTACCGAACGAATGGTGGGTCGAACCGCGATCCTGCTCTGGGTAATGCAGGAAAATCTCGCGGCGCGGCGGGCGTATGAACGGATGGGCTTCGTCCCGACCTGCGAAGTTCAGAGGCTGCCGACCGACCCGAGCCGTTACGAGGAGCGGATGCGGCTGTGCCTGGCCGATGGGGAGCCTGCGTTCGGTCTGGCACGGTGACGCAGTTAGCGGTGTGCGGCGGCGGCGAACTGGCCGGGTCGGCGGCCTTCGCCGGCAGGCCCGCGGTAGGCCTGGGCGATGTCCAGCCAGCGTTCGGCTTCGGCGCCGGACGCGGTCAGGGCCAGGTCGGCGTGGTGCCGGCGCCGGGTCACCAGCAGGCAGAAGTCCTCGGCCGGCCCGGCGATCCGCTGGGCGGCGTCCGGCGGGCCGAAGTCCCCCAGCGGGCGCCGGAGGGGACGGTGAGCTCGAAGCGGAACTCCTCGTCCGGCGGGGTCAGGCCGCGGGCCAGGTAGCCGAAGTCCCACACCCGTACCCCGAACGCGGCCAGGTACTTGAGCCGGTCGGTCCGCTGCCGCTGGACGCCGAGCGCGTCGGCGATGTCCTGGCCGTGCCCGAACAGCTCCATCATCCCGGCGCTGGCCAGCACGGCGTGCGGCAGCGTGCGGACCAGCCAGGGGACCACCTGGTCGGCCGGCACCGCCCCGATCGCCTTGGCCGCGGCGGTGCGGTCGGCCCGCCGGACTCAGCATTGCGTCGGCCGCGGCTCGGCGTCCTCTTCGTCCTTGCTGCCTTGGCGTGGGCTGTCTTCCGGCGGGGGCTACTCGTCGGCCGGGTGCCAGAGGGCCTCGCCGGTCAGCCCGTCGAACACGTGGGCGGCCGCCGCGACGACGGCAATCTGCACCGAGTCACCGGGATGCACCCGGCTTCCCGCGGGGAGGCGGGCGCGCAGCCTGGCCGCGGTCGCTGCGGCCTCCGGCTGGTCGGCGCCCGGGGTGGCGACCGCCGGCGCCGGCATCTCGACGGTGACGATCTGGTCGGGGCCGGTGTGCTCGACGCTCAGCACTGTGGCCGGCAGGGTGACCAGGTCCGGGTCGGCACCGCCCGTCGCGTCGTGCACGGCCTCCGCCCGCACCCCGAGGACCACCGGGCGGTCGACGCTGCCCCGCAGCTCGGGCGGGAGCGGCGCCCACAGCGGAAGCGTCCGCGCGCCGACCCGGAAGCCGGCCGACCCGGCCGAGCCGACCAGGCGGGCGGGCAGCAGCCCGATCGGGGGAGAGCCGACGAAGCCGGCGACGAACACGTTGGCCGGCCGCCGGTACAGCTCGAGCGGCGCACCCACCTGCACGACGGCGCCGTCCCGCAGCACGGCGACCCGGTCGGCGATGGCCAGCGCGTCGGCCTGGTCGTGGGTGACGTACAGCGTCGTGATCCCGAGCTTCCGGACCACGTCGACGATCCGCCGCCGAGTCCGGATCCGATCTGCAGCGTCCAGATGGGCCAGCGGCTCGTCCAGCAGGAACACCGCCGGCACCCGGACCAGGGCGCGACCGATGCCGACCCGGCCGCGCTCGCCGGCCGACAGCGCGGCCGGCTTGCGGGACAGCAGCCGGCTCAGCCGCAGCCCCCGGGCCTCCGCCGACACCCGGTCGGAGACCTCGGCCCGCGGGACGCGCCGGACCCGCAGCCCCCAGCCGATGTTCCCGGCGACGTCAAGGAACGGCAGCAGCCCGCCGGACTCGAACACCATCGCCACGTCCCGCTGCTGGACCGGCAGCCGGGTGACCTCGCGCCCGCCGATGACGACCTCACCGCTGCGAACCTCGGTCAGCCCGGCCACCGTGCGCAACAATGTCGACTTGCCGCTGCCCGACGGACCGAGCACCACCAGCAGCTCGCCCTGCTCGGCCCACAGCGTCACCCGGCGCAGCGCGACCGTGCCGTCCCCGTGCACGACCGTGACGTCGTCGAGACCGGTCGCAGCCATGGTCGCCCCTGGTCGGAAGGTGTCTGAAGCAGGAAACGCGTGACCTGCTTCGGACGTTCCAGGCTCAGGAGCCATCGCTTGCGGGTGTGCGGCGGGCGGTGCGGTAGAGGTCCACCAGCTCCTGCGTGGTGGTTGCGTCCTCCGGGGACTTGTCCTCACGCCAGCGCCCGGTGAACCTGGGGAACCGCATCGCCAGCCCGCTGCCCTCCTTGACCTGCCCCCACCCGGCGGTGTTGTTCGGCGAGAGGGTCAGCTCGGCGCTGAGGATCTCCAGCACCTGTCCGGGCTCGCACCACACGTCGGCGCTCTGCAGCGCGTCCACCCGGGCCGGCCGGGTCGAGCGGGCCAGCGGCGCCAGCCTTGCCGGCAGCGCGGCCAGCTCGGCGTCGGAGAACCCGGTGCCGCACTTGCACACCGTGCGGAACACGTCCGCGGCCGGGTCGTAGGCGGCCAGCAGCAGCGCCCCGTAGACGCCGCGGCGGCGGCCACGCCCGGCCAGCGCGCCGACCACAACCAGGTCGACCGTGTCGGCCAGCTCGGTGCGGTAGTCCCGCTTGAGCTTGATCCACAGCCAGCCGCGGGCACCTGCCTGGTAGCCGGCGGTCGGGCTCACCGACTTGCACAGCAGGCCCTCGCAGCCGTCGGTGACGGCCTGCTCGAACGCTGCCTCCAACGCTGCGGTGGTGTCGATCTGGGCGGCGGTGGTCAGCCGCAGGGTGGCGGCCGGGGTGATGGCCTCGGCCAGCCTGGCCCGCCGCTCCGGGTAGGACAGCCGGGTCAGGTCCTCGCCGTCGGCGTACAGCAACTCGAAGCAGAACAGGCTCACCGGCACGTCCCGGACGGCCTCGGCGATGCCGTGCTTGCGCCGGCGGAACATGACCTCCTGGAACGGGCGCAGCTCCCCGGAGGCCGGGTCGAACGCGACCACCTCCCCCTCCAGGATCGCCTCGCGCGGGCCGAGCCCGGCCTGGAGGACCTCGACCACGTCGGGGAACTGGCTGCTGATGCGCTCCAGCCTGCGAGTGAACAGCTCGATGGTGCCGTCGGCGGTGCGGTGCGCCTGTACCCGGACGCCGTCGTACTTGTACTCGGCCGCGCACCGCCCGCCGAGCTTGGCCAGGATCTCCGCGGCATCCGAGGCGCGCTGGGCGAGCATGGCCCGCACCGGGTTGCCGGGGCGGACGTGCACCCGCTCGACCGCCTCGATCCCGCCGGCGGCCAGGGCGGAGGCCACCACGCCGAGGTCGCAGCAGATGTTGTAGGCGCGTTCCAGCACCGGACGATCGGCCCGCCCGCCGGCGTACACCCGCGCGAGCGCGTCCAGGATGGTCGGGGTACCGATGCCGAGCCGCAGCCCGCCGGTGACCAGCCGCAGCAGATAGCGGGCCTCCACCGGGGTGGCCTGGGCGAGCAGGCCGGCCAGCAGCTCCAGCTTGCGGCCCTGCGAGCCGGGCCCCTCGGCCTGGGCGATCTGGTGCAGGGTGTCGAACACCGCGGTCACCGGCAGGCTGGCCGGCCGGTAGGCGGTCCCGGCCAGCAGCAGCTCGGCGGCCTGGCCGAGATCGCCGGTCTCCCGCACGCCGACCAGCACCTGCTCTGGGCTCACCCCGGTGGCGGTGGCCACCGCGCGGATGGCGAGCTTCTCGGCCATGCCGAGGTCCACCCCGGCGAACTCCGGCGCGATCAGGCCCTGGCACAGGTAGCAGACGGTGGCCAGCAGCTCGGCGGGCGTCTGGGCGAGCAGGGCGGCGAGCCGGTCGATCAGCGCCAGCCGGCCGGTCGCCTTCTCCAGGTCGCGGTACGCCTCGGCGAGGGTCTCGTACTGCACGGCGCTCCCTTCGCCTCGGCGATGGTCGAAGTCCACCACGCGACACCGACACTAGGGCCTGTGCGCCGCCGGACCCCGGTCTCGACGCACGGCCCGGTCCGTCGTAGCGTCTGCACGGCAGTCGACCAGCCGAGGCGGTCCGGTGTACTCACGAGGGGGCTCACGATGTTCGTACAGGTGATTCAAGGCCAGGTGTCCGATGCCGGGCAGGTGCGTGCCGCGTTCGACCGGTGGATCCAGGAGCTGGCGCCGGGTGCCACCGGCTGGCTGGGCTCGACAGCCGGTGTGACCGAGGACGGCCGCTTCATCTCGCTGGCCCGGTTCGAGTCGGAGCAAGCGGCCCGGCGCAACAGCGACCGCCCAGAGCAGGACCAGTGGTGGGCGGAGACCTCCAAGCTGTTCACCGGGGAGGTCACCTTCCGGGACAGCGTCGACGTCACCGTCGATGTCGTCGGTGACCCGGACAAGGCCGGCTTCGTCCAGATCATGCAGGGCCGCGGCAGGGATCCGGAGCGCGCCCGGGAGCTCATGTCGCAGGACTCGGCGGAGTGGGCTGCGTTCCGCCCCGACGTCGTCGGCAGTGTCGCGGTGGGACACGAGGTCGGCGGCTACACCATGGCGATGTACTTCACCTCGGAGGCGGAAGCGCGGGAGGGCGAGCGCAAGGAGCTGCCGGACAACCTGAAGGCGCAGATGGAGGAGATGGGCAAGCTCAACATCGGAGAGCCCGAGTTCTTCGACCTGAAGACGCCCTGGCTCTACTCCGCCGGGTAACCGCTCGGATCAGGCCGACTCCGCGGCCTCGGTGTAGATCCGCGGAGGAGTCGTTCGTACAGGGGGGTGAGGGCCGGCACCGGGCCGGCCCGGTCGGGCGCTGGGCCGGAGCGCACCGGCGGCTGGACTTCGCCGGCACGATCACCGCAACCGGCGGGCTGGTGGCCGTCGCGCAGTGTGGGGGTCGGCGCGGGTGCTGCTCCCGTTGCTCGGCCGGTTCGGCCTGCTCGCGTGATGGTGGCGGTCGAGGCGCATAGCCCGGCACCGCTCATCCCGCTGCGCTTCTTCACCAACGGCACCCGCGCGGTCGCCAACCTCGGCGCCCTGTTCTACACCTCCGCCTTCTTCACCTACTTCTTTCTGCTGACCCTGTTCCAGCAGCAGGTGCTCGGCTATTCCCCGCTCCGCGGCGGGCCGGCCTACGTGCCTTTGGGCACCGCGACCGGCGCCGGCGTCGGCCTGGGCACCGACTATGCTGGAGACGCAGCCGCCGCCGCCATCGAGGCGCTCAAGCATGCGGTCGCAGCCATCGTCACGTAGTAGCGGAGCTCGTGGCATGCTGTTCCAGCTCGGCTGAACAACGCGTTCGGCTTCCTGCGTAGCGAGCACTCGGCGGATTTCCGGACCGAGCGACAATCCCATCTGACGCTACCTGCTTACGTCCTGTCGACGCTGTTCTTCGAGGTCGATCTGGACTGGCGCGAGGCGGCGGCGCTCCTGCTCGTGGGGAGCCGATCGACGGGCGACGTCCCCGGGGGATACTGCGTGGACGACTCAAGGAGGAAGGTCCGCTGGCACCTCGTTGCGGTGCTCGATCACGACGGCCCAGGCGGCCGAGCGGCCGCAGCCGACCTCCGGCAAGTGGCTCATGGTTCCGGGCCGGGTGCCATGGCAGCGCAGATCGACCGTTTCGCGGCGGCGCTCCGTGAGTTCCTCGCCGAGCTGCCCCATCTGGTGGACCGGCTGCCTACCTGACCGAGCAGGACCGAGCCAGCCCTGTCGCCAGGTCGGGCGCCCAGATGCCCGCGAGTCTTGTCGGACTCCTGGCCTAGGCTCGCTGCCATGGACTGGAAGATCGAGCTCGTGGCCATCCCGGTGACCGACGTCGACCGTGCCAAGGCCTTCTACGTGGACCAGGTCGGCTTCAACGCCGACCACGACTACCAGGTCAACCCCGACCTGCGGTTCGTGCAGCTGACACCGCCGGGCTCGGCCTGCTCGATCGTGCTTGGCACCGGCGTCACCGAGATGCCGCCCGGCTCGCAGAAGGGCGTCCAGGTCGTCGTCGAGGACGTCGAGGCCGCCCGGCAGGCGCTAGTAGACCGTGGCGTGTCGGCCAGCGAGGTCGACGTACAGCCCTGGGGGTCGTTCGTCTTCTTCAGCGACCCGGACGGCAACAGCTGGGCCCTGCAGCAGATCCCTCGCCGGGGGTAGCCGACCCGTCGACGCCTGCGGCGGGTCGGCCGCTCCTCAGACGACCCAGGACCCGGCGCGCATCAGCGTCCTGCCCGCCAGCTCGTTCACCTCCCGCCACGCCTGAATGCGCTCGGGCCGGAGCACGATGAAGACGAATTGCCCGCGACCATCGCGGGGATCCCAGTCGGACTGGGCCGCATAACGGTCCGCCGTCGCGGCCGGCACCTCGTCCAGGTCGAAGGCCCGATCCAGCACGGCGTCGATCATCACGACGTCGCGGGTCGGACCGAGCGCGAGCCTGGCGATTCCGTGCTCGATGATGTTCCGCGCCGTGCGAGAGTCCGACTCCACCGCGATGACTACCCGCTCGTCGATCCACGCCAGCGACAACGGGACCAGGTGCGCGTGTGCCGGGCCGCCCTCGGACGCCGAAGCCGAGGCAACCCAGACGTCGATGGCCGGCTCGTGAAGCTTTGCCAGGGTGTCCGCCTTGCGCTGCATCCCGCTCCGGGGCTCCGCGCCAGTCATGACCTCAGCCTCCCACCACCGCTTCGATCCGGCCTGGTTACAAGACGGGCGGCGCGGCCACCGCGATGGCCGCGCCGCCCGTTCCTCCTGCCAGGCATCACCGTGACTGGAGGAGCCCGATCTGGTTGCCGTCCGCGTCCTTCACCGAGGCGATCAGCCTGCCACCGACGTCCGTGATCGCCTGCAGTTCCTCCGCGCCGGCGTCGAGGAGCTCTCGGAGACTCGTCCGGATGTCGTCGACGTGCCAGTAGCCGAGCGGCCCCGTCATCCCTTTGCTGTGGCCGTTCGGATCCAGACCTATCTCCTGGTCGCCGACGTTGAACTGGACGTAGTAAGGCTGGTCCATCATGGGCGCTACACCCGAAAGCTTACTGTATAGCGCCTTAGCCCGAGTTATGTCCTTGACGGGGTAGATCATCGTTTTTATGCCTGATGACACGAACCGCTCCTTCCACTCGTCGTGTTACGCCCGCCGGGCTTGGTTCGTCACCCTGACGGATGGCATCGGAGGAAGGTAACGCGATGGACGAGCGTGACTGGTTGGCGGGCCGATTCGAGGAGCACCGGATCCATCTGAGGGCGGTGGCCTACCGCATACTCGGCTCGCTCGGCGACGCGGAGGACGCCGTCCAGGAAGCCTGGCTACGGCTCAGCCGCGCCGACACGAGCGATGTCAAGAACATGGGTGGATGGCTGACGACGGTCGTCGCCCGGGTGTGCCTGGACATGCTGCGCTCGCGCAAGTCGCGCCGCGAGGAGCCGCTCGATGCACACCTGCCGGAGCCGATCGTCGGCGCCGAGGACGGCGACCCCGAACGCGAGGCGCTGCTGGCCGACTCGCTCGGCCCCGCGCTGCTCGTGGTGCTCGAGACGCTGGCCCCGGCCGAGCGGCTCGCGTTCGTGCTGCACGACATGTTCGCCGTGCCGTTCGACGAGATCGCGACCATCCTCGGGCGTTCCACGGCCGCGACCAAGATGTTGGCCAGCCGGGCGCGTCACCGGGTCCAGGGCGTCGACGCGGTTCCCGACGTCAACCCGACCCGGCAACGCGAGATCGTCGACGCGTTCCTCGCCGCCTCCCGGGGCGGTGACTTCGACGGGCTGCTCGCCGTGCTCGACCCAGACGTGGTGCTCCGGGCCGACGGCACGGCAGTGCAGACGGGCGCGGCGAGCGAGGTCCGGGGGGCGCCGGCGGTGGCCGGCACGTTCGCCGGGCGGGCCCGGGCCGCACAGCCGGTGCTGGTCAACGGAGTCGCGGGCCTGGTCTGGGCTTCCGGTGGGCGGCCCCGCGTGGTGTTCACGTTCACGATCGCTGGGGGCAAGATCGTCGGCATCGACATGGTCGCCGACCCTGACCGCCTCCGCGAGCTCGACCTGGTCCTGACCGACTGACGCCCGGGCCCGGCGACGGGCTCGGCCGGCCCGAAGCGGCCGGCGGCGTGGCCGAAGCCGGCGCCGGCCAGCGCGGCGGAGCCGGGGAGGAGCAGGAGTCGGTCGGTCTGAGTCAGGGAACGGCGGGGCTCCAGTAGCCGGCCGCCAATGGCGCGCGGGTGGCCGGGCCGAGCTGGGGGTGCGAGCGCATCCTGCGACCGGCGCCCCCGGACATCTTGGTCGGTCGCGGCTGTCGGTAACTGGCCAGGACCCGCAAGTCCGGCCGCCGGTCCGATGTGGCCGATGGCCGCGCCGTCTTCCGCAACGGGCGCCCAAGCTCGACTCCGCCAGTGCGCCTGAGCAGCCCTTGCCGCCTGCGTGAATATGCATGGCCGCGGCCGGACGGATGCGCGACTCTGCCGCTGTTGGCTCGCCTGTCGGTGATACCCGGGTGTTCGGCGGCCAGGTCTCGTCGATGGCGGCGGGTGGCTGCTGCCGCCGGTGCCCTCGGGGTCCCTGCGCTGGCGTCGTGCAGGACCGGCCGGCCGGTGGCCCGGGCGGGCTGGTCGGCAGACTGCGGTGGTGGCTGGTCGGGTCCTTTACCTGGTCGGTGGCGTGCCCCGAGTGGGCAAGTCCGCGCTGGCTCAGTGGCTGCTGAAGACGGAGGGGATCCCGTGGCTGCCGACCGATGTGGTCCGGACGGTGCTGCGCCGGGTGCTGCCCGAGCTGGACGCCGTCGACCGGGACCCGGTTGACGCGGCTCGGCTCGCGGAGCTCATGTACCCGCACATCGAACAGGCCGCGGAGGTGTGCGCTGAGGAGGCCGAGCGGTTCCTGATCGAGGGCTTCGAGCTGTCGCCGTCCTACCCGGCGCGGCTGCGGGCCGCGCTGGCCGGGACGCGGGTGCGGGCGTGCTTCCTCGGGCGCCGCGGCTTCACCGCCGACGACCTGGCTTCCTACCGCGGTCCCAAACCGCAGCATGAGGCGGAGGCATCACGTGCGGAACTGGAGGAGGCGGCAGCCTGGATTCGGCGGCGCAGCGACCAGCTCCGCGACGAATGCGGCACGCAGGGGCTGCCCTACCTGGACGTGGGCGCTCTCGGCTTCCAGGCCGCCATGCGGCAGGCGCGCCGCCATCTGCTCGGCCGCGGCTAGCGCAGGTGTGCTCCGCCGCCCGGGATGCTGGCAGGACGGTTTCCATGAGGACCTGTGCTGTCCCAAGGGGGCACGAAATGCGGCGCTGAGGCTTTCGTGCTCCCGCGGGCCGGCGCTGCAGGGCGGGGCTGGGCTGGCCATGTTCGGCTCGGTACGGTAGCTGGCCATGGCTGATGGCTGCGCGGACTGTGGCGCGGTGCAGGCCCAAGTCGTGCTCGACGGCAAGCGGCTGTGCGAGCGGTGCGCCGATCGCCGGGTCGCAGCGCGCACCGGCTGGCCGGAGCTACCCGTCCCGCACCGCAGGTCGTCGTCGGACCAGACGGCCGTACCCACGCGATGCGGATTCGACTGCACCGGGCTCCCACCGGCGTGGCCGCCGA
>WNGE01000551.1_pt1 | contig 149422 bp, 144 predicted proteins | sample 5400651 | NCBI WGS metagenome assembly WNGE01 (sample SAMN13153370, study PRJNA577476) | soil metagenome | isolation source: 60 cm soil or saprolite under grassland replicate 2 | place: USA:California | collected 2016-06-15
TCCAGGTGGCTGCGCTGGGAGCGCAGCTGGGCCAGCCGGAACGCGTTCTCGTTGATCTTCGTGTTGAGTACCAGGATGCCCAGCACCCCGGCCACCACCACGGTCAGTACCAGCGCCACGAACGGCGCGCGCGGTACCGTCACCGGCGCCGGCGGGGTGACCCGCAGGCGCGACTTGATCTTCCCGTTCCCCGACCGGGTGGCCGGCGCGAGCGCGGTCGCGCCCCGGGTCGCCAGCTCCTGGTCCTCGAACCCGGCCAGCCGGTTGTCCGGCGTCGCCCGTACCGGGCGGCGACGAGTGGTCGTCGCGGTCGACGTCGTCATGCCCTCCCCCTCATGTGTTGTCCCCGTGTGGTCCCGGACCGGACGCGCCCCCACGCCGGCCGGGCTGGTGGATCGCCTTGACGGTCTGCACCTTCTTGTGTTCGTCGATCCGTTCGGCCGCCCGTAGCCGCACCGACGCGGCCCGCGGGTTGCCCGCCACCTCCGACTCCGACGGCAGCTCCGCGCCCCGGGTCAGCAGCCGCAGCCGCGGACCCGAGCCTTCCGGCTCCACCGGCAGCTCCACCGGTGCGCTGGACCGGGCCCGTACCGCTATGGCCTGCTTGGTGATCCGGTCCTCCAGCGAGTGGTAGGACAGGACCACCGCGCGCCCGCCTACGGCGAGCCGGTCCAACGCCGCCGGCAGTGCCGACTCCAACGCCTCGAGCTCCCGGTTGACCTCGATACGCAGCGCCTGGAAGGTGCGCTTCGCCGGGTGGCCACCGGTACGCCGGGCCGGTGCCGGGATCGCTGCCCGGACCAGCTCGGCCAGGTGCGCCGACGAGGTGATCCGGGACTTCGCGCGGTCCCGGACGATCGCCGACGCGATCCGACTGGCGAACTTCTCCTCGCCGTACACCCGCAGGACCCGGGCCAGCGCGGCCGCGTCGTAGGTGTTCACCACCTCTTCCGCGGTACGCCCCTGGCTCTGGTCCATCCGCATGTCCAGCGGGGCATCCTGCGCGTAGGCGAACCCGCGCGCCGCCTCGTCGAGCTGCATCGAGGAGACCCCGAGGTCGAACAGCACCCCGTCGATCTCCCGGTAACCCAGCTCGTCGAGCACCTCAGGTAACTCGTCGTAGACCGCGTGTACCAGGTGGGTCCGGTCGGTGTACCGGGCCAGCCGCTGCCCGGCCAGGCGCAGCGCCTGCGGGTCCCGGTCCAACCCGACCAGTACCAGTCGTGGGTACCTGGTCAGGACCGCCTCCGCGTGCCCGCCCAGGCCCAGCGTGGCGTCCAGGTGGATCGCGTCCCGCCCGTACCGGCCGGGTGCGGACAGGGCCGGGGCCAGCAGCTCGAGGCACCGCTCAAGCAGCACCGGGGTATGCACCCGGTTCCCCATTCCGACCCCCTGGTCTGTCGACCGGGCTGGCTCGGCGGCGTCTGCCACCGCGCACGACCCAGCCCGGTCGTCGCCGCCGCCGTACCGTCAGATCCCCATCCGCATCGCCCGCCTGGTACCGGGGAAGGGGTGCCAGGAAAGCGTGCGGCTGGAGAGCTCGCGGTACGGCGGCGGTGCACGCCTCACAGCCCGCCGGGCAGCACCCCCTCCTCGATGCCAGCGAATTCCTCTTCGCTGTCGGCGAGGTAGCTGTCCCAGGACTGCTTGTCCCAGATCTCCACCCGGGTGCTCGCCCCGATCACGACGAGTTCGCGGTCCAGCCCGGCATATTCCCGCAGGTGGCCCGGGATGGTGACCCGGCCCTGCTTGTCGGGCACCTCGTCGTGCGCGCTGGCGAAGAACACCCGGCTGTATGCCCGGGCCGCCTTGTTGGTGACCGGCGTCTCGCGCAGCTGCCCCGCGATCCGCTGGAACTCCGGCGTCGGGAACACGTACAGACAGCGCTCCTGCCCTTTGGTGATCACGACACCTCCTGCCAGCTCGTCCCGGAACTTCGCGGGGAGGATCAGCCGACCCTTCTCATCAAGGCGCGGGGTATGGGTGCCGAGGAACACGACGACCCACCCCCTTAGCCCTGATCCCCCCGGGCCGAACAGAGCCTCCCGGCCCTGCCACTGGCCCCCACTGTACTCCACTTCCCTCCACCGTCAACGGTAAACCAGCCACGCCAATCGCTTTGCCGATCGCAAAACAGCAGCTCAAGGACTGTGGCACGGAGTGGAGGGCGGGACCGGGCACCGGCCACGATCAATCATTTGACAGGCCCGACCACCTGGCGGGAGTTATCCCAAAACGGGCTGAACCGCCACGCCGGGTACCCGGGTGGAGTGAAATGGAGAGCTAGCTCCGCAGCCAGCCGACCGCCTGGACGGCCGCCATTCGGATCGCGGTATTGATCTCGCCCTCCCGCTGGAACATCCCGTCGGCGCGGGTGAAGACGGCGACCGCGTACCGCGACCCGTCCGGGTAGGTCACCACCGCGACCTCGTTGCGGATGATCCCGATCAGGCTGCCGCTCTTCGCGGCCACCTTCACATCCGGCGGGAAGCCGGCCGCCACCCTCCGGGTGACCTGCGCCGCCATCATCTGGCGGACCTCGGCACAGGCTTGCGCGGGACCGGCCTCGTCCCGCCAGATCAGGCGCAGCAGCACCGCCATGTCCCGGGCGGTGGTACGGGTCGTCGACTCCGGTACCAGCGCCGCCACCGTCGGCAGCCGTCGCCGCAACCCGGCGACGAACTCCGGGGAGGCATCCGGAGCGTTGGCCGCATCCTGGAGCTCCTGCCACCCGGCGTAGTCCAGCTCCTGACCGATCCCGTCCAGCAGCTCGCGCAGGCTCGCCGTTACCACGGTGTCGACCAGGCCCAGCGTGGCAGCCGTATCGTTGACCGCCGCCTGGCCCACCCGGGCCAGCAGCACGTCCGTGGCGGCATTGTCGCTGATCGTCAGCATCATCCGGGCCAGGTCGCGAAGGGACACCTCGACCTCGTCGGTGAAGGTGGAGAAGCCGGTCGGGCCCGGGGCACGGTCTGACGGTTCCAACCGGACCCGCTCGGCGGCGTCCAGCCGGCCGTCGGCCACCTGCCGGAAGAACTCCAGCGCCACGGTCACCTTGAACACCGAAGCCGCCACCACCGGTACCGTCGCGTCCAGGGCCACCTCGGCCGGACCGTCGATGTCCAGCGCGCAGAGCCAACCTTGGCAACCCGCCCGGTGGAACAGGTCGGCGAGCGGTCCGGTATCCACCGGTACAGCGTGCCAGACCCGTACTCGCCGATCTGACGGTCGGCTACCCTCGTGCCCGTGACCAACCGCAGACCGCTCCGGGCCAAGCTCGCCACCTCGGTGTCCCGGGGTGCCGCCGCACTGTCCCGGGCCACCGGGCGGGGCGACGGCTCGGTCATCGGCGGCCGGCTCGGCATGATCATCGACCCCGACCTGCTCGCCCATCTGGCCACCGGCCGGGAGATCGCGCTGATCTCCGGTACCAACGGGAAGACCACCACCACCCGGCTGACCACGGCGGCTCTCGGCGTCCTCGGCCCGGTCGCGACCAACTCGTTCGGCGCCAACATGCCCACCGGGCACACCTCGGCGCTGGCCAGGGCCGGCGACACCCCCTACGCCGTGCTGGAGGTGGACGAGCACTACCTGGCCCAGGTGATGGCGGCGACCCGGCCGGGGGTGATCGCGCTGCTCAACCTGTCCCGGGACCAGTTGGACCGGGCCAAGGAGGTGGCGATGATGGCCCAGCTGTGGCGGGAGGCACTGCGTGACCAGCCAGTACAGCTGGTCGCCAACGCCGACGACCCGATGGTGGTCTGGGCCGCCTCGGTCGGCACCGACGTCACCTGGGTGGCCGCCGGCCAGCGCTGGCACGACGACTCATGGGTCTGCCCCGAGTGCGGCGGCACGATCGCCCGCTCGGGCGAGGCGGACCTGACCGCCGGTGGCGCACCGGACAGCGACTGGCACTGCACCTCCTGCTGGCTGCGCCGCCCCAGTCCACAGTGGACACTCGACGGGGACGCGGTGGTCGCGCCGGACGGCGAACACCATGCCGTCAAACTTCAGCTACCCGGCCGGGTCAACCGGGCCAACGCGGCCACCGCGCTGGCCGTGGCCGCACATTTCGGGGTTCGCCCAGCCGACGCACTGCCCCGCCTCGCCGAGGTGACCTCGATCGCCGGCCGGTACGCCCAGGTGGAGCGGGACGGCCGGGCGATCCGGCTGCTGCTCGCCAAGAACCCGGCCGGCTGGCTGGAGGCGTTCGACATGGCCGACCAGGCACCGACGCTGCTGTCGATCAACGCGCGGGACCCGGACGGGCTGGACACCTCCTGGCTGTTCGACGTGGACTTCGCCCCGCTGACCGGACGTCAGGTACTGATCACCGGCGACCGGGCGTACGACCTGGCCGTCCGGCTGGAGGTCAACGAGGTACCGTTCCAGCACGTCACGACCTTTTCCCAGGCGGTCGCCGCGGTACCGCCGGGCCGGCTGGAAGTGATCGCCAACTACACCGCCTTCCAGGACATCCGAGCGGAGCTGGACCGTGTCAACTGAGTCGAGCCTGCGCATCGTCTGGGTCTACCCGGACCTGCTGTCCACCTATGGCGACCGGGGCAACCTGCTGATCCTGGCCCGCCGGGCGGACCTGCGCGGGCTGCCGGTCGAGGCGGTCGAGGTGCGCTCCGATCAGCCGCTCCCGATCGAGGGCGACATCTACCTGCTCGGCGGGGGGGAGGACGGGCCGCAGGCGCTGGCCGCCCAGCGCCTCACCGCCGACGGCGGGCTGCACAAGGCGGTCGACCGGCGGGCCGTGGTGTTCGCGGTGTGCGCCGGGTACCAGCTGCTCGGCGGCTCGTTCTACGCCAAGGGCCAGCGCTGTGCCGGCCTGGAGCTGCTCGACCTCGACTCCGACCGGGGTCCCTCCCGCGCCGTCGGCGAGCTGGCCGGCGAGGTGGACCCGTCGCTCGGGCTGCCGATGCTGACCGGCTTCGAGAACCACGGTGGGCGTACCCACCTGGGGCCGGAGGTGCGACCACTGGCCAAGGTCACCGCCGGGGTGGGCAACGACGGGCAGACCGAAGGCGCCTGGTCCGGCAGCGTGCTGGGCACGTATTCGCACGGTCCGGCCCTGTCCCGCAACCCGGCGATCGCCGACCTGCTGCTGCGCTGGGCCACCGGGCAGGACAACCTCGAACCGCTCGACGACACCTGGCCCGCCCGGCTGCGCAGCGAGCGCCTCGCCGCGGTCAAGGCCGGCTGAGTCACAGGGGGCCACCATGATCACCGGAGTGCACACGATCATCTACAGCCCGGCCGCGGAAGAGATCCGCACCTTCTTCCGGGACGTCCTCGAGTTCCCGTCGGTCGACGCCGGCGACGGCTGGCTGATCTTCGCCCTGCCGCCGGCCGAGCTGGCCGCGCACCCGACCGACGGGGCCTCGAAGCACGAGCTGTACCTGATGTGCGACAACATCGAGGCCACCATCGATGAGCTCAAGCGCAAAGGCGTGGACATCACCGGCCCGGTCAGCGACCTGGGCTGGGGCCTGTTCACCACCCTCGCCCTGCCGGGCGGCAGCGAACTCGGCCTCTACCAGCCGCGCCACCCCACCGCCCACTCCTGAAGATCGCCACTTGCCGGCAGTTTCCGTGGTTTCACTCCGGGTTTTGCCGGCAAATAGCGATCTTGGCCGGCAGGTTACACCCGTCGGCCCATGAAGGCGGCCAGGCGGTCGGCGGCGGTGGCGTCGGGGGGTACCGGCTTGGACTCCTGGAACGGCTTGCCCTCGCCGCGCGGGAGGAACGGAGCCGCCTGGAAGCTGGCCAGACTGGCCTCGGCCAGCTCCGGGTCCAGGTCGGTGGACTGGCCGGTGGCCTTGGCAACGTCCCAGGAATGCACCATCAGCTCGTTGAAGCGCATGCTCACCAGCAGGGCGCCGGGGCCCTCGCCCATCGGGGTGGCGTAGGTGTTGGCGAGCACGTCGTGCTTGGCGAACGCCTCGGACAGCCGGGTGACCGAGTCGCGGAACGCGGCCACGTGGTCGTCGCCGAGGTGGTCGGCGCTGCGGTCCGGGCGGGGACCGTCCGAGACGATCGCGGCGAACAGCAGGTTGCCCGTGGTCAGGTGGTTGATCACGTCGCGGACCGTCCAGGCGGTGCACGGGGTCGGATCGGCGAGCTGGTCGACGCGGACCGCCGCGACCACCCGCTCGGCCTGGGCGGCGGCGGCTTCGAAGCGGGACAAGGGATCGTCAGTCATACCCCGGGATTCTGGTCCCGGGGTATGACAACAACGACGGGTCAGCCGACCTACCCGACCACACTGACCATCCGGCCGGGTACCACGATGACCTTCTTCGGGTCACCGGACAGGTGCTCGGCGACCTCGGCCAGCGCGGCTGCCCGTACCACCTCCTCGGTCGCGTCCGCGGCGACCTGGATCCGGCCGCGGACCTTGCCGTTCACCTGCACCGGATAGGTCACCGACTCCTCGACCAGCAGGGCCGGGTCAGCCACCGGGAAGCCCGAGTAGGCGATGCTGTCCTGGTGGCCCAGCCGGCGCCACAGCTCCTCAGCCAGGTGCGGGGCGAACGGCGACACCATCTGTACCAGCGGCTCGGCGACCTCCCGCGGCGCGCTTGCCCCGCCGATCACGGTGACCCGGTTGGTCAGCTCGATCAGCTTGGCGATCGCCGTATTGAAGCGCAGCCCGTCCATGTCCTCGCGTACCCCGGCGATGGTGCGGTGCAGCAGGCGACGGGTCTGGTCGTCGGCCGGGATGTCGCCGATCCGGGTCGCCCCGGTCTGCTCGTCCACGACCACCCGCCAGACCCGCTGCAGGAACCGCTGCGCGCCGACGACCGCCCTCGTCTCCCATGGTCGGGACACCTCCAGCGGGCCCATCGACATCTCGTAGACCCGGAACGTGTCGGCTCCGTAGTTTGCGCACATCTCGTCCGGTGTCACCACGTTCCGCAGTGACTTGCCCATCTTGCCGTACTCGCGGACCACCGGTACGCCGTTCCAGACGTATCCGTTGTCCACCTCGGTCACGTCCTCGGCGGGTACGTACGAGCCGCGCTCGTCGGTGAACGCGTACGCCTGGATATAGCCCTGGTTGAACAGCCGGCGGAACGGCTCGAAGGACGAGATGTGCCCCAGGTCGTACAGCACCTTGTGCCAGAAGCGGGCGTACAGCAGGTGCAGCACGGCGTGCTCGACGCCGCCGACGTACAGGTCGACGCCGCCGCAGTCGCCCGGCCACTGCGGGCCCATCCAGTACCGCTCGTTCTCCGGGTCGACGAACTCCTTGTCGTTGGTCGGATCCAGGTAGCGCAGCTCGTACCAGCACGAGCCGGCCCACTGCGGCATCGTGTTCGTCTCCCGGGTGTAGCGCTTCGGCCCGTCGCCCAGGTCCAGCTCCACCTCGACCCAGTCGCGGGCCCGGGACAGCGGGGTCTCCGGGTCGGCGTCGGCGTCGTCGGGGTCGTACGTCTTCGGCGAGAAGTCGTCCACCTCGGGCAGCTCGACCGGCAGCATCGACTCGGGCACGGCGATCGGCAGGCCGGTCTCGTCGTAGACGATCGGGAACGGCTCGCCCCAGTAGCGCTGGCGGGAGAACAGCCAGTCGCGCAGCCGGTACGTGGTCGCTCCGGTGCCGTACCCGTGCTCCTCCAGCCAGTCGATGATCGCCTTCTTGGCGTCGGCGATCCCCAGTCCGTCCAGACTGAAACCGTCAGGTGCGCGAGAATTGATCGCCGGCCCTTCGCCGACGTACGCCTTTCCCTCGAAGTCGGACGGGGGCTGCACGGTCCGGACGATCGGCAGGTCGAAGACCTCGGCGAACTCCCAGTCCCGCTCGTCCTGTCCGGGTACCGCCATGATCGCGCCGGTGCCGTAGCCGGCCAGCACGTAGTCGGCGATGAACACCGGGATCCGCGCGCCGTTGACCGGGTTGGTGGCGTACGCCCCGATGAAGACCCCGGTCTTCTGCTTGCTCTCGGCGGTGCGCTCGGCCTCGGTCTCCGCCGCCGCGAAGGCCCGGTACGCGGCGACCGCCTCGGCCGGCGTGGCGTGACCGCCGGTCCAGGCCGGCTTGGTCCCCTCCGGCCAGGCATCGGGCACGGCGCTGTCGACCAGGGCGTGCTCCGGCGCCAGGACCATGTAGGTCGCGCCGAACACGGTATCCGGCCGCGTCGTGAACACCCGGATGGCGCCGTCCTTGAACGGACCGTCCCGCCAAGGGAACTCGATGTGCGCACCGATCGAGCGGCCGATCCAGTTGCGTTGCATCAGCTTGATCGACTCCGGCCACTCCAGCGCGTCCAGGTCGTCCAGCAGCCGGTCGCCGTACGCGGTGATCCGCATCATCCACTGCTTCAGGCTGCGCTTGAAGACCGGGAAGTTGCCCCGCTCGGAGCGCCCCTCCGGGGTGATCTCCTCGTTGGCCAGCACGGTACCCAGGCCAGGACACCAGTTGACCGGCGCCTCGGAGACGTATGCCAGCCGGTGGTCGTCGACGATCCTCCGACGCTCGACCGGGTCCAGCTCGGCCCAGCCGCGGCCACCGGGTACCGGCCGGCGGCCGGCTTCGAAGTCGGCGATCAGCTCGCTGATCGGACGGGCGCGACGGGCCGCCGGGTCGTACCACGAGTTGAAGATCTGCAGGAAGATCCACTGGGTCCAGCGGTAGTAGCCGACGTCGGTGGTGGCGAACGAGCGCCGGTCGTCGTACGCCAGGCCCAGCCGGCGCAGCTGGGTGCGGTAGCGCTCGACGTTCTCCTCGGTGGTCTTGCGCGGATGGGTACCGGTCTGCACGGCGTACTGCTCGGCGGGCAGGCCGAACGCGTCGAAGCCCATCGGGTGCAGGACGTTGCGCCCGATCATCCGGTGGTACCGGGTGAAGCAGTCGGTGCCGATGTAGCCCAGCGGGTGCCCGACGTGCAGACCCGCGCCGGACGGGTACGGGAACATGTCGATCACGTACAGCTTCTCCGCGTTGGCGCGCGGGTGCTCCGGGTCGGCCAGCGGTCCGACCGGATTGGGCGCGTGGAAGGTTCCGCGCTCCTCCCAGAAGTCCTGCCAGCGTGCCTCGATCTCGCCGGCCAGCTGCGCGGTGTACCGGTGCGGCGGGATGTCCGCCTGGGGCTGGGTCATTGTCGTCACCTGTGTTTCGTGGGCCTGCGGGGTTCCTGGGCTGGATCTTGGGCATGAAAAAACCCCTCGCGCAGGAGGGGTCGCCGTGCTGTCTAAGAGATCAGCACGGCTGCCTAAGAAGCCGGAAGGCCCGGGTCATGTGCGGCAGTATAGCGCGTTTGACCGGACCGCGTGCGCCATCGACCGAACGGCGGTCGCTGCGCTGTACCGAACGGGCCACTCGGCGCCACTACCCCAGGCGGGCTAGCCTGTTTGGATACAGACGGTCGATGGAGACCGACGTCCAGTCTCCGCCGGCCACCCGGGGTGCCGTGATCCGCACTGGCAACCGCGTCGTACTTCAGGAGGGGGCCAGTGACGATCCCGAGCACTGCCGACGAGTTGGGCGGCCCGCTGTCCGCGACCGAGTTCTCCGCGGTGACCGGCGCCATCGTCGACAACATCGAGCGGGTGATCGAGGGCAAGACCGCGACGGTACGGCTGGCCCTCGCGGTCATGCTGGCCGAGGGGCACCTGCTCATCGAGGACGTACCCGGGGTGGGCAAGACCAAGCTGGCCAAGGCGCTGGCCCGGTCCATCGACTGCTCGGTCCGGCGCATCCAGTTCACCCCCGACCTGCTGCCCAGCGACGTCACCGGAGTCAGCGTCTACAACCAGGAGACGCGCGACTTCGAGTTCAAGCCGGGTGCGGTGTTCGCCAACATCGTGGTGGGCGACGAGATCAACCGGGCCTCGCCGAAAACCCAGTCCGCCCTGCTGGAGTGCATGGAGGAGCGGCAGGTCACCGTCGACGGGGTGACCTACCAGCTGCAGACGCCGTTCATGGTGATCGCCACCCAGAACCCGATCGAGATGGAAGGCACCTACCCGCTGCCCGAGGCGCAGCGGGACCGGTTCACCGCCCGGATCGCGATGGGCTATCCGGACAGCGCCGCCGAGTTCGTCATGCTGGCCGTGCACGGCGCCGAGGACCCGGTCGACGACCTGCGTCCGGTGTCCGACGCCGCGACGGTACGGCGACTGATCGCCACGGTACGCGACGTGCACGTGGCCGACGCGGTCAAGCAGTACGCGGTCAACCTGGTCACCGCCTCCCGGGAGTCCCCGGATCTGCGGCTGGGCGCCTCCCCCAGGGCGACCCTCCAGCTGTTCCGGACCGCGCGCGCGGTCGCCGCCCTGGACGGGCGGGACTACGTGCTCCCGGACGACCTGCAGACCCTCGCCGTACCGGTGCTGGCCCACCGGATCATCCCGACCGCCGAGGCGCAACTGGGCCGGCGTACCACCGACGCGGTTGTCGCGGACCTGGTGCACCGGCTGCCGCTGCCGATCGAACGGCCGCAACGCTCGCCCTACGACTCGCGCTCGCGCGATCCCCGGGAACCCTACGACCGGAGGCGCTAGGCGATGCGGGAAGGGCTACGGGGGCTGACCACGCGGGGCAAGTCGTTCCTGGCCTGCGCGGTCACCGTGTTCCTGGCCGCCCTCATGTTCGGTGAGAAGGACCTGCTCCGGGTGGCCGTGCTGATCGGGCTGCTGCCCCTGCTGGCCGCCTGGTACGTCGGGCGCACCCGCTACAAGCTGGCCTGCACCCGGTCCCTGGTGCCGACCCGTACCCCGGTCGGCGCGAGCGCCCGGGTGGTGCTGCGCCTGCAGAACCTGTCCGCGCTGCCGACCGGCACCATGCTGCTGGAGGACCGGCTGCCGTACGCGCTGGGCAGCCGTCCCCGTCTGGTGCTGGAACGGCTCGGCCGGCGCCAGGCCAGCTCGGTGGCGTACAGCGTCCGGGCCGACATACGCGGGCGGTACGAGATCGGTCCGCTGGTGGTCCGGCTGACCGACCCGTACGGGCTGTGCGAGCTGGCCCGGGCCTTCCCGTCGGTGGACAAGCTGACCGTGACCCCGACCGTGGTGCCGCTGCCGTCGATCCGGTTGGCCGGCGAGTACACCGGCTCCGGCGACTCCCGGGCCCGCTCGGTGGCCGTACACGGTGAGGATGACGCGGCGACCCGCGAATACCGGCACGGCGACGACCTGCGCCGGGTGCACTGGCGCTCCACCGCCCGGGTCGGCGAGCTGATGGTGCGCCGGGAGGAGCAGCCCTGGGAGAGCCGGGCGACGCTGATCCTCGACGTGCGCAAGGGCGCGCACCGGGGCGAGGGTCCGACCGCCAGCTTCGAGTGGGCGGTGTCGGCGGTGGCCAGCATCGCGGTACACCTGTGTGAAGCCGGCTACCGGCTGCGCCTGGTGACCGACGGGGCGGACATCGACGCCGGCGAGTCCGACGGGGACACCGCGATCCTCGACCACCTCGCCGAGGTCAAGACGTTGGCCCGGGTCGATCTGGGCCGGGTGGCCGAGCGGCTGCGCCACCGGTCCGACGGGGGCCTCGTGATCGCCGTCATGGGGTTGCTCTCGCCGGGCGATGCCGAGCTGGTCGCCGGGCTGCGCGGGCCGAACGCCACCGCGGTGGCGTTCCTGGTGGACAGCACGACCTGGCTGACCCTGCCGGCGCCGGCCCGCACCGACGCCGACAACGCGCGGGCCGCCGCCGCGCTGCGGCTGCTCCGCTCCAACTGGCGGGTGATCGGCGCAGCACACGGCGACAAGCTGCCGACGCTCTGGCCGAGAGCGGCGCGCGGAAGCCAGGGCTTCGCCTGGCGGGCCGCGATGGCGGAAACGGTAACTCGGGGGGGTACCCGATGAATCAGCGAAGGTCGGTGGCGCTGGTCGCGGGAACGGCCACGCTGATGGCCACCGCGCCGATGTCGGCGATCTTCGCCAACTGGACTTGGGCCGTGCACTGCCTGCTGGTGGTCGCCGCGGTGACCGCCGCCGGGATCGGCGCCCGGGCGCTGCGGGCCCGGCCCTGGGTGCAGGTGCTGGCGATGCTGGCCGCGCTCACGGTCATGATCACCTGGCTGGCCCACGGACCGGGCGCGTTCCTCGGCACCATCCCCACCAGGAGCACCGTGCAGACGTTCGGCGGGCTGCTCGGCGACGCGTCCGCGGACATCCGCAAGAGCGGCCTGCCCGTACCCGACCAGCCCGGCCTGCTCTTCCTGATAGCGCTCGGGGTCGGTCTGGTCGCGGTGCTGGTCGACCTGCTCGCGGTCGGGCTGCGCCGGCCGGCGATAGCCGGTTTCCCGATGCTGGCGATCTACTCGATCCCGGTCTTCGTGCACCAGGACAGCGTGTCGCCGATCCCGTTCGTGATCGGCGCCGCCGGGTTCCTGTGGCTGTTGGTGGCCGACAACGTGGACCGGGTACGCCGGTTCGGCCGCCGGTTCACCGGGGAGGGCCGGGGGGTCGACCTGTGGGAGCCGTCCCCGCTGGCGGCGGCCGGCCGGCGGCTGGCCGTGGTCGGGGTGGTGCTCGCGGTGGCCCTACCGTTGACCATCCCCGGCATGACCACCGGCTTCCTGGAGCGGTTCAACGGCAACGGCGGGGGGCAGGGTACCGGACCGGGTGGCGCGAGCGGCTCGGTCAACCTGTTCGCGATGCTGGAAGGCAACCTGCGCCAGGCCAAGCCGTTCGAGATGGTCAGGGTCACCACCAACGACCCGAACCCGTACTACCTGCGCTTCGCGGTCGCCGACCAGCTCACCCCGAGCGGGTTCAAGACCCACCCGCTGGGGGTCAGCCAGGCGGTCACCGACGGCGGCATCCCGGACCCGACGGTCAACATGCCCGGGGTCACCCAGCGGCTGTACCACGCCAACGTGACGATGATCAACTTCGACATGCACTACCTGCCGGTCTACCGGATCCTCGCGCGTACCCAGAAGCTGGACGGCTCCTGGCTCTACGACCTGACCGGCGACCAGGTGTACTCGCTGCGCACGTCGACGAAGGGCCGGACCTACTCGTTCGACTACGTGGCGACCGAGTACCTGCCGGGGGCGCTGGCCAACACGCTGCCCCCTGACCCGACCAGCTCGATCAACCAGTACGCCCTGGTACCCCAGCAGGAGCAGCCGGTCCTGGAGCGGGTACGCCAGCTCACCGTGGGCAAGTCCAGCGTGTACGACAAGGTGATGGCCCTGTACACGTACTTCACCACGGCCAACGGCTTCCGCTATGCGCTGTCCACCAAGCAGGTCACCAGCGGCTCCGACATCGTCAACTTCCTCAACAACAAGCAGGGCTACTGCGTGCAGTACGCGGCCGCGCTGGCCTGGATGGTGCGTACCGCCAACATCCCGGCCCGGGTCGCGTTCGGGTTCACCCGGGGCGGCGCGCGGCAGGGCCAGACATACTCGCTGACCAACCTCAACCTGCACGCGTGGACCGAGGTCTACTTCTCCGGCTTCGGCTGGGTACCGTTCGACGCCACCCCGGCGGTCACCGGTTCGACGACCACGGCGTGGGCGCCGGACCCGAACCACCCGAACCCCACGGCCGGACCGAGCTCCAACCCGAACGGGGTGCCCAACGTCAGCACCAGTGACGATTCCGGCCTCGCCCCGCACAAGGACCTCCGAGACTTCGGCCCCGCCGGCACCATCGACGTCCCGGGCAACCGGGCCACCTGGCCCTGGTGGCTGCTCGGCAGCGGGCTGGTGATGCTGGCTCTGCTGTTGGTGCCGTCGGTGCGCCGTACCGGGCTGCGCCGGCGCCGGCTGCGGTTCCGGGCCGAAGGGCCGACCCCGACAGTGACCGAGGGCGGTGACACCGGACCGCCGGGCGAGATGCGGGTCGAGGTGAGCCCGGCCGAGATGATCCAGGAGGCGCACGCCGCCTGGGACGAACTGCTGGACACGCTGGTCGACTACGACATCCCGGTCAACGATGCGGAGACTCCCCGGGAGACCGCGCGCCGGGTCACCCGGTCGCTCTCCCTGGCGGGACCACCGGCCGAGGCCCTGCACCTGATCGGGAAGGTCGAGGAGCGGGCCCGGTACGCCCGCACCCCGATCGCCTCAGGCAAGCTGGCCGGGGCACTGCGGCTCGTCCGGTCAGCGGTGGCGGGGCAGGCCTCCCGACGCACCCGGCTGCGGGCCGCCCTCCTACCGCGCTCGGTGCTGCTGCGCTGGCGTGACCAGGTGACCACCCGCGGTACCAACGCGATCAGCACACTCGACCGCTGGTGGGAGACTGTGACCAGGGTGGCCAGCCCGCGCCGCCTGCTCCCCGGCCGGCCCACCCGCTGACCTTGGGGATAGCACCGTGGGGCGGACCTGGTCGGTCGCCCCACGGGTTAATGCCTGGTCAACACGGGTTGGGGGTCAGCGCCCGTCCTCTGGGCGTTGGCGCCAGCGCTCCTCCAGCCGGTCAATGAGCGAGCTGCGGCGCCGGGTGCTCCGGCGCGCGGTCCCACCCACCGAGCGCAGCTCGTTGCCCTGGGCCCGGCGCATCGAGGTCAGCGCGAACCCGGCGGCCCCGAGCATCACCACGAAGCCCGCGACGCCGATGAGCGCGATCTTGCTCATCACGCCGTAAACAACCAATCCCAGACCAGCGACGACGAGAGCGGCGGCGACCAACAGCCGGCGCCGAGCATGGAAGCGCGGGTCGGACGCGCGCACAGCCGAGGCGAACTTGGGGTCCTCGGCAAGCGACCGCTCGATCTGCTCGAACAGCCGCTGCTCGTGTTCCGAGAGCGGCACGGCACTCCTCCCCGGTCAAGATGTCGACCCCGACGGGTCAACGGACCGTGACAGCCAGGTGGCTGCTTACCCGCAAGTCTACGAGTGGGTACGCGGGTCGGAAAGCCAGTCGCGTGTCAGCCGTCGGGATTTTCCCCGGTCGAATCCTCCCGAACCCCGTCCCAGGGCCCCAGGCCACCCGTCCACTCCGCCCCACGCAGCTCCCCGGCGGTCCCCAACAGGCTGGCCGGGCGGACCGCGGCGGCGCCGAACCGGGCCACCGCGGCGTCGGCGGCCCGCTCGGCCTCGGACCAGCCCCGCTCGCGCGCGCCCAGGGCCGGCTGGCGGGGCGCCCGACCGGCCTCGACCAGCCCCTCGATGCGTACCCCGACCAGCCGGATCCGCTCGCCGGGACGCAGCGCCTCATACAGCGACCAGGCGGTCTCGAAGATCTCCTTGGTCACGTCGGTCGGGCCGGAGAGGGTGCGGGACCGGTTGAGGGTACGGAAGTCGGCGAGCCGTACCTTGATCGAGACGGTCCGGCCGACCTGCCCGGCCTGGCGCAGCCGGCCGGCCGCCTTGCCGGCCAGGGCCAGCAAGGTGCGCCGGATCAGCGCGGGATCGTCCACGTCGACGTCGAAGGTGGTCTCCGCACCGATCGACTTCTCCACCTGCTCGGGCACCACCGCCCGGGGGTCCCGACCCCAGGCCAGCTCGTGCAGGTGCGCGGCGGCCGCCTCGCCCAGCGCCGAGCGGATCATGCCGACCGGCGCGTGGGCCAGGTCGCGTACCGTCGTCAGGCCGAGCCGATGCAGCAGCTCGGCACTGCGCTCCCCCACCCCCCACAGCGACTCGACCGGCAGCGGGTGCAGGTAGTCCAGGACCCGCCCGGCCGGTACCACCACCAGCCCGTCGGGCTTGGCCCGGGTGGAGGCCAGCTTGGCCACGAACTTGGTCGGCGCCACCCCAACCGAGCAGGGTAGGGACTGCTCGGCCCGGATCCGGCGGCGGATCAGCGCGGCGATCTCGGCGGGCCGGCCGAGCAGCCGGACCGCGCCACTGACATCGAGGAACGCCTCGTCCATGGACAGCGGCTCGACCAGCGGCGTGACCTCGCGGAAGATCCGCATCACCGCCCGGGAGGCGGCCGAGTATTCGGTGAAGTCGGGCGACAGGAAGATCGCGTCCGGGCACAGCCGGCGGGCCCGGCTGCCCGGCATCGCGCTGCGTACGCCGTAGACGCGGGCCTCGTAGCTGGCCGAGCTGACCACGCCGCGGGGACCCGCCCCGCCCACGATGACCGGTCGGCCGCGCAGCTCGGGGCGGCGGCGTACCTCCACCGAGCAGTAGAACGCGTCCATGTCGACGTGCAGGATCGGGCAGCCGGTGTCGTCGGCCGCCGGGCCGAACCCGTCCGCCGGACCTCGCGGCACCTGCTGGCTGCGCCCCACCGGGCGAGGCTATCCCCCGCCTCTGACGAGAACGAGCGGGATCGCCATCTCCTCGATGGTGTTCCCGCCGTGCATCGCGATCATCTTGGCGATCGAGTCCTTCTCCCGCTTGGTCGCGAGGATCGCGTACCGGCCCCGGCAGGTGACGATCACGTCGCCCAGCCGGTCGAGGTGATCGGGCGGCACGGGGCCGTACCAGCCGGTGTCCACGACCTCCTCCCGGCTGGCCACCCAGGCCCGGTCGCCGAGCACCGCGTGCCAGGCCTCGATCACGTCCGCCGCCGCGCCCGCCTCGGTGTGCAGGTAGCGGACCCGGGGCTCGCCGGCCACCACCCGTATCCCGTCCGACAGCCGCAGATCGGCGTCGAGGTCCACCCGGTGGTCGGGCGGTATGTCCAGCTGCCCGTGATCGGCGGTCACCAGCAGCGCGGCGTCCGGCGGCAGCCCGTCGACCAACCGGGTCAGCAGCGCGTCCACCTCGGTCACGGCGGCCAGCCACTGGGCCGATTCGAGGCCGAAGACGTGTCCGGCGTGGTCCAGCGTCGGGTGGTAGCCGTAGCTGAGCGACGGCGTGTCCGCGAGTCCGGTGAGGATCTGCGCGGCCAGCTCGCCGATGTCGGCGGCCCGCCGGTATGGCGCGCCCCGGTACGCCGCCGTGGTCAGTCCGCTGCCGGCGTACTCCGGTCGGGACGCCACGCTCACGCTCACCCCGGCGGCGACCGCCCGGTCGAACTGGGTGGGTACCGGCTGCCACACCGCCGGGTCGGGGTCGGTGAACCAGTCGATGTGGTTGAGCACCCGGTCGGTACCGGGGACGTTGAGGAAGAAGCCGAGGATGCCGTGCGCGCCGGGCGGCACCCCGGTGCCCAGGGAGACCAGGCTGGTCGGGGTGGTCGACGGGAAGCAGGTGGTCAGCTCGGTGAGGGTACCCAGCCGGCCGGCGAGCACGTCGGCGATCGTCGGGGAAACCGGGGCGGCCCGCCCGAGCAGGTGGTACCCGAGCCCGTCGACGAGCACCACGGCGATCCGGCGTATCCCGTCCAGGCGGGTACCCAGCCCGAGCGGGTCCGGCGAGTCGGGTACCCCGAGCGCGGCCAGCGCGCTGGGCAGTACGTCAGCCAGGCTGGCCTGCCCGTATCGTGGCGCGGTCACGGCGTCCGCACGCATCCGCTCGGTCACCGGCGCCGGGCGTAGAGGTGCAGCTGGGTGGCGATGTCCCGGAACGGGGACCGGTCCGCCGCGGCCAGTTCGAAGGCGAGGAGCGCTTCCGGATCGGCGTCGGCCACCGCACCGGGCAGCAGGTCGGCGAGTACCCGTACCCCGTGGATCGCCTCGACGGTGAGACCGGCGGCGGTCAGCAGCGCGGCGGCGCCCGCCGGGTCGAAGCGCCGGCGCAGCTTGTCGGCTGGGCCGGTGCGCCCGTCCGGGTCGGCCAGCATGGTGGTGGCGACGTCGAGGTGGCCGGCCATCGCGCGAGACAGCGCGGCGGCGGCCCGGTTGGCGACCAGCACGCTGGCCGCGCCGCCCGGCCGCAGCGTGGCGGTGAGCGCGGCGACCACCTCGGCCGGCTCGTCGACCACCTCCAGCAGGCTGTGGCAGAGGATCAGGTCGGCGCTGGCCGGCGGGACCAGCTCAGCCAGCCGGTCGCCGTCGCCCTGTACGGCGGTGACCCGCTCGGCGACCCCGGCGTCGGCGGCCCGCCGGGTCAGGGCGGCCAGTGCGTCGGGGCTCGCATCGACCACGGTCACCCGGTGCCCGGCCTCGGCCAGCGGTACCGCGAAGCCGCCGGTGCCGCCGCCCACGTCGAGTACGGTGAGACCGGCACGGCCCTCGACCAGCGGGCGGAGAACGGCCCACACCACCGCGGTACGCGGCGTCACCGGCCTGGTCTGGGTGCGCTCCATCCGACGCAGCCTAGTACCCGGCTCAGCGGAAGTCGCGGGAGGACGGCTGGACCGGTACGGTCAGCGGGGCCAGCCGGTCGGCGTTCAGGTTGACCACTCCCTCGGCGCTCTCCACCATCCCCCGCACCAGCAGGGCGTTACAGTTGCGGGCCACTCTCCGGTAGCGCTGCCACAGCCCCACCGAGCAGGTGACGTTGAGCATGCCGGTCTCGTCCTCCAGGTTGATGAAGGTGATGCCACCGGCGGTACCGGGCCGCTGCCGGTGGGTGACGATCCCGCCGACCAGCACCCGGGTCCGGTCCTCCACCCGTTGCAGCGCCTCGATCGGCAGCGCGCCCAGCGACTCCAGGTGGGCCCGGGCGAACGCGGCCGGATGGGTGTCCGGCGACAGGCCGGTCGCCCACACGTCGGCCACCAGCTCGTCGATCGCGTTCATCCCGGGCAGCGCCGGCGCCCTGATCCCGGTGACCGTGTCGGGGAGGCGGTTGTCCCGCTCCTGGGCGGCGGCGCCGGCCGCCCACAGCGCGGCCCGTCGGGTCAGCCCGAAACCCGCGAAGGCGTCCGCAGTGGCCAGCGCCTCCAGGTGCCGCGCGGTCAGCCGGGCCCGCCGGGCCAGATCAACCATGTCCTGGTATGGCTGGTTTTCCGCGATCCGTTTCGCCACCTCCTCGCCCAGCGTCCGGACGCTCTCCAGGCCCAGCCGCACGACCGGTCCGCCCTTGCCCCACTCGCCGGGCAACTCCCCCGGCTCCGACCGTTGCCTGGTCCCCTTCTCCAGTACCGCCTTGGCGTCGCTCAGGTTGATGTCCGGGCGCAGCACGGTGACCCCGTGCCGGCGGGCGTCGTCGACCAGGGTCTGCGGCGAGTAGAAGCCCATCGGCTGGGCGTTGAGCAGCGCCGCGCAGAACGCGGCCGGGTAGTAGCGCTTGAGCCAGGCCGAGGCGAAGACCAGGTAGGCGAAGCTCATCGCGTGGCTCTCCGGGAACCCGAAGTTGGCGAAGGAGGAGAGCTTGAGATAGATGTCGTCGGCCACCTCCCCGGTGATGCCCCGCTCGGCCATCCCCTGGTAGAGCCGCTCCTTCAGCTGGGACATCCGCTCCATCGAGCGCTTGGCGCTCATCGCCCGGCGCAGCTGGTCGGCCTCGTTGGCGTCGAACCCGGCCACGTCGATGGCCAGCTGCATGAGTTGCTCCTGGAACAGCGGTACCCCCATGGTCTTGCGCAACGCCGGTTCCATCAGCGGGTGCGGGACGGTCGGCTGCTCCTTCCCGTTCTTCCGCCGGATGTACGGGTGCACCGAGCCGCCCTGGATCGGGCCGGGTCGGATCAGCGCGACCTCGACCACCAGGTCGTAGAACTCCTTCGGCTTCAGCCGGGGCAGGGTGGCCATCTGGGCCCGGGACTCCACCTGGAACACCCCGACCGAGTCGGCCCGGCGCAGCATCGCGTAGACCTCGTCGTCGTCCAGCGGCATGTTGCTCAGGTCCAGCTCAGAGTTGATCATGTCGAAGGCGTAGTGCAGGGCGGACAGCATGCCGAGACCGAGCAGGTCGAACTTGACCAGGTTGGCATCGGCGCAGTCGTCCTTGTCCCACTGCAGGACGGTGCGCTCCTCCTTGCGGGCCCACTCGACCGGGCACACCTCGATGACCGGCCGGTCGCAGATCACCATGCCGCCGGAGTGGATGCCCAGGTGCCGCGGAAAGGTCTGCAACAGGTTGGCGTAGTGCACGACCGGCGCGGGGATGTCGTCGGTCTCGGTGACGGCCGCTGATCCCCACCGGTCGATCTGCTTGCTCCACGCGTCCTGCTGTCCGGGGGAGAAGCCGAACGCCTTGGCGATGTCGCGTACCGCGGACCGGGGCCGGTATGAGATGACGTTGGCGACCTGGGCCGTGTAGTGCCGCCCGTACTCGTGGTAGACGTGCTGGATGGCCTCCTCCCGTCGATCCGACTCGATGTCCAGGTCGATGTCCGGGTATCCGTCCCGCTCCTTCGCGAGGAACCGCTCGAACAGCAGCTCCCACTTCACCGCGTCGACGTTGGTGATGCCCAGCGCGTAGCAGACCGCCGAGTTGGCCGCCGAGCCCCGGCCCTGGCAGTAGATGTTCTCCCTGCGGCAGAACTCCACGATGTCGTGGACGATCAGGAAGTATCCGGGGAAGCCCAGCGCTTCGATAGTGTCCAGCTCGTGGTCGAGCTGCCGGTATGCGTCCGGGTTCCCGGCACGGGCGCCGTATCGCGCCAGCGCGCCCTGCTCGGTGAGGTGCCGCAGCCAGCTCATCTCGGTGTGCCCCGCGCCGACCTTGCGGACCGGCAGGTTCGGGGCCACCAGGTCCAGGTCGAAGGCGAGCTCGGCACCGTAGGCGGCGGCCCGGGCGACCGCTCCCGGATAGGCCCGGAACCGGGCCGCCATCTCGTCGCCGCTGCGCAGGTGGGCCACTCCAGCCGCGGGTAACCAGCCGGCCATCTCGTCCAGCGAGCGGCGGGCCCGTACCGCGGCCAGCGCGGTCGCCAACCGGTATCCGCCCGGCTTGGCGTAGTGCACGTTGCCGGTGGCCACCGTGGGCAGCCCGAAGCGCTCGGCCAGGGCGGCCAGGGCGTCGTTGCGCTCGTCGTCCTCGGGGTAGCCGTGCTGGGTCAGCTCGACCGCCACGCTGTCAGACCCGAACAGCGCGACCAGCCGGTCCAGCTCCCGGGCGGCCGCGGCCTCCCCCTCGGCCAGCAGAGCCGCCGGTACGTGCCCCTTGCGGCACCCGGTGAGCACCAGCACCTGGTCCCGCAGCTTGGCGGCCACGTCATCGAGGTCGTACACCGGCCGGCCCTTCTCCTTGCCGGCCAGCTGGGCCCGTGCGATGGTCCGGGACAGCCGGGCGTACCCCTGGGGATGGCGGGCGAGCACCAGCAGGTGCCGGCCGACCGGGTCGGGCTCGCCGTTCTGCGGTCCGGGCAGCTCCAGGGACAGCTCGGCGCCGAAGATGGTGGACAGCCCCAGCTCCCGGGCCACCCCGGAGAACCGGACCACGCCGTAGAACCCGTCGTGGTCGGTGACGGCCAGCGCGGTCAGGCCCAGCCGGTAGGCCTCCTCGGCCAGGTCCTCCGGCTGGCTGGCCCCGTCGAGGAAGCTGAAGTTGGTGTGGCAGTGCAGCTCGGCATAGTCCACAGTGGACGGTTGCCGGGCGGGCTCGACGGGCGCCAGGTAGCGCGGGCGGCTCCGGGTCCAGGCCGGTGTGTCGCTGCCGTCGCCGTACTCGATGGTGACCGGGTCGACCACCAGCGGCGCCTTGCCGGAGAGCCGCCGCTCAAACTCCGACCAGGGCAGGTCCGAAGGAGTCCAGCCCATCAGTCGTACACCCCCTGGATCGACCAGGCACCGCCGGCCAGGGTGAGCAGCAGCGCCCGCCCGTCGGCCAGGCACACCTGGAACCTGACCCGCCGGCTCGCCTCGTCCGGCGCCCACCAGCGCTCGTCCACCGGCCACGGTCCGGCCCAGCCGGAGATCCGCTCAAGCTCTCCGGAGATATCCAGCGTGGCGGGCGCGGCGGTGAGCGCGAGCCGGGCGGTCACCCCGACCGGCCCGCCCTCGGCGTCGTACACGTCGACCGGCAGCGGGGTCGGCGGTACGGTCGCCGGGGACGGCGCGGGCAGTCCACCCGGCCAGGGCTGCTCCGGTTCGGATATCCGTTCGTCGCCCCAGGGCACCAGGCGGACATGGTCACCGGGATCGCGGCCGCCGCCGAGCACGCCGGTGAGCACCGCCTCCGGACCGAGCATGCCCTGCACCCGGGTCAGCACCCGGTGGGCCCGGTCGCGCTCCTCCCCCGCGTCGCCCCACAGGCCGAGTTGCAGCCCGGCATGCTCGACGACGCCGTCCGGGTAGAGCCGCAGACGTATGATCCCGCCCGGGCGCGGCCCGCTGACGACCGCCGGCTGGTAGCCGCTCCGACAAGCTGCGCGGCCGCGAGCCAGCCAGCCGTCCAGCTGCCAGCGCACCCGGTCGGCGATGCCCGCTGCGGTGAGCAGCCCGTCGTGCCGCCAGGTGCGGTAGAGCTCCCCGCCCTGCTCGGTGAACGCGGCGATGCCCAGCCGGGTGCAGGCCAGGCCGTGCCCGGCCAGCCGATCGTGCAGCCGCTCGGCGAGCTGCCGGGCGGCGAACGCGGCCGCGTCGACCCGCTCCAGCGGCTCGTCGAACACCTGCGTCACATCGAGGTCGGGTGGCGGCTGACGGACCGCGAGCGGCCGCTCGTCCCGGCCGCCGGCCAGGCGATGGGCCAGGGCGGCGTCCAGGCCGAAGCGCCCGAAGACGTCCGCGCCGGGCAGCGCCGCGAATGCGCCGAGGGTATCCACACCCAGCCGCCTCAGCAGGTCCACCAGCTCGGGCCGGTCCAGCGCGCCGATGTCGATCCCGGACAGGAACTCCCCGGTCCGACCGGCCGGGACCAGCTTCCCCGACCGGGCGGCCAGTCCGGCCGCGAACACCCCGTCGGCGACCCCGACCTGGGCCTCCACCAGGCAGGCCTGGGCGACCTGCTCGACGATCCGCTCGGCGGCCCCGGCCTCGGAGCCGAAGTATCCACCCGGTCCCCGGGCCGCCAGCGCGCAGGTACCCGGCCGGACCACCTCGACCCCGGGAGCCAGCTCCTCGACCGCCTCGATCACCGGCTCGAAGGCCCGGGCATCGCGCGCCGGGTCGTCGTCGACTATCGCCAGCCACGGGCACCGGGCCTGCGCCTCCCGTCTGCGTAGTCCCTGGCGTACCCCCTCGGTACGGGCCGCCTCGGAGCAGGCCACCACCCGGTTGGCCGCCAGTACGGCGACCGGCTCGTGTATCGGTATCCCCTCGATCAGCCCGGCGGCCACCACCGGCCAGTCCGGGCACCACACCACCATGACCCGGCTCATCCGGCCGCCTCCAGCACCGGAGCGTCCTCGACCAGCGGGGGCGGAGGCTCGATGCCGAGCGGTAGCCAGAGGGTGACCTCCCGGGGATGGGCCGCGGCTCCCCGGCCCCGGCGCGAGATCACCAGGCCCCGACGCGCCAGCCGGCCCCAGCCCTCGCCGAGTCCCCGCCAACCGCCACCGGGGGTACGCAGCACGATGTCGGCACCGCTCCACTGCCCGTACGGGACGAGCACGCTGCCCCGCTGCCGGGCCCGGGCGGCCAGCCGGCTACCCAGGTCGGTGGAGACCGGGCCGGGCGGTGCGACGGCCACCACGTCGATACCGTCGAGGAGCGCGGCGACCACGGCCGGCCAGTCCGGCCCCGGCTCGGGTACCAGCGCCAGCCGCTCCAACGCGACGCCCAGCTCGGCGGCGGCGGCCAGCCCGAGCGCCGGCATGCCCACCACCGCGCACCAGGAGCCGGCCGCGGACGCGGCGGCCAGCAGTGCGAGCAGTACCGAGGTCGCCCCGAAGGGCGCCGGTGCCGTGCTGGCGACCGCCACGGTAGAGCCGCGGCGCAGCCCGCCGGCCGGCAGCAGGGCGCGCAGCTCGGGCAGGACCGGCAGGACCCGTTCGCCGACCCCGTCCGGTCCGCCGGCAGCCGCGCTGGCCGGTTTGACCAGGCCGGTCAGGCCGGTGGCCCGGACCAGCTCAGCTACCCCGGCGCTGGCGCTCCCCGGATGGCGCCTGCGTGGCGTCCGGCGCAGCGCGAGGATGTCGGCCATGGCGCAGCCTCTGGACTAAGGAAGCCTCATGCCACGAGCTCTTGGCGCTCGCTGCGCTCACGCAGGCCCGTGGCCTGTAGGGCGACGTCTTCCCTCGTCGCTTCGCTCCTCAGTCCAGACACCGCCGACCACGGGCCGAGCTCTTGGCGCTCGCTGCGCTCACGCAGGCCCGTGGCCTGTAGGGCGACGTCTTCCCTCGTCGCTTCGCTCCTTAGTCCAGACACCGCCGACCACGGGCCGAGCTCGTCGAGCAGTGACGGGTGGGCCAGGCCGAGCGCGAGCTCGACCACGGAGACGAACGACTCGGCGGATCGCAGCAGCTCATCGGCCTGCCAGGCGCTGACCACCCGGGGGATGCCGGCTTCGGCCGCCGCCCGCTTGCCGGCGCTGGCGGCGAAGTATGCCGCCCACTCGTCGAACTCCGGCGCAACCAGGGTCAACAGCGCCCAGACGCTGGTCAGCCGGCTACGCCGGCCCGGTGCCGGACGGGCCCGGGCGGCGAGCACCGCCGCCGCGGCGCGCAGGGCGGCCAGGTGGGCGGTGGCGTAGCGCAGGCCGTCGACCCGCTGCTCCTCGGCCTCGACCAGACCGCGCCGGGCCAGGGCGAGCAGCTCGGCCGGGGTGCGGTGGGGTAACGCGTGCGCCGGCACGGTGGGCTGATCCGCTACGGCCAGCGGACGCTTGGCCGGGGTCACCATCGGGGTGGTGCGCATGCTGTCTCCTGATCGGTCGACGGGTCGTCGGGGCCGCGCTGCGGAGGAAGGCACAGCAGGTGCTCCGGGTGCCCGGCGCGAGCGCACCGAACTCCGGCGAAGTGGCCAGCCGGGCGCGGAGCTTCCCCACGCCACGCCCGGCTGGCCGGCATCCGCCCACCGCCCGGGGGTCGGGGGCGGTGGGCGGACACCCCGCCCTGAAGACCGAACCCGCGAAAATCCGGTCCCCGGGTCGGCCACGGCAGGCCCGCCGCGGCCTCGACCGGAAGCGACGCCGCGAATCGCCCCTCCCGACCTGTTCGAACAACCGTTCGAACACCAATAGAGTAAACCCCGGGTACGACAAGACCGCAACACCCCGCCACCGATCGGCGTGCCGAACCGGCTGACGTGCGAAAACCCGGACGCCCGGATCTCTCCCCGGCGCCGGGGGAGCTGGTTCTACGGTGGGACCATGCACCCCAACGTGACCGCGGTACAGGACGAGTTGGAGTCCGCCGACGCCCGTGACGGCAGCGGCGCACCGAGCCGGGTACGCATGCTGCCCGACGCGGTACACACCGCGGCCGCGGCTGCCGAGGCGCTCGACGTGGTGGTCGGCCAGATCGCCAACTCGCTCATCTTCGCCGCCGACGGGCAGCCGCTGCTGGTCCTGACATCCGGCGCGCACCGGGTGGACACCGCCAAGGTGGCCGCCCTGATCGGCGCCACCGCGCTCACCAAGGCCGGGCCCGAGTTCGTCCGCGAACACACCGGCCAGCCGATCGGCGGGGTCGCCCCGCTCGGCCACCCCAAGCCGGTACGCACCCTCGTCGACACCGATCTCGCGCAGTATGACGAGATCTGGGCGGCCGGGGGCATCCCGCACGCGGTCTTCCCGACCACATACGCCGAACTCGTCCGGCTGACCGCCGGTAGGCCCGCCGAAGTGGCGTAAGCATCGCGTACCGTGATCGGGTGAGTCGAGGGGACACGGCTACCGGGATGAGGCTCGTGGCGTGGACGCCCGAGGACCTCATCCGGCGGCTCGACGACGTGATCCGGGTGTACGGGCAGGCGATGGGGTACCCGCGCGACCTGCTGGAGACCCGGCGTGGATACATCGCCGGTCACGTACACCGGTCCGGGTTCCGTGCGGTGGCGACCCTGGACCCGGCCGGCGCGTTGCTCGGCTTCGGCTACGGCTACACCTCGGCATCCGGGCAGTGGTGGCACGACCAGGTGCGCAGCGCCCTGTCCCGGTCGGCACGCAAGATCTGGCTGGCGAACTGCTTCGAGGTGGTCGAGCTGCACGTCCAGCCTGCCACACAGGGGCAGGGGCTCGGCGCGGCCCAACTGGGTGCGCTGCTCAGCATGGCGGTCGGGAAGACCACGCTGCTGTCCACGCCCGAGGCGGACGAGCGGACCTCGCGCGCGTGGCGGCTGTACCGCCGCTTCGAGTTCGTCGACGTGCTGCGCGACTTCCACTTCCCCGGTGACGACCGGCCCTTCGCGATCCTCGGTCGTACGCTTCCCCTGCCGGACTGACGAGGCTATCCAAAAATAGCGCGCTCGCATATTTCCCGTCTTCCCGCTTTACTTATTTCGAGGGGAACGACGGGGCGGATATACGAATTCCGGCGACACAGATATTGTCCAGTAACTGGACGCGATGATTGGCGTACCCCCGCGCACCTGGGTTTATTCTGCGGCACGCCCCTAGCATTCAGCCTGCTCGTCAGCCACACATTTCTGCGCTTCGGCGCCTGCCACCGGGGCTCCGACCTCGGCGAACGCGCTGCTCAATGGCCGGCCGATCATCCGTTCGTATTTCTCTGCCAGCGGACAGGTACTTTGGACCGGCCACCGGGTGGATAGCATGCAATCAGCAAGTTGAATAGCAATGGAGGCATGGTGAGCAAAACGCTGATCGACATAGATGACGACCTGCTGACCCGGTCCCAGCGGATCCTGGGCACCGCGACCAAGAAAGACACGGTGAATGGCGCGCTGCGGGAAGTGGTCCGCCGGAATGCGGCCGAGGAGCTCATCGCGATGGGGCACGCGGGCGTCTACGATGACCTGCTCGATCGGGAAGTCGCGGAGCGGGCATGGCGGGGGTAGCCCGGTACATGGCTGACACCAGCGCGTTCGCCCGGCACCGGGTGGCCGACGTCGCGGCCGTGCTCGATCCCCTGATCAGCGGCCGGCTGCTGGCCACCTACGGCCTGCTCGAGCTGGAACTGCTCCACCCGGCCCGCACCTTCGAAGACCTCAGCACGCTGGCCTACCGGCGCCGGGCCTGCCTGGACTGGTTGACTACCGAGGATGCTGATATCCGGCGGGCCCTGGAGACCCAGGCGGCGCTCAGCCAGCGCGGACATCGGGTCGCGTGGCCCGACCTGGTGACCGCGGCCGTGGCCGAGCGACATCAGGTGACGCTGCTGCACTACGCCGCCGACTACGACCTCATCGCCGATCTCACCGGCCAGGAAACCCGGTGGGTGGTACCGAAGGGAAGCGTGTCCTGACGCGTGTCGGATCAGTTACGCGCGCCCAGCGCGAGTTGCTGCCACACCTCACGGGTCGCGGTCGACCGGTTGAGGGTGATGAAGTGGATCCCCGGCGCGCCCTCGGCGAGCAGCCGCTCGCACAGCCCACCCGCCTGCTCGATGCCCAGGCGGCGGACCGCGGCCGGGTCGTCGGAGATCCGCTCGAACTGCGCCGCGAGAGCGGCCGGGAACGGGGCTCCGGACAGCTGCTCCGAGCGCTCGATCGTACGCATGCTGGTCACCGGCATGATGCCGGCGACGATCGGCGTGTCGCAGCCGACGGCCGCCACCCGGTCGCGCAGGCGCAGGTAGTCCTCCGCGTCGAAGAACATCTGGGTGATCGCGAAGTCCGCACCGGCCCGGCACTTGCGCACAAAATGCTCGGTGTCGGACTCGATGCTGGGCGACCGCGGATGCTTGTAAGGGAAAGCTGCCACGCCCACGCAGAAGTCCCCGGCTTCCTTGATCAACCGGACCAGGCCCTCGGCATAGAGCACGCCCTGCGGGTGGCGTATCCACTCCCCCTGCGGGTCGCCCGGCGGGTCGCCCCGGATGGCCAGGATGTTGCTGATTCCAGCGGCGGCGAACCGGCCCACCACGTGCCTCAGCTCGGCGACCGAGTGGTTGACCGCGGTCAGGTGGGCCATCGGCAGCAGCGTGGTCTCGGTGGCCACCCGTTCGGTCACCGCGACCGTGTTGTCCCGGGTGGAGCCACCCGCTCCGTAGGTGATCGAGACGAACGACGGGCGCAGCGACTCCAGCTCCCGGATCGCCCGCCACAGCTGCCGGTCCATGTCGGCGTCCTTGGGCGGGAAGAACTCGAACGAGAACGTGGGGGCGGGGGCATGGATCAGCTCGCCGATGGACGGCTGACCATTGGACGTCACCCAGGGAAGACCGCGCGCCATACGGCGACTCTAGCGGGACCGCGCTCACCGACTGCCGATCGTCCCGCACCCTGGCCGCCCCGCTCACGTCGTCGCCTCCCTGATGAACCCGCTCAGCACCCGGCCGAGGGCACTGGCCAGCTCCAGGCTCAACGGGGTCAGGCAGAGCTCACGCTCGGCGTCGCGCAGCGCGAGTGCCACGAACGGACGACCCGACCATGGGTAGCCGGGCACCCGTGGCCCCTGCGCCAGCTGCACCTCGGCGACCACCGGACCCGGCGGACAGGGCCCGAGCACGGCCGGGCGCGAGCAGTGCGTGCCGTCCGGCCGCTCGGTGCTCACCCCGCAGCGGTCCGGGTCGCACCAGGGCGGGTGGGCGACGGCTCGGGTCATCGTGACCTCCTTGGGCGGTAAGGATGCACGGGGTACAGAGAACCGGAGAAACGGACGTTTGGGAGGGGCCAAATCCATCGAATTCAATCACTGCGAAGCCGGCCCGTTGTCGTACCTGGTTGATAGAACAGAAGTCGCATGGGGGTCGTGAGGGGGTCTTGACGCGGGATCGTCGAGACGGAGCACGACATGGAGGAGTCACTCGGGCCGTTGCTGACCCGGGTCCGGCTGGCGCGCGGCTGGTCCCAGCTACGGGTCGCTGAGCTGCTGTGTGGCGCGTCCGGGACGCCGACCGTGACCCGGCACGAGGTTTCCCGGTGGGAGCGGGAGGACCGGGTACCGTCCCGGTTCTGGTTGGGCTGGCTGGCGTTCGTCCTGGAGGTACCGGTCGATGCGTTGACGGTCGCGGCCACCCTGACCCGCCGGCGCCGCCCGGCCAGCTCGACACCCGCCACGCCTGCCTGGGCCCGGCTCGATGCTAAGGACCGTCCGGCTCCGGAAGAGCACCGGGTCTCGGGCAACCCGTTTCCGGTGGGAACGAGCGAGCCCCGTGGCGGTAGAGACAAACAAGGGGGTACCCGGTGAAGGAGATCTGGGGGCGTCTTGCCAAGACAGCAAAGCGGGGCTCCTCCGTAGACCCCGACTCGATCGAGTGCTGCGGCTACACCCGCCGCACCAGGCCAGCTCTGGTACGTCCCGGTTGCCGGCGCGGCAAGAAGCCACTGCGTACCAAGGCGTCGTGCAGCTCACCGCTACGGCGACAGGGCTCAAGTTCACGACATGCAAGGCACCGCCCGCCGGTGTCGGCGGACAGGTGGTCGTACAGCTCAGCCTGCATCGCGCCGAGCTGTACGAGCACCCGCCCGTTGCCGCCCGCGGCTGCGGCGGCGTCGATCAGCGGCCGGGCGATGGCCTCCTGGTCTCGGGGCGTACCAGCAGCCGGATCCTGCGCAGCACGGTGCGGGGGAGTCGGTGCAGCAGGGCGGCGAGGAAGGCCCGGTCGGTGGGGGTGGACTGGACTTTCTGGCCGTGTATCTGCCGTTGGAGGACCATGACTTGGTGGCGCAGGGCGAGGATTTCGGCGTCTTTGGCGTGGTCACTCATGGGCAGCAGCCGTAGCATCGCCAGCGCGTTGGTCACGCCGAGGTAGGCCAGTCGAAGTAGCACAATGCGGCATCATCGTCCAGTGATCGTAAGCGATTCCATGTGCCTGAAAGGTTGACCAGGGCAAGATCTCATCGTGATGATCAAAGCTGCCGTGACCAGGGCGGACGAGGTTTTCGGCACCCGCAATGCCGCCAGCCGTCGATCTCACGCCGGACAAAGTCGCACGTCAGCACCCGTGACCGGGTTTCCGAACGGTACAGGTCCGATGGGCGATGATCCGCATCACCAGCAGGCGCCTTACCCGGACCTGAAGTTCAGGAACGGCTTCTTAATGGCCGCGAAAAGGGCATTCGGGGGGAAGGCTATTCATTCGTTGGCGGCGCGAGCACGTGGGCCCCACTCAGAAGCGTATCGAGCGTGGCGGCGTCCGGGGTGGGGGTCGTGGAGAGTCGCGCCACCAGGTCGACAACGAAATTGACCGCAACCTGGAATCGAGGCTGGACGAAGACCTCATCGATCTCTTCATCATCGTCCGGAACTGCAACATCCTCGAACAACTCAAGCGAGACACTCTGAAAGAGCGGCTCAAATGCCCCTTCGACGGACGAGCCAGCACGACGCGCAAATTCCGGATCTATCGCGATTCCCAATGGTGTGCCTAAGCAGTTTACTGCGGAATTGATCAGCGTAGATGCAAACTCTCCGGTATCCCCACCATCGACGGCCCGTGCCCAGAGGGCACTAGCCTCCGGTTCGACCTCGCCGGCCGTCACGAAACGATACCCAGCTTCGCGAGCCCCAGCGAACCAGTTCGCCCAGTCCGCTGGTAGCTCGTGACTCGCCAACTCCGCTGACATGTCCAGATCCGACAACATGCCGCATCCGAGCACCCAGAAGACCGCTGCTTTCGACCGGGGAGCCAGCGACTCGACCCGGCCACCCAGGTCAGCAACAAAGTCAGAGTACATCACTTGGCGACCGCCCACGGAATTTTGAACTTAGTAAGGAGCGGGAAGCACCGTTCGGGACATGGGACAGCTGGTGAAAGGCCCATAGCCTCCGGCTCAGGCATCACACCGAGCACATTCTCCTCTGCGTGAAGTCTGTCCAGCTTACCGTTTCTGAGCACGGCGCGCAACTGTGCCCTTTCGATACCAAGCTCTTTTAGCAGATCTAGCTGGGTCTGCCTGAACCCCGAACTAGTATTCGCTCCGGCGACAAGATTGCCATCTTTATCCACGCCCACTGCAATCCTCTGCCTACTGTATCTGATTGGGTCCGTGTCTTTGATCACATCTCTGATCTGCTTGGCAATCTGAGCAAGCTCTTCGGGTGTCTTCGCGCCGGCGGCTGCCGCGCTCGCAGCACTTTCGCCGCCGCCGATGAGTCGGCTGATCCCTCGACCGATGCCCCAGCCAATACCTGCGGTGAGGCCTCCGATGACGGCACCGATGGCGGTCGTCTTGGCGAAGTCACCGGCGTCGAAGTCATGTTCGCCTTGGGCAACGTCGAGGGTGTAGCCGTACGCCGCACCTGCCGCGCCCGCGGCGACGCCGGCCAGGATGACGCAGCCGACACCGGTGGAGCAGATCAGGCCCACGGCGGCCACGGCGGCGATGCCGATGGCTATCTCGCCCGCGAACTGCCAGGGATCTTCCTTGATGTGGTTGATAAACGCCCGGCCCTGGTCCTTCAGCCACTCCCAGACCCCAGGGCTGCCCTGCGCGGAGGTGTCGAAGGAAACGGGGCCGAGGCGCAGGTCGGCCTGCTGGCCGCTGTAATGGTCGGCGGTCAGGAAGTTGCCGACGCCCGGCGAGTAGTCGCGGAAGCGCACATCATAGGTGCCTATGCCCTGGTCGAACCGTTGGGCGCCGAAGCGGTACACGTTGACGGGTGGCTTACCGGGATCCGCCGCCGCTGCTACCGCCGCCGTCTGCCGTTGCAGTTGGTTGGGCTGTTTGGGCTTGTCCAGACCGGTGAACAGGCCGGGGATGTCCATCCCGTAGGTGGTGTAGGCGTAGGTGGCAGCGGTCAGTCCATCTGGGGTCGTGATGGCTTCGACGCTGCTGCGTGCGTCGATGCTGTAGTTGTATTTGGCGCTGCCGTTACTGTCTATTGTGTCCTGTGACAGGCGGGTGTCGCCCAGGCCGTAGCGGTAGGTGGTGAGCTGTTCGCCTACGGTCTGTCCGCTGCCGTTCTGGGTGCTGCGGTCCTCGCTCAGGACCTGGTTGCTCGCGCCGAGGTACTGGTAGAGGACCTTGGTCTCATCGGTGGTGCCGGCGTCGTTCGGCGTGAGCCTGAACGCCTGCCGGATGCGGTCCAGTGAGTCGTACTGGTAGACGTTGCTCACGGTTGGTAGGCCGGTGGAGCTCTGGTCGACGCCTTGCTTCTGGGAGAAGCCGGTGTAGGTGTATTGGGTCTTGCCTTGGACAGCCTGCCCCTTGACGGTCGCGTTGGAATCGATCGTCTTGAGGCGTCCGAGCGTGTCGTAGGAGTATGTGGACGCGGTGTGGGTGGCGCCGGAATTGGGGTCGCGCTTGTCGTCGACCGACTGGACCAGCCGGTTGCGGTCGTAGTCGCTAAGGATGTCCTCGTGGCCGGCGATGGTGTGGTCGGCCAGCGACTGGGCGATCACGTTGTTGTTGGCGTCGTAGGCGTACCCCTCTTCCACAAACTCGTCATGGACCGTTCTGACCCGGTCGCGGGGGTCATGGGTATAGACAAAGTCGCGGTGGATGAGGTTGTCGTGCTGGTCGGCGGACATCAGTCGGGCGGCGTCGGTATCTTCGTTGCCGTTGGCGTCGTAGGTCAGGGTGTGCTCGGCGACGGTGCTCTGGTCCAAGGCCTTTTGGATGAGGTGGCGCAGCAGACCATCGGCGTAGTAGGTGTGGTCGATGGTGTTGCCGGCCCCACGAGTCTCCAGCTTGACCTGACCGCGCGGGGTGTAGGTGTAGGTGGTCACGTCCGGGTTCGGGTTGCCCGGCGAGTCGTTGGTGACCTTGCTGACCTGGTCGACCGGATCGTATTCGAAACTGTCGGCGGCCGCGTCGTAGGTACGCTTCTTCAGGGTGCCGTTGGGGTAGTAGTCGTAGGTGGAGTTGTGGCTCCCGCCCTCTGTGAGCTGCTCGTGCATCGTGGCCAGCTGGTTGACCTGGTTGTAGGTCATCACGTAATGGCCGGTCCAGACGATGTCGCTGGTGTCGTGCAGGTCGGTCAGGTTGCCGTTCGGGTCGTAGGTGTAGGCGTACCTGTGGAACTCAGTGTCAGGCGTGAAATTGGCCGGGAAGCCCTCATCGTCCTTGGTCTGCAGCTTGCCGTCGGGGTAGTAGGTCCAGGTGATGTCGCGGCTGAGTGCACCGTCATTGCTGGTGGTGATGCGGTGGCTCTGCGCGCCCAGCGCGTCGTAGTCGTAGGTGTCCACCACGCCGAACGGGTCGGTGGAGGTTTTCACCCAGCCGTTGTCGAAGTGGGTGTAGGTGGTGTCGGCCCTCACCTTGGGAGTGGTGGAGAGGATACCGCCGGACGGTGGACGCGAAACCTTGGTCAGGTTCCCGACCTCGTCATAGGTGTTGATTATCTTGTCGGTGGGCTGCTTGATCGTCAGGTCGTCCCTGTCCCAGGGCAGGATCTGCTCCTTGACCCGGTTGAGCTCGTCGTAGACGGTGACCTGGGCGAAGTCGTCGGGGTCGTCGGTGGTGTCCACGCCACGCGGGCTGATCACCCTGGTCCGGTTACCGACCTGGTCATAGTCGTACTGCGTGGTGTGGTAGAAGATCGTGCCGTCGTCGGCGGTGTCGTGTGGTGCTTTGGATTCCTTGAGCATCCCGCGCGCGTCGTAGGAGAGCAGGGTCTTGTTGCCCTCCTCGTCGATGGTGTCGATGGGCAGCCCGTCGCGGTCGTAGTCGACGCTGGCGGTGAAGCCGACGGCGTCGGTGGTGGTGCGGGGCCGATGGTTGAGGTCGTAGGTGAACTTGGTGGTGAAGTCGTTGGGGTCGGCGGTCGCATTCTTGTTGGGATCGACCGTCTTCGTGAGGTTGCCGACGTTGTCATAGCTGTAGGTGGTGACTCCGCCCCGGGCGTCGGTCGTGGTGGCGGCCTGGTAGATCTCGTCGTAGGTGTACCGGGTGACGAAGTCGTTCGGGTCGCCCGGGGTCAGATTGCCCCTGGGTTGGGTGACCGACAGGACGTTGCCGACCTTGTCGTACGTGTAGCTGGTCTTACGATCCGGACCGTTCGGGGTGTCCTTCGGCGCGAACACGGCGGCCAGCTGATCGACGCCGTCATAGCTCGCGGTGGTCCGTGCCCCGTTGGGCGCGGTCGACACCGTGACGTTGTCGTTGGCGTCGTAGACCGGGGCCGGGGTGACGATGTAGTCGCCCGCGGCGGCGTTCTTCGGTACCCGGGACTCCAGCGGCCGGCCGAACAGGTCGAAGCCGAACGTGCTGGTCTTGTCGCGCGCATCAGTCACCGACACGACATGACCACGCGCGTCGTACACCGCCGAGGTGGTGTGGTTGAGCGCGTCGGTGACCGTCCTGGGCGCGCCGGTCGGGTCATAGTCGCCGTAGCCGGTGCGATGACCGTTGGCGTCGGTCTTGGACTGGAGCTGTCCCAGGCTGTCGTAGACGTAACTGGTGGTGAAGTCACCGACGGCGGGCGACGCGGTGCCGGCCGGGTCGGTGGCGGAGGTGAGGTTGCCCCGACCGTCGTAGCCGAACGTCCAGGTACGCCCCTGCGGGCTGGTCCTGGTTTGCAGGTCCGCGACGTGCCCGCCCAGCGCGGTGAGATAGGTGAACTTCGTCGGAGGGGTCTGGTGCGCGTTGGCCTCCGCGTCGGCCCTCTCCACCGGGTAGCCGGTGTTCGGGTCGTACGTGGCCGTCGCCAACGCGCCGTTGGGCTCGCGCCGCTGCACGAGGCTGTTGTCGGCGTCCCACCCCAACTGGGTCGCCTGGCCCTTGGCGTCGGTCACCGTGGTTGGCCGGCCCCGTCCGTCGAGCACGTAGCGGGTGGCGTGCGAGAGCGGGTCGGTGACCCTGGTACGCAGCGTGGCACCCTGCGGACCGTCCGGATCCACATACTCAAAGGTGGTGACCGCGCCGAGCCGGTCGCTTATCGACCGGGCCCACCCCTTGAACTTCGGGTTGGTGGGTGCGTCGAAGTAGCTCAGCCGGGTCGGGTTCCCGCGCGGATCGGTGACCGTGACCAGTCGCGTGTTCGGTGTAGCCTGCGCGACGTTGTAGCCGAACCGGTAGGTCTTGGCGAGAGCGGTGCCGGCACCGTCCACGAGCCGGCCGAGCAGACCCTTGTCGGTGTAGAGGGACTCGATCCGCCGGCCGTCGACATCGGTGATGGACTTGACCCGGTCGATGATGTGCGGGTTGGTCAGCCCGTCCTGCGTCACCGGGTTGCCGGAGTCGTCGATGAACGTATAGGTGTCGCCCTTGGCGAAGTAGGTGACGGCGAGGGTACGCCGGCCGGCGGGGTCGGTGATGGTCTGCAGGAACTTCGTCGGCTTCTTCTGCGACTTGCGCACAGCGTAGGCAAAACGCAGCTCGTTGCCGTTGCGATCGGCGATCGCGGTCTGGTAGCCGCTGGCGTCGAAGAAGAACCGGGTGCGGTCCGGCCCCGTCATCACCCACGACCGAGTCGCATCGGTGCCGCCGTTCTTCTGCAGGAACAGATGCACGCCCGCGGGATGGTCATAGTCCCACTTCCCGGGATCTTTCGAGCCATGCTTGTCGAGCTTGAACACGTGACTCGTACCGTCACCGTCGACCAGCGTCACATCCGACGGCCAACTCTGGCCCGGAGGGTGAAACGCCAGCGGAGAACCCAACCGGGTCAGCGCGGTGGCCGACAGGGACCAGCCCAACCCCATCGACGAGTCGTCCCGGTCCAGACTGTTGTAGGTGAGCTGGACCGACGTCGAGTGCCCGCGGGACGGGTTGGCGAAGGCGTCGTACGTGAAGATGGCGTTGCCGGTGTGCAGGTTGACCATCGTCAGCGAGCCGGTGCCAGACGCCCGGCCCGCGTACCGGTAGAAGTTCTCCAACCCCAGCTCGCCCGTGGTGGTGTCCGGGGTCCTCGCCGTGGCCACCTGCGGCGGCGTCGGGCCAGCGGGACTGGTGCTTTTGGGAGCGAACAGCGACTGCACCCAATCCGCGAGACCCGAAAACGACAGGGGCGCACCGGCAAATACAACAGTGCTCCCCGTAGCCACCAACGCCACAGTCAACACCACCACCAGCACGCGACGGCGCGTATCCCTCGCCTTCCTGACACCGCGGACAAGTCCAACCCACCACAGCGACCAGCGGGTAGCGCACCAGCGCCACAACGACTTTGCCCACTGACCTAACGCAGACACCCAACGCCCCGCGCGCGAACCGTCCACTTTGTCCCCCGGTTTCGACAATGGACGGACGGCTCGACGAATCACCTGACCAGGAACACTGATCGCGAGCCTTCCGTAACTCATGCAAAGGTATCAATTTGATCTTTTTGAGATTGCCCCTGTTCGCCATCTGAATGAAGCGGCACTCCGGGCACGGTACGGACGTCGTGGTAGAGCTGGCCCCGGGTCGGTCCCGGTACCACCAGCTATATCTCGGTGGGCGGCGGTAGTGTGCCGCACAGCCAGTACGTAGCCCACCGAGGAGATGGTTTGTCCATTCATCAGGAGACGTCGATACAGGAGACCACCTATCTGGAGCTGTCCGAGGATGACGGTGCCTCACACAAGTTCTACGAGGTGACGGTCGAAGGCACCCAGATGACCGTCCGATATGGACGGATCGGCGATCAGGGTCAGGTTAAGACCGCCTACTTCGCCAGCGCTGACAAGGCCCGCGCGACCTCAAACAGATCATCGACCTGCGCCCGGTCTTCCACCGCCGCGAAGACGTCAGATCCCCTCGTTCCCGTCCTGTCGGCGCTCTGCAGGCTCCAGATCGTTCTGTTCGTCGGCCTCCGAATGAAAGTAGGGCAGGAGCACCAGGTAAAGGCAGAGCCACCATGCGTAGACGGCTGCGGCGCTCCAGGACTGAGGGTCGTTGAGTAGCCCGTGGGCCAAGTCATTCCGAAGGTTCGGCCCGAGTTGCTCACAGAGCAACGCACGTAGCTCAAGCGTCAGGTTCGGCCCAAACGCGCGATCTGCTTCCGGCATCTCCAGCAGAGCATTCAAGCTCTTCTCCGATTCCAGACCACGCTCGTCCACGAACAATGTGTAGGCGCCGTGGGCCTTCAGGAAGGCTCGCACCATCTGCTCGACCTGTGGGACAAGCACCGAGATGGCTGACGGGAAGTCGCCAGACAGCCCATGCCACAGGCCTCGCGCCCACAGATAGACATGGCCTTCGGGGACGACAAGGGATTCGTGGCAGATCTCAGCAAGGAAGTCGAGATCGCGTCGAGTGCCGTAGGGCGGTCTGGATCAGCGACCTGCCTCGTGCGACGTAAGCAAGCGGAGCTCATGCCCGCCACCAACGACCACCTCAGATCATGACCTGCCCACCGGCGATGTCGAGGGTGATGCCGGTGATCCAGGACGAGCACTCCGAGGCCAGGAAGAGGACGGCGCACGCGACGTCCTCGGGCGTACCGAGCCGGCCGAGCGGATGCATCGCGGTCATCTGCGCCTGCCGATCCGGCGGGATCATGTCCCGCAGCCGCTCGGTCAGGATCGTCGACGGCGAGACGCAGTTGACCCGTACGCCACGGGGAGCGACTTCCTTGGCCACTCTCTGGGTCAGCCGCACCACCCCGGTCTTGGCGACGGCGTACGCGGTGGGAGCCCCGACCGGATCGCCCCGAGCGGCGGTGGATGCCATCGTGATGACCGAGCCGCGACCACGCTCGACCATGCCCGGCACGAAGCACTTCAGGGTACGGAAGGTCACCGTGAGGTTGCCCCGGAGCGCGGCCTCCCACTCCTGCTCGGTGATCTGGAGGGTCGGCCCGGGTGCTGGACCTCCCCCACTCACGAAAGCGCCGAGCACGTCCACCGGCCCGTACCCGCGCTCGGTCTCCTCGCGCAGGTGCTCGAGCCTGTCCGGATCGGCGACGTCGGCCACGACGGCGGTCGCCTCGCCGCCGGCTGCCCGGATCTTCTCCACCGTCTTGTGCAGCGCGGCCTCGTCGCGGCCGTTGACCACCACCTTGGCGCCGTTGGCCGCCAACATGCGACAGGTGGCCGCGCCGATGCCCCGCGAGCTTCCGGTCACCACCGCCACCTTGCCGACGAGGTCTGGATACGTCGGGATTCTCGGCTCCATGTCATTGCGGCTACCCGGCGCGCACTCTCCCGACACATCTGCGCGGCCGGACGCTTGACCATCTGCGCACCGGGACCGAGGCAGGCATGGCGAAGCGGATACCTGGTCGAGACAGGCGAGCGTCAAGGCGACGGGCGGGCGACCGATGGCAGCCTCACCGTGATGGAGTCCTGACCACGGACAAGCCGCCACGAGCCCCGAACGGTCATACTCGACGCTCTCCGGATAGCGTCTACGGCGTGGACATCGCGCCTCTGGACCGCGCCGACCTGCGTACCCGCGTCGAAAAGGCCCTCGCCGAGTTCCTCGCCCGGCAGCGGTCCCGGTTGGCCGCGATCCAGCCGGCGCTGGGCCCGATCGCCGAGGCGATCGAGGATTTCGTGCTGCACCGGGGCAAGCGGCTGCGTCCGGCGTTCGCGTACTGGGGTTACCGGGGCGCCGGTGGGGCGGACTCGCCGGAGCTGGTCGGCACCGTGGCGGCGCTGGAGTTCATGCACGCCAGCGCACTGATCCACGACGACGTGATGGACGACTCGGATACCCGCCGGGGCCAACCCTCGGTGCACCGCCGCTTCGCCGGACTGCACCGGCGGCACGGCTGGACCGGCGGTGCGGAGGAGTTCGGGCGGGCGGTCGCGATCCTGCTCGGCGACCTGACCTTGGTCTGGTCGGACGAGCTGCTGCACGGCGGCGGCCTGGACCCGGCGACGGTGGCCCGGGCGCGGCCCGTGTTCGACGAGATGCGTACCGAGGTGACCGCCGGGCAGTACCTGGACGTGCTCGGGCAGGCGGCCGGGGAGGATTCGGTGGGCTGGGCGGCGACGGTGGCCCGGTACAAGTCGGCGAAGTACACCGTGGAGCGGCCGCTGCTGCTCGGCGCGGCGCTGGCCGGCGCGCCGGAGCTGACCGCGCGCGCCTAGTCCGGATACGGGCTGCCCCTGGGCGAGGCGTTCCAGCTGCGCGACGATCTGCTCGGGGTATACGGCGACCCGACCCGTACCGGCAAGCCGGCCGGCGACGACCTGCGCGAAGGCAAGCGCACCTACCTCATCGCCACCGCCCTGGCAGCCGCCGACGCACAGCAACGCAAACTGATCGAGAGCGGGCTGGGCAGTCCGGACGTGGATGCCGAGGCGCTCCGGAAGATCATCGTGGACACCGGCGCCCGGCAGCGGACCGAGGAGCGGATCGCCGCCCTGACCGCCGAGGCGCTGGCCGCGCTCGACGCGGCCCCACTGGTCGAGGAGGCGAAGTTGGTGCTCACCGAGCTCGCCGAGGCCGCGACACAGCGGACGCGGTGACCGCGGGCAGCACCCGGATGGGCGTAGCGTCGACCGGCGAGACGTCCGGGCCGCTGCCGCGCAGCAGCACGTACAGCGGTGGGGCGGCATACCGGATCCGGATCGCCACGGCACGTTCCAGCGTCTCGTACGCCCGCCGCCACCCCTTGCCGTCCGCGTCGACCAGCACCCCGTACCGCTCCCACACCAGCACGTGCCCGGTTCCGGGCAGCCAGGACAGGTCGGCGAGGCAGTCGGCGAGCCCCTCCCAGGTATGCCCGAACCAGCTCGGGAACGCCAGCGTGTCGGCGCACTCGACGAAGAGCCGGTCGACGTCGGTGACGTCGGTCAGCTCGTACCCGCCCCACCCCCATCGGGCCAGCTCACGGCCCAAGGCGCCGGGATGGGCCCGGGATGGCCACCGGTACACGCCTGGTGGGTACTCCCCCTCCACCAGGGCGGACAGTCGGGCCGGCATCAGCGCACCGGTCCGGTTGCTACGGTGTGCCAGGTGACGAGCAGCCCAGCGGCCCCCCACGGCGGCCGGGCAGGCGCGGATCGAAAGCGGACAAGCACGGTCAAGGCACCCCCCTCGGACGAGCCGCCGACCACCCCCCAGTCGCCAGCTACTCGTGCCTTCGGGCAGTCTGCGCGGCTGGACGTGATCAGGCAAGCCACCGGCCGGGTGACCACCCCGACCGGACTGCGCTACCTCGGAATGGCCGGTTCGGTCATTGTCTCCGCATTCGGGCCCCGGCCCATCGGCCTGATCGGCGTGGCCGTCCTGACCGGTGCCTGGCTCGGCCTGCGCCGGGTCACCGGTACCCGCTGGCTGCTGGTCACCGCCGGCCTGTGGGCCCTGCCGCTGCTGGTCGCGCCCCCGCTGTTCAGTGGCGACGCGACCGCCTACGCCTGTCAGGGGCAGCTGTTCGATCACGGGCTGAGCCCGTACCGGCACGGCGTCGCCGACCTGCCGTGTACCTGGCTGGCCGAGGTACCGCGGCTGTGGTGGTACACCAGGTCGCCGTACGGGCCGTTCTGGGTGGCGCTGTCCGGGCTCGCCGGCGTGGACCGGTGGTGGCTCGCCGTCGCCGTGCTGCGGGTCGTCGCGCTCGCCGGGATCGTGCTGATCATCGGGTACGGGCACCGGCTGGCCCGGGCGTTGGGCACCGATCCGTCCCGGGTCGCCTGGCTCGGCGTGGCCAGCCCGCTGGTACTCCTGCACGGGGTGTCCGGCGTGCACAACGACGCGCTGATGGCCGGGCTGGTGGTGGCCGGGCTGGCCACCGCCGTGGACACCCGCTGGGGGGTGCGGGCCGGGGTACTGCTCGGACTCGCGGTCGCGGTGAAGGTGACCGCCGTGGTCGCCGTACCCTTCGCGCTTCTGCTCGTGCCACGGCGGGCCTGGGCGGGCCTCACCGCCGCCGCACTCGCCAGCTTCGCCGGGGTCACCGCCGCGACCGGCCTCGGCCTGGGCTGGCTGCCGGCGCTGTCCGGAACCGCCACGCTGATCCAGTGGACCTCGCCCCCGACCGGGGTCGGCATGGCCGCCGGCTACCTGCTGCGCCTGGCCGGGCGGCCGGAGCTGGCGCCGGCCGCGCTGGCGGTGGCCCGAGGGCTCGGCCTGGCGGTGCTCGCGGTGGTCCTGGTCGGCCTCTGCTGGCGGGCCGGCCCGAAACCCGCGGTGGTGCGGGCGGCCGGCCTCGCGCTGGGCGCCACCGCAGTGCTCGGCCCGGTCTTCTTCTCGTGGTACGCCCTGGCCCCGCTCGCCGTGCTCAGCACCACCCCGCTGACCGAGCGGACCGAGCGCCGGCTCGCCTGGCTCGTCGCCGGCCTGGCCCTGATCGTGCTGCCCAGCGGTGCCGGCATCGCGTCGATGACCAAGCCGTTGGGCGCGTTCGGCGAGCTGGTCCTGCTCATCGTGCTGGCGGTGTGGGGGGTTCGTCGACTCCACGCCGGCCGAGCCAGACCCACACCGACAGCGCGCTGAGCACCAGGGCGAACCCGAAGCCGAGGTCCTCCACCGGGGCGTACCCGAGGCGTGGGCCGAGGATCGTGTGCGGGTCGTAGCGGACCACCTGCCGGCCGGTCAGCACGCCATTGATGATCAGCTGCCCGGCCAGCACGATCGGGTACAGGGCCCAGAAGACCCGGCCGGCGACCAGGCGGGTACCCAGCACGAACAGGTCCAGCGCGAGCGCCCCGAGTACGCCCAGCGCGGCGGCCACCGTGTAGCTCACCGCTTGAGCACCTTCCGGACCGCCTCGTACCCGAGCACCGCGCACACCGGTACCACGACGAAGAACAGCAGCTCCTCCACCGGCATCCGGCCGGCCAGCCGGACCCCGGTGATCTGCGCCGGGTCGTAGCTCCACTGGTGCGCGACGATCCCGGCCAGGTCCCACCCGCCGAACACCAGCACGATCGGGACCAGCGTCAGCAGCAGCCGGCGCCACCGGCGCAGTACCCCCACCCGCAATACCGGCTCCAGCCACAGCGCACCCAGCAGGCAGCCGGCCAGCACCCCGAGGTAGGTCAGGTGTCCCGCCAACCGTCAAAACCCGAGGGCCTGGGCGCGCCGCTTGACCTCGGTGGCCCGCCCGCCGGACAGCGCCACGGCCGGGGTACCCGGCAACGTGTCGTCCGCCGTGTAGAGCCAGCGCAGCGCCTCTTCGTCGGTGTACCCCGCGTCGCGCAGCACGGTCAGGACGCCCGGGAGGTGCTTGCGTACGTTGGGCGTGGCGACGAGCTCCGCGGGGATCCGTAGCACCCCGTCGCGGCGGACCGCGACCAGCTGGTGATCCCGGATCATCTGATGCACCCGGGTGATCGGCAGCTCGAGCTGTTGGGCCAGGTCAGGCAGGTTCACCCAGCCGGCCGGCTCGACGAGCTGGCCGGTCGTGGCGACAAAATCAGTCACCCCCTCAATTTGCCACGTGCCGGCCGGTGCCACCACGACAATGCGGGGAACCGTCGCCGTCATCCACCGAGTCTGCCTACACTGCCTCCCGATGGATACCACCGTCGCCGACGCACTGACCGGAGCGCTCATCGGCGGGCGCTACCGCGTCCGTGGGCGGGTCGCGCGCGGCGGCATGGCGACGGTGTACACCGCGGTGGACGAGCGCCTGGAGCGGACCGTCGCACTGAAGATCATCCATCCGGCGCACTCCGGCGACGCGCACTTCCTCGAACGGTTCACCGACGAGGCGAAGACGATCGCCCGGCTGACCCACCCCAACGTGGTGGCCGTCTACGACCAGGGCGTCCACGACGGGCTGCCCTACCTGGTCATGGAGTACGTGCGCGGGCGCACCCTGCGGGAGCTGCTCGCCGACCGGCACCGGCTGGCGCCGGTCGAGGCGCTGGCGATCCTGGAGCAGATGCTCGCCGCGGTCGCCGCCGCGCACCGGGCCGGGCTGGTCCACCGCGACATCAAGCCGGAGAACGTGCTCGTCGCCGAGGCACCCGGGCAGGGCAGCCTGATCGACGCGGTCGTCAAGGTAGCCGACTTCGGGCTGGCCCGGGCGGTCGAGGCCAGTGCCGAAGAGGGCGGACATCTGCTGGCCACCGTCGCGTACGTGGGTCCCGAGCTGGTCACCGACGGGTACGCGGATCCGCGTACCGATGTGTACTCCACCGGGATCGTGCTGTTCGAGATGCTCACCGGCCGGGTGCCGTACGAGGGTGACCGGGCGGTCGAGGTGGCCTGGCAGCACGTCGACCAGGACGTACCCCCGCCGTCGAAGTACGTCCCGGGCCTGCCCGGCCAGCTCGACCACCTGGTCGCCCGGGCCACCCGGCGCGACCCCGGTGCCCGGCCGACCGACGCCGGAACCATGCTCGCCGAGGTCCAGACGGCCCGCGAGGAGCTGGCGGCCAGCGCGGCCGGCTTCCGGGCGATGGCCGCGCCGACCATCAGCGTGGCCAGCGTCGACCCGCTGACCCAGCCGATCCCGACCAGCCGCCCGTCCTGGGCCCGGCTGCCCGGGCGCGACCAGCCACCGCGGCCCCCGGCCGGCCGGCGCCGGGCCGCGCAGAGCGGGGCGCTCGTCGACTCGTACCACCGGATCACCAGCACGGCGCGCGGCCGGCAGGTGGTGGCCGCGGCGATCCTGGTGCTCGGCCTGCTGATCGCGGTCGGCGGCTGGTGGTTCGGGGTCGGCCGGTACACCGTGGCGCCGTCCCTGATGGGCCTGACCAGGACGCAGGCGGCCGCACTGGCCCAGCAGGACGGCTTCCAGCTCGCCTTCGACGCGGGCCGCTACGACGAGAAGATCGCCAAGGACACCGTGGTGGGCCAGCGGCCCGGCGGCAACCAGCGGATCGTCAAGGGCGGCACGATCACCCTGACCCTGTCGCTCGGCCCAGAGCGTTACCACATCCCGGACGAGAACGGGCGCGTGTTCGAGGACGCGGCCGCCCAGCTCACCTCGATGCGACTGGTACCCAAGCGGCAGGACGTCTACGACGACACCATGCCCAAGGGCAACGTGATCGGCACCGACCCGGCCGCCGGTACCGTGGTGCCGCCGGGCACCGAGGTCGTGGTGAAGGTCAGCAAGGGCAAGGCGCCGATCACGGTACCCAACGTGGTGGGCATGGACGTGACCGAGGCGCAGCACAAGCTCCAGGCGCTCGGCCTGTCCGTCGCGGTCCAGCAGCAGGAGAGCGACAAGCCGGCCAACCAGGTGATCTCGCAGGACCCGCCGGATGGCTCCGGCCTGGACAAGGGCGGGCGGGTCATCCTGACGGTCAGCTCCGGGCCGCCGCTGGTCACCGTCCCCGACCTGACCAACAAGGGGTACAACTTCGACCAGGCCAACCAGATGTTGCAACAGGTCGGGCTCGTGGGCGCGAAGGTCTTCGACTTCCCGGGCGGGCAGGTGCGCCAGCAGAACCCGGCGGCCGGGGCGCAGGTCCCGAAGGGTACCCAGGTCCAGCTGTGGCTCTACCCCTGATCGTCGGCGCGCACTCGCCCACCGCCGGAGGGCTCGCCAAGGCGGCACTGTCCTATGTGGACAGAGTCGGTGCCGGTGCGCTACAGGTCTACGTGTCCAACTCGCGCGGCTGGGCCCTGTTCGCCGGTGATCCCGAGCAGGACAAGGCGTTCCTGGCCGGCATCGAGAAGCGGGAGATCCCGGCGTACATCCACGCCTCGCTGCTGGTCAATCTCGGCTCCCCCACCCCGGCCACGGTCGAGCGCTCGATCGCGACGCTGCGCCACGCGCTGATCCGCGGCCGGCACATCGGCGCCACCGGAGTGGTGTTCCACGCCGGTAACGCGGTCGACGCCGACCACACCGACAAGGCGCTGCATCAGGTACGTGAGGCCCTGCTCCCGCTGCTCGACGAGACCGTCTCCGCCGGTGGTCCCCGGCTGCTGGTCGAGCCGAGCGCGGGCGGCGGGCGCTGCCTGGCCGCCCGGATCGAGGACCTGGAGCCCTACCTGGACGCGGTGGACCGGCACCCGGCGCTGGGCGTGTGTTTCGACACCTGCCACATCTGGGCCGCCGGTCACGACCTGGCCGCCCGGGGCGGGATGACCGCCGCGCTGGACTCGGTGGTGTCGGTCGCGGGTGCCGGGCGGCTGGCGTTGGTACACGCCAACGACTCCAAGGACGGCTGCGGTTCCCGGCGGGACCGGCACGAGAACGTCGGTGCCGGTACGCTCGGCCCGGCCGCGTTCGCCGAACTGGTCGCCCACCCGGCCGCCGAGGGGGTACCGGTGATCGTCGAGACGCCCAGCGAGGGCAGCTCCGGTACCGGCCACGCCCGCGACATCGCCCAGCTGCTCAGCCTGTCCCACGGCGAGTAGGAATGCCCGCCCTGGGATGTGGCAGAGTCGTGGGCATGACGCGGCGGGGCAACAACGGGAGATGACCGATCGGGCCGGATACGAGTTGGAGTTCGAGGACACCTTCGACGGCGAGGTCCTGGACGAGACCCGCTGGTTGCCGTACTACCTGCCGCAGTGGAGCTCCCGGGCGGCGTCGGCCGCGCGGTACCACCTCGCTGGCGGTTTCCTGCGGCTGTCCATCGAGTCGGACCAGCAGCCGTGGTGTCCCGAGTACGACGGCGAGATCCGGGTCTCCTCGCTGCAGACCGGGGTCTACGCCGGTCCGGTCGGCAGCCCGATCGGGCAGCAGCGGTTCACGCCCGGGATGGTGGTCCGCGAGGCGCAGGACAATGTCCAGCTCTACACGCCGCTGTACGGCCGGTTCGAGCTGCGCGCCAAGGCCATCGACGATCCGCGCTGCATGGTGGCGCTGTGGATGATCGGGTACGAGGAGGAGCCGGAGCGGTCGGCGGAGATCTGCGTCTGCGAGATCTTCGGGCGGAACGTGACGCCGGAAAGCGCGGGCATCGGGATGGGGGTGCACCCGTTCGGCGATCCGACCATCCGGGACGAGTTCTCCGTCGAGACCGTACCCATCGACGCGCGTGAGTTCCACGTGTACGCCGCCGAGTGGACGCCCGAGCAGGTGGCCTTCTTCGTCGACGACGGGCTGGTGAAGACCGTCGACCAGGCGCCGTGCTACCCGATGCAGTTCATGCTCGGCATCTACGAGTTCCCCGAGCCCACGCCGTCGCAACACCCGTACCCGAAGCAGTTCGTCGTCGACTATTTCCGTGGATACCGGCCGCACTATCCGGCGGACGGCTGAGCCACCGGCAACCCGGCGAGCCGGCGGAACGCCTGCTGGGTGGGTGAGTCGGGGGCGGCACAGTAGACGATCACCCGCTGGTCGGTGTCCGGTATGTGCAGCACCTGGCACTCGAACTCCAGCGGCCCGGCCAGCGGGTGCTTCACCTGCTTCACGATCCGCCGCCGGACCTCGACCTCGTGCGCGGCCCACATCTCGGCGAACCGCCGCGACACGCCCAGCAACTCGGTCACCAGTTCCTCGATGCCACGGTCGCCCGGGTAGCGGGCGTACGCGGCGCGCAGGTCGGCGACCGTGGCGCGGGCGAACCGTACCGTGTCCTCCTGGCTCCAGTGCGGATCCGTGTCGGGTTGCCGGAACATCCAGCGGATCATGTTCCGGTCCGACTCGGCGACCGTGGACAGGTCGCTGATGAAGTGCGTGGCCAGCTCGTTCCAGGCCAGCACGTCGTACTTGGCGTCGACGATGTATGCCGGCGTCTCCGGCAGGCTGTCCAGCAGGTACCGCAGCCCGGGCGTCACCTCGCGGCTCGGTCCGACCGTCGGGGGCGGGCTCTCCCCGGCGATGCGGAACAGGTACTCGCGCTCGTCGCGGGTGAGCATCAGCGCCCGGGAGAGCGCGGACAGGACCTGCCGGGACGGGTTCGGGCCGCGCGCCTGCTCCAACCGGATGTAGTAGTCGACCGACATCCCGGCCAACTGGGCGACCTCCTGGCGGCGCAGGCCCGGGGTACGCCGCCGGACACCGTCGGGCAGTCCCACTTCGCTCGGCAGCAGGCGGGCCCGCCGGCTGCGCAGGAAGGCGGCCAACTCGGGCCGCCGGACGCCGGTACCCATGTGCGGCCGGCCCAGGCTCGAAAGCATGACCACCATTGCTCTGATCACCGGTGCCAACAAGGGCATCGGTTTCGCCACCGCCCGGCTCCTCGGTGCCCGCGGCATGACCGTGCTCGTCGGGGCCCGCGACCCGGAGCGTGGCCGGCAGGCCGAACGGGACCTGCGCGACGGGGGTACCGACGCCCACTTCGTCCCGCTCGACGTGACCGACGAGAAGTCGGTATGGCAGGCGGCGGAGTGGATCGGGAACGGGTACGGCCGGCTGGACATCCTGATCAACAACGCCGGTATCGCCCGGGGCGACGGTACCGGCCGGCCCAGCGAGACCCTGCTGGACACCATGCGCACGGTGTACGAGACCAACGTCTTCGGCGTCGTCGCGGTCACCAACGCGATGCTGCCGCTGCTGCGCCAGGCCCCGGCCGCCCGGATCGTCAACGTCTCCAGCGAGGTCGGCTCGATCGGCTCGATGATGAACCCGGACGGCCCGCTGTACCCGATCGCCTCGGTGCCGTACCCCTCGTCCAAGTCGGCGCTCAACATGGTGACCGCGATGTACGCCAAGGAGCTGCGGGACACGCCGATCAAGGTGAACGCCGCGAACCCCGGCTACTGCGCCACCGACCTCAACGACCACCGCGGCTTCCTGCCGGCGGAGCGGGGCGCCGAGGTGAGCGTCCACCTGGCCACGCTGCCCGCGGACGGACCGACCGGGACGTTCTGGGGGAACCTCTGGACCTCCGACGGCGCCGGGTCCAACGGCACGCTGCCCTGGTGAGCCGCTAGATTGCTCTCATGGCGAGCGGCACGCCGTGGGAACGGCACGAGCATGGGCCGCCACCGCCGCGCCGGCCCGGGTGGGGTTGCCTCGCGGCGGCGATCGTGACCGGGATCGGGCTGATCGTGGTGCTGGTCCTGGCGAGCAACCTGCTGGCGGCGGCATTCGAGGGGGTACGGATCCGGTGAACGTCGAGTCGCTGACGGCAGAGCGCTGGCCCGATCTGGTCACGCTGTTCGGGCCCAACGGCGCCAACAGCGGGTGCTGGTGCATGTGGTGGCGGGTGTCGGCGAAGGACTGGAGCGCGAGCGGCAGCCCGGGTAACCGTGCGGCGTTCGAGCAGATCGTGCGGCGCGGCGAGCCGACCGGGTTGCTGGCGTACCACGAGGGGATGCCGGTGGGCTGGACGGCCGTGGCGCCGCGGGACGCGTACCCCCGTCTGGTCCGCTCGACCACGCTGCGGCTGGCGCCGGACGACGGCGGGCTCTGGGCTGTCACATGCTTCTATATTCATAGGAGTCACCGTCGTGGCGGCGTCGCCGCCGCCCTACTCGACGCCGCCGTGGACCACGCGGGTGCGCGGGGCGCGACCGCGGTCGAGGGCTATCCGGTCGACACCGGCGGCGGCCGCCGGCCTTCCGGCGACCTTTTCACGGGTACGGTGACCCTGTTCGCCAACGCCGGGTTCACCGAGCACAGCCGGCCACCCACCGGGCGGCGGATCGTCATGCGCCGGCGAATATCCCGGTGAGCACGTCGATGGCGCGGTCGATTCCGGCGTCGTCGACATCGAGGTGCGTGAGCAGCCGGGCAAACCTGGGCCCCAGCACGGAAACCAGCACGCCCTGCTCGCGGGCGAGCCCACCGAGCGCCGCACTGTCCACAGTGGACTTGGTGAGGTCGAGGGGGATGACGTTGGTCCGGACCCGGGTCGCATCGACGATCCCGAACGGTGCCAAGGCTTCGGCGAGCCGCCGGGCCCGTACGTGGTCGTCCGCGAGCCGATCCAGGTGGTGGGTCAGCGCGTAGTCCCCGGCCGCGGCCAATACCCCGACCTGGCGCATCCCGCCACCCATCCGCTTGCGCAGCACCCGGGCCCGGGCGATGCGGTCGGTGCTGGACACCACCAGCGAGCCGACCGGCGCGCCGAGCCCCTTGGACAGGCACACCGAGAGCGTGTCGAACAGCCGCCCGTATGTCTCCAGCGGTATCCCGTCGGCGATGTGCGCGTGCCAGATCCGGGCGCCGTCGCAATGCAGGCTGAGCCGGTGCTCGTCGGCGACCTCGCGCAGAGCCTCCAATGTGGACAGTGGGAGGATCGCACCGCCGGCCCGGTTGTGCGTCTGCTCGATCGCGATCGCGCGGGTCGGCACCGCGTGGTACCCGTCCGGGCGGACCATCCCGGCGACCGCATCGACATCGATGTCCGCCCCGACCGCCGGCCAGGTACGCGTGGAGATGCCGCCGATCGCCGACGCCGCCCCGATCTCGTATGTCACCACGTGCGCGTCGGCGTCGCAGAGCAGCTCCTCCCCCGGCGGTACGACCAGCTGCACAGCGATCTGGTTGGCCATCGAGCCGGTCGGGGTGAACAGCGCGGCCTCGTGCCCGAACAGCGCGGCGACCCGCGCCTGGAGAGCGTTGACCGCCGGGTCCTCGCCGTAGACGTCGTCGCCCACCTCAGCGGTCGCCATCGCGGCCCGCATCCCGGCGGTGGGCCGGGTCACCGTGTCACTACGCAGATCCACCACCGCTACGGTCACCGGTCGATCCTAACCAACACCTCGCCGGGATACTGCCGGTCGGTAGTGTCGCCGCCCTATCCGCGCAGCATCTCGGCGACCAGGAAGGCCAGCTCCAGCGACTGCTGGGTGTTGAGCCGGGGGTCGCACGCGGTCTCGTACCGGTTGGGCAGGTGTACGTCCTCGATGGCCTGCGCGCCGCCCAGGCACTCGGTGACGTCCTCGCCGGTCAGCTCCACATGCAGCCCGCCCGGGTGGGTCTCCAGCTCCCGGTGCACCTCGAAGTAGCCGAGCACCTCGTCGACGATCCGGTCGAAGTGCCGTGTCTTGTATCCGTTGGACGACTCGTGGGTGTTGCCGTGCATCGGGTCGCATTGCCAGACCACCTTGTGCCCGGCGGCGGTCACCTTCTCCACGATCGGCGGCAGCGTGTCGCGTACCTTGTGGTTGCCCATCCGGCTGACCAGGGTGAGCCGGCCCGGGATGTTCTCCGGGTTGAGCTTCTCGCACAACTCCAGGGCGATCTCCGGGGTCGCCGACGGGCTGAGCTTGACGCCGATCGGGTTGGCGATGCGGGACATGAAGTCGACGTGCGCGCCGTCGAGCTGGCGGGTCCGCTCGCCGATCCAGAGGAAGTGCCCGGACAGGCCGTAGGCGCGCTCGCTGACGATGCGGGTCAGGGCCCGGTCGTACTCCAGGGCAAGGGCTTCATGGGAGCAGTAGAGCGTGACGGTCCGCAGGGCCTCCGCCTCGGTCATCCCACAGGCACGGATGAAGGCGAGGGTACGGTCGATCTCCCGGGCGATCGCCTCGTAGCGCTCGCCCGCGGGTGACTCCTTGACGAAGCCCTTGTTCCAGTCGTGGACCAGGTGCAGGTCGGCCAGGCCGCCACCGAGGTAGGCGCGCAGCATGTTCATCGCGGCGGCGGCGTTGGCGTAGGCCCGGATCATCCGCTGCGGGTCGGCGACCCGCGCCTCGGGCCTGGCCTCCAGCGAGTTGATCATGTCGCCGCGGTAGGCGGGCAGACCGAGCGCGTCGAGCGGGCTGGAGCGCGGCTTGGTGTACTGGCCGGCCACCCGGGCCACCTTGATCACCGGCAGCGAGGCGCCGTAGGTGAGCACGACGGCCATCTGCAACAGGGTGCGCGCGTTGGCGATCAGGTGCGCCTCGGTGTTGTCGATGAAGGTCTCGGCGCAGTCGCCGCCCTGCAGGACAAACGCCCGGCCCTCGCACACCAGCGCCAACCGGCTACGCAGCTCGTCGACCTCGTACGGGGCGACGATCGGCGGTACCCCGGCCAGCACCCCGCATACCTGGGCCACCTCGTCCAGGTCCTGCCACGGCGGCATCTGCGCCCGTGGCAGCGTACGCCAGTGGTCGAGCCCGAACGCCTCGGTGTTGGCGAGGTGGCTGGTGAGGCTGCCGATTTCCAGCCCGGGGTTGCGGATCTGGTGCCACTCTTGGCGCATGGCGGATAGCCTACGACCCGGTCCTCGGGGCCCCGCTAGCGACTTACTCGATTTCCGCGCGCCGGGACGGCCGACTCACCGCTGCTGTTCGGCGATCTGCCGGGCCCGGTCCCGGGCGGCTTCCAGGGCGGCGAGCAGGGCCGCCCGGACGCCGTGGTTCTCCAGCTCCCGGATGGCATTGATGGTGGTACCGGCCGGAGAGGTGACCGCCTCGCGCAGCTTCACCGGATGCTCACCCGAGTCGCGGAGCATGATCGCTGAACCGATCGCGGTCTGCACGATCAGGTCGTGCGCCACCTGCCGCGGCAGCCCGAGCAGGATCCCGGCGTCGGTCATCGCCTCGACCAGGTAGTAGAAATACGCCGGCCCGGAGCCGGACAACGCGGTCACCGCGTCCTGCTGGGACTCCGGTACCCGGATGGTCCGGCCCAGCGGCGCGAACATCTCCTCGGCCAGGGCCAGGTGCTCGGCGGTGGCGAAGGCGCCCGCGGAGATCGCCGTCATCGCCTCGTCGACCAGCGCGGGCGTGTTGGTCATCACCCGTACCACCGGAGTGCCCTCAGGCAGCCACTTGGTGAAGAACGTGGTCGGCAGCCCGGCGCAGAGGGACACCACCAGCTTGCCGGACGGTACCTTGGCGCCGAGATCGGCCAGCAACGCACTGGCGTCCTGCGGCTTGACGGCGATGGCGAGGACGTCCGCCTCGACCGCGGCCACCTCGTTGTCCACCACCCGGATGCCGTACCGCTGGGCCAGCTCCTCGGCCCGCTCCGGGCGCCGGGCGGTGGCGATCAGCCGGCCGGACGGCCAGCCCGAGCGGAGCAGGCCGGACAGCAGCACCTCGCCGATCTTCCCGGCCCCGATGACGGCGATGGTATGCACTGTCACTCCTGTCCCCGGCCGGGCCGGCGGCGGTGCCGCCGGCCCGCGACCACACTCAGCTGCCGAAGAACACCTCGGCCTCGGTGTAGCGCTCCAGCGGTACGGTCTTCAGCTCCCTGGTCCCCTCCGCCAGCGGTACCCGGACGATCTCGGTACCCTGCAACGCCACCATCTTGCCGTAGTCGCCCTCGTGCACCGCGTCGATCGCCTGCAGCCCGAACCGGGTCGCGAGGACCCGGTCGAACGCGGTCGGCGTACCCCCGCGCTGGATGTGCCCGAGCACCACGGTGCGGGCCTCCTTGCCGGTCTTCGCCTCCAGCTGCTCGGCCAGCCACTGCCCGATGCCACCCAGCCGTACGTGCCCGAACGCGTCCAGCGCCTGGTTGTGCAGGATCATCTGACCCTCCAACGGCTGGGCGCCCTCGGCGACCACGACGATCGGCGAGTACTGCGTCTGGAACCGCTTCTCCACGTAGCCGGCCACCTGGTCGACATCGAACTGCCGTTCGGGCAGCAGGATCACGTTGGCACCGCCGGCCAGGCCGGCGTGCAGCGCGATCCACCCGGCATGCCGGCCCATCACCTCGACGACGAGGGTGCGGTGGTGGCTCTCCGCCGTGGTGTGCAGCCGGTCGATGGCCTCCATCGCGATGTTGACCGCGGTGTCGAAGCCGAACGTGTAGTCCGTGGCACTCAGGTCGTTGTCGATCGTCTTGGGTACCCCGACGACGTTGACGCTCAGCTCGGTGAGCCGGGTCGCGACCCCGAGGGTGTCCTCGCCGCCGATCGCCACCAGCGCGTCCACGCCCAGCTCGACGAGGTTCGTCTTGATCTTCTCGACCCCGCCGTCGATCTTGAATGGATTGGTCCGGGACGATCCGAGGATGGTTCCGCCACGCGGCAGGATCCCGCGTACCTCGGCGATGCCGAGCGGACGGGTGATCCCCTCCAGCGGACCCCGCCAGCCGTCCCGGAAGCCCACGAACTCGTGACCGTACGTGGCGACGCCCTTGCGTACCACCGCCCGGATCACCGCGTTCAGGCCCGGGCAGTCACCGCCACCGGTCAGCACACCGATACGCATTCTTGCTCGTCCTCCCATGGTCGGGTCGCGAGAGTCCAGCCCAACGATTGGCCCCGAAGCGGTATCGGCGGCACTGCCGGCCCGGGGCGGGCCGCAACTGCGCACTGTAGTCCCCCAGCGGATACGCAGCCACCACGACCCAGGTAAACGCCAGATGTCGTCCAGACGAACAACCGATTCACTTGAGGCGGTTCCTGTCGGTGCCCCGTCCTAGACTGCATGCCATGCGGACGTCGATCGCGGTGGACAGCGCGGTGAAGGAGCGCCTTGCGGTCATTGCCCGGGAACGGGGAATGACGATCGAACAGATGCTGACCGACATGGTCGGCCTCACCCCCACTCCCGAGCAGCTCGCGGCCCGAGCGGAGGCGGCCCGCGCCTACATCCGGGAGCACCTCTGCCCAGACCTCGACGACGAGGACAACGAGGACCACCGGACGGCCGTGTGGTTCTGGGAGGAGCTGCGCGCCGGCCGCGTGCCGAAGTCACTCGAACGACCGAAGCCGAGCCCCGACCTGGCGGCGTGACCATGCTGCTGCCGAGCACCGTGATCTTCGACCACACCACTCTGCTCGCTCTCGGTAGGGGTACGCCTCGCCTGTCTCGCCTGGTCACCCTCGCGCACCAGGATCCCGACCAGAGGGTGTTCATACCCGCTCTCTGTCTGGTCGCGGCGACCGCGGAGCGGCCGGCGCTTGCCGACCATATCGGCGGGCTGCCTGCCCTCCAGATCGTGGATCTCGGCTTCGCGGCCGCGTCAACGGTCGGTCGTCTCGTCGCGAGCGGCGTCGATTGGCGCACGGCGCAGGCGATCAGCACCGCCCGCCCGGACCCCGAGTGGCCGGGCGGGCGGCCGGTGCTGACCGCGGTTCCCCGGCAATACGACGGGCATGGGATCGAGGCCATCGCGCTGCCGAACTAACCGCCTACCCGCGGAGGATCCGCCAGCGGGCCAGGTTGTGGCGGGCGTCCACCAGGGCGTCGTGCCGGCCCGACATCTCGGGCAGGGTCGGGCGACCCCGGTCGTCCCAGAGCTGACGCAGGTCCTTGGTGAACCGGGGGATCTCCCGGGGCAACGCGGTCATCGGGCCCCAGAGCTGAGCGAGCGCGACGTGGTCGTAGGCGCCGTACCAGGCCCACAACTCCAGCTCCTCCCCCGGCCGGTCGCGCACCGGCTCGGTGAGGAAGGCGTAGAGGTCGGCGCGGATCCGCTCCCGGGAGCGCCACGCCGGGTCGGCCGGGGACGGGAGCTTGTCCAGTACGTTGCGGCGTACCCAGGGCACCGCCCGGGCACCGTCGAATTCGGTGGACACCGCGTAGAACTCGCGGCCTCGTTCGTCCACGACTCCGATGGAGACCAGATCCACCGTCCGGCCGTCCTCGATGAACTCGCAGTCGTAGAAGTAGCGGTAGGTCATCGCCCACTAGTGTGCCGACATGACGTTCTCGATCGTTGCCCGCTCCGCTGACGGGCGGTCGCACGGGGTTGCGGTGGCCAGCAAGTTCCTCGGCGTCGGGGCGCACGTGCCGGCGGCGCAGGCCGGCGTCGGTGCGCTGGCCACCCAGTCGTACGCCAACCTGGCGTACCGCCCGCAGGGGTTGACGCTGCTGGGCACGGGGGTGGCGCCGGCCGAGGTGGTCGCCGGGCTCACCGCCGCCGACCCGGGGCGCGACCAGCGGCAGCTGGGGGTGGTCGGGCCGACCGGGGACGGCGCCACGTTCACCGGTACCGGATGTCATGACTGGGCCGGCGGGCTGGCCGGGGACGGGTACGCCATCCAGGGCAACATCCTTACCGGCAAGCAGGTCGTCGTGGCGATGGCGCAGGCGTGGCAGCGAAGTGACCCGGCCGCGCCGTTGGCCGGCCGGTTGGTCGCCGCGCTGCTGGCCGGCGACCGGGCCGGGGGTGACCGGCGCGGCCGGCAGAGCGCGGCCCTGCTGGTGGTCGCCAAGGGCGAAGGCTACGGGGGTACCAGCGACGTGGTCGCCGACCTGCGCGTGGACGACCATCCCGATCCGGTACCCGAGCTGACCCGGCTGCTCGAGCTGCATGAGCTCTACTTCGGCAAGCCCGATCCGGCGACCCTGCTGGAGCTCGCCGGCCCGCTGGCGCAGGAGGTACGCACCCGGCTGGCCGAACTCGGCCACGACCACCGTGACCTCGATGCCGCGCTCGCCTCCTGGGCCGGCGTGGAGAACCTGGAGGAGCGGCTGGTACCCGGCCGGATCGACCCCCTGGTGCTGGGCCGCCTCCGGGTGACCTGACTCACCCACCATTCCGCACGTATCACGGACCCGACAGCGCGATCCGTCAGCATGACGAACGTTCCCCGCCGTTATCGGTCCGTGATCGCTCAACCCCGGTTACCGCCCAGTCCAGGGCTACCCGCTAGCCTGCGAAACGCGGTTGTCCGGGGGGACAGCTTTCGCCACCCGAACACAGGGGTGTACAGAGCGCAACATCAGCGACATGATCTAACAGGTGGTCGAGCTGCGTAGTTCGACCAGGTTCTACTGGGGGAGGGCTGGCTCGTGGAGGTACGCCTGCCGGATCCGGGTGACTCGCTATCCGGCGTGGAAATGTTCGCCGGGCTCGAACCCGAGGCTCGGCAACGGGTGATCGCCGCCGCGGTGCCCCGCACCTACCGCAAGGGGCAGCTGCTGTTCGTCGAGAACGACCCGGGCGAGTCCCTGATCATCCTGCGGCGCGGCGCGGTCGCCGTGTTCCGCACCTCGCCGACGGGTGAGCGGGCCGTGCTCACCGTGATCCGCCCACCTGACGTGCTGGGCGAGCTGTCCCTGCTGGACGGCCGGCCGCGGTCGCTGTCGGCCGAGGCGATCGAGGACTGCACCGCGCTGGCCCTGTCCCGGACCGCATTCATCGAGATGGTCCACGCCAACGAGCGCGTCCTCGACGCGGTGATGCGCTCCCTCGGCACGCTGATCCGCCGGCTCACCGAGCAGAATGCCGACCACGTGTTCCTGGACCTGCCCGGCCGGGTCGCCAAGACGCTGGTCCGGCTGGCCGGGGACAGCCAGGCACCGATGGTTACCATCGAGCTCAACCAGAGCCAGCTCGCGGAGATGGCCGGCGGCTCCCGGCAGAGCGTCAACCAGGCGATCGGCTCGTTCGCCAACCGGGGCTGGCTGCGCACGGAAGGCCGGCGCATCGTGGTCACCGACCTCGCCGCGTTGCGCCGCCGGGCCGGCATGAACGAGAGATGACGATGGGCCAATCCAGTGCGGACCAGCCCATCGCTCTGCGACCTCAGACCTCTTCGTCGGCGTCCGGCGCGTCAGTGTCGTCCGCGCCCTCTTCCTCGTCGCCGGGGCCCATCCACTGCTCAGTCGCCTCGTCCGCCTTGCCTGGTCCCATCCATTCCGGGCGGCCGATCTCCTCCGGGTTTTCCACCACGCCCTGCTCCTCGAGTTCGGCGAGGGTCACGACATCTACGTCGACGAACTCTCCGGCTCCGTGTACGGCACCGGTGGAGTCAGCCCAGTCCGCCGCGAGACGTACGTACACCCTCGCGCATCCCTTCGCTTGCAGTTGAATAGCACTTTCGCCCGATCACACCTGAACGCACTGAGACTCTAGTCCCCGTCGGGGCAAGATGTTGGGTGCTGTCAGCTTCCGGCCAATGGCCGGATGGCGACCGGCAGTCGCCCCTTATCTGTCCCTTGCGTTAGCTGGGAGGACGCGATCAGCCCGAGCTGCCCGAACTGTGGACGACCTGCCGCCCAGGGTGACCGGTTCTGTGGCGGCTGCGGTACCGGGCTGCTGCCCACCTGCGTCCACTGTGGACGGTCTCACGAGGTCGGTACCGCCTACTGCACCAACTGTGGCAACCCGCTGATCGATCCGCTTCCCCGGGGGCTGGAGGACCGACGCCGGGTCAGCGTGCTCTTCCTCGACGAGGTGGACTCCACCGCCTACTCCGAGAGCTCGGATCCGGAGCAGGTCCGGGGCATCCAGAACGAATACTTCGCGACCGCCCGACGGATCATCCGCCAGTACGGCGGCGTGGTCGAGAAGTACATCGGTGACGCGGTGATGGCCGTCTTCGGTGCCCCGGTGGCCACCGAGAACGACCCGCTGCGCTGTGTCCGGGCCGGGTTGGAGCTGCAACGGCTCCTGCCCCGGCAGCTGCGCGCGGCAGCGGCCGGGCTGCGCTTCCGGGTCGGCGTGGCGACCGGCGAAGCGCTCGTCGACCTGGCCGCCGCCCGGGACGGCGGGCAGGCCATCGTGGCCGGCGACGTGGTGATCATCGCATCCCGGCTACAGAGCGTGGCACCGCCAGGTGCGGTTTACCTGGACGAGTCCACCCACTCGGCGGTGCGCGCCGACATCGAGTGCGTCGAGCAGGAGCCGGTGGTCCTGCGCGGCCGCTCGGCGCGCAGCCGGGTGTGGCAGGCCAACGCGCTGCGCCGCCACCGGACCGGCGACCTCGACGCAGAACCGACCCCGATGGTCGACCGGGAGCACGAGCGGACCCTGCTGATCACCGCCCTGCACCGGACCGTACGCAACCAGATGTCCCAGCTGGTCACCGTGTTCGGCGCGCCCGGGATCGGGAAGAGCCGGCTGCTGCGCGAGCTGGCCCGGCACGCGGCCAGCATCAACGACCCGTCGGTGTGTTGGCGGATCGGGCACTGCCCGCCGTTCGGGGAGAACGTGACCTACGCGGCGCTGGCCGACATCGTCAAGGCGGAGGCGTCGATCCTGGACTCGGACGACGAGGCCACCGCCCGTATCCGGCTGACCGCGGCGGTCAGCGAGCTGACCACCGGCGATGACGCGGTACGGCTGGCCGAGGCGCTCGGGCCGCTGGTCGGGCTGCCCGGGCTCGGGCTGTCCCCGGTGGAGACCGAGCAGGCGTGGCGCCGGTTCATCCTGACGATGGCCGCGCGGCAGCCGACCGTACTGGTCTTCGAGGACATGCACTGGGCCGACGAGACCATGCTGCGGTTCGTGGAGATGCTCGGGGCCTCGGCGCGGGGGCTGCCTCTGCTCGTCATCTGCACCGCCCGGCCCGAGCTGCGTGAGCGCCATCCGAGCTGGACCAGCACCATCACCGGTACCGTGTCGATCTCCCTGCCGCCGTTGCGGGACAGCGACATCAGCACCATGTACTCGCTGATGTTCGGGCAGCGGGTGACCCCGGAACCGCTGGTCGAGCTGGCCGACGGCAACCCGCTCTACGCCCAGGAGTACGTCCGGATGCTGCTGGAGGGTGGCATGCTGCGCCCGGCCGGGTCGGAGTGGACGCTCAAGGCCGGCGAGCCGCCCCCGATGCCGGACAACGTACAGGCGGTCATCGCCAACCGGCTCGACCTGCTCGATCCGTCCGACCGGGCGATCCTGCAGGCGGCCGCGGTGGTCGGGCGGCAGTTCTGGCCCGGCGCGGTGGCCGCCGCGGTCGGCCAGCCGATAGACACCGTGGAGTGGGCGCTGCGCCGGCTGGAACAGCGCGACCTGATCCAGGAGCAGCCGCTGTCCACGATGGCCGGGCAGCTGGAATACCGCTTCCGGCACATCCTGGTCCGGGACGTGTGCTACCAGCGACTGCCCCGCGTCGACCGGGTACTACGGCACCTGCGTACCGCCGACTGGCTGGAGACGGTCTCCGACGGGCGGCAGATCGACCTGGCCGAGGTGCTGGCCAACCACCGGTGGGCGACCCATGAGATCGCCCGTACCCTCGGCGAAGACCCGGGTCCCTACGCGCCCGCGGCCCGGGAGGCGCTGCACAAGGCGGCTCGCCGGGCCTATGCCCTGCACGCGCTGGACACCGCCAACGAGTGGGTGGAGCGGGCCTGCGGCCTCGGCCTGCCGCCCGAGCCGGCGCTCGAGCTGTTCTGCGCCGAGCTGGCCTTCTACCGCGACCGGGACGGCTTCCTGCGCGATGGCGGGATCGCCCGGGTGACCGCACTGGCCGACCAGCTCACCGCGGCCGCCGACCTGGCCGGCGCGGCCAAGGCGTGGACGCTGCTCGGTACCGCGGCGTGGAGCCAGGCCGACCGGCCGGCCACCCTGGCCTACCTGGACCGGGCGGTGGAGCTGTTCGACTCGCTGCCGGACACCCCGGAGAAGGCCAGCGCGCTGCTGGAGCTGGCCCGGGCGCACATGCTCAACTTCGAGGTGGAGCCGGCCATGCTGGCCGCCGACGCGGCCGCCGAGATGGCCGAGCGAGTGGGCCTGGCTGAGGTGCACGCGAGCGCGCGGATCACCGTCGCCACCGCCCGCTACGTGGTCGGCGACCCGGACGGCTACCGGCAGCTCGCCGAGATCACCGACCACTGCCGCCGCCACCAGCTGTCCAGCCGCCGCCGGGCGGTGCACAACCTGGCCTGGGCGGAGATGGAGGAGGGTGACATCACCGCCTCCCAGCTGCTGATCGACGAGCTGCGCGGGATCGACCTGGCCAGCGGCCACGGCCTGGCCACCAGCCTCCCGGACGAGGCCAACCGCAGCTTCTTCGCGGGCGACTGGGCCGCCTCGATCGCGGCGGCGACCGCGCTGACCAACCGGCCGACCGCGGAGTGGGACCTGCAGGTCGTACTCCAGTCGGCCTGGCTTCGGACGCTGCGCGGGGAGCCGGTCGCCGCGGAGGAGGTGCAGCGGGTGATGGCGACCGCCGAGCGCAGCGGCTTCCACCGGATCCTGCTCGGCGCGCTGGCGCACGGCGCGCTCTACTATGCCATCCGCGGCCGGCGGGACGAGGCCGTCGCCGCGCTGCGGGCACTGGAAGACGACTGGTTCAGCACCCGGATGCTGGCCTCCGGCGAATGGGTGGCCGCAGCCGCCGCGGCCGGCGTGCTGCTCGGTGCCGAGGAAGCCGCATGGGTACACGGGATGCTCAAGCACAGTACCCGGCACACTCCCTGGGTGGTGGCCGCGATGTCCACGCTGGAGGGACGGATCACCGGCGACCCGGCCTGCCACCTGGAGGCCGCCGAGGGGTACGCCCGGATCGGCAACGCGAGTGACCGGATCCTCGCCCTGGCCGCCGCCGCCCGTACCCTCGTCGAGGCTGCCGAGCTGGACCGGGCCGAGCCGGTGATCGCCGAGGTGACTGAGTTCGCCGAACGCAACCGGGCACCCCGGCTACTCGACGGGCTCACGCCGCGATAGGCTCCCCAGCCGTCTCCGCCTTTGCCAGCTGCGCCTTGACCTTCTGGGCGTACACGTCCACGTATTCCCGGCCGGACAGCTCCATCAGCTCGTACATGATCTCGTCGGTCACCGCGCGCTCGATGAACCGGTCCCCGGCCATCCCGGCGTACCGGGAGAAGTCCAGCGGGGTACCGAACCGGATGCGTACCCGCTTGATCTTGGGCAGGATCCGGCCGAGCGGCTGGATCTCGTCGGAGTTGAGCATGACCACCGGTACCACCGGCGCCCCGCTCTCCAGCGCCAGCCTGGCCACCCCGGTCTTGCCCCGGTAGAGCCGGCCGTCCGGTGAGCGGGTGCCCTCCGGGTAGATGCCGAAGAGCTTGCCCTCGCCGAGCACCCGCAGCCCGGTGTCGATGGCCGCCTGCGCGGCCCGGCCGCCGGACCGGTCGACCGGGATCGTCCCGGTACCCACGAAGAACATCTTGATCAGGAAGCCCTTGATCCCCCGGCCGGTGAAGTACTCCTGCTTGGCGACGAAGGTGACCTTCCGCTTCACCATCAGCGGCATGAAGATCGAGTCGGAGAAGGACAGGTGGTTGCTGGCGATGATGGCCGGACCTTCGCTGGGTACGTTGTCGCGCCCCTCGACCTGCGGCCGGAAGATCGCCCGCAGCCAGGGCCCGAGGAGGACGTACTTGAGCAGGTAGTAGAGCACGCCTGTCCCTTCCGCGGCCGATCACCCGCACGCACCCAGCGGTCGCACTGAGCCTACGGAGCGCGCGGTCCCGGCCACAACGGACTCCCGCAACTGGCCCGTCCCGTGTCACGATTCAACCCGGGCCCGGCACGCGGGCCGGCCCGCCGGTATCGGCAGGGGAGGGCAGGGTGGCCTCGGGTGGGCCCCGCCGGGGACGGCGGGACAACGGGTTGGTCGCCGCCGCGTACGCCGCGGCGGGTGACGTCGACCCGCGGGTGGGCGAGCACCTGCTCGACGTACTGGCGTTGCGCGGCATCGCCGCCTACCTGCAGCCCGCAGCCGACCTGCACCCGGTGACCCGGACCACCACGCTGCCGTCCCGGCCGACCGACCGGCTCTTCGTCGACCGGGAGCACCTGGACACCGCGCGGGGCTTCATCGCCCAACTCGCCGACGAGGCCCGGCAGGCGGAGCCGGACGTCGACGAGGTGTTCGCCGGGATCGTCGCCGGCTACGACACCGAAGCCGAGCGGGTCACCTGGCCGGCCGCCGAGGACCTGGACGACGAGATCGAAGACCCGGGCGAGGACGACGAGCAGCCGGCCCGGCTGAAGCGGTGGCGGCGCAGCACGGTCGACCCGGTCCAGGCCGACCTGATCGAGGACGAGGCCGACGAGGACGAGGAGGGGTACGTACCCCCGCCGCCTCCCCCGCTGCCCCGGGTGTCGCTGGTCTCCGTCGCGGCGGTGCTGGGCGTGGTGGCCGGGTTCGTGCTGTTCTTCAACCCCGGTCTGCTGCCGGTCGCCAACTCGGTGGCCATGCTGCTCGGGTTCGGCGCGATCCTCGGCGGCTTCGGTCTAGGCGCTCGCCTCCGCGAGCGCGGCACCGAGGCTCAATAGGCGGCCTCTTCCCTCCTCGCTGCGCTCGTCAGTCCAGAGGCCGCCCGCCTCGATGCGGATCCGGTGGCTGGCCTCGGTGTATTAGTCCTAGTCTTTGTCGAGCCAGTCGAGGATCGCGTCGATCGGCTCGGTCCACCGGGCGTCCAGCATCAGGTCGTGCCCCATGCCGGGGAAGAGCAGCGGGGCGCCGCCGTACCAGCCGGCTGCCCGGTTGAGCACGGCCTGCGGGATCAGCTTGTCGTCGGGGCTGCCGACGATCAGCACCGGTGGCTCGCCGACCGGCAGCTCGGGGGTACCGGCGACGAGCAGCTGCCATTGCGCCCGCCGGGACGCGCGGCCCAGCCGGGCGGTGTACCCGCGCGCCACCGAGCTGGGCAGCTCCCGGCTGAACAGCTGGCCGCGCCGGGGCCGCAGGGCTGCGCCGAACAGCGCCGGCAACGTGGTACCCGGGTTGCGGAAGGCCACGTTAGCGGCCATCCGCCAACCGCCGAGCACCGGCGAGACCAGCACCCCGGCCCGGGCCGGGTACCGGGCCAGCGCCCGGGCCACGACCAGTCCGGCGGCACCATGCCCGACGAGTACCGCCTGCCGGGGCAGGGAGGCGGCCACCTGGACGACGTCGTGCACGTACGCCCGCAGTCCGGTCTTCGGCGGGGCGGCCCCGCTGCGGCCCTGCCCGCGCAGGCTCATCGCGTACGCCGGGAAGCCCCGCGCCGCCGTGTGCTCCAGCCAGTGCTCGGCGAACGCCCAGGCGCCGTGCCCGAACCCGGGTACGAACAGCACCGGCGGCTTGCCCTCACCCACCTCGGGTGCCGCGTGCACCACCTCGCGGGGTACCGGCGGGGGCGGGAAAGCCCACTCCCTCGACCGGAGGATCTTCGTCATCGCGCCGACTCCAGCCCGTCCAGTACCCGTTGCAGGGCGCGCAGGTAGACCACGTGGTCGATCTCGAACCAGTGCCGGGTGGAGTCGCGGGTCTTCGCGTGGGTCCACCGCTGGTCAGCCGCGCTCGCGATGCTCGTCCAGAAGGTGGCGGCCCGCTGCGGGTCGGCGTCGCGCAGCCGCAGCCACTTCGCGATCACCACGGACTGCCAGTGCGCGACCGGGAACAGGCCCGAGTCGGGTTGGGCCAGCCCGGTCACGAACAGCGTGGGGTGCTTGCGCGAGAAGGCCTGCAGGTGCAGCCGCGGCCGGCCGTCGGCGTCGGCGTCGAGCAGGTCCGGGGAGAGGAACTCGAAGCGCGGCAGGTAGCCGGTCGCCATGATGACCAGGTCCGGCTCGATCTCCCGGTCGTCGGCGAGCACGACCGAGTTGCGGGTGAACCGGGCCACGTCCGGTACCGGCTCGATGTCCCCGTGCCCGACGTGGTAGACCAGCTGGCTGTTGACCAGCGGGTGGGTCTCGTAGAGCTTGTGGTCGGGTCTGGGCAGCCCGAACCGGGTCAGGTCGCCGACGCTGCGGCGCAACTCCCGCTGGCCGACCCACTGGCGTACCCGCAGCGGCAGGTGGAGTACCGCGAACAGCTCGTTGACCTGGTCGGTCGGGCGACCGAGCAGGTACTTCGGGGTGTACCAGTAGCCGCGCCGGGTGGAATGCCAGCACCGGTTGGCCTGCTGGGCGGCCTCGACCGCGATGTCGCAGCCGGTGTTCCCGCCGCCGACCACGAGTACCCGCTGCCCGCGCAGCTGCGCCGGATCCTTGTACCCGCTGGCGTGGATCACCTTGCCCCGGTAGTCGGCCTGCCCGTCGTAGCGGGGCAGCTTCGGCGACCACAGGTGCCCGTTGGCCACCACCACGGCGGCGTACCGCGAGGTGCGCTCCTTGTGCCCGACCCGGGTGGTCACGTCCCAGTACTCCGGCTCGCCGGCCGGCTCCACCCGGACCACCTCGGTGCCGAACCAGACGTGCTCGCGCAGCCCGAAGTGTTCGGCGTAGCGCTCCAGGTAGCCCAGCACCTTGGTGTGGTGCGGGTAGTCCGGCCAGTCGTCGGGCATCGGGAAGTCCGGGTACTCGGTGCCCGGCTTGGAGGAGATCAGGTGGGTGCTGGCGTAGACCGGGCTGCGTGCCTGGCGCCAGTTCCACATGCCGCCGACGCCGGTCTCCCGCTCGTAGCAGTCCACCGCGAAGCCCTGCTCGCGCAGGTTCTTCACGGCGGCCAGCCCGCAGGCCCCCGCGCCGATCACGCACACCGCGTCGCCGCGGTCGTAGACCGGCCGGTCGCCCCGCCAGAGGGTCGCCGTGGCGCCGGTGGCTTCCCACTCCGAGCTGGTCTCCACGCGTGCTCTCCCCACTTCGCAGCGTCTTCGGCGGGGCAATCCTCGCGACTTGAGGCCCGGTTTGTAAACCCTTAGCCCGGAAGCGTCAGGTCCGCCACGACTGGCAGGTGGTCACTCGCCCGCCGGGCCGCCGGCGAATCGACGACCCGGTATGAGCTGACGGCGATCCGGGGATCGACCATGATCGCGTCCAGCCGCTGGCCGGTCGCCGGAAAGGTGGCGCTGGCGTCGTCCCCGGCCGCGTCCACCAGCCCGTCCGCCAGCGTCCGCCAGGCCGGACCACCGGGGTCCTCGTTGAGGTCGACAGCCAGGATGACGGGGGCATCGACGGTCCTCCGGTCCGCGGCGCCGCCGTGCGGCGCGGCGGCCGAATGGTGAGCGTGGTCGGCGCCATGATCATGGTCGGCGAGGGCCCTGTTGAGCAGCCGCGCCTGGCCCGGTCGCTCGGCCGGATCGGTGGCCAGGTGCGAGCCGGCCACCACGAACGACACCCCGTCAGCGGTACACCGGGCAAAGGCGGCGCCCCGCATGTGCCGTCCCGGCGTCAACGGGTACCGCAGCTCCCAGGCGCCGTACGGGCGTACCGCGAGGTTGGTCATGATCACGTTGCCGAGCGACGGCGCGCCCCCGGTCACGTACACGAGGTCGAGGGCGTGGGCGAGCTGGGCGTTGCGGGTACGCCAGCGCAGCCGCCGGGGCGCCTCCTGCACCACCAGCACATCCGGCGCCACCTCCCGGACCACCTCGGCGAGCGCCAACCGGTCGTCCCGGAGCCCGTGCACGTTGTACGACATCACCCGCATCGACGACTCCTAGAGACGGCGGGCCAGGTCGGCGGCGCCGACCACCCCGGCGGTGTTCCCGAGCAGCGCGCCCCGTACCTCCCCCGCGGGTAGCCGGCCACGCTGTGCCAGCCCCTCCTGGTATGCCTCCCGGGTGGGCCGCAGCAGCAGGTCCCCGGCGTCGATCACGCCACCGCCGACCACGAGCACCTGCGGGTCCAGGATCTGCACCAGGTCGGCGAGACCGTTGCCCAGCCAGTAGCCGACCTGCCCGAAGGCGTCCAGGGCGGCGGGGTCGCCGTCCCGCGCGGCGGCGGTCACCGCCGGCCCGGTGATCCCCTCCAGCTCCCAACCGGCCAGCTCCAGTAGCACGGTCGCCCGCTCCGGAACCCGCTCGGCGGCCAGCCGGGCGAAGCGCACCAGGGCGCTGCCGCTGGCGTACTGCTCGATGCAGCCGCGCTTGCCGCAGCCGCACGGGTACCCGTCCGGTACCGCGGTGGTGTGCCCCAACTCGCCGGCGATCCCGTAGGCGCCCCGGACCAGCTCACCGCCGAGCACCAGCGCGCCACCGATGCCGGTACCCACGGTGAACATCACCATCGACTCGGTCGCGTCGGCCGCGGCGCCGAACTGGAACTCGGCCCAGGCGGCCGTGTTCGCGTCGTTCTCCACCACCACCGGCACCGACACGTGCCGGGCCACCTCGTCGCGCAGCGGTTCGTTGCGCCAGGCCAGGTTGGGCGCGAACAGTACGGTTGAGCGCTTCGAGTCGATCCAGCCGGCCGCCCCGATGCCGATCGCCTCGACCTCGTACCGCGCGGTCAGCTCGGTGATCACCTCGATGATCCGGTCGAGGGTACGGACGGTGTTGTCGGCGGGCGTCTCCCGGCGCGCCTGCGCCAGCACGCCACCGTCCGGGTCGACCACCCCGCCGAGCACCTTCGTGCCGCCGATGTCGACGCCCAGGGTCAAGCCCACCGCCGTGCTCCCTCCACCTCACCCACGGGACCGACCGGTCAGGCCGGCTCCTCGGACGGCGGCGCGGGCGAAGCCTTCCTGACCGCTTTCTTGGCGATCTTACGGGGCGGCGGAGCGGCCGCCGTAGTGGCCGCGTGCCAGGGATCAGCGTGCTCGTCCGGCTCATCCGGTCCGGGCTCCGGCCGGTCCCCGGCCCGGGTCGCGGCCCGCCAGGTCGGCCCGGGCTCGGCGGTCCGGGGCGGCGGCGGCGCCGGTTCGGGGCGCGGGCGGGTGGTCACCGAGTTGACCGCCCGCAGGATCGTGGTCAGCCCGGCGGCCAGGTCGCTCGCGCCGCCGGCCACCTTCGCCGCGAACTCCGGACTCGGGTCGCGCAGCGCGGCGATCCCGCGGCAGACCGGACAGACGCAACATTCCTGGCTACCGGTGGCGATGTGCTCGCCACCGAGGAAGCGCTCGGCCATCCCGGCCAGGGACGCGGCGTGCCCGGCGTTGCGCAGCGCGAACGAGGCCGCCGCCAGGGCGGCCGCGACCAGGCGCTCGGCCTCCGCCCGGACGTCGTCAGGCATCGCTGCCCTCGACCCGGCGCTTCAGGTCCCGTAGGGCGCTATCCATGATCATCTTCTCCGCCTTGCGCTTGAACATCCCGAGCATCCCGATCGACAGCTCCACCGCCAGGGTGTACGTCACGGTCGAGGTGCCGTCCGGGTTCTGCTCGATGTCGTACGAGCCGTCCTGCGCCTTCTGGATCTTCGACGGGCCGGCCAGCCGCCACTGGATCCGGGACAGGTCCTCCGCGTACTCGTAGACCAGCGTGTACTCGTCCTGCACCACGCCGGCGTCCAGGACGAACTTCACCTGGCTGGCGTACCCGTCCTCGTACTCCTCGGTGACCTCGGCCCGCTTGACCGCCGACACCCACTCGGGGTAGCGCGGAAAGTCACAGATCACCTCGACGACCCGTTCCGGAGGCGCGGCGATCACGATCGACTGGGTGGACGTCTCCGCCATGCACGGCAGGCTACCCCTATCGCGCGGATCAGTAGACGAGACCCGGCCCGCTGACCGACGCTGAGCTTGGTGGCCGGTAGGTTGCTGCTAGGTCGCGCGTTGAGGAACAGGAGCCCGCCGTGCAGGAGTTCTCGGTACCGCCCGTGGTGACCATCGGTGCCGCGGCCAACCTCACCGACCTGGTCTGGGACAACGCCGACACGGCACCGGACACGGCGCTGTTCTCCCGGCGTACCCCCGCGCGGGGGCAAGCCCCCGCGTTCCCCCAGGAAGGCGTCGTGCCGGCGGAGCCGGCACAGGTCTCGGGGTCCGCCGGGCGGAGCCCCGCGGGGTGGCGGGACGTCACCTGCGCCGAGTTCCGTACCGAGGTGGTCGCGCTGGCCCGGGGGCTGATCGCGGCCGGCATCCAGCCCGGGGACCGGATCGGCCTGATGAGCAAGACGCGGTACGAGTGGACGCTGGTCGACTTCGCGATCTGGGCGGCCGGCGCGGTCAGCGTACCGATCTACGAGACCTCCAGCGCCGAGCAGGTGCAGTGGATCCTCGCCGACTCGGGGGCCATCGCGGTGGTCGTGGAGACGGCGGCGCACGCGGCCACCGTGGCCGGCGTACGCGACCGGCTACCCGAGGTCAACGAGGTCTGGCAGATCGCCGACGGGGCGCTGGACCGGCTGGTCGAGGCGGGCGCGTCGGTCGGCGCCGGAGCGGTCGAGGAGCGGCGGCACGCCGCTGGCGCGGAGGACATCGCGACGATCATCTACACCTCGGGTACCACCGGACGCCCGAAAGGCTGCGTGCTCACCCACCGCAACCTCTACGCGGACGCCGCCAGCGGGGTGGCCGCAATGCCCGAGCTGTTCCTCGGCGAAGCCTCGACGCTGCTCTTCCTGCCCCTCGCGCACTCGTTCGCCCGGGTGATCCAGAACAGCGTGGTGTACGCCCGGTGCCGGATGGGCCACGCCGCCGACGTCAAGAACCTCACCGCCGACCTGGGTGAGTTCCAACCCACCTTCGTGCTCGCGGTACCCCGGGTGTTCGAGAAGGTCTACAACGGGGCCCGGCAGCGGGCACACGCCGACGGCAAGGGCTCGATCTTCGACCGGGCCGAACGGATCGCGGTTGCCTACAGCGAGGCGCTGGACCGGCCGGGCGGCCCGGGGCTGCTGCTCCGGCTCTCCCACCGGGCTTTCGACCGGCTGGTCTACGGCCGGCTGCGGGCCGCGCTCGGCGGCCGGTGCGGCGCGGCGATCTCCGGCGGCGCGCCGCTGGGCACCCGGCTCGCGCACTTCTTCCGGGGCATCGGGCTGACCATCCTGGAAGGGTACGGGCTGACCGAGACCTCCCCGGCGATCGCCATCAACCGGTACCACGCCCTGCGCGTCGGTACCGTCGGCCAGCCGCTGCCCGGAGTCACCGTACGGGTGGCCGACGACGGGGAGATCCTGGTCCAGGGCGACATCGTGTTCTCCGGCTACTGGAACAACGAGGACGCCACCGCCGAGGTGCTCGACGCCGACGGCTTCTTCCACACCGGCGACCTGGGCTCCCTCGACGACGACGGATACCTCAAGATCACCGGCCGGAAGAAGGAGATCATCGTCACCGCCGGCGGGAAGAACGTGGCCCCCGCCGTGCTGGAGGACCGGCTGCGCGCACACCCGCTGATCAGCCAGTGCATCGTCATCGGCGATCGGCAGCCGTTCATCGCCGCGCTGGTCACCATCGACGAGGAGGCCTGGCCCGGGTGGCTGGCCAAGCACGGCAGGCCCGCCGAATCGAAGGTCGCCGAGCTGCGCGAGGACGAGGACCTGCGCAAGACGGTCCAGGAGGCGGTCGACGACGCCAACCAGGCGGTATCCCGGGCCGAGGCGATCCGGGTCTTCCGGATCCTGCCGCGCGACTGGTCCGAGGAGACCGGCGAGCTGACCCCGTCACTGAAGGTCAAGCGCAACGTGGTGGTGAAGGAGTACGCGGACGAGATCGCGGCGATCTATGGCTGAGCCACGGGTGACCGATCCGGAGCGCCGGCGCGGCTGGGCCGGCCCGCACCCGGCGACGGTGCTGGCCCGGCTGGCCCTGGTGGTGCTCGTCGGCGTGCTGAGCGTGACCTCGACCCACCAGCCGGCGATGGCCGTCTGGGCGGTACTGCTCGGCATCGCCGCGGTACCCGCCCTGCTGGCCGCCCGCCGCCCGGTCCTCGGCCCGCTGGCCCGGCTCGCCGAGGTGACGATCGTCTGCCTGGCCGCCGACGCGGTGGTGGCGCACGCACCGGGTGGCGCGAGCGCGGCCGACGCGGTTCTGCTCTACCTGGTGGTACCGGTCACCACCGCCGCGCTGTACCTGCGCCGGCTGGAGATCCTGGTGCTGCTCGGGGTCGCCGCCGCCCTGCTGATCGGCCTCCAGCCCGGTAACTCCGCCTACCTCGTCGAGGCGTCGAAGTGGCTGCTGCTCGCCGGGCTGGCCGCGGCGGTGGCCGACACCCTGCAGCGCACCCTGCGCGACCGGCCGGACCGGCCGCAGCCGTACGCCGAGGCGACCCGGCTGCTGACCCAGCTGCGGACCGTGGCCCGGCAGCTGCCCGGGGCAACCCTGGACCCGGGCGGGCTGGCCGAGCACCTGATCGAGGAGGTGCGCTCGGTGGCCCGGGTGGACCGGGCCGCCGTCCTGTGCGCGGGCGGCGGCTCCCGGCTGGTGGTGATCGCGCAGATGGGCGTGGACCACATCGACTGGGAGACCGGACTGGACTCGGACTCGGCCGTCGCCGACGCGTGGACCAGCCAGCAGCCCCAGGTGGTGAGCCGGTCGCAGGCCCGGTCCCATCCCGGCGGGGAGGTACGTGCACTGGTCGTACCGCTGATCGCCGGGGTACGCACGGTGGGGGTACTGGTCGTCGAGGCGGACGCGCTCGCGGCGTACCCCCCGGCGACCGTGGCCCGGATCAGCGCGCTGGCCGCACCGGCCGCGCTCCGGCTGGAGGCCGCGCTGCTGTTCGACGAGGTCCGTTCGCTGGCCACCAACGAGGAGCGGCAGCGGCTGGCCCGGGAGATCCACGACGGGGTGGCCCAGGAGCTGGTCATGGTCGGGTACGGCATCGACAACGCCCTCGCCGTCCTGCCCGAGGACGCCAACGACGCCGCCGAGGAGCTGCGTACGCTGCGCAACGAGGTGACCCGGGTGATCACCGAGCTGCGGCTGTCCCTGTTCGAGCTGCGCAGCGAGGTCGACCGGCACGGCGGGCTGACCGCCGCGATCGCCGAGTACGCCCGTACCGTCGGCGCGTCGGCCGGTCTGCGGGTACACCTGTCGCTGGACGAGTCGACCGCCCGGCTGCCCGCGGCCATCGAGGCGGAGCTGCTCCGGATCGCTCAGGAGGCGATCACCAACGCGCGCAAGCACGCCGGCGCGGCCAACCTCTGGGTCACCTGCGCGGTGGATCCGCCATTCGCGCAAATCGAAGTGTCGGATGACGGTCACGGCATATCGGACCAGCGTGCGGATGGCCGCTACGGGCTTGCAATTATGGCGGAAAGAGCGGAACGTATCCGAGGCCGTCTCGAAATCACCCCCCGTAACCCAAACGGCACGCGCGTCGCTGTTCTATTGGGCACCTCACCACGACGGGGTACCGTGACAGCGCCAGAAGGGAAGAACACCGGGTATGTCCACTAGCGCCACACCGACGACCCGCACGAAGGTGCTGCTCGTCGACGACCACGACCTGATCCGCAAGGGCCTGCGGCACGCGTTCGAGCGGGATCGGCAGTTCGAGGTGGTCGGTGAGGCGGCGACCGCCGCCGAGGCGGTACGCCAGGCAGGCGCGCTCCAGCCGGACGTCGTGATCATGGACCTGAGACTGCCCGACGGCAGCGGGCTGGAAGCCACCCGGGCCCTGCGCAAGACCAGCAACACGCTCGGCATCGTCGTGCTGACCATGTACGCCGGCGACGACCAGCTCTTCGGCGCGCTCGAAGCCGGAGCCAGCGCGTTCGTACCCAAGACCGCCCCCGCCGACGAGGTCGTCGCCGCCGCCCGGCACGCGGCCAGCGCGCCCAGCGCGTTCACCGCCGCGGACCTGGCCGAGGCCATGAAGCGCCGGCTGGCCCCGACCGGCCCGCAGCTGTCCCCCCGCGAGGGTCAGGTGCTGCGCCTGCTCGCCGACGGGATGAGCGTGGCCGGCATTGCCAAGCAGCTGTTCGTCAGCGAGTCGACGGCCAAGACGCACATCTCGAAGCTCTACGAGAAGCTCGGCGCGGCCAACCGGGCCCAGGCGCTGATGACCGCGCTCCGGCTGGGCCTGCTCGAAGCCCCCGACGCCCCGAAGTTCTGACGGCTTCCTGGTTTCGGCGGCGCGCCTCTCCCCAGGCGCGCCGCTGAACGTTCAGGCGCCGGGCGCGGGTACCCGGTCCGGGACCGGCCGGCGGGTCAGCCGGCGGAAGGCCAGGTAGACCTCGCAGCCCAGACACAGCCCGAACGCCGCGTTGAGGAACGCCGCGACCAGCGCCAACGCGGTGAACACCAGGCCCAGCACGGTCAGCCCGGTCAGGTATCCGGCGGTCGCGACGGCGGTGAAGACGAACCCGACCAGCTGCGCGAAGCGTACCGGCGCGGCCGGCTCCAGCTCGGTCGGCCGAGGCAGCCGGGGCGCCAGCAGGAGCCGGTAGACCAGGCCGTAGGGCGAGAACCGGGGCGACCACGCGGACACCGCGAACACCAGCGCCTGAGCCAGCGTCAGCCAGCCGGAGCTGAAGATCAGCGCAAGGGCCAGCACCACGGTGGTGACCCCGGCCGCGAAGCGCGGGCCGCGCGGGTCCAGTAGCGCGGTCATCGCGCGGCTCCGGCCGGGAGCAGCGCCGCGATCACCGCGATCACCTGCGCCTTGCCGGGGGTACCGGTGGCCCGCCGGACGATCCGGCCGGTCGAATCGACGACGAGCACCGTCGGGGTACGCCAGATGTCCAGCCGCCGTACCGCGTCCAGGTGTGACTCGGCGTCGATCTCCAGGTAGGTCACGCCCTCGAAGCGCCCGGCCACCTCCTCGCAGATCCGCCGGGTGACCCGGCACGGCGCACAGAACGCCGACGAGAACTGCACCAGCGTGACCGGGGTACCGGGGCGGACACCGAGGTCTTCGAGCTCTCCGGGGTATCCGGCGGGGCGCAGCCGGCCGTCGCGCCGCCGCCACCAGAGCCCGAGCCCGGTCCCGACAGCGAGCACCGCGATCACCGTCGCCAGCCCAGCCGCCACGGTCCCCAGCATGACACAGCATTCCGGCCGCCGGAGATCTTGGGCGCCGGTGCCCCCGCGGAGGTACGCAGACGCTTTTGCTCCGGACCATATCGACGCACTACGCTGGGTTCCGGCAGCGCGCCCCCGATGCCCGCTGGGCCATCCGCCCAGCGCGAGGTGAGCATCCGGCGGGAGGGCTGTCGATGTCCGGGGGGTCTGCACGGCGGAAGATGCCGGGCCATCGACGGGCCCGTGGGAGCCGGCGATGGGCCCGGCCGTTGGCCGTGGGTACCGCCGTGCTGGTGGTACTCGGCGCGGTCGGCCTCGCCGGTGCGCGGGGTGGCTATCCCGCGTCCCGGCCGCGGCTGCTGTCCGGTGCGGCGTGGTTGCCGTCCGCACAGGTGGGTCAGCTGACCCTGCTGGACGGTTCGTCGGCGGAGGTCGCCGCCCAGGTGCAGGTCGCCGCCCCGGGCAACGGCCTGGACGCGGTGCAGCAGGGCTCGACCGCCTTCGCGGTGAACCGGTCGACGGGCACCCTGCGCCGGATCGACGGGGCGACGTTCCAGGTCAGCAAGCCGGTCGCGGTGATCCCGGGCGCCACCGACGGCCTGCGCGCCTTCGCCGGACCCGGCGCGGTGTACGCCCTGGACGCCGGGCGCGGCGTCCTCGCCGAGGCCGACCCGGCTACCCTCGCCGGTCGCGGCACCCTGGTCTCCATGGCCGCCGGGGTCGCCAGCCAGGCGGCGAGCATCGACGATGCTGGACGGCTCTGGATACTGGACGTGGAGACCGGCAACCTCGACTGGATCAAGGACGGGCAGCGGCACACCCGGCAACGGGGCACTGCTCCGGGCGCCGGGCTGTTGACGCTGGCCGACGGGAAGCCGGTGGTCGTCGATCCGCGGAGCCGGACCGCGACCGTACTGGAGCCGGACTCGTCGGGGCCGGGCGGGCGTACCACCCTCGACCTCCGCGCGGACGACCGGATCCTGGTCAGCGGCGCCCCGCACGCGGCACGGGTGTACGTGGTGGCGTCGCGCGGCGTACTCGCGGTGTGCGAGCTGACCGAGCCGGCCTGCTCGAAGGCGGTCGCGCTGGGTACCGGGAACACCGAGCTGGGTCCCCCGGTGGAGAACGGTGGGCGGGTGTTCGTACCCGACTACTCCGGTGGCCGGGTCTGGATCGTCGACCTGCCCGACCTCCACGTGGTGGCGCGGCCGCAGGTGCTGCCGCCGGGCACCCGGTTCCAGCTGCTGGCCCGGGACGGCCTGGTGTTCTTCAACGATCCGGAAAGCGAGCGCGCCGGGGTGATCCGGCTCGACGGCGGGGTACACCCGATCCGCAAGTACGACCCGCTCAACCCGCGGGCCGGGCTTACTGACGGACCGGGTACCGGCGACAAGCCGTCCAGCCCGACGCCGGATGGCAACCCGACCACGAGCCCACCTCCGGACCAGCCGAAGCCGCAGCCGAAGCCCCAGCCGAAGCCGTCGTCGTCGGATCCGGGCAACCCGCGGCCGCAGCCGTCTTCATCGACGAGCCAGCCGCCCCCACCTCCTCCGCCACCAGTGCCCGACCTGAGCATCTCGGTGTCGGCGAACCCCAGCCGGGTCGGCCAGAACGTGGGCCTGGCGGTAACGGCGACCAGGCCGCCGCAGCCGGTCAGCGCGCAGTGGTCCTTCGGCGACGGAACGCCGCCCGGCAACAGCCTGACCCCCAACCACACCTGGACCTCAGCGGGGACGTTCCGGGTCACGGTCACCGCCACGTTCCCGGACGGGCGGACGAACACCCGCACCGTGACCCAGACCGTCAACCCGCCGGCACCGCCGAAGGGCACGTTGACCGTCACGGTGACCGGACCGGGCAAGGTGACCAGCAGCCCGGCCGGGATCAACTGCCCGACCAGGTGCTCCGCGCAGTTCACCGAGAACACCGTGGTGACGCTGAGTGCGACGCCGACCCCCGGGGAGCAGTTCGAGGAGTTCGGCGGCGACTGCCCCGCGAACGGCCAGCCGACCTGCCAGCTCACCATCACCACCGCCGGCGCCTCGGTGACCGCGGGCTTCACCGACGTGGTCAACTTCCACACGTTGACGCTGAACATCACCGACCCGGCGTCCGGGGACGGCGGGGGCATGGTCGACGTCTTCGACAGCAACGGCTTCAACAACCAGTGCGTGGACGCGACGTGCGTCAAGGACTATCCGGACACCGAGACGCTGCGGCTGACGCCGAACGCCGAGGGGGCCGGCGTCTCCCGGTTCGACCACTGGACCGGCGCTTGCACGGGTACCAGCCAGACCTGCCGGGTGCGGATGACGGCGGACCGAACGGTGACCGCGGTGTTCGTCAGGTGCCCGGTCACGGGCTGTGCGGGGCCGGCGGTCCAGCCGGCGGCCGCGCCGCGGCGGGCCGGCCGGACAGCAGGGCCGCCATCCGGTCCGCCTGGGTCTCCCAGCGCCACTCGGCCTCGACCCAGGCCCGGCCGGCGGCGCCGAGCCGGGCGGCCAGCTCCCGGTCGGTGAGCAGGGTGACCAGCCGCTCGGCCAGCGCGTCCGGGTCCCGCCCGTCGACCAGGTAGCCGGTCTCGCCGTCGCGTACCGCGTCGGGGGAACCGCCGGAGATCCCGGCCACCACGGGCAGGCCGAGCGCGGAGGCCTCCAGGTAGACGATGCCGAACCCCTCGACGTCGAGCCCGCGGCGGCGGGTACGGCAGGGCATGGCGTACACGTCGCCGGCGGCGTAGTGGGCCGGCAGGTCCGGCCAGGGTACCGAGCCGGTGAAGTGCACCGGGAGGTCGCCGGCCAGCCGGCGCAGGGACTTCTCGTAAGGACCGCCGCCGACGATGAGCAGTGCGGCTTCGGGCACCTGGCGAAGGACCGCCGGCAGGGTACGGATCAGCGCGTCCTGCCCCTTCCGGGGTACCAGCCGGGACACGCAGACGATCACCGGCCGGTCGGCGAGGCCGTACCGGCGCCGGACCGCGGTACCGTCCACGGACGGGTGGAAGCTGTCGGTGTCCACGCCGGGGGCGAGCTGGCTCAGCTCGGTCCGCCCGTCGAGCACCGGCGCCAGCCGCTGCCGGAAGTACTCCCCCAGGTAGGTCACCACGTCGACACCGTCGCCGATCCGCCGCAGCAGCCCGCGCGCGCCGGGCAGGGCGGCCCAGCCGGCCTCGTGCCCGTGCGTCTGCGCGACCGCCCGGGTGATCCCGGCCCGGCGGCGCAGCCCGGCGGCCAGCAGCCCGAGTGGCGCGGCCGCGCCGAACCACACCGTGTCGCAGCCGCGGGCCCGGGCCAGCCGGGCCGCCCGGCGGGCCACCGCCGGGGTGGGCAGCAGCATGGTGGTGTTCTCCCGGACCACCTCGAAGGGTTGCCCGGCGTCGAACCGCTCCACGCCGGGAAACCGCGAGGCATAGACCGTCAACGATCCTGGCGGCTGGCGGACGGCCAGGTTGTGCACGAACCGCTGGATCCCGCCCGGCCGGGGCGGGAAGTCGTTGGTGACCAGCAGCGTACGGGTCACCGCTCGCCCCGCGCGTAGGCCCGGGCGGCGGCCATCCGTTCGACCGTCGCCGGGTGGCTGGCGAAGAGCAGGTGCTCCAGCCGGGGCGGATCGGGGTCGGCCAGGTTGACCAGGGCCAGCCGGGCCTCCATCGCCTCGAAGGTCACCGGGTCGTCGGTCAGGGCCAGCGCGTGCGCGTCGGCGCGCGCCTCGACCCGGCGGGACAGCCCGTTCTGCAGCGGGCCGGCGACCAGCCCGGCGAGCGTGGCCAGGGCCAGCAGCAACCCGACCGAGCGGGGGTCGGTCACCTGGTCGATGCCGGCCAGGCGCAACGGTGCACTCCACAGACCGATGAGGTACGCCAGGATGACCGCCGCCCCCGCGCTCAACGCTCCCAGGGTGGTACCGGTGACCACGTCCCCGTCCCGGGTGTGCCCCAGCTCGTGCGCCACCACGCTGGCCACCTCGGCCGGCTCGGCGCGCTCCAGCAGGGTGTCGTAGACGACGATCCGCCGGGTCGGGCCGAGCCCGGAGACGTACGCGTTGACCGCCTTCGTACGCCGGGACGCGTCGGCGACCAGCACGTCCCGGACGGGTACCCGGTCCCGCTGGGCGAGCGCGAGAAGCTGGTCGCGCAGCGGACCCCCGGGCATCGGGGTGAACCGGTTGAAGATCGGCTCGACGAGTACCGGGAAGACGAACGAGAGCAGTACGGCCAACCCGGCCGCGCCCAGCCCGGCCCACACCCACCACCAGTCCGGGGTGGTACGCGCGAGCGCGTAGAACCCGAGCAGCGCCACCGACCCGAGTACCGCCCCGACCGCGTACCCCTTGAGCAGGTCGACCGTCCAGCCCCGCCAGTTCTGGGTGGACAACCCGTACCGGCGCAGGATCACCTCGCGCCGGGCCGCCAGCGGCAGGGTGAGCAGGCTGCTCAGGAACACCACGACCAGCCCACCGACCACCGCCTGGACGGCCCAGCCGCCACCGATGGACCCGACGATGCGGGCACCGACCGGGGTGAGCCCGAGCCCGAGCGCGACCAGGGCGGCGAGCACCTGGCTGGCGTACCCCAGTGGGCGCAGCGCCGACCGGAAGGAGCGCCCCCGCGCCACGGCCTCAGCCGGCAGCGAGGCCAGCGCCGCCCGCTGGTCGCCGGTTGGCGCGGGCGGCCGGCGCCACGGCAGCCGGGCCCGCGCCACGACCACGACGGCGGCGGCGAGCGCGATCAGGACCAGCAGAGCCCACAACCGAGGCGTCACCCGGCCATCCTAGGTCGTTTCACTCGTACGGATCACCGGGCGCGGCGATGGTCTCCAAGCTCACCGCGAGCAACTCGGGTACCTCCCCCGGCGACCCGTGGTAGGTGCCCGTCACGGTGACCCACCGGTCCCGGGCGGGCAGGTCGCCGGAGGCCCCGACGACCCGGACGACCGCCGCGACCGCGTCCGCCGCGCAGCACTGGATCTGGTAGCGGGCCAGCCTGAACCCGTCCCCGTCCCGGGTCCGGGCGACGAAGCCGGTGAGCCGGACCTGGGTGCCGCCGAAGCTCGCCCCGTCGTGATCGGCCGCCCGTTGGTCGAACTCCAGCAGCGTCATCGGCACGGTCGCGCCGGGCGGCAGCGGCGCGAAGGTCCGGCCACCCGACCTGACGTCAACGACCGTGCTGCGGTCCACCCCGAAGCTGCCCAGCGCCGGCGGGGTGACCAGGAGCAGCGCGACCACCGGCGCGAGCAGCAACCAGCCGGCCTGCTCGTGGTGGCCGTGGTCGGGCGCCGGCCCGCCCCGCGCGGTCAGCGCCCGGACCACTCCGGCCAGCCCGAGCAGGGCCAGCACCACCCCGGCGGCCAGCAGCCAGGGGTACATGCCCAACTTCACGTAGCGGGCGTACGCCCCGGTGAGGGTGAGCCGCAGCAGCAGCGCCCCGACCAGCAGGACGGTGGTGGCACCCACCTCCTCGGTCATCGAACCGCCCCGGCCGGACGCGTCACAGCAGCCACCAGCCGACGATCGCGGCCGAGCCGATCGCCACCGCGAACGTCAGCGGGGCGAACCGCCAGGCGAAGCCGGGACTGAACGTACCGGCCTGGAGGGCGACCAGCTTCACGTCGACCATCGGGCCGACGACGAGGAACGCCAGCCGGGCGGTCAGCGAGAACTGCTTGAGGCCGGCGGCCACGAACGCGTCCGCCTCCGAGCAGAGCGCGAGCAGCACGGCCAGCAGCCCGAGGGCGAGGACCGAGAGCGGGCCGGCGTGCGCCAGCGAGTCGACCACCTGGCGGGGTACCAGCGTCTGCAACGTCGCGGCGGTACCCGCTCCGACCACCAGGAAGCCACCGGCCTGGAGGAAGTCGTGCTGGACAGTGGCCAGGAACCGGTGCCCGCGCGGGCCGTGCGGAGCCTCCCACCGGCGGCCGGTACGGACCAGGTCGTCACGGCCCAGCCCGAGCCAGAGCAGGCCGACGCCGATCGAGGCGAGGAGGCTGGCCAGCAGCCGGGCGAGCACCATCTCCGGCCGGCCGGGGAAGGCCACGGCGGTCGCGGTGAGCACGATCGGGTTGATCGCCGGGGCGGAGAGCAGGAAGGCCAGCGCGGCCGCCGGGGTGACCCCGGCCGCGACCAGGCGGCCGGCGACCGGTACCGAGCCGCACTCGCAGCCGGGCAGCACGGCACCGGTGACGGCGGCGGCCGGTACGGCCAGGGCTGGGCGGCGGGGCAGCAGCCGGGCGATGGTGCCGGGCGGTACGAACGCCGCGATCGCGCCGCTCACCGCGACTCCGAGCACCAGGAACGGCACCGCCTGGATGGTCACCGCGAGGAAGATCGTGGCCCAATTGGCCGCGGCCGGGCGGGCGAACAGGCCGACCAGCCAGGGCCGACCCAGGACCGCCGCGAGGATCAGGCCGACGACCAACGCGAGGCCCGCTTCGGGCGGCCACCTCCGGGTGGGTACGGGCGGCGCCTCGACCTGGCTCGACACGCACGAATCCTCGCATGCAGATTTCACTCGTAGTCCATCCGGCCGGCCGGGTCCCATGGAAGGATTCGGACTCATGATTGCCAGGCTCCTGCGCGTCCGCGCGATCCGGGCCGGACTGATCGTCACCGGGCTCGCCGTGGTGCTCACCGCACCACTGGCGGTCGTCGGGGCGGGTCCGGCCGGCGCCGTCACCATCGGCGGCGCGCGTACCCTGTCCGACCAGGTCTCCGTCACCTGGGACGGCAGCAAACCGGTCCACACCACCGACCTGCACGTCCTCGCCTGGAACGACTTCCACGGCAACCTCGCCCCGGGCGGGCTGAACATCTACGGCCACTTCGCCGGCGGCGCCGCCTACCTGGCCAAGGCGGCCCACGACAAGCAGGCCGCGTACGGCCGCCGCCAGGTCACCGTCCTCGCCGGCGACAACATCGGCGCGAGCCCGCTGGCCAACGGACTGTTCCACGAGGAGCCGGCGACGATCGTCAGCAACCTGATGGACGTCGACTTCTCCTCGGTCGGCAACCATGAGTTCGACAAGGGCAAGGACGAGCTCAAGCGGATCCAGGAGGGCGGCTGCTCGGCGGACGGGTGTACCGGGGCGCCGTACGCGCTGGCCGACGGCGGGACCACCGACGTATACCCGGGCGCCGACTTCGGATACCTGTCGGCCAACGTGACCGACACCGCCACCGGGCACACCCTCTTCCCCGCGTTCGGGACGAAGTGGTTGCCGACCGACTCCGGCCGGCACGTCGGCCTCGGGTTCATCGGCGAGGTACTCAAGGAGACCCCGACGATCGTCACCCCCACCGGGGTCGCCGGCCTGTCCTTCACCGACGAGGCGGACGCGGCCAACGCGGCCGCGGCCAAGCTGGCCCAGCGCGGCATCAGGGTGCCGATCCTGGTGATCCACCAGGGCGGTTTCCAGACCCCGTCGTCCAGCACGCCCAACGGCTGCAACGGCAACCTGGCCGGCTCGCCGATCGAGGCGATCGTCAAGCGGCTGGACCCGTCGATCAAGGTGATCATCTCGGGGCACACCCACGCCGAATACCGCTGCACCATCACGACCAACGGGGTGACCCGGCTGATCACCAGCGCGGCCTCGTTCGGCCGGATCCTCAGCGACCTGACCCTGACCGTCGACGACCGTACCGGTGAGCTGGTGTCCGCGTCCGCGACCAACTCGATCGTGGACAACGCGCTCAACGCGCCCGGCCCCGGTGTGATCCGGCAGGACGACCCCGCCAAGGCCGACCCCCGGGTGGCGGCGGTCGTGAAGCAGTACGTCGACGCAGCCGCGCCGCTGGCGAACCGGGTGATCGGCAAGATCCAGGGTGACCTGCTCAGCGCCGGCAACGCGCTGGGCGAGTCGACGTTGGGCGACGTGATCGGCGACGCGCAGCTCGCCGCGACGGCCGCCGCGGACAAGGGTGCGGCGGTGGTCGCCTTCATGAACCCGGGCGGTATCCGGGCCGATATCAAGACCACCGACATCTCCGGCGGCGAGGCGGTCGGTGAGGTCACCTACGGCGAGGCGTTCACCGTGCAGCCGTTCGGCAACAGCCTGGTGACCAAGACGATGACCGGCGACATGATCCGGCGGCTGCTCCAACAGCAGTTCGTCGGCTGTGGCGGGCAGACCACCCAGCGGGTGCTGCAGATCTCCGCGACCTTCACCTACGAGTCCAACCCGACCGGCGCGACCTGCGCCGACAAGGTCGGCGTGATCAAGGTCAAGGGCGTGCTGGTCAACCCGACCGACACCTTCCGGATCACCATGAACAGCTTCCTCGCGGCCGGCGGGGACGGCTTCACGGTGTTCAACGAGGGCACCTCACCACTGGGCGGCGCGCAGGACATCGACGCGCTCGCCGACTACCTGACCGCCGCCACCGCGGCCAACCCGGCCGGCCTGGCGGTACCCCCGCTCAACCGGATCACCCCGCTGCCGTAGGCGGTCCGGGGACCCGGCGGGCTCACGCCGCCTGCCGGGTCCCCGGCGGGTCCCTCGGGACCAGCATCAGGTGTGGGACCACCCCCGCGTCGGCCAGCACCCGCAGCGCGGCGCGCTCGGCCTCGTCGATCTCCACCCCGTCCGGCGGGGCACCCAGCATCACGCTGACCACGCAGCCGCCACAGGCGGGGCCACGGACGGCACAGTTCTCACAGTCGATGAGCATGTAACGCACGGTAGGGGTGGGGTATGACATTAATCAGGCGCGGGCGAGCCGGCGCAGCAGCGTCGACGAGCTGAGCGGGTACGCCCCGTGCCGGCGTACCCCATCGGCGACCTCCTTGTCGGAGGAGATCACCACGATCGGGCGGCCGGCCGGCTCGGCGCGTACCAGCCGCCGGATCAGCTCGTCGGCGGTCTCCCCCTTCCGGGAGAACAGCACCCGTACCCCCCGGGGCGCCGGCGGCAGCCCGACCACCCGCTCGGCGCCGTCGAACACCACGGTCACCTCGGCCCGGGTCTGCGCGGCGAGTCCGCCCAGCCCGCTGACCAGCCGGCTGCGCTGCTGCTCCAGCGACATCTCCGGGAAGCCGGTCTTGGTCACGTTGTACCCGTCGACGATCAGGTGCGCCTTGGGCAGGCCGAGCAGCTGGTCGAGCCGGGTCGGATCGTCGGCCTCCAGAGCCCGGGCCCGTCCCGCCTCGGCACCCGGCCGGACCGCCGACTCGGCCGCGACCACATCGGCCGGCAACAGGTTGGACGGCTCCAGCGCCAGCTCCCGGCGCAGCCCGGCAGCGGCCTGCCCGATCGTCTCCAGGAGCAGCCAGAGCCGGGCGTCGTCGACCTGGCGGGCCTCCTTGGCGCTCAGCCGGTTGGCTCCGGCCAGCGTCTCCGCCTGGGCCAGCTTGGCACGCAGCCGGCGCAGCTCGGCGTCGTGATCGGCGACCGCCCGGTTGAGCCGGCCCTTCTCGATCGCGACCAGCTCGGCGGCCCGCTTCTCCCGGGCCTGCAGCTCGCGTACCGACCGGGTCAGCGTCCGGTTCTCCTCGCGCAGCTGGCCCGCCTCCTCGCGCAGCCGGGCCAGCTCGTCGCGCAGCTTGTCCGCCTCGACCCGGGCCACCGCCCGGTCGTGTTCGGCCCGCGCGGCCCGGTGCTCGGCGTCGCGGAGCAGCCCGGTGACCGCCGCGCTGTCCGCCTCGGCGCGCACGATCTCGCCGGCCCCATCGACCAGCTCCACCCAGCCGGCCGGGCGGGCCAGGTAGGCCAGCGCGGCCACCTCGACCGGATCGGCGGCGGCCGGCGGAGCTCCGTCGAGCAGCGCCGCTCCAAGGTCGCCGGCCTCCTCCAGGACCCGGCCGGACACCCGCTGCCGGAACAGCGGGTCGCCGGTCAGGGCGGTGGCGATCATGGTGCCGCCGAGCCGGGCGCGGCGGTTGGGTGCGAACTTCGCCACCCTGCGTAACGGCACCGGCAGCTCGTCGAGCGGAATGCCGGACAGCGCGCCGGCGGCCATGGTGATGATCCGCTGGCGTACCGGCTCGGGGAGGGTCGGCTCCGCGACGTACCCAGCCTCGTCGGCCGCGATGTACCCAGCCTCGTCGGCCGCCACCTCGGGGCGGTCGTCGTCGGGTACCGGCGCGGACATCTGTCCAGTGTCGCAGAGTGAACTGTCATACCCCAGCCATAACGTTCCGGGGGTGCCGGTCACCTACCTCCAACAGACCTTTGACCAGCTGATTGATGACCCGCTGGCGCGCTCGCTGCGGGAGACCACGTTCGTGGTCGTCGACCTGGAGACCACCGGTGGAGCCCCGGACGGCGGCGGGATCACCGAGATCGGCGCGGTGAAGATCCGCGGCGGGGAGGAGCTGGCCGAGTTCGCCACGCTGGTCAATCCGGGCCAACCGGTCCCGCCCTTCATCACCGTGCTGACCGGCATCAGCGAGGCCATGCTCACCCCGGCGCCGCCGCTGGCGCAGGTGCTGCCGGCGTTCCTGGAGTTCGCCCGGGATGCGGTCTGGGTGGCCCACAACGCACCCTATGACGTGGGCTTCCTGCGGGCCGCCTGCGTGCTGCACGGCTACCCGTGGCCCCGCCCGGTGGTGCTGGACACCGCGGCGCTGGCCCGCCGGGCGTTGACCCGGGACGAGATACCGGACCGGCGGCTGGCCACGCTCGCCGCGCACTTCCGCACCCGCACGCCGAGCCACCGGGCCCTGGTCGACGCCCGGGCCACGGTCGACGTGCTGCACGCGCTGTTCGCCCGGCTGGGCAGCCTGAAGGTGTTCACCCTCGGTGACGCGGTCGAGTTCGCCAGGGCGGTCACTCCGGTCCAGCGGCGCCAGCGGCACCTCGCCGAAGGGCTGCCGGACACCCCGGGGGTCTACGTGTTCCGGGCCGCTGACGACCGGCCGCTCTACGTGGGTACGAGTGTCGCCATCGCCACCCGGGTGAAGTCCTACTTCACCGCTGCCGAGAAGCGGGCCCGGATCTCCGAGATGCTCGCCGCCGCCGTCCGGGTCGAGGCGATCGAGTGCGCGCACCGGCTCGAGGCGGAGGTACGCGAGCTGCGGCTGATCGCCGCGCACAAGCCGCCGTACAACCGCCGGTCGAAGTTCCCCGAGCGCATCCACTGGCTGAAGCTGACCGTGGAGCCCTACCCCCGGCTCTCCCTGGTCCGCCGGCTCGCCGGCGACGAGGCAACCTACCTCGGTCCTTTCGCCTCCTCGCGGGCGGCCGAGCAGGCCGCCGCCGCGCTCTACGACGCGCTGCCGCTGCGCCAGTGCACCGCCAAGCTCTCCGCCCGGTCCGCCTCCCCCGCCTGCGTGCTGGCCGAGCTCGGCCGGTGCCCGGCCCCCTGCCAGCTGCTGATCTCGGTCAGCGACTACCAGGCACGTGCGGTGGAGCCGCTGCGCTCGGCGGCCAGCGCCGACCCCGGTCCGCTGGTCGAGGGACTGCTGGCGCGGATCGCCGGGTTCGCCGCCAACCAGCGTTACGAGGAGGCGGCGGTGATCCGGGCCCGGCTGGGCGCGCTGCTGCGCGCCACCATCCGGATGCAGCGGCTGCGCTCGCTGACCACGATCGCCGAGCTGGTCGCGGCCCGGCCGGCCAGCGCCGGTGGCTGGGAGCTGGCGGTGATCCGGCACGGCCGGCTGGCCGCGGCGGGGGTGTCGCCACCGCGTACCCACCCGCGTCCGGTGATCGACACGCTGCTGGCCAGCGCCGAGACGGTACGCCCCGGGCCGGGTCCGGTGCCGTGTGCCAGCCCCGAGGAGACCGAGCGGGTGCTCGCCTGGCTGGAGCGCGACGGCACCCGGCTGGTACACACCTCAGACGGTTGGGCCCTGCCGGCGGCCGGAGCCAGCCGGTTTCGCGCTCTGCTGTCCCAGGTGGAACAGGCAGCAACTCGACCATACGTGCATCAGTAACTACCCGATTGGACGACGGTTACCTCATTAGGCTAGGAGCACCACAGACGCGAGCGGTCGGGGAGGAGGGTGGCGGTGGACCTCACAGCCGGCGCGCACGCGTCGGCGGATGCCTGGCCCCCGCGTACGGGTACCGCCGGACCATCGGGAGCGCCCACGCAGCGGGACGCGACCGGCATCGAGACCCGCCTGAGCGACCGGCTGCGCGCGATCCTGCCCTGGCCGGGCAGCTCCTCCGCCGACCCGGTCGCCGACCTGCTCCGGTCACATCGGCAGATCCATCCGCACAGTGACGTCGCGGCGCTGCGGCGCAGCTACACGATCGCCGAACGGATGCACCGCGGCCAGCTACGCAAGAGCGGCCAGCCCTACATCACCCACCCGCTGGCCGTCGCGCAGATCCTCGCCGATCTCGGCATGGACACCACCACGCTGGTCGCCGCGCTGCTGCACGACACGGTCGAGGACACCAGCTACACCCTGCCCGCCCTGCGCGACGACTTCGGTGCCGAGGTGGCCCTGCTCGTCGACGGGGTGACCAAGTTCGACAAGGTCTTCTACGGCGCCGACGCCGAGGTGGAGACCATCCGCAAGATGCTGGTCAAGGCCGGTCAGGACGTCCGGGTTCTGGTCATCAAGCTGGCCGACCGGCTGCACAACATGCGTACCATCGACGCCCGGTCTACCGCCTCGCGTACCCGGATCGCCAAGGCGACCCGGGACGTGCTCGTACCGCTCTGCGACCGGTTGGGCATCCAGGCCCTCAAGCGGGAGCTGGAGGACACCGTCCTGTGGGCGCTGGACCCGGACGGCTTCGAGGAGGTCCGCCAACACGTGGCCGACCGGCCGACCTGGCCGTACTTCCTCAACAAGGTGATCGGCTGCCTGCAGCCTTCGCTGGCCCGCGCGAAGATCAACGCGAGCGTTCGGCCGCGGCCGAAGCACTACTACTCGATCTGGAAGGACAGCTTCGACGGCGAGCAGCGCCGGGTCCCCCGGGAGATCCCGCGTGTCGTGATCATCGTGGACGGGCCGGAGACCGACTGCTACGCGGCGCTCGGCACGGTACACACCACCTGGCGGCCGGTCCCGGGACGGTTCAAGGACTTCATCGCCTCGCCCAAGAACAACCTCTACCGCTCGCTGCACACCACCGTGCTCGGCCCCGGCGAGCAGCCGCTGGAGGTGCTGATCCGCACCGAGCCGATGCACCGGGCGGCCGAGTACGGCATCGTGGCCAACTACCGGTTCCCGGCCTACACCGCCCGGCTGCCCAAGGAGACCCGGCGGGAGCAGCTGGCCTGGCTGCGGCGGGTGCTCGACTGGCAGGTGGTGGCCGACGACGCGGAGCGCTTCCTGGACGCGCTGCGCTGCGACCTGTCCGAGGGACAGATCCTGGTGTTCACCACCGACGGCCGGCGCTTTCAGCTGCCCAGCGGGAGCACGCCGGTCGACCTGGCCTACACCCTCGGGATGGAGACCGGGCACGGATGTGTCGGGGCACACCTGGGCGGCCGGCTGGTCCCGCTGTCGTCGGTACTGCACGACGGCGACGTGGTGGAGATCATCTGTACCGACCCGGCGAGCTCCGGACCCTCGCGCGACTGGCTGGACTTCGTCAAGACACCGCACGCCCGGCTACAGATCAAGCAGTGGTTCGAGACCGGCGAGCCGGCGACCATCGCGCACAAGGTACGCATCGGCCGGGCCGCGATCGGCCTGGCTCTGCGGCAGCGCGGGCGCGGGCTGGCCAGCGACGAACCGCTGATGACTCTCGCCAGCGACCTCGGCTTTCCCGACCTGGAAGCCCTGCTCGTCGCGGTCGCCGAGCACCGGCTCTCGGCCGACCGGCTGGTCGAGGGGATGATCGCCGCGGTCGACCGACCGCGCCCGGACTGAGCCGCCGCGAAGGCGGCGGGGCACACCGATAGCCTTGGCGGTCATGACCAGTCGACCGGTGACGCTCGCCCGGGCCCTGCTGTACGGCGCGTTCTACCGGCTCCCCGCCCGATGGCGGCGCCGCCTGGTCCGGATGGGCAGCGTGAAGTTCATCATCGGCGCGGTGGTCCTGGTCCGGGACGAGTCCACCGAGGGGCGGATGGTGCTGCTGCGCCAACCCCCCGGACGGGCCTGGTCGTTACCGGCCGGCCTGATCAAGCGGGGCGAGTTGCCGGCGGCCGGCGCCGCGCGGGAGCTGTACGAGGAGACCGGGATCCGGCTCGCACCCGAGGATCTGGTACCCGGACAGCCCAACGCGATCGTGCACCACCGCGGCCGCTGGGTGGACGTGGTGTTCCACGCCCGGGTACCGGACAACGTGGCATTGACACCGGACGGGGCGGAGGTGCTGGAGGTGGCCTGGCACCGGCTGGACGAGCTGCCCCCGCTCACCCGCCCGACCGCGTACCTGCTCGGCGTCTACGGCATCGGTCCCGGCGCGCCGGGCGACGGCGACTGAAGTCGCCGTCGCCCGGCGCGGGTCACGCCGCGATCGCGTACTCCCGGTCCCCCCGGACCGACTCCGGCACCGGGAGACGCAGCGACGGGACCATGGGCAGCTGAGTGGGTCGCAGGGTCGCGGCGGGCTTCATCCCCACCGCCACACCGGGCACTGCGCGCATCCGCCAGCGCCGGGCGATCGTGGCCAGCATGATGATCGCCTCCGTCCAGGCGAACCCTTCCCCGATACACTGCCGGTTCCCGGCACCGAACGGGATGAACGCCGGTCGGGGAATGTCCGCCGCCCGCTCGGGCAGCCAGCGGTCCGGGTCGAAGATGTCCGGGTCGGCGTAGAACTCCGGGTCGCGGTGCAGGGTGTACGGGGAGAACATCACGTCGGTACCGGCTGGCAGCGCGAAGCCGCCGAGCGTGACCGGTTCGGTGGTACGCCGGCTGAGCAGCCAGGCCGCCGGGTACGTCCGCAACGTCTCGGTGACGAGCCGGCGGGTGTACCCGAGCTGACCGATCTGCTCGAAGCCCAGCGGCCCGTCGCCGACGACCTCGTCGACCTCCTCGTACAGGCGCGCCGCCAGATCGGGGCGCTGACCAAGCACGTGGAAGGTCCAGGACAGGGTGGTCGAGGTGGTCTCGGTACCGGCGAGCAGCATGGTGACGACCTCGTCGCGTACCTGCTCGTCACCCAGCCCCTCCCCGGTCTCCTCGTCGCGGGCCAGCAACAGCATGGAGACCATGTCGCCGTGGTCGACGCCGCTCTGCCGGTACTCGGCGATCATCCGGTCGACCATGCCGCGCAACCGGCGGTTGGCCGCGTTGAACCGGCGGTTCTCCGGCGTTGGCAGCTTCTCCAGCAGCTGGGTCGGGGCCAGCGCCCGCTTGGTGATCCCGTTCAGGACGATCGGCATCGACCGCATCACCTCGTCGACGACCTCGCTGCCCAGCTCGGTGCTGAACAGGGTCTTCCCGACGATCTTGAGGGCCAGCTCGGTCAGCTCGTCGTCCAGCGCGATCTGCTCGCCGTCGCGCCAGGACGCGGACTCCTCCAGCGCCAGCTCGCGCATGATCGTCGCGTACCCGGCGATCCGGGTCCGGTGGAACGCCGGCTGGACCAGCCGGCGGTGCTTGAGGTGCTCCTCACCGGTGGCGGTGACCAGACCGTTTCCCAGGGTCGGGCGCAGCTTGTCGAACTGCACGCCCTTGCGGTACTTCTTCGCGTCCGAGACGAGTATCCGACGGATCAGGTCGGGGTCGTTGACCACGTACGCCGGGCGCGGCCCGACGCGGATCTCGACGACGTCGCCCAGCGGTCGGGCGGCGGTGAAGAAGGCCAGCGGATCGCGCAGCAGGTGCAGGGCGTGTCCCAACAGCGGAAGCGGGCGCGGCAACCGGACCGGCCGGGGTTGTGTCGAAGGCATGGGGTAACTGTGGGTGTCGCGGAGTGTGGTGGCCTGAGCAATCGCTACTCATCTTGCCCGTGCGCCAGTGCTCACCCTTACCGATCAGTGCTGGTTGAACCACATTGTGTCGCGGATCGCCAAGCGGCATCCTGTTGGCGTGGCGGATGGCGGACTGCCGAAGGGTACACCGGCGGCTGCCGGTAGCAGATGGCCGTTCATCGGCCGTACCGCACTGCTCGCCCAGATCGACGCGGCGCTGGGGACCGACCGCACCGGGGCGGTGCTGCTGTACGGGTCGGCCGGGGTAGGCAAGACCCGACTCGGCGAGGAGTGCATCGACCGGGCCGCGGCGGTGGGCCGACCGGTGGTACGCGTGGTCGCCAACCCGGCCCTGGCGCAGATCCCGCTCGGTGCCCTCGTGGCGCTGCTCACCACCGCCGACGTCGCGCCGGACCTGGGTACCGGCGACTTCGTCCGGCTGTTCGCGCACGCCCGGCGGGTGGTCTCCGCGCTCGGCCGGGGGCGCCGGCTGGTCCTCTTCGTCGACGATCTCCCGGCGCTCGATCCGCTCTCGGTGGCGCTGGTCGCGCAGCTCGTGTCGGCCGGCGAGGTCGTCCTGATGGCGACGATCCGCGACGGCGAAGCGCTCCCGGACGCCTTTCTTCCGCTGTGGAGCGGGGACCGGGCACTGCGGATCGACGTACCGTTACTGCGGCGCGGCGAGTGCCATGCGCTGCTCAGCGAGGTGCTCGGCGCGCCGGTGAGCGCCCGGTGCGTCGCCGACCTGTACCGGGCCAGCGGTGGCAACGCCCTGCACCTGCGTGAGCTGGTCCTCGGTGCGCAGGCCGACCGCTCACTCGCGCCGGTGGCCGGGGTGTGGCGGCTGGTGCGGCCACCGGCCGGTACCGTCGCACTGCGCGACCTGCTCGCCAGCCGCCTCGGCGTGGTGACCGATCCGGGCGAGCGTGCGGTGCTGGAGCGGTTGGCCCTGTGCCAGTCCCTCGCCGTCGACGAGTTTCCCACCGAGGCCGACCGGGACGCGCTGGCCAGGCTGGACGAGACCGGTCTGGTCCGGCTCACCAAGGTCGGCGAGCGGCTGTTCGCCGAGCTCTCGCACCCGCAGTACGCGCAGGTGGTACGCGCTGGACTGTCCCGGTTGCGGGCCAGTGCCCTGCTGCTTGAGCAGGCCGAGCTGGTCGACCGGCGGCCGGGCGGCGAGGTGGACGCGCTGCGGGTGGCGTCCTGGCGGCTGGAGGCGACCGGTACGGCCGATCCGGAACTGCTCCTGCGGGCCGCCCGGCTGGCCCGCATCGCCCATGACTTCCCGGCGGTACAGCGCCTCGCGGGCGCGGCGAACGGGGCCCCGGTGGCCGGTGGAGCCGAGTTACTGCTCCTGCTGGGCGAGGCGCAGGGTGAGCTCGGGCACCCGGAGGACGCCCTGGCCACCCTCGCCCGGGCCGCCGAGCTGCCCGCCACGCAGCCGGTGGCCGCGCAGGTCGCGGTGGTCCGCGCGATGATCCTGACGCATCACCGGGAGCAGCCGGACGAGGCGCTGACGGTCCTACGGGAGGCGCGGCGGGCGCTGCCGGAGCAGGAGGCGGCCCTGGCCTGTGCCGCCGCCGTACTGTTCGGCGACGCCGACCAGACCGCCGCGGCACTCGCCGAGCTGGACAGCATCGAAGCGGGTGGCGGGCGTACCGCCGCCCGGTCTGTCGATTGGGCGATCGCCCTCGTGCCGGCGCTGGCGACGGCCGGGCGGACCGGCGAGGCGGTCACCGTCGCGGCCGACGCCGTCGCCGCCTGGCCGGATGCTGACCGGGGTGCGGTACGGCACGGCAGCGAACCGTTGATGGCACAGGCGCTGGCCCTGTCCGAGGACGGCCGGATCGACGATGCGGTCATCGCCGCCCGGCGGGCCCTGGCCCAGGCGCTCGACGACGGGCTGGACCGGCCGGCATGCGCCGCCGCCGCGCGGCTGGCCGGGGTATACCTGCTGGCCGGCCGGCTGCGCGGCGCCACCCGGTTGTACCGGGACGTGGTGAGCAGCGCGCAGGCGTACGGGCTGGCCAGCTACCGACACCTCGGGCTGTGCGGCCTCACGGTCGCGTCGGCCTGGACCGGCGACCTGGCCGCCGCCCGGGGCGCGTGGGAGGACCTGCCACCGTCCACCGGGCCGGCGGGCGCGTGGCGGATGGTCGCGCAAGCCTGGCTGTCCGCGATGGAGGGGAACACCGCGGCCGCGGTCGACCTCCTGCGGGAGGGTGGCGAAGAGGCGCGTACGCGCGGCCAGTTCGCGGTGGCCGCGGCGCTGTGGCACGACGTGGTCCGGCTGGGACAACCCGGCCGGGTCGTGGACAGCCTGGCCGACCTGGCCGCGCGCGGGCACAGCCCGCTGATGACGGTACGCGCGGCACACGCCGCCGCCCATGCCCGACGCAACGTCGCCGGGCTGGCCGAGGCGGCCGACGCGTACGAGCGCATGGGTGCGATCCTGTTCGCCGCCGAGGCGGCCGCCACCGCCGCCCAGGTCGCCCGCGCGGCCGGCTCCGCCCGGTCGGCAACCGCCCTGCTGACCCGGGCGACCGCGTTGGCCCGGCGGTGCGAGGGAGCCCGTACCCCGGCACTCGTACTGGCGGACAGCGTCGAGCCGCTGACCTCCCGGGAGCGGGAGATCGCGATGATGGCGGCCACCGGGATGCCGAGCCGGGACATCGCCGAGCGGCTGGTCCTATCGGTCCGGACGGTCAACAACCACCTGCGGGCCGGCTACCACAAGCTCGGCGTCAGCTCCCGGGCGGAGCTTCGCTCGGCTCTGCGGCTGGTGGGCTGACCGGGGCTTCGGTGCCCCGGTCGACGACGGCCGTACGCAGCGGTTCCAGTCGCTGGACCAGCCGGTCCACCGTGTCCGGGCTGGTACCCAGATCACGCAGGGTCGTGGCGAGGTGGCCGATGAGCTCATCGAACGCCCAGTCGGTGACCTTCAGCCCGGCGTGCGCCTCGGCGATCTCCCGGCCGTTGAACAGGTTCGGCCCGCCCAGTGCACCGGCGAGGAAAGCCATCTGGTGCGCCCGCAGCCGGGTCATGTCCACCCCGGCGAACCAGGGCGCGAGCCCGGGGTCGGCCAGCACCCGCTGGTAGAACAGGTTGACCGCGGTCCTGAGCGTCGCCGCGTCACCGATCTCATCAAACAGCGAGCCCATGGCACCTCCCGCGTCCTGGCCGGAACCCGTCCCGCCAAGCAGACCACACCGGGTGGCGCCATGGGTACGCCGCCCGGGCCAGCGTCACTGATGGTCAGGCTGTCTCTGCAGGACGGCGAAGAAGCTGGGGATCTCCTGGAGCGGGCCGCCCGGACGCAGCGGGACGCCGTACATGACGGTCGGCCCGCTGGCCAGCGTCCGCCAGTCGGGCTGGGGGAAGTACCCGGCCAGCTCGGCGGCGCCGAAATGGCTGGGCGGACGGACGCCCGCCGCCACGCACCGACGGAGGACGTCGGGCATCCGGGTCGGCGTCGCGCCCTGAATGAGCAGGCATTCCAGCTGATCGCCCAGCATGTTGGTCTCGCAGAGGTACGCCGTGCCGCGGCTGCCCAGCAGGGTGGCGAGGTTGCGCACCACGGCGTGGCGTGCTGCCGGGCCAAGAGTGTGCAGCACGCCCCGAATGTGGACGTTGACCTCGCCGAACTCGGCTACCAGCCGGTCCCCGAGGCCGGGCTGTGCCGCATCCGCGACGCGGAACTCGAGGTTGCCCGGGTCATCGCCGGCAGCGCCGGCCGCTTCGAGCTTCGCGCGCTCGATCGCGGCGGTGGCGGCATCGATGCCGAGCACCCGCGGCGCCAGCCGGGTCAGTGCCCTCGCCTGCCGGCCGTTACCGCAGCCGACATCCACCATCGGTAGCGTCAGATCCGCGTGGGCGCGCAGCTGCGCGGCAACCGTCTCCGCCTCGGCGAGCTGGTCGGCGTCCCACAACACATCCCCGTCGGGTCCGGTACGGCGCGCCGCCGACCAGTAACGCTCCCAGGCTCGTGCCTGGTCCCGCGGCGCGGTCAACGCGTACCGGGTCAACTGGGGGATCAGCAGGTACTTGCGCCAGGTCATCGGGGGTGGCCGCGCTAGTCCGGGAGGTGACAGACGGCTTCGACGTTGTTGCCGTCCGGGTCGCGTACGAAGGCGCCGTAGTAGTCGGCGTGGTACTGGGGCCACGCCTGCGGCTCGTGCAGAACCTCGGCGCCGGAATCGACCGCGATCCGGAAGAACTCGCGGACCGTGGCCCGGTCGGGCGCCACGAAGGCAACGTGCGACTCGCGGAACCCTTCACCGGTCGTCCGCGGCCCGAGCCAGAACTCTGGTTTCGGCGCGATGCCGTAGCCGATGACGTCTCCGAAGTCCATCAGGCGACGGCCGCCCAAAGGGCCCAGTACGGCGTCGTAGAAGGCGGCGCTGGCGGCCACGTCCGCGCATTGGATGGAAAGGTGATCAAGCACTGAACCATCCTGTCATCCGCGGCGGGAGCAGACCAGGCGGCGCAGCGCACGGACTTGTGGGCTACCCCGGCAGGCCGATCCGGCCGGGAGCTAACGGTAGATCCGGATCCAGTCGACGTGAGTGATCACCTGGTCCGGGGTGGTCGGGCCGGCCGCCGGTACCCCGTCCTTCGGCCCGACGGTCTGCTGGAGATAGAGGTGCATCGGGATCTGCGGAACCGCCGCCCCGACCGTACTCGTGGTCGAGTCGTACAGTGGCGTGCCATCCATGAGAATCCTCACGACGCCGGCCCGCCACTCGAAGGTGTAGACGTGCCACCGGGTGAAGTCACCGGACAACTGGCGGCTGTCGGTGTGCAGGGTCCCGCTGGTCCAGCGCAGGTTGGCGTAGCCCGTGTGACGGTCGGCGGCAGGGAAGGAGACGCTGATCGAGCCGTCGGCCGCCTTGTCCGATTGCGGCCACAGCCCGATCACCGGCCCGTACCCGGCGCCCGCGTCGAACCGGGCGCGGACCTGCCACTTGCCGTAGGTACGGTTGGCGCCGGGAGCACACCAGCACAGCCCGCCGGACACGTTTCCGCTTCCGGTCGGGTTCCGGCCGGTACCGACGATCCGCAGTTCCCCGCCGACGACCTGATCCATGCTGGGTGACCAGGCTGCCCCGTTGGCGTCGGTGGATTCGTAGAGCGCCCAGTGGGCCGGGTCCGGGCGGGTACCGGTGAAGTCGTCCATCGCCACCAGGTTGGGGTCGGCGGGCCGAGCCGACGACGGGGGCGCCGATGTCGTCGGCTGGGCCGAGGTGGCCGCCACCGACGTGGCCGGCGCTGCCGTTGCCGACTCCGCCACCGGCGCCGCCCGGACGGACTCGGCCGCGGTCTGATCCGGGCCGCCGCCGCGGTGGCCAGCGCCCAGCCACATCGCGACCAGCGCCGAGCCGGCGAGCACGACCAGCGCGACCAGCCCGGCCACCAGGAACCGGCCGGTCCGCCGGGGGCCGGGCCGGACGATCGGGCCGGTCGCGATCTCGGCCGTGGTCTCGGCCAGTGCGGCCGGCGCGGTCATGCGTTGCCAGGGAAGATCTCCAGCGGGGGTACCGGTCGGGCCGCTCGCCCAGTCGGCCGGTTGCGCCGGTTGCGCCGGTTGCTCCGGTTGCTCGGGGAAGGTCACCGGAACAGGGTGCCAGCCGTCCCGGTTGCGCGCTGACCCGCCCCACTGCCCGCGGAGGTGACAAGATCGCCTGATGGAGATCTGTGCCGTGGTGCTCGCCGCTGGCGAGGGCCAGCGGCTGCGCCCGCTGACCGGGCTGCTGCCCAAGGCGCTCTGCCCGGTCGGCAACGTACCCCTGCTGGATCTTGCCCTGGCCCGGGTGGCCGGGCTCGGGCTCGCCGGCCCGGACCACGTCGCGGTCAATGCCTGCTACCTCGCCGAGCAGGTGGTCGCGGCGGTACACGGCCGGGCGCACCTGTCCGTCGAGCCGGGCCCGCAACCGTTGGGTACCTCCGGTGGGGTGGCCGCCCTGCGCGACTGGGTCGCCGGGCGGGGCGTCCTGGTCGGCAACTCCGACGCCTACCTGTCCGGCGGCGACCTGGCCCCGTTGCTCGACGGCTGGGATGGCAGCACGACCCGCCTGCTCGGGGTGCCGTCCGACAGACCGGAGTTCGGCCGGCACCGGTTCGCCGGATTCTCCCTGCTGCCCTGGTCCCGGGTAGCGGATCTCGAACCTGAGCCGACCGACCTGGTGCGTACCGTCTGGCGTCCCGCCGAGGCGGCCGGTGAGCTGACCGTCGTCGAGTACGCCGGCACCTACCTGGACACCGGTACCCCCCGCCACTACCTGGCCGCCAACCTGCACGCGGCCGGGAAGAGCGGGCTGCTCGTCGCGCCGGACGCGATCGTCACCGGACACGCCGAGCAGGCCGTGATCGGGCCGGGTGCCCGGGTCGCCGGGCAGGTCAAGCGCTGCGTGGTCTGGCCCGGTGCCGAGGTCGGCGTGGACGAGCAGCTCGTCGACGCCATCCGGTACGGCCGGTCCGGTAACGTGGCCGCTGATTGACCGGACGAAAAGGAGCGCCGCAGTGATCACCGCGATCGTCCTCATCGACTGTGCCACCGACTCGATCCCGGAGGTCGCCGAGGCGCTGGCCGACCTGCCCGGGGTGAGCGAGGTCTACTCCGTCGCCGGCAGCGTGGATCTCATCGCGATCGTCCGGGTCAAGGAGTTCGACCAGATCGCCGAGGTGATCGCGGGCGGCATCGACAAGACCCGGGGCGTGCTCAACACCGACACGCACATCGCGTTCCGGTCATACTCGCAGCACGACCTGGAGGCCGCGTTTGCGATCGGCTTCGCCGACGCCGACTAGCCAGCTCGCCGCGCGACTAGCCAGCTCGCCGCGCGGGTGGCCGAGTTCGCCGCCGGGGTACGAGCTACTCGCCCGACCTGATCGACTGGGCCAGCCCGACCCAGCGCTCCAGCACCGAGGCAGCCGCTCCGGAGTCGATCGACTGGGCGGCCCGGTCGAGCCCGGCCTTGAGCGCCCCCGACAGGTCCGTCCCGAACCCGCCCTGCGCGGCCAGCGCGGCGGCGGCGTTGAGCAGCACCGCGTCGCGTACCGGACCGCGCTGCCCGGCCAGCAGGTCGCGAGCCACCCCGGCGTTGAACGCCGCGTCGGCCCCCCGCAGGTCGCCCGGCGTGGAGCGGGCGACGCCCAGGTCGAGCGCGTCGATGACCAGCTCGGTGACGTTGCCGTCGGCGACCGCCCAGACCCGGGTCGGTGCCGTGGTGGTGAACTCGTCCAGCCCGTCCTCGCCCCGCATCAGGAGCACCGAGTTGCCCCGGGCGGCGAACACGTCGGCGAGGACCGGAGCCATCCGGACGTCGGCGCAGCCGACCGCACCCGAGCGGGGCTGCCCCGGATTGGTCAGCGGGCCGAGGAAGTTGAACGCCGTCGGTACCCCGATCTCCCGCCGGGCCACCGCGGCGTGCCGGAAGCCCGGGTGGAACGAGGCGGCGAAGCAGAACCCGATGCCCACCTCGTGCACGCACCGGGCCACTCCGGCGGCGGAGAGGTCGAGCGGGAGCCCGAGGAACTCCAGCAGATCGGCGGCGCCACATGCCGAGGTGGCCGCCCGGTTACCGTGCTTGACGACCGGTATCCCCGCCCCGGCGACCACGATCGCGGCCATGGTGGAGATGTTCACCGTGTGCGCCCGGTCGCCCCCGGTGCCGACCACGTCCACCGCGTCGGCGCGCAGCGCTTCGGGCAGCTCCACCCGTACCGCGTGCGCCAGCATCGAGCTGACCAGCCCGCCGATCTCGGCGGCGGTCTCCCCTTTGGCGCGCAGCGCCACCACGAAGGCGGCGATCTGTACCGGGGTCGCGGAGCCGGCCATGACCTCGGCCATCGCCCAGGCAGTGTCCTCAGTGGACAGATCCTCGCCGTGTAGCAGCGCGTTGACCAGGTGCGGCCAGGTACGGTCTCCCACGGTGGCCTCCAGGAAAGGGTTACGCGCTGGCGTGTTCGCGCAGCAGGCCGGCGACGGTACGCCCGGTGGTGACCGGGTCGAGCGGGTGCACCAGGGTGGCGTCGACCTTCGCGTAGGCGGCCAGCCAGCGGTCCGCCGCCCGGGCGATGACCACCGCGATCGGCGGCGGATCGGTGATCTCGTCGCGCAGCTGCCGGGCGATACCCAGGCCACCGGCCGGGGTCGCCTCACCGTCGAGCACGAGCAGGTCGATGTCATAGGTGTCGATCAGCCGGATGCACTCGCCGTAGTCGGCGGCGTCGACGAACTCCACCGCCAGGTCCGGCGCGGGACGGGTACCGATGGCCAGCCGCATCCGGTCGCGTACCAGCGGATCGTCGCTGTACAGCAGGACCGAGCGGGCGCTGGCCCCGCGTGGCGGCTCGGTGTGGGTCATGGTTGTGCCTTCCGTTCGTCGGCGCCCGCTGATCGTACCGGTCCCGGCTGCTCCCACCACGGCACCTCCCAGCCGTCCTCGGTGTCCGCGACGGTTCCCGTCGGCGCGGGGGCCGGCCGGGCGAGATCGAGCTTGCGGTCGACCCGGTGGGCCTCCTTCTCGGCGTCGCGCATCCACTGGATCAGCAGCACCGCGAGCATCGTCACACTGACGAACTCGCCGCCGGCCCAGAGGATCCCGCCGGCCAGCACCTGGTCGGCGTGCGGATCGACCCAGGACAGGTGCAGCGACGGATACCAGTCCCCGCCGAACAGGTCGCGGCTCTGCATGATGGTCAGCCCGAGTACCGCGTGGAACGGCGTGGACAGGACCATCAGCAGCGCCCGACCCGGGTACGGCCAGCGCCCGGGCAGCGGGTCCAGGCCGAGCAGCGGCCAGAAGAACAGGCACCCGACGAGTACGAAGTGCACGTGGACCAGCTCGTGCAGCCACTCGTGCTCCAGCGTGAGCCGGTACAGGTCGGTGAAGTAGAGCACGAACGGGGTGGCCACGAAGATGGCGTACGCCACCAGGGGGAACGCCAGCACCCGGGCGACCCGGCTGTGCAGCAGGGCGACGAGCCTGCGCCGGAGCCGGATCGGCAGCGTACGCAACGCCAGGGTCACCGGCGCGCCGAGCGCGAGGAAGATCGGCGCGATCATCCCCAGCACCATGTGCTGGATCATGTGCACGGACAGCAGGGTCTCGTCGTACGCGGCCAGCCCGGAGAGGGTGGCCAGGGCGATCGAGCCCAGGCCGGGGAGCAGGAAGAGCAGGGTACGGCCGGCCGGCCAGTGGTCGCCGCGGGCGTGCAACCGGTGCACACCGTAGAGGTACAGTCCGCCGGCCAGCACGAGGAACAGGGTGAGCAGCGGATCGAGCTGTATCCCGGTCAGCACCGACGTGACGGTGAACGGCGGCATACCCGGCAGGCTATGCCGGCCCAGGTCGGGAAGTGCGCGCGCCCCCGGCCAAGTCACCGGAAATGGCCCCCCGCCGCATGCCGATCTCGGTCAAGGGCAATAATGACCGCGTGACTGCGGCCTCAGCTATCGAGAAGAGCCGGATCCAATCGCTGACCAGGCCCAACATGGTCAGCATCGGGACCATCGTCTGGCTTTCCAGCGAACTGATGTTCTTCGCGGCGCTGTTCGCGATGTATTTCTCCATCCGGGCGGCGGACCCGAGCATGTGGAAGGAGCACACGCCGGTCCTCAACGTCTGGTATGCGCTGCCCTTCACCCTGGTGCTGGTCGCGTCCTCGGTGACCTGCCAGATCGGGGTGTTCGCGGCGGAGCGCGGAGACGTGTTCGCGCTGCGCCGGTGGTTCGCGCTGACCTTCATCCTGGGGCTGATCTTCCTGCTCGGCCAGGGCAACGAATACCGGACGCTGGTCGGTGAGGACATCAAGATCAATGGCGACGGGTACGGCTCGGTGTTCTACCTCACCACCGGCTTCCACGGGCTGCACGTCACCGGTGGCCTGATCGCCTTCATCTTCTACATGATCCGCACCACCATGGGCCGCTTCACCCCGGCCCAGGCGACTTCGGCGATCGTCGTGTCCTACTACTGGCACTTCGTCGACATCGTGTGGGTCGCGCTGTTCAGCATGATCTACCTGCTCAGGTGACCACGACGTGTTCCGTCACCGCTTCGACCAAGGTGAGGCCATGACCGCTGTTCCCCCTGACCAGCCGGCCCGCGGGGGCGAAGCCCCCGCGTCCCCCCGGAAAAGGCGCAGTGCCGGCGGAGCCGGCGCAGGTCTCGGGGCCCGCGGGGCAGAACCCCGCGGGGGCGAAGCCCCCGCGTCCCCCCGGAAAAGGCGCAGTGCCGGCGGAGCCGGCGCAGGTCTCGGGGCCCGCGGGGCAGAGCCCCGCGGGGGTGTCTTCACGGGCCGGGGCATCTTCGCCCGGCCCTGTACACCGGCTTCGCGCCGAGCGCGGTCGCCGAGGACACCTCGGGTCCCTCGGCGGCCGCCGACCGGGGCAAGACGATCTTCGACCAGAGCTGCTCCAGCTGCCACGGCAACCTGGCCCAGGGCGTACCGGGCAAGGGTCCCAGCCTGATCGGGGTGGGCTCGGCAGCGGCCGAGTTCCAGGTGAGCACCGGCCGGATGCCGATGGCCCGGCAAGAGGCCCAGGCGGAGAAGAAGAAGCCGGTGTTCACCGACGACCAGGCCCGCGACATCGGCGCGTACATCGAGTCGCTCGGCGGCGGCCCGGAGGTACCCCCGGGGAACGACCTGCACGCGAACGGCGACGCGGCCCACGGCGGCCAGCTGTTCCGGGTCAACTGCGCGGCCTGCCACGCGTTCGGCATGGGCGGCGGGGCGCTCTCCTCCGGCAAGTACGCGCCCAGCATCCAGGCCACCGACCGGCAGATCTACGCGGCGATGCTGACCGGCCCGCAGAACATGCCGGTCTTCGGCGACAACCAGCTCTCGCCGCACGACAAGGAAGACATCATCACCTACATCCAGACCCTGCGGCACGACCAGGATCCGGGCGGCTGGGGCCTGGGCCGGCTCGGACCGGTACCCGAGGCGCTGGTCATCTTCCTCGTCGGTCTGGTTGCGTTGATCTTGTCTGCGCTATGGATTGCGGGTAAGTCATGAGCACGCGGGAGAGCTTGCACCAGGGCATCGACGTGGACGACCCGGAGCTGACCCGGTTCGACCTGGTCCGCGAGGGCGCCCGGCGGGACGGTGTGGAGATCGTCCATTACGCGCCCAAGTTCCCGGTACCGGGCACCAAGCGGGAGCAGCGCGTCGTCCGCTCGATCATGTTCCTGTTCCTGCTGACCGGCCTGTCCGCGACAGCCTTCGTGATCGCGTACATCTGGTGGCCCTACCATTACGAGTCCGGCAGCGGCCTGGACAAGCTGTACACCCCGGTGCTCGGCTTCTGCCTCGGGCTGATGCTGCTCAGCATCGGGCTGGCGATCATCAGCTGGGCGAAGAAGCTGCTGCCCGACGAGATCTCCGTGCAGAGCCGGCACGATCAGGAGCCCAACCACGCCGAGCGGAAGCTGACCGGCGCGACCGCGGTGAACATGGTCGACGAGCTGGGCGTCCGGCGGCGCCCACTGCTGGGCTGGACCGCCCTGCTGGGCCTGGCCCCGGTCGGGTTGGTCGCGGTGGCTCCGCTGATCGGCGGGCTGCTCAAGGACCCGCACCACCCGGACATCTTCTTCCAGACCGGGTTTGCCGGGGCCACGCCGGAGAAGCCGATCCGGCTGGTCCGGGAGGACCGCTCGCCGATCCGGCCGGAGGAGGTGAGCGTGGGCGGCCAGATGACGGTGTACCCGGACATCGACGGGTACGACACCAACGAGCACGCGGACTCCCCCACGCTGCTGATCCACCTACGGGAAAGGGACGCGGACGTGCTGCGGGACAACCTCAAGCACCAGTCGCAGTTCAGCATCATCGACAACGCCCGGCCGATCTTTGGTCCGGCCACTCGGCATCTGCCGATGCTGCCGATTATCGTGGACAGCGAGGGCTACCTCGCGGCAAAGTCTGACTACAAGGAACCGGTCGGACCGGGCTTCTGGGAGCGACCATGAAACGACGCAAGGTTGACCTAGCGGCGCTGCCTGGCAACGCCGCCGTACAGCTTGACGACCGGTTCCAGGGGGCCACGCCGCTGCGCCGCCTGTTCAACAAGGTCTACCCGGACCACTGGTCGTTCCTGTTGGGCGAGATCGCCCTGTACTCCTTCATCGTCCTGCTGCTCACCGGTACCTTCCTGGCCCTGTTCTTCGACCCGTCGGCCAGGGAGACCACCTACGACGCCGCGCTGCTGTTCATGGCGGCGATCGTGGTGCACATGTTCCGGGTGTTCTTCACCGGAGCCTTCCGCAAGCCACGGGAGACCAACTGGATCATCGGTATCCTGCTGTTCTGGCTGGGCTTCCTTGAGGGCTTCGCCGGCTACTCGCTGCCCGACGACGCGCTCTCCGGTACCGGCCTGCGGATCGCCAGCGCGATCGTGCTGTCCATCCCGGTGATCGGCACCTGGACCTCCGCGTCGCTGTTCGGTGGGGAGTTCCCCGGCACGGTGATCCTGGACCGGCTGTACATCGTCCACGTGCTGCTGATCCCCGCCATCATCCTGGCGCTGATCACGGTGCACATCTTCCTGGTCGTGAAGATGAAGCACACCCAGTGGCCGGGTCCGGGACGGACCAACAAGAACGTGGTCGGGGTGCGCATGTTCCCGGGCTTCGCCCTCAAGGGCGGCGGGTTCTTCATGATCGTGTTCGCGGTGATCGCGTTCCTCGGCGGGCTGTTCCAGATCAACCCGATCTGGCTCTTCGGCCCATACAAGGCTGCGGTGGTCTCGGCGGCCAGCCAGCCCGACTGGTACGTGATGTTCCTGGACGGCTCGACCCGTCTGATGCCGGCCTGGGAGGCGCGCTTCAGCCTCTTCGGCCACGGGTACACCCTGTCGCCGATATTCTGGCCGACCGTGGTGCTGCCCGGCATCATGACCATGCTGCCGTTGTTCTACCCGTTCATCGAGACCCGGTTCACCAAGGACCGGGCGATGCACCACCTGCTCCAGCGGCCCCGGGACAACCCGGTCCGGACCGGGCTGGGTGCCATGGCGATCGCCTTCTTCGTGGTGCTGCTGGTTTCGGGTGGCAACGACGTCATCGCGCACAAGTTCAACATCAGCCTCAACGCGATGACCTGGGCCGGCCGGATCGGGCTGCTGATCCTCCCGCCGTTGGGGTACTACGTCGCCCACCGCACCGCGCTCGGGCTCCAGCAGCACGACCGCGAGGTACTGGTCCACGGCATCGAGACCGGCATCATCAAGCGCTCCATCGACGGCCGGTTCTACGAGGTACACCAGCCACTGGCCGAACCCGACGGGCACGGACACCCGGCCCTGGACTACGCCGGCTGGGTGGTACCGAAGAAGATGAACCGCGTGGGCGCGCTCCTGCCGACCGTCCGCGGCTTCTTCTTCCCGGTGGAGAAGCCAGCCGAGGCACTGCCGCCGGTCGAGGCACCGATCTCCCCGGCCCCGGCCCGCCAGGAGATCGGCACCGGCCAGCACTGACCGCACGGCTCGAAGGGGCCCGTCCGGATCCACTCCGGGCGGGCCCTTCAGCTTGGCGCCGCGAGCCAGGCGTCGGTCTGCCGGAGCAGCCGGGCCTTGGTCGCCGCCGGCGCGAAGGAGGCGTTGATCGCCGCGCGGGCGAACCCGGCGAGTACGGCGTCGTCGTACCCGAACGTGTCGCGTACCCGCCGGTACTCCCCGGTCAGGGAGGTTCCTACGATGGCGGGGATGTCGGTGTTGACGGTGACGGTCAGCCCGGCGTCGCGCAGCCTGGGCAGTGGATGAGCCGGGAACGAGGCGGCCAGGCCCAGCGCGACGTTCGACGTGGGACACACCTCGAGCGGGATGGCCCGCTCGCGTACCTCGGCAACGAGATCTTCGTCGTCAAGTACCCGGATTCCGTGACCCAGCCGCTCGGTATGGCCGAGGGTGATCGCTTCGCGGATGCTCTCCGGCCCGCGGCATTCGCCGGCGTGGTGCGCCAGGTGCAGACCCGCGTCCCGGGCCGCGTCGCAGACCTGGGCAAAGGGCCGCAGCGGGTACGACTCGTCGCCGGCCAGGCCGATGCCGGCCACCCCGTCCGCGGCGTACCGGCTGGCCAGGCGCAGCGTCTGCCAGGCTCGGTCCACCGGCTGCCGGCGCGAGTGGTCCAGCAGCACCTGGCACTCGATGCCGTAGGCCGCACGTCCCTCGGCGAGTCCGGCCAGCACCGCCCGCAGTGGCATCTCCGGCTCGCCGAGCCGCTCGCCGTGCGACGCCGCCGCGAAGGTGACTTCCGCATAGCGGGTACCCTGTCCGGCTTCGTCCTGGCAGAACTCCAGCGCGATCCGGGTGAAATCCTGCGGGCGGCGCAGACAGGCGCGTACCAGACGGTTGTGGTCGGCGAAGTCCCGGAACCCGGTGAAGCCATCCCTCGGGTCCGGTACGGCCACACCGTTGGCCGCGCCGATCTCGTGCAGGGTCGCCCACCTGACCGTGCTCTCCAGGTGTACGTGCAGATGAACCTTGGGCAGCGCCACCAGATCCCGCATCGGAGCGCACGCTTATGAACGGCGGTGGTGGTCGTGCACCCGCGGTGTCGTCACGACCACCCCCCATCGGTCGGGATGAGCACGCTCAGGCAGGTGACGCACCCTTCAAGCCGCTCAAATTCGGTGATGTCCACGACCACCGGCCGGTAGCCGAGGCTGGCGACCAGTTGTGCCGTGCGCGGCGCGGACGCCGCGATCAGCACGTCCTGCCCGCCCAGCGGTACCACGTGGGCGCCGGGCTCCTCGGAAACCGACAGTACCGACGGGAACAGGCTGGCGTCGATCAGGTCTCCCCAGGTGAGGAACGTACCGTCGGGCAATGCGGTGACCGCGGACTTCAGATGCAGGACCTCGCGCAGCGGGACGGGCACCACGACCCGACCCAGCGGGGACAGCAACCGCTGGAGCTGGCCGATGCCTTCGGCGTTGGTACGCCCGCTACGCCCGATGTACACCGCCGAGCCCACCTGGAGCACGTCACCGCCGTCGAGCGTGCCGGGGGCCTCGATGCGGGCCAGGTCCAGCCCGAGCTCCCGGACGGCCACCTCGACGGCGTCGACCTCGGACCGTCGCGTCGGTGCGCCCGGCCTGGTCACCACGGCAAGGCCGGCACACACGACCAGGGTGTCCTCGACGAACACCGAGTCCGGGCACTCGTCCGCCGGTGCCACCACCCGAACCTGCCATCCGTGGCTCGCCAGCGCCGCCAGGTATTCCTCGTGCTGTCGTCGGGCCAGGCCGACATCAACCGGCCGGCGCGGGATGTGGGTGACCAGGCCCTCGGCCAGCCTCGGGCCCGGACGCCGCACCAGGGCCACGCCACGCGGCGCAACCGCCCTGGAATCCGGCATGAGCTCCAGCTTGCCATGCGCCGACACGCCGGCAGAGGTACGTGCGATCACGTGGTACCGGTGGCACGGTCGGGGGGTGCCAGTCGTTAACCGCTTCTGTTTGAGCTGTGCCTCGGTCACCACCTTCGAGCAGCCGCCCTGCCGCGAAGGGCACGGCGGTGACTGCCCGGAGTGGCTGTGCTCGCGGTGCGGCGTCGCCGTCCTGGTCGGCGTCTGGCCCCTGGTCACCAGGGCCGCCCGCCAGCCCAGGGCCGCCCGCCAGCGTCGACGCGTCGGCGCCGCGGCCTGAGCCGGGCCCGGGACAGTCCGCGCGCTACTCGGCGGCGCGCCGGGCGCCGGTGTAGTACTCGAAGAGCAGGCCGCCGGTACCCGCCAGCACGGCGAGCAGCCCGGCGACGAGCAGCCAGACCTGCCAGTAGACCACGCCGATGCCGGCGATGACCGCGGCCAGGCCGACGCCGAACGGCCAGTAGCTGCCCGGGCTGAAGAAGCCAACCTCGCCGGCGCCGTCGGTCATCTCCGCGTCAGGGTCGTCCTCCGGGCGCGGCTCGATCCGCCGGGAGACCAGGAAGAAGTAGAGCGTGCACATGCCGGTCAGCAGGCCGGTCAGCACGAGCGCGGTGGTGCCGATCCACTCGACCCCGTGGCCGGTACCCCGGGTCCAGAAGGCGTACACGATCGCGGCCAGGTACATGAATGCGGTAAGCAGTCCGAACAGCCGGTACTCACTCTTCATGGCGTGTCCTCAGCTCGCGCTACGTGCGGTGCGGTCGGTGGTGAACGGGACCGTCGTCGTCGCATACGGATGCGGGTCGCCCGCCTCGCGCAGCGCGTCCGGCGTGCTCAGCCCCTTCTTCTTGGCCTCGATGAAGCGCTGGTACTCGTCGAACGGTACGGCGCGCAGCTCGAAGTTCATCGTCGAGTGGTAGGTGCCGCACAGCTCGGCGCACCGGCCGACGTACGCGCCCTCCTTCTCGATGGTGACCGCGAACGAGTTCTTTATGTTGCCCGGGAACACATCCCGCTTGAACAGCAGCTCCGGTACCCAGAAGGAGTGGATCACGTCCTGCGACTGCTCGACGAACCGGATCGTCTTGTGCGTCGGCAGGACCAGGACCGGTACGTAGTCGCTGTTGCCGATCGTGGTCACCGGCTGCTTGTCCGCGCCCTGGCTGTCGCGGTAGCTGAACTTCCAGTTCCACTTGAACGCGACCACGTCGACGGTCACGTCCGGGTTGGCCGGCTCCTTGTCGACCCGGGTCTGCACGATCGCGGTGTAGTAGAAGAGCACCGAGATGATCAGGAACGGGACGACCGTGTAGAGCAGCTCGATCGGCAGGTTGTACCGGGTCTGCGCGGGCAGCTCGTCGCCGCGCTTGCGGTAACGGATCACGCACCAGAAGATCAGGCCCCACACGAAGACACCGACGACGAACGCGGCCACCACCGAGCCGACCCAGATGTCGTACATGTGCCGGGACCGATCGGTGATGCCCTCGTACGGCCAGCCCAACGCGAACGCGCGCTTCACCGAACAGCCGGACAGCAGCATCGTCGCCACGACCGCCAGCGCGCCGATCCCGACCAGCCGGCCGGCGCGGCCCCGTGGGCGAGAACCTCTTGCGACCACCTGCTCCTGCCTCCTCAACGCACCGTACCCAGGAGTGTCATCGGTAAGCACAGCGCACATTACTCGACCATGCGGGCCGGTCTTGATTTGGGGCCGGGATACCGTGGCCCGGTGAGCGAGCGTAGGCGAGCGAACCAGAGTCAGGGCGCAGCCGCTCACGGCGGCGCCGAGCGTAGCGAGGTGACGCCGTGAGCTACTTCGACGCGGCGGCGGGGGTTGCGCTGCACCCGGTCGCGCGCCAGGCGCTGCTGGCCGCCCAAGAGGACGGCTGGGCCGACCCGGGCAAGCTGTATGCGCAGGGCCGCCGGGCCCGCCAGCTGCTCGACGCGGCGCGCGCCGCGACCGCCGAGGAACTGGGGGTACGCCCCGACGAGGTGCTCTTCTGCGCCAGCGGTACCGATGCGGTCCAGGCCGCCGTTCTCGGGGTCCGGCGGGCCCGGAGCGGGACCGTGGTGCACTCGGCGATCGAGCACTCCGCCGTGCTGTATGTCACCGGCGACGGCTCGGCGGTCCCGGTTGACCGGCTCGGAAAGGTCGACCCGGACGCCTTCGCGGCGGCGGTACGCGGGCCCGGCGTGGCGGTCGCCGCCCTGATCAGCGCGAGCCACGAGGTGGGGACCCTCCAGCCGGTGACCCAGGTCGCCACCGCATGCGCGCAAGCCGGTGTCCCGCTGGTGGTCGACGCCGCCCAGTCGGTGGGCCGGGTACCGGTCCCGGACGGGTGGTCACTGCTGGCCGCCAGCGGGCACAAATGGGGCGGGCCGGCCGGGGTCGGGATCCTGGTGGTACGCAAGGGGACCCGCTGGATACCGCCGTGGCCGGGTACCGAGCCGGGCCGGCCGGACCAGCCCGGAGCGCGTGACCTGCCCGCCCTGGTAGCCGCCGCCGCCGCGCTGCGCGCGGTGGGCACCGAGGCCAAGTCCGAAGCGGAGCGGCTCTATCCGCTGGTCGAGCGGATCCGGACCCGAGTAGCCGCGACCGTACCCGACGTGGAGATCGTCGGGGATCCGGTGCACCGGCTCCCCCACCTGGTCACCTTCTCCTGCCTGTACCTCGATGGCGAGACCCTGCTGCACGGCCTGGACCGGGCCGGTTTCGCGGTCTCCTCCGGCTCCTCCTGTACGGCCGCCACGCTGCGCCCCAGCCACGTGCTGGCGGCGATGGGGGTGCTGTCGCACGGCAACGTCCGGATCTCCCTGCACCGGGAGACCACCGAGGCCGAGGTGGACCGGTTCCTGGACATCCTGCCCGGCCTGGTGGCCGAGCTGCGCGCGCAGGCCGGGGTGGCCGGACTGTGACGGGGATCCCCGACGGCACCGAGATCGTCGACTGTCTCGGGCAACGCTGCCCGCTACCGGTGATCGCGCTGGCCCGACGGCTGCCCGAGGTCCCGGTGGGTACGGTGCTGCGGGTGCTCGCTGACGACCCGGCAGCGGCGGGCGACATCGCGGCCTGGTGCCGGCTGCGCGGCCAGGACTACCTGGGCACCGCCGGCGAACACGGCCACCAGGTACGCCGGGTCAGCTGATCGCGGCCAGGTGCTCGGCGACCTCCTCGGCGGCGGAGTTGCCGTACGACTGGGCGAAGCGCTGGCGGAACTCGTCCGGCTTGACCACGTACTCCTGCGGGCCGACGGTCTCCAGGACCAGGGCGGCCAGCAGCGCGCCGGCCTGGGCGGAGCGTTCCAGTCCCAGACCCCACGAGCGGGCGGCGAAGAACCCGGCCCGGAAGCCGTCGCCGACCCCGGTCGGGTCGAGCGCCTGGGCCAGCTTGGCCACCGGTACCCGGATCGGGTCGATGTCCCGCCCGGAGATGGCGACCCCGTCGGCGCCGAGCGTGGTGACCCGTACCCCGACCCGATCCAGCAGGGCCGACTCGGACAGCCCGGTCTTGGCCTCCAGCAGCTCCTTCTCGTACTCGTTGGTGAGCAGGTACGCGGCCCCGTCGATGAGCTGGCGTACCTCCGCTCCCGACATCCGGGCCAGCTGCTGGGACGGGTCGGCGGCGAACGGGAAGCCGAGCGATCGGCACTCCTCGGTGTGCCGCACCATGGCCACCGGGTCGTTCGGACTGATGATCACCAGGTCCAGGCCGCCGAGCCGGTCGGCGATCGGAGCCAGCTCGATCTCCCGCGCCTCGGCCATCGCGCCGGCGTAGAACGAGGCCACCTGGCACATGTCGTCATCGGTGGTGCAGACGAACCGGGCGGTGTGCGCCACCTCGCTGACGTGTACCGACGCGCAGTCCACGCTGTGCCGCTCCAGCCAGGCCCGGTAGTCGGCGAAGTCGGCGCCGACCGCGCCGACCAGGGTGGGGCGCAGGCCGAGCTGGGCCATTCCGAAGGCGATGTTGGCGGCGATCCCACCCCGGCGGACGACCAGGTCGTCCACCAGGAACGACAGCGACACCTTGTGCAGCTGGTCGGGCAGCAGCTGTTCGGCGAACCGGCCCGGAAAGTGCATGAGGTGGTCGGTGGCGATCGAGCCGGTGACGGCGATCTTCATAGTGGCCCCTGGAGTTACGGCGGCGAAGGACAGCTCACCCTACCGGTACCCCCGACACGCGGCGGCCACCCACCGGACAGTGGATGGCCGCCGCGGGAAAGCGTCGGATCGGTCAGTGGAACGAGTCGCCGCAGGCGCAGGAGCCCTGCGCGTTGGGGTTGTCGATGGTGAAGCCCTGGGCGTCGATCCGGTCGGCGAAGTCGATGGTGGCGCCGGTCAGGTAGGGCGCGCTCATCCGGTCGACGACGACCTCGACCGGCGCGCCGGTCTCCACCGGGAACTCGTTGACCACGTCGCCGTCGAGCGAGCGCTCGTCGAAGAAGAGCTGGTAGCGCAGGCCGGAGCAGCCGCCCGGCTGGACCGCGACGCGCAGCCGCAGGTCGTCCCGGCCCTCCTGGTCAAGCAGCACACGCACCTTCGAGGCGGCCACATCGGTGAGGATCACCGTGCTCGACTTGACCGGGTCGCTCTGCGTGGTGCTTTCGTTAACTGAGGTGGTCACGTTGACTGCTCCCTGGCACATCTGGTCAGTGACGTTGGGACCAACGGTAGTAGGCCCTCAGGACATTCCCATCGTCGCACGCCAGCACGGTATTGCCACAATCCGGCGAGCCAGTGGCCTGGGTCACCCCCGCGACCACTGCCCGGCCAGCCGTCCGGCCAGGGTGGACAGCCCTTCAGCGGGGTACGCGAGGGCACGGTCGACCGCACCGAAGTGCTCCACCAGCGTGTGGATCGCGGTCACCCCGACGGCCGCCGCCTCGCGCCGACCGGCACTGGCCTGACCAGCCAGCACCAGGCACGGCAGGCCCCGGTCCCGGGCTGCCTGGGCCACCCCGGCGACCACCTTCCCGCGCAGCGACTGGGCGTCGAACGAACCCTCCCCGGTGATCACCAGGTCGGCCTGGTCGAGCGCCCGATCCAGGCCGGTCAGCTCGCGTACCAGGCCGATGCCGGAGAGGGTACGACCTCCGAGCGCGAGCAGGGCGGCACCGAGCCCGCCCGCCGCACCCGCCCCGGGCAGCTCGGCGAGCCCGGGCGGGCAGCCCGGCAGCGTCTGCAGTACCTGCGCGAAGTGCGCCAGCGCGGCGTCCAGCAGGAGTACATCTTCCCTGGTCGCGCCCTTCTGCGGGCCGTACACCGCGGAGGCGCCGTGGATGCCGGTCAGCGGGCTGTCGACGTCGGTCGCCGCGACCAGGCTCACGTCACGTATCCGGGGAGTGTCGGCGAGCGACGCCGCCCCGGCCAAGGCGGCGCCGCCGTACGGCAGGGCGTAGCCGGCACTGTCCACCGCCGGGGCACCGAGTGCGGCGAGCATGCCGGCCCCGGCGTCGTTGGTGGCGGAGCCGCCGAGCCCGATGACGACCTCGCGTACCCCCGTCTCGACGGCGGCGGCCACCAGGATGCCCAGGCCGTACGACGTGGTCGTCTTCGGATCGCGCTGGTCCGGTTCGAGCAGGTGCAGCCCGCACGCCTGGGCGCTCTCCAGGTAGCCGGTCGCGCCGACCACCAGCACCTCCCCCGGTGTCGGCCGGCCCAGCGGGTCCGTGGTCGGTACCGCCACCCGCTCGCCACCCACGGCCGCCGCCACCACGTCCAGGAACCCCGGCCCGCCATCGGCCAGCGGCCGGCAGACCAGCTCGTCCTCGGGCTTCGCGGCGGCCCAGCCGGCGGCGATCGCGTCGGCGGCGGCCACCGCGCTCAGCGTTCCGGCGAACTTGTCCGGACAGATCAGCACCCGCACCCGGAGAGTCTCCCATGTCACCGGCTGGGAGCCCGGGAATCGCGCCGGGCTGTGCCACCATGGCAGGCGTGACCACCTGGGTTGAGCACCCCGATCTCCCTTCGCGCAGCACGCCTACGCCACAACCCGGCTCCGGCGAGCTGCGCGGGACACCCACCGCGACCGCCCTCCTGCTCCTCGGCCGGGGGTCCGACGCCGGCTCGGAGAAGGGCGTCGACTGTCCCGGAGACCTGCCCGCGCCGAGCGACCCGGACCTGGTCGAACGGGCCCGGCGGGCCAAGGCGGCGCTGGGCGACCGGGTGTTCGTGCTCGGCCACCACTACCAGCGCGACGAGGTGATCCAGTTCGCCGACGTGACCGGCGACTCGTTCAAGCTGGCCCGGGAGGCGGCGGCCCGGCCCGAGGCGGAGTTCATCGTGTTCTGCGGCGTGCACTTCATGGCCGAGAGCGCGGACATCCTGACCAGCGACGCTCAGCGGGTGATCCTGCCCGACCTGGCGGCCGGCTGCTCGATGGCGGACATGGCGGTACTCGCCCAGGTGGAGGCCGCGTGGGAGCGGCTGACCGAGGCCGGGGTGGCGGCGCAGACCGTACCGGTCACCTACATGAACTCCTCCGCCGACATCAAGGGCTTCGTCGGCCGTAACGGCGGGGTGGTGTGCACCTCGTCCAATGCCAAGCGGGCGCTGGAGTGGGCGTTTGCGGAACCGCTGGGCCCCGGCGGAGCCGGCGCTTCCCGGAAGGTGCTCTTCCTTCCGGACCAGCACCTGGGGCGCAACACGGCCGTACTGCAGATGGGCTTCGACGCCGACGACTGCGTGCTCTACGACCCGCACAAGCCGCAGGGCGGGCTGACCCAGCGCCAGCTCGCGGACGCCCGGATGATCCTGTGGCGCGGGCACTGCTCGGTGCACGGCCGGTTCACCAGGCAGAGTGTGGATGAGGTCCGCGACCTGATACCCGGCGTCCAGGTGCTGGTACACCCCGAGTGCCGGTACGACGTGGTCACCGCGGCCGACCTGGTCGGCTCGACCGAGTTCATCATCAAGACGCTCGACGAGGCGCCGGCCGGCTCGAAGTGGGCGGTCGGCACCGAGCTGAACCTGGTACGCCGGCTGGCCAACCGGTACCCGGACAAGCAGGTCGCCTTCCTCGACCGGACGGTCTGCTACTGCTCCACGATGAACCGGATCGACCTGCCGCACCTGGTCTGGTCGCTGGAGGAGCTGGTGGCCGGGCGGGTCCCGAACCGGATCACGGTTGACCCGGTCACGGCCCATTTCGCCCGGGTAGCTCTTGACCAGATGTTGGCCCTGCCGTAACCGGTAGTAGTCCTTCGTGGCGTATTGAGCATCTCGGGGGATCTCCCGTTATGCTGCCCCGACGCCCTTTCCCAGCATGACCTCCCCCCGGCTGGAGATCCGTATGGCCAATGATGTCCTGAGAGTGCACGGTGGAGCACCGCTGCACGGTGAGATCACGGTACGCGGCGCCAAGAACCTCGTCTCCAAGGCGATGGTGGCCACGCTGCTCGGCGACACCCCGAGCCGGCTGTACGGCGTACCCAGGATCCGGGATGTCGAGGTGGTCAACGGTCTACTGGAGCTGCACGGGGTCAAGGTGACCGCGAAGGGTGCGGACTTCGTCTTCGATCCGGCCGACGCAGGCATCGCGGACGCCGACGAGATCAACGTGCACGCCGGGTCGAGCCGGATCCCGATCCTGTTCTGCGGGCCGCTGCTGCACCGGCTGGGCCACGCGTTCATCCCGGATCTGGGCGGATGCCACATCGGCGACCGGCCGATCGACTTCCACCTCGCCGCGCTGCGCCAGTTCGGCGCGATGGTGGACAAGACTCCGCAGGGGCTCTACCTGACCGCGCCGAACGGGCTGCACGGCACCAAGTTCGAGCTGCCCTACCCGAGCGTGGGCGCGACCGAGCAGGTGCTGCTCACGGCGGTACGCGCCACCGGGGTCACCGAGCTGCGCAACGCCGCGGTGGAGCCGGAGATCATCGACCTGATCTGCGTCCTGCAGAAGATGGGCGCGATCATCAAGGTGCACACCGACCGGGTGATCGAGATCGAGGGGGTACCGACCCTGCGCGGATACCACCACCGGCCGATCCCGGACCGCTTGGAGGCGGCGAGCTGGGCCTGCGCGGCCCTGGCCACCCGGGGCGACATCCTGGTACGCGGCGCGCGGCAGGTCGACATGATGACCTTCCTCAACGTCTTCACCACCGTCGGCGGTGCCTTCGAGGTGAACGACGACCCGGTCGACGGCGGGATCCGGTTCTGGCACCCGGGCGGGGAGCTGCGCCCGGTGGCGCTGGAGACCGACGTGCACCCCGGCTTCATGACCGACTGGCAGCAGCCGCTGGTGGTCGCGCTCACACAGGCGCGCGGGCTGTCCATCGTGCACGAGACGGTGTATGAGCGCCGGCTCGGCTACACCGAGGCGCTCAACACGATGGGCGCCACCATCCAGGTCTACCGGGACTGCCTGGGCGGCACCCCGTGCCGGTTCGGCCGGCGGGACTTCCAGCACTCCGCGGTGATCGCCGGGCCGAGCAAGCTGCACGGCGCCGACCTGGTCATCCCCGACCTGCGCGGCGGGTTCAGCCACCTGATCGCGGCGCTGGCGGCCGAGGGTACCTCGCAGGTCTTCGGGGTCAACCTGATCAACCGTGGATACGAGGACTTCGACGCCAAGCTCCACGCGCTCGGCGCGCACGCCGAGCGCGGTTAGCCATCGGCTAGTCTTCCTACCGTGCCCTCGCTGTTTCGCCGCAAGTCCACCGAGCTGGTCACCGAGCCCGAAGAAGTCGATGCCGAGCCGGCCGAGCCGGCCCTGCCGAAGGCATACACGCCCAAGAAGGGTGAGGCGACGCCCAAGCGCCCGGTGGCCAACCGGCGGGTCGCCGAGACGAAGCCGAAGGATCCCAAGGCGGCCCGGGCGCTGGCCCGGCAGCGCCGCCAGGAGGATGCCCGGGAGCGGCGCGAGGGCCTGATGACCGGCGACGACCGGTTCCTCTCCGCGCGGGACAAGGGTCCGGTCCGGCGGTACGTCCGGGACATCGTCGACGCCCGGCAGAACGTCGGCTCGATCTTCTTCTTCGGCACCATCGTCGTGCTGGTGCTCTCCATGGTGCCGAACTTCACCGTGCAGCTCGGCTCCAACCTGGCGTTCCTGGCCATGCTCGTGGCCATTGCGCTGGACAGCATGCTGCTGGCCCGCCGGATCAGGAGCCGGGTCAGCGCCAAGTTCCCGAAGAACGACGAGCGCTGGGGCTCGCTCTACTTCTACGGCATCATGCGGGCGCTCAGCTTCCGCAGGATGCGCGCGCCCAAGCCCCAGGTCAAGGTCGGCGACAAAGTCTGATCCGATGACGTTGGCGCTCGCTCCGCTCGCGCGGGCGCGTGCCTAGCTCGGCATCTGCGGCGGGTCCGGCCCGAGCCACAGTGCGACGGTCTCCGCGCGGTTACGCGTGTGCAGCTTCGCGTAGACATGGTTGACGTGGTTCTTCACGGTCTTCTCGCTGATGCCCAGCGACCGGGCGATCTCCGCGTTGGTACGGCCCCGGACCAGGTGGCCGATGATCTCCTCCTCCCGCCGGGACAGCCGCGGCGGTCGGGTCGGCTCGCGATGGGTACGGGTGGTGCGCAGCCGCTCGACCAGGACCCGTACCGCAGCCGGGGAGAGCCGGGGCTGCCCGTTGGCGGTCGCCAGGACCGCGGCGACCAGCTCGTCCGGGCTGTACTGGCCGTTGATGAGGTAGCCGGTGGCACCCACCCGGAGCGCCCGTTCCACCGCGGGCGGGGAATCGTCGCCGGCCAGCAGGAGTACCGGTGCGTGCCGGGACAGCTCGCGCAGCTCGGCCAGCAGCTCGGCGCCGGAGGTACGGGCGTGCAGGAGGATCACGTCGGCTCCGAGTCGCGCGGCCTGTCGAAGGGCGTCCGGCCCGCCTTCGGTCTCCCCCACGATCGTCACATTGCCACTGACCTGAAGGAGCGTACGCAGCCCGAGCCGGGCGATCACGTCGGTACCGATGATCAATAGGTTGACTATGTCCTGCTGAGTCTTTTGGCTCATTTCCGCCTCGCCGGTATGTGGTCGCCATGCCGGCTGAACCGCCCGGGACGATCGGCCCAGGTCTGCCAGCACCGATGGTGATGTTTACGCTGAGCCTCATTCTGGTGGCGAAAAGCGGTCCAGACAGTCTCCAGATGGCGACCTCCATCGGTCCATCGCTTCTGGATCAAGCCGGTACGCTGCGCAAACGCGGTATATTCGGCTCCTTGAATGAGGCGCGACGTTCCTCACAGGTGACCCGGGTTACCGTCACGCTCCGTGCCTCGGCCCCAGGTCGGCGGATGTCGCCGGCCTCGTGGGTCGGTACCCGGTGCACATGCATTCCCATCCGCGGTCCTGGGTCCTTGGTCCCGGAAATCGTATGGACCCTTCGTTCCCGAGTTCGTCGCGCGCGTTTCTGGGTCTTGTTTATTGCGCATTCACACTGCACCTTCCCCGTAACCGCCTGGAAATGCCCGGCGGGAAACGCCGGAACGGACCGGACAGTGCTTGCAATTGCATTCATGGGCGTCAAAGCGCAAGAAGAGCGCGCCGGTGCCGATCCTGGTCACCGGGCGGGAGCACAGGGAGGTAAGACCTTGGCCGTGGACAGGGACCGGAGGCTGACCGGCGCGATCGAGCGGGGGCGGCGGATCCGGATCGTCGTCGACGACGTAGAGGTGGCGGCCTTTGCGGGCGAGAGCGTAGCGGCCGCGCTTCTGGCGGCCGGCCGGCGCGATTTACGGGTGGCTCCGGGCGGGGGCGACCCGCGCGGAATGTACTGCGGCATCGGGCTGTGCTTCGAATGCGTGATGGCGGTGGACGGACAGGGTCAGGTGCGTACCTGCCAGACCCCGGTATCCGACGGCATGCGGGTGCACACCACGGAGAGCGCGCGATGAGCCCGGAGGTCTGGCCGCTGGTCGTGGTCGGCGGTGGCCCGGCGGGTCTCGCCACCGCGATCGAGGCGGCCCGGGCTGGCCTGCGCTGCCTGCTCATCGACGAGGCCCCCGCGCTCGGCGGCCAGATCTACCGGCAGCCGCCCGCCGAGTTCACCCTGCGCGACCCGCGCAGGCTCGGCCGCGACTACGCCCGGGGCGACCGGCTCCGGGCCGAGTTCGCCCAGGTGGCCGACCGGGTCGAAGTTCGCTCCGGCACCTCCGTGCTGGAGATCGTGGACGGGCACCAGGTGGTGTGCGCCTCGCCGGCCGGCGGTACCGCCCGGGTCGAGGCGCAACGGCTGGTCCTGGCCACCGGCGCGTACGACCGTCCGGTGCCGTTCCCCGGCTGGACGCTGCCCGGCGTAGTCACCGCGGGGGGCGCGCAGGCGCTGATGAAGACCATGCGGGTACGCCCGGGAGACCGCGCGCTCGTCGCCGGTACCGGGCCGCTGCTGCTCGTGGTCGCCGGCCAGCTACACCACGCCGGAGTACACGTGGTGGCCGTACTGGAGGCGGGCGAGTCCGCGTTCCGCCTGGAGACCCTGCGCCGGACCTGGCGGGAGTGGGGGCTGCTGGCCGACGGCGCCCGGTACCGGCTGGACCTGCTCCGGGCCGGCATCCCGCTGCGATACCACCACGCGGTATTCGCGGCGCACGGCGACGGTGCGGTGGACAGCGCGACGTACGGCCCGGTCGACCCGGTGGACTGGCGGCCGGTTCGGGACAGGCAGCAGCGGGTGGACGTCGACCTGGTGGTCGCCGGCTACGGCTTCGTGCCGAGCACCGAGCTGTGCGAGCTGGCCGGCTGCCGGACCGAGTACCACCCCGAACTGGGCGGTTGGGTACCGGTCCGGGACGAGACCATGCAGACCACGGTTCCCGGGGTGTTCGCCGCCGGGGACGGCGCCGGAGTCGCCGGCTCCGTGGTGGCGGTCGCCGAGGGGCGCATCGCCGGGATCACCGCCGCCGAACAGGCCGGCCTGATCGACCCGGGCGAGGCGGACCGGCGCCGCCGACCGGCGCGGCGACGGCTGCGCCGGCTGGCCGGGGTACGCGAGGTGCTGGACGTCATCTCGTACCCCCGTCCCGGCCTGTCCGACCTGGCCACCGACTCGACCCTGCTGTGCCGGTGCGAGGAGGTCAGCCGGGCCGAGGTAGGCGCGGCGGTCGGCGAGGGAGCACGCGACCTGCAGGCGGTGAAGCTGCTCACCCGGCTGGGCATGGGCGCCTGCCAGGGACGCAACTGCGCCCCCTCGACCGCGCTGGTGCTCCACGCGATGACCGGACAGTCGCCCGCGGATGCCGGGCGGATCAACCCACGGCCGCCAGTCAAGCCAGTCACTCTGGGCACGCTGGCCCGACAATCAGGAGGGACCGAATGAGCAGGCACAGCACGGTCGTGGTGGGCGGCGGGGTCATCGGCTGCGCGGTCGCGTACTACGCGGCACGGCGCGGCCTGGAGGTCACCCTGGTCGACACGCCCAAGCGCGGACGGGCCACCTCCGCGTCAGCGGGCGGCCTGTGGCCGATGGGCGAGTCGGTCGGCCTGGGCTGCGGCGTCATCTTCGCCAAGGCGGTGCTTGCCAAGGGGGGTACCGCCGGGGTCGTCGGGCACGGTAACGGCCCGGCCCGGCTGCCGGACAGCTTCCTCGACTTCGCGCTGACCTCCAACGCGATGTTCCCCGGACTGGCCGAGGACCTGCGCGAGCACGCCGGCATGGACGTCGAGTTCGAACGCACCTCGCTGCTGTTCCTGATGTACGACGAGGGCGACGAGGCGTACGCGCGGGGGCTGTGGAACGACTATCCCGAGCAGCGTTCGCTCTTCGAGTGGCTCACCCCGGACGAGCTGGCCGCCGCCGAACCGGCACTCACCCGGGACCTGCGGGGCGCGCTCCGGTTCCACGGCGACGACCAGCTCAACCCGTACCGGTTCGCCGACGCGCTGCGGGCCGGTGCGCGGGCGCTGGGCGCGACGATCGTGCCGCACACCGAGGTGACCGGGGTGGTCTGTGCCGGGTCGCGGGTACTGGGAGTGCGCACCCGGGACGGGAGCATCGGCTGCGACGTGCTGGTCAACGCGGCCGGCTCGTGGGCGGGCCAGATCGCCGCGATGGCCGGGGTCGAGGTGCCGGTGTACCCGGTGCGGGGCCAGATCGTCTGCACCGAGACCATGCCGGAGGTGTTGAACGCCTGCATCTCCACCAGCGACTGCTACCTCGCGCAGAAGAAGCACGGCGAGATCATCATCGGCAGCACCACCGAGGAGGTGGGGTTCGACACCCGTACCACCGCCGACGCCGCCCGTACCCTCGCCACCGGCGCGGTCCGGGCGATGCCCGGCCTGGCTCACGTCAACGTCAAGCGGGTCTGGTCGGGCCTGCGCCCGGGCAGCCCGGACGAGCTGCCCATCCTCGGCCCGGTCGACGGGATCACCGGCTATCTCAACGCCTGCGGCCACTTCCGCACCGGGATCCTCAACTCGGCGTTGACCGGGCTGGTCATCTCCGAGCTGGCCGCCGGCAGCCCGCCCAGCTACCCGATCGAACCGTTCCTGCTGTCGCGGTTCGAGGCCACCACCCACCGGGTACCGGCGACGGCAGGAGCGTCGTGATGGCTACCGCGCTCCTCGACCGTCCCGAGCTGGCCGGGGTGGTACTGCCGGTGGTCCGGGCTCCGCACCCGGTGCTGGGCACACCCGGTGCGCCGGTGGACCCGGGCCACCCGGCGACGGTACGGCTGGCCGCCGACCTGGCCGCCACGATGCGGGTCTCGCCCGGCTGTGTCGGGCTTGCCGCACCGCAGGTCGGGCAGGCCGTCCAGGTCTTCGTGGTGGATGTCACCGGGCACCCCCGGGCGCACACCTGCCACGGGCTGCTCGTGCTCTGCAACGCCCGGCTGGTCGAGGCCAGCCAGTGGGCCAGGTCCCGGGAAGGCTGCCTGTCGGTACCCGACCTGACCGCCGACGTGAAGCGCGCCGGGCGGGTGGTGGTGACCGGCCAGCTGCCCGGTACCGGGGAGGTGGTCGAGGTGGTCACCGACGCGTTCGAGGCACGCGCGCTGCAGCACGAGATCGACCACTGCGCCGGCCGGCTCTTCCTCGACCGGGTCAGCGGCGCGCACGCGGTCCACGCCCGGAAGGTGTACCTATGAGGAGGCGTACAGCCGGGCGATGACGTCCTCGATCTCGGGCTCCACGACTGCCAGGTCGCGCAGCTGAGCCCGGGTGGCGAGGCAGGCGACCAGCTCGCCGGCGGCGGTACCGTCGGCGAGCTGGTACGTCAGGCGCAGCCCGTCGGTGCTCTCCAGGACCACCCCGGGCAGCTGTACCGGCGACAGCAGTGGCTCGTCCAGGTCCACCACCACCCGGCGCCGGGAGCCGTACCGGGCGTGCAGCTCGTCGGCCGTACCGTCGTGTACCACCCGGCCGTGGTCGATGATCACCAGTCGCCGGCACAGCCGCTCGATGTCGGCCAGGTCGTGCGTGGTGAGGATCAGCGTGGTGTCGCCCCGCTCCCCCAGCCCAGCGAGGAAACCGCGGACCGCCTGCTTGCTCACCACGTCCAGGCCGATCGTCGGCTCGTCCAGGAACAGCACCTCGGGGCGGTGCAGCAGGGCGGCGGTCAGCTCGCCGCGCATCCGCTGGCCGAGGCTGAGCTGCCGGACCGGAATGGCCAGGAACGGGCCCAGGTCGAGCAGGTCCACGCATTGGCGCAGCCGCTGCGCGTGCTCCAGCGCGGGTACCCGGTAGATGTGGCGCAGCAGGTCGAAGGAGTCGCCCAGCGGCAGGTCCCACCAGAGCTGGCTGCGCTGGCCGAAGACCACGCCGACGCGCCGGGCGAGCTGGGTGCGCTGCGGTACCGGTACCAGCCCGCACACCCTGATCCGCCCCGCGCTCGGGGTCAGTACCCCGGTCAGCATCTTGAGCGTGGTGGACTTGCCCGCCCCGTTGGGGCCGAGGTACCCCAGCGTCTCGCCGGGCTCGACGCGCAGGTCGATGCCGTCCACGGCGGCGATCACCCGGCGCTCGCGGCGCAGCCGGCCCTTCTTCACCGACACGGTGAAGTCCTTGCGCAGCCCGGCCACTTCGATCATGATCCGGTGCTCCGGTAGTGCCGGACCCCGGTCCGCCAGATCGCCCATGCGAGCAGCGCCGCGACCGTGGCCACCAGCGGCGCGGTCCAGCCCAGCCAGGCCGGGCCTCCGAGCGGGTCGGGCCGGTCCAGCAGGACCAGCGCGGGATAGTACGCGACGAACGCGAACCCCAGCCCGTAGCCGAACAGCCGCCGGAACAGTCCACTGTAGACAGTCATCGGGTACGTGGTGAAATCCCTTCCCCCGTAAGTGAATCCATTGGCGAACTCACCGGAGTCGATCCACCAGAAGGCGACCGTGGCGCCGGCGACGAACCAGGAACAGAAGAACACCGCGCCGGACAGCGGGGCGACGACAAACATCGCCAGGTGGGCCGGACTCCATCTCAGGTGGGCGGCGGACACCGCGACGCCCAGCGCGACGGTGGCCTGCACCACCCGGCCGATCCGGCGCGGCGCGAAGTCCCCGGCGACCAGCTGCGGCAACACCCCGAGCGGCCGGACCAGCAGGGTGTCCAGCTGCCCGGTCCGGATGACGTTGTGCAGCCGTACGTTGCCGCAGACCATATCGGCGAGTGCGAAGCCGGACGAGGCCAGGCTGGCGATGAGAAACGCTTCCGGCAGACGGAACCCGCCGAGCGTCGGCGTGACCCGGAAGAACACCAGCACGGTGAGCAGGTCCAGCGTCACCGCCATCGAGGTGGCCAGCAGGTCGAGGGCGAAGGAGAGCCGGTACCGGGTCCGGGCCCGGATCTGTGCCTGAGCCAGCCGGGCGTACACGCCGATCAGCTCACCCACCCTGGATCACCATCCGCCGCTCGCCGCGCCGCTGCACGTACCAGGCCGCCGCGAGGGTGAGTCCGGCCCAGGCCAGCTGCCCGGCCAGCAGGGCGAACTGCCCGCCCGTCGAGTGCCGCTCGACCAGCACGTCCACCGGCGCCTGGAGCATCGACGGACACGGCGTACCCCACCAGACCAGCAGGTACAGCCAACCGGGCAGGAAGGACAACGGGAAGTACAGGCCGGACAGCACGTTCGAGGCGAGCATCCAGGACAGTTGCGGGCCGCGGCTGTCGAGCAGCCAGTAGGCCGTGGCGTTGACGACGTAACGGCAGGCGAAGCTGATCACCGTGGCGAGCAGCACGGAGATCAGGAAGAGCGGGTAGGTCAGCGGGCGGTGGGGCAGGTAGAGGCCGAAGGCCAGGGCGCCGACCGCGACCGGGGCGACGAACCGGGTCACCGCCGCGAAGCCCGCCCGGCCCAGGTCGGTGGCCAGATACGAGACCACCGGGGGTACCGGTCGGAGCAGGTCGGTCACCACGTCACCGGTACGGATGCGGTCGGCCAGTCCGCTCTCGCTCCACATGCCGACGGTCGCGATCAGTCCCTGGGTGACCCAGACGTAGGTGATCAGCTGGCTGGCCTGGTAACCCCCGGCGGTACCGCCACTTCCGCTGGTCACCGCGATCAGGACGAAACAGCGCAGGTATCCGAAGACGACGTTCGTGAAGATGCCCGCGAGCGTGGCTTGACGGTAAGTCGAGTAGCGTCGGAACCCGGCACTAACCAGGGCGACGAAAGTCCGATATCGTACGGGGGGCCGCCAGGTCGTCCACGGAAGAGTGCTGGCGGTGAGGTTACCCACGCCGTACCCTCCTTCCCCAACCGGGCCGAGTGACTCTACCCGGCCCGGTCGATCAGTAGGCCGCAATTTTCGACCCGAGGTGACGCCGAAGTGCCTGAGCGCGACGACCGCTCCGACGACCGGCGCCGTCCGGCCGGTCCGGCGTGGGCGACCGTGCCGACGATGGCGTGGCGTCGGGTCGGCCCTGACGAGCGCGACGAGGACGGCACCGGTGAGCAGCCCCGGGTCCGGCCTCGCCGGCCGGACGGCGAGGACGAGCATGCGGCACCGGTGAGCCCGGCGATCGTGCTCGGACCGCCGTTGCCCCGGGGTACCGCCCGACCGGCTCCGCCGATGCCGGCTCCCGAGCGCACCGTGCCCGAGCCGGCCCAGCCCGTACCCACCAGGGGCGCCCGGCAGATCCTCGGCCCGCCCGGCATGCCGCCGGCGCTGCTGCGTTCGGACCTGATCGATCTGCTCACCGCGCCGACCCCGCCCGGTGGCATGCCCATCGCGATCGAGCCGATCGTCAGCGCGCCGCCCGCCGACCGACCGGCCGACCCCGCAGCGCCGGCCGCGCCCGATCCCGAGCAGATCCTGATGGGCTGGGAGTGGGCGTTCGACCCGGACACCCTGCGCGAGACCGTCGATGACCGTGAGGGCCTCGAACAGGTCCGGGACATGCTCACCGACAAGCTCAACGCACACTCGGACAACCCAAGCCGGGCCCGGCTGCTCAGCCTGCGCGCGGTGGTCTCCCGGATCCTCGGCGACCTGCAGATGGCTCAGGCCGACGGCAAGCTGGCGCAGGCCCACGCCGAGCAGACCGGCGAGCTGCGCCGGATCGCGATCGCCCAGGCCCGGCTGGCCCACGTGTTGCAGTGGCGCGGCGAGTTCGAGGAAGCCGACCGGCTCTTCGCGCTGGCCAACTCCACCGAGCTGCCCGACCGGCTGCGGGCCACCATGCACCAGCACGCCGGCAAGTCCGCCTACGACCAGGGCCGCTACATCGAGGCGTGCAACCACTTCGAGAAGGCGCTGGAGCTGCGCAAGGCCGAAGACCCCGAGATGATCGCATACACCGAGCTGGCGCTCGACGCGGTTTTCCGCAAGGTCGCCGAGAACGGCTGGGGGCCATACCCGCGCAGCCGCGAGGAGATCCTGCGCATCCGCAAGCCGCCGACCCCGGCGCTGGACGAGTCCACCGGCAAGTGGGGCTTCACCGACCCGGTCACCGGCGACACCTGCATCCCGGCGAAGTACGGCGACGTGCAGCCGTTCAAGGACGGGGTGACCTGGGTGCAGCGGCCCGGATACCAGTCCTGGGAGCTGATCGACGAGGCCGGCACGACACTGATCGCCACCAAGTCGGGCTACGTCGGGGTGAGCAGCTTCTCGGACGGGTTGGCCTGGGTCTCCCGGGACGGCAGCGGCCGGTGGATCGCGGTTGACAAGACCAACAACGTGACCATTTCGGCCGGCTTCGAGGACGTCCGGCCGTTCCGGCGCGGGATGGCCGCGGTACGCCGGGGCGGGCGCTGGGGCGCGGTGGACGCGGCCGGGCGGGTGATCGTCCCGTTCGGGTACGACGCGTTCGCGACCGCGATGTCCGACGGGCGCTACATCGACGGGTTCTCCGACGAGGGGCTCGCGGTCGTGGAGCTGCACGGGCGCAAGGGCGTGGTGGACCGGACCGGGCGGGTACTCGTCGAGCCGGTGCACCCGGCGCTGGTGATCCACCCGGTGGCGTTCCTGATCACCGATGGCGCACACCGCTGGGGTGCCCTCGACCGGCACGGCCGGATGATCATCCGACCCAGCCATCCGAGCCGGATGGCGGTCACCGAGGAGATCGACCGGCTTCTTGCCGATACCCGCCCCATGCTCTGATCACGGGCTGGATAGGGTCGCGGGTATGGAGTTTCGTCAGCTGGGCCGTTCCGGCCTGATGGTCAGTGAGATCTCGTACGGCAACTGGATCACCCACGGCTCCCAGGTCGAGGAGGAGCAGGCGACGGCCTGCGTACGGGCCGCCCTCGAACTGGGCATCACCACATTCGACACCGCCGATGTCTACGCCGGTACCCGCGCCGAGGCGGTACTGGGCCGGGCGCTGGCCGGTCAGCGGCGCGCGGGACTGGAGATCTTCACCAAGGTCTACTGGCCCACCGGCGAGGGTCCCAACGACCGGAGCCTGTCCCGCAAGCACATCCTGGAGTCGATCGACGGCTCCCTCCGCCGGTTGCAGACCGACTACGTCGACCTGTACCAGGCGCACCGGTTCGACTACTCCACTCCGCTGGAGGAGACCATGGAGGCGTTCGCCGACGTGGTCCGCTCCGGCAAGGCGCTCTACATCGGCGTCTCCGAGTGGAAGGCGTCGGAGATCCGGGCCGGGTACGACCTGGCCCGCCAGCTGCGCATCCCGCTGGTGTCCAACCAACCGCAGTACTCGATGCTCTGGCGGGTCATCGAGGCCGAAGTGATCCCGACCTGCGAGGAACTCGGGATCGGGCAGGTCGTCTGGTCCCCGATCGCCCAGGGCGTGCTGACCGGCAAGTACCGGCCCGGCCAGCCTCCACCGGCCGGCTCCCGGGCCACCGACGAGAAGTCCGGTGCGGACTTCATCTCCCGTTGGCTGAGCGACGAGGTGCTGACCCGGGTACAGCAGCTGGTTCCGCTGGCCGAGCAGGCCGGGCTGACCATGGCCCAGCTCGCCGTGGCCTGGGTGCTGCAGAACCCCAACGTCTCCTCCGCGATCGTCGGCGCGACCCGGCCGGAGCAGTTGTACGACAACGTCAAGGCGTCCGGACTGAAGCTGGACGCCGGCCTGCTCAAGGCGATCGACGAGGTCCTGGACCCGGTCGTCGAGCGGGACCCGGCCAGGACGGAAAGCCCGGCCGGACGCCCGTAACGGCTTACCCAACCTCGTATGCTAAGTTGAAACGCGCCAGAGGCAGTAGCCCCTTGGAAGTGAACCCGGCAGTCTTCCGGACGGTGGACCGGCCGGGCTTCGCGCTTCTCGCGGCGGGTTGACTCGCCGGCATTGGAATGCTAGGTTAGTACTCGCCGGGGGCAGTAGCCCCTTGGAAGTGAACCCGGTAGCCCTCCGGACGGTGGGTGGGCCGGGTTTCGCGCTTCTGGCCCGACTCACACGTGGTGAACGCCGCACACCAGGCCATGAATCCTCGAACGCCAATGACCGCCGCGAGCCCAACACCAGGCAATGGCGTCTGGTAATGCAAGCAGGCACTCCTCATGAGCGCGAAGGTGTTCGTATCTCAGCAAGTCAGCCAGACCGGTGGACTGGACGTGTTTGTAGAGAAGCGCCTGATCGGCCTTCACAACCGAGTCGTCAGGCTCAAGCACGAGTCTCGTGGCTCTGATCTCAGCTAGATCGTTAACGAGGCGGATCAGACAACGGTCTCGCGCATAGGTGTCACCGTGCCGGCGGTCGGCAACGTAGACACTCGCGACGACATTCAGCGAGACGATGGCGTCGAGAATCTTGTCTCTCCTGGAATTGCCCTCTCCCTTGAAGTGGATGCGGCGCTGACGAGGCATGATCAGCTCGCGTATCGCCTGCCGGGTAGCTGCCAGATTGGCTGGTTCCACCATGGCAGCGACCATCAGGTAGCCGCGTTGCTTGCTCTCGTCGACGAAGACGTGTGGGCCCACGTGCTGGCATTCTAGGGACCATAGGATGCTATGGGTGCCCTCGCCGCTCCGTGGCGAGGAGCTTCTCCAGCGCGTACAGGCCGGTGGCGAGTGCTTTGCGATCCTCGGGGGAGAGGCTGGCCAGGTCCTCGGCCAGTACGGCGACCCGACGGCGCCGCCCCTCGGCCAACACGTCCCGACCCGGTGCGGTCGCCTCGACGGTGACACTGCGGGCGTCCGGACCGGTACGGGACCGGGTCACCAGTCCGGCCGATTCGAGGCCGCTGACCGTGGAGGTGATGGTTGCCGGGCTGACCCGTTCGGCTCGGGCCAGCTGGGTCATGGTCAGCGGCCCACCGAAGACGATCACGGAAAGCGCGGAGAGCCGGGCCGGGGAGAGCCCCGACTTCGGGTCGACCGTGGCGACCCGCCGCAGGAGGTGCACGGCTGCCGAGTGGAGCCGGTCGGCGAGGTCGTCTTGCGGCATGGGTACCCCCTATGTTTCGATGGTCTAAACATTAGACGATCGAAGTAGGAGCGCGCCATGGACCTCTTCGAAGCGGTCGCGGTGGGCGATCTGGCGACGGTGAACGAGCTCGTCGCGGCCGATCCGGCGCTGGTCGACCGGCGGCATGGGTCGGGGCCGACACCGGTGCTGTACGCGCTGTACCACCGCCAGCCGGCACTGGCCCGCGAGCTGGGCCGGCACAAGCGGCTGGACCTCGCCGAGGCGGCCGCGCTGGACGAGGTCGACCGGGTCGCCGAGCTGCTCGACGAGCGTGAGCCGGTGGATGGGCGTACCCCCGACGGGTTCACCCCGTTGCAGCTCGCGGCTTTCTTCGGGGCCCCGCGGGTCGTGGCGCTGCTGTTGTCCCGCGGCGCGGACGTGGCGGCGGTGGCGGACAACCCGATGCGGATCCAGGCGCTGCACGCGGCGGCGGCCGGCCGGCACCTGGAGATCGCCGCGGCGTTACTGGCAGCCGGGGCTGACCCGAACGCTACCCAACAGGACGACTACACGCCGTTGATGGCGGCCGCCGGCAACGGCGACACGGCACTGGCCCGCACGCTTCTGGCCGCCGGTGCCGACCCGGCCCCGGCGGTCGCCCTCGCCCGGGAGCGCGGACACAGCGAGCTGGCAGACGAACTGGTCGCGGCCGTCAGCGCCAGAACATGAACAGGTCGCGCCCGTCGATGAGCAGGTAGGCGGGCAGGCCGATCAGGTCGCCCAGGAAGAACACCAGCCGGAAGAACAGCCCGCCGATCGACGGGTTGAACAGCAGCAGGATGAAGACCAGCATGCCGTACGGGGCGATCAGGTCGAAGCCGCGTCGCCACTCCAGGGACAGCCACGGGCGCACGGCGTTGCCGCCGTCCACGCCGGGTATCGGGGCGAGGTTGAGCACGCTCGCGGTGAGCTGGAGGAACGCCAGGAACGCCAGCGCCGCCCAGAACGTGTGGTGGCTGACGGTGTCCACGACCACCGCGAACGGCAGCACCGTGATGACGGTGAAGGCCACGTTGAGGAACGGACCGGCGAGGCTGATCAGGGAGTCCTTCCACCGGTCCCGGATCTGCGCGTGGTCGATCCAGACCGCTCCGCCGGGCAGGCCGATCCCACCGACGAACAGGTAGAACAGCGGAAGCACGATGGACAGCACCGGGCTGGTGTAGTGCAGCGGATTGAGCGTCAGGTATCCCCGGTCAGCGACCGAGGTGTCACCGGCGCGGTAGGCGGTCAGGGCGTGCCCGTACTCGTGCAGGCAGAGTGAGACCAGCCAGCCGGAGACCACGAAGAGGATCACGTTGACCCGGGCCGCGCCGAACCCGACCCAGGCCATCCAGCCGCTGGTGACGAAGACCGCGACCAGGCAGAGGAAGACCGCGCTGGGGCGGAAGGCTTCCCGGCGGGTATGGACTGTCCGCCCTCTGGATGAGGAGGTCACCTGGCTACTCGCTCGCCGGGAGCAGGCTCATCCGGTATTCCTGCCGGTCGTCCTCGAACAGCGTGGCGGTGACCACACCGGCGTTGGCCAGCTGACGCCAGGTCTGTCCCAGCCAGGACTCCGCGTCCGCCTGGCTGGTGAACGTCTCCATCGGCTCCTCGACCGGCTGACCCTCGCCGTTCTCGTACCGCCAGCTCCACACCATCCCCGAAACTCCCCTCCACCCGGCGGACGCCACCGGGTGCCATCGCAAGCCTAGTGCGCGGGAAATAGGGTACGGGCATGTCGTACGAGGCTCACCGCGCCGTTCTTGTTCTCGGCGGGATCCGTTCCGGGAAGTCCGAGTACGCGGAGTCCCTGGTCAGCAGAGCCGCCGAGGTCCGCTACGTGGCGACCGCGGCCGGTTCGCCCGGCGACTCCGCGTGGGCCGGGCGGGTGGCCGAGCACCTGGCGCGGCGCCCGGAGGCCTGGCTCACCGAAGAGACCGGTACCGATCCGGGGCGGCTGGCCGAACTGCTCGCCGACGCCAAGCCGGACCAGACCCTACTGGTCGACGACCTGGGCGGGTGGGTGGCTGCCCTGCCGTCCGGTGACTTTGCCGGGGCGCTGGGCACGCTCGTCGAGGCGGTACGCGACTGTGCCGGCCGGGTGGTCCTGGTCTCCCCCGAGGTCGGGCTCTCGGTACACCCGCCGACCGAGGCCGGGATCGCGTTCGCCGATGCACTCGGTACCACCAACCGGGCGCTCGCCGAGGTCTGCGACTCGGTGGTGCTCGTGGTCGCCGGGCAGCCGGTCACCCTCAAGCGCGGGGTACCGGGCGGCCGGGTGATCCCGGTCACCAGCCGGGTGGCGCTCGGGCCCGCCACGGTGGTGGCCGCGCCGGTGCTGCCCGAGGACGCCGAGCTTGCCATCGAGCTCGGCATGAGCCTGCCGATCCCGGATCACGAGTCCATGGTGGCGGCCACCGAACGGCTGCTGGAGCTGGACGTACCGGGATCCGGGCTGGGCCGGCTCGCCGAGGTGGTCGGCTTTGTGGCCGGTGCGCAGGGCAGCCCGGATCCGCAGCCGTACCGGTCGGTGCGGGTACTGCTGCTGCACGGGGTACACGAGGGTGGGCTGGCGGCCGGGGACGACCCGGCCGAATGGGAGCGCCGGCTCGGGCAGGTGGCCGAGGGGGGCGGACCGCTGGGCCTGCTCGCCACGGCGGTCGGGGGCACCGGACTGGCCGGTGCCGGCGGGACCGAGGGGACCAGCCTGCAACTGGCCGATCCGGCGGCGGCCGGGCTGCCGGCCGCCGCACCGGTCGAGGACGGGGACGCGCTGAGCGCCGACCGGGTCGAGGCGGCGCTGCGGTACGGGTGGCGGCTCGCCGAGTCGGCCGCCGACTCCGGTACCGACCTGCTGGTACTCGCCGCCGGTGGCCCCGGACAGGAGGCGGCGGCGGTAGCCGTGATCGCCGCGAACACGGGTACCGAGGCACCCGCGCTACTCCCCCGGGTCCGCCTGTCCGGTGGGCGCTTCGACGACCTGGCGTGGATGGCACGTTGTGCGGCGATCCGGGACGCCCTGCACCGGTCCAACGGGCTGGGCCGGCAACCGAAGGAGATCCTCGGCGCCCTCGGTGGGGCCGATCTCGCGGCGGCGGTGGGCGTGCTGCTGGGCGCGGCGGCCCGGCGTACCCCCGTGTTGATCGACGGGCCGGTAGGGGTCGCGGCCGGGCTGGTCGCCCGGGACCTGGCCGGCGAAAGCCGGCTCTGGCTGCTCCTGGCCGACCACGGCGGGCATCCAGCCGTGCGGCGCGGCGCCGACATGCTCAGCCTGACCCCGGTCACCGAGCTGGGGCTGAGCCTGGGCGAAGGCGCGGCGGCGCTGACCGTGCTGCCGGTGATCCAGTCCGCACTGCTGCTCGCCAGTGGCGCCGCACCACCCCCTGTGTCCACAATGGACAGTGCGCTGGACCGGACCGACCCGGAAACCGTTCGTGCGTGACGGGCTGCGCCTCGCCCTGACCACCTTCACCGTCCTCCCGCTGCCCCCGGGCCGGGTGGACCGCGCCACCGCCCGGCTGGCCATGGTGCTCGCCCCCGCGGTCGGCGCGCTGCTCGGGCTGGTGCTCGCGGTGGTGGCGCTGGGGCTGTCCGCGCTGGGCGCACCCGGCCTGGTGCTCGGCGGGGTGGCGGTCGGGCTCGGCGCGGCGCTGACCCGCGGGCTGCACCTGGACGGGCTGGCCGACACCGTGGACGGGCTCGGGTCCTACACCGCCCGGCCCAGGGCGCTGGCCATCATGCGCAGTCCGGAGGTGGGCCCGTTCGGGGTGGTCGCGATCGTGCTCGCGGTGCTGATCCAGGCCGGAGCGATCGCCGGTATCGCGACCCGGCCCGCGCTCGCCGTGCTGGCCGGCCTGGTGACCGGGCTGGCGACCGGACGGCTCGCGGTCACCTGGGCCTGCCGGCGGGGCATGGCCGCGGCCCGGCCGGACGGGCTGGGCGCGCTGGTCGCTGGTACCACTCAGACACTGGAACTGGCGCTGGGGCTGGTCGCGGTCGCGCTGGTGGCCGTACCGGCGGTACCCGACCGGCCGTGGCAGGGGCCGCTCGCGGTGCTCGTGGGACTGGGCGCCAGCGTGGTGGTACACCGGCACGCGGTGTCCCGCCTCGGCGGCATCACGGGGGACGTGCTCGGTGCGCTGGTGGAGATCGCCCAGACGGTGACCCTGGTCGGGCTCAGCTTCGGTTAACCCGGGGCCGGCACTCCGCCCGGTACCCGCAGGGTGCGGACCAGGTGGGTGAGCACCGTGACGGCCCGCCCGAACGAAGTCCCCTGCGGGTACTGGGTGAGCACCACGACGATCGACCGGTCGCCGGTCCCCACCGTGCCGGTGGTGTGCAGCACCGCGCCGCTCAACAGTCCGACGGGTGCCACGCTCGGGACCGGGCCGGTGCACGGGTTGGCCGGCGCGTCGCCGAAGCCGTACCAGCCCTGCTTCGCGGCCCAGGGACGGGTGAACGCGCTCGGGATGCCGAACGACTGGTCGTACCGGTCGGTCCCGCACTTCGTGGACTGGTGCAGGTTGCCGACCACGTAGTCGCGTACCGGTGCCGGTGCGGTGTCGAGCAGGTACCGGTAGACGCGTACCAGGTCGGCGGCGCTCAGCGAGGTGGCCCCCCAGCCGGTACGCCCCACCGCCGACGGCGGGGCGGTGTCGTGCAGGGACAGCCGGGTGACCATCCGGGTGACGATCTGGTCGGCGCCGTCGGACTTCCAGAAGTAGCTCGCCGCGTTGTCGTCGCTGCTGCGCAGCATCACGTCCAGCCGGGGCCGGTCGGCCGCCGGGATGGTGTAGGCCGGGCCACGGTTCCACAGGTAGTCCAGTGCGATGAGCAGCTTCACCAGCGAGGCCGAGCGGAACCGGGTGGTGACGTTGAGCTGCTCGGTGAACGTACCGGTCTGCCGGTCGAAGACGGCGACGCCCGCGTTGACTCCGGCGGGTATGACCGGCCCGGCGGGGCTGGCGGCCGGTGTGCTCGGGCCCGGCGAGGTCGACGGCGGCGCCGAAGCGGACCGAGTCGACGACGGCGACCCGTCCACCCAGCCGGGCCGGGCCGGAGAGGTGCCGCATCCGGTCAACGCGACCACGGCGCACAGCGCCACGACGGCGATCCGCATCCGGCAAACCACGCTACGCGACGTGTGGCTGGACGAAGGGTGGCTTGACCACCCGCATCCGCGAGCGCCGGCCGCGTACGTCCACGCTCACCTCGTCGTCCTCGTGCAGCCCGGAGGCCTGATCCAGCAGGGCCAGGCCGATGCCCACGCGACGGGTCGGCGAGAACGTACCGCTGGTCACCTCGCCCACTGGTGCGTCGCCCAGCAGCACGACCATGTGCGGGCGGGGGATGCCCCGGTCGAGGGACTCCAGCCCGTACAGCAGCCGGCGCGGTCCGGCCGCCCGCTCGGCGAGCAGCGCCGCCCGCCCCCAGAACTCCGGCTTCTTCCAGCCGACCGCCCAGCCGGCCCGGGCCTGTACCGGCGTGATGGTCAGCGAGAGGTCCTGCCCGTGCAACGGGTACCCCATCTCGGTACGCAGCGTGTCCCGGGCACCCAGCCCGCACGGCAGGACCCCGAACGGGGCACCGGCCTCGAGCACCGCGTCCCAGACCGGGCCGGCCGCCTCCCACGGCACCACCAGCTCGTACCCGTGCTCGCCGGTGTAGCCGGTGCGGCACACGGTCATGCTCACCCCACCCAGCCGGGCCGAGGCGAAGCTCATGTACGCGTGCTCCGTGGGTAGCCCGAGCGCGGCGAGCGTGTCCGCCGAACGCGACCCCTGGATGGCCAGCACCGCGAACTGCTCGTGCCGGTTGGTCACCGTGATCTCCCCCGGTGCCGCGGCGGCCAGCCGGCGTACCACCTCGGTGGTGTTGGCCGCGTTGGGGATCAGAAACACGTCGCTCGGGCCGTTCAGGTAGGCGATCAGGTCGTCGACCACGCCGCCGGTCGCCGCGTCCAGGCACATCGTGTACTGCGCCTGCCCCGGGCCGATCCGGTCGATGTCGTTGCTCAGGCAGCGGTTGACGAACTCCGCCGCGCCGGGCCCGGCCACGCTCGCCTTGCCGAGGTGGGACACGTCAAACAAGCCGACGGCCTCGCGTACCGCGGCGTGTTCCTTCAACACGCCGGTGTACTCCACGGGCATCTCCCAGCCGCCGAAGGCGGCGAACTTCGCGCCGAGCGCGGCGTGCCGGTCGTGCAACGGGGAACGGCGCAAGTCAACCACGGGTGCCAAACCTATCTCCTGGTCGCCGGATCAGTAGCATCGGCGGCAAGCTACCCAGAACGATGGAGACCACATGAGCGAGCGCCAGCCAGCGAACCATGAGCATACTGCGGACGAGCCTCGCGACCGGTCCGGGCGCAGCGAGGAGCTGACGTGAGCGAGAGCCTTCCCGCGCTCGGGCTGGCCGACGGAGACCCCGTCGAGCAACCGGTTGACGCGGTCGTGATCGGCATCTACTCGCAGGAGGAGGATGCTCCGGCGCCGCTGCTGCTCGCCTCCGGCGCGGAGAGCATCGCCGCGGCGTTCGAGGGGCGGTTGGTCGAGACCCTGGTCCTGCTCGGCGCGACCGGTGCGGCCGGCGAGGTGACCAAGCTGGCCACCCTGGGCACGATCACCGCGCCGCTGGTGGTGGCGGTCGGGCTCGGGTCGGAGCCGGCCGGCGCGCTGCCCGGGACGGAGGTGCTGCGCCGGGCCGCGGGGGCCGCGGCGAGGGCCTTGGCGGGTACCGGGTCGGCGCTGGTCGCGCTCCCCGTGGCCGACGACCCGGAGCGGGAGTCGGACGCGGTCCGGGCACTGGCCGAGGGGGCGCTACTCGGGGCATACCGGTTCGCCGGGTACAAGACCACGCCGAACGGGCGGCGGATCCCGCTGCGGGCGGCGACCATCCACGTACCGGACGCCGCGGACAAGCGGGCCAAGGCGGAGACCAGGCGCGCCGTCGTGGTCGCCGGCGCGGTGGCGCGGGTACGCGACTGGGTCAACACCGCCCCCAACGCGTTGCGCCCGCCCGACTTCGCCGCCCAGGTGGCCTCGGCTGGCGAGGCGGCCGGGCTCGCCGTCGAGGTACTCGACGAGAAGGCACTCAAGCGCGGTGGGTACGGCGGGATCCTCGCGGTCGGACAGGGTTCGACCGCGCCACCGCGGCTGGTCCGGCTGGACTACACGCCGCGCAACGCCCGACACCGGCTCGCGCTGATCGGCAAGGGCATCACCTTCGACACCGGTGGGTACGCGGTCAAGCAGCCGCACGGCATGTGGGAGATGAAGTCGGACATGGCCGGGGCGGCGGCGGTCGGGGCGGTGCTGCTGGCGGTGGCCGCGCTCAAGCCCCGGGTCGCGGTCACCGGCTACCTGCCGATGGCCGAGAACATGATCTCCGGGTCGGCCTACCGCCCGGGCGACGTGGTCACCATGTACAACGGACTCAAGGTCGAGGTGCTCAACCCGGACGCGGAGGGCCGGATGGTGCTCGGCGACGCCATCGCCCGCGCCTGCGAGGACGAGCCGGACTACCTGCTGGAGACCTCCACGCTGACCGGCGGCCAGGTGGTCGCGCTCGGCAAGCGGGTCGCCGGGGTGATGGGCGACCCGGACTTCTGCGAGTGGGTCAAACAGGCCGGTGAGCACGCCGGTGAGCCGGCCTGGCCGATGCCGCTCCCGGATGACGTGCGCAAGGGCATGGACTCCGAGGTCGCCGACATCTCCCAGGTCAATGCGAACATGGACCGGGCCGGGCACATGTTGCAGGGCGGGATCTTCCTGTCCCGGTTCGTCACGGAGGGGCTGCCCTGGGCGCACCTGGACATCGCCGGGCCCAGCTACCACTCGGGTGAGCCGACCGGGTACTGGTCCAAGGGCGGTACCGGAGTCCCGGTCCGTACCCTCCTCGAACTGATCGACCGGATCGCCGCCGAATAGCGGGTGATCGGCTGCCTACTGGGCTCCTTCGGCGGAGCCGGCCGACTTCTTGCGCGCGTTGTAGTCGCGCATCCGCTGCGGATAACCGGTGAGCTGGACGTTGTAGACCGGGATGCCCAGCCGCGCACCGAAGTCGCGGGCCGAGCGCGGGTCGGGTATCCGCCGACGGGTCCACTCGCCGTCGTGGGCGATCAGGATCAGGGTGGTATCGGTGACCGTGGTGCGCGGCTCCACATAGCCCTCGACGCCGTACCGGGTGCGCGTGAACTGCTCCAGGTGCTCCAGGTCGGCACGGCTACCGGCGCGACTCCCGCCGACTCCCGTGCCCCTGCTGCGCCGGCTGAACAGGCCCACCGGCCCCTCCTCCCGATGACGACCGCGCCAACCCGGTCGGCTGCCCGAAAGGGTACGCCGAAGCGGGTGTCATAGGGCACCTCGTTACGCACCGGCGGGTCCGGAGTGACAAGATGGCCAGGGCGCCTAGCCCGTCCGCGTGGCGTCCACCGACTTTCGTTTAGCCGTGCACCGGGGAGTTCACGTGAGCGCACCGAACAGTGGTTTCGACGTCGTCATTCTGGGGGGCGGCAGCGGCGGGTACGCGGCGGCCTTCCGGGCCACCGAGCTCGGGCTGTCGGTCGCGCTGATCGAGAAGGACAAGGTCGGCGGTACCTGCCTGCACCGCGGCTGCATCCCGACCAAGGCGCTGCTGCACGCCGGGGAGATCGCCGACGCGGCCCGCGAGGGCGAGCAGTTCGGGGTCCAGACGACCTTCAGCGGCATCGATATGAAGGCGGTCAACGCCTACAAGGACGGTGTCGTCGCCCGCCTCTACAAGGGCCTGCAAGGTCTGGTCAAGGCGCACAAGGTCACGCTGATCGAGGGCGAGGGCCGGCTGGTCGGCCCGACCACGGTCGAGGTCAACGGGGACCGGGTCACCGGACGGCACCTGGTGCTGGCCACCGGGTCGTACGCGAAGACGCTGCCCGGGCTGGAGATCGACGGCGAGCGGATCATCACCTCGGAGCACGCGCTCACCCTGGACCAGGTGCCGGCCTCGGTGGTGGTACTCGGTGGCGGGGTGATCGGCTGCGAGTTCGCCAGCGCGTGGAAGTCCTTCGGGGTGGACGTGACGATCGTCGAGGCCCTGCCGAGGCTGCTGCCGCCCGAGGACGAGCAGTGCTCGAAGGGGCTGGAGCGGGCGTTCCGCAAGCGCGGCATCGCATACAAGACCGGCAAGCCGTTCGAGAAGGTGGAGCGCACCGAGACCGGGGTCCGGGTGACCATCCAGGGCGGCGAGACGCTGGAGGCCGAGCTGCTGCTGGTGGCGGTCGGGCGCGGCCCGACCACGGCCAACCTCGGCTACGAGGAGCAGGGCCTGAAGATGGAGCGCGGCTTCGTGCTGACCGACGAGCGGCTGCGCACCAACCTGCCCAACGTGTACGCGGTGGGCGACATCGTACCGGGGCTCCAGCTCGCGCACCGGGGCTTCCAGCAGGGAATCTTCGTCGCCGAGGAGATCGCCGGGAAGCACCCCGCGGTGATAGACGAGGACGGCATCCCGCGCATCACCTACACCTCCCCCGAGGTCGCCTCGGTGGGCCTGACCGAGGCCAAGGCCCGGGAGAAGTACGGCGACCAGGTGAAGACCCTCACCTACGACCTGGCCGGCAACGGCCGGAGCCAGATCCTCAAGACCGCCGGCTTCGTCAAGCTGGTCAGCCTGGCCGACGGTCCGGTGCTCGGCGTACACATCGTCGGCGACCGGGTCGGCGAGCTGATCGCCGAGGCCCAACTGATCTACAACTGGGAGGCGTACCCCGCCGACGTCGCCCAGCTGATCCACCCCCACCCCACGCAGACCGAGGCGATCGGCGAGGCGCACCTGGCGCTGGCCGGCAAGCCGCTGCACGTACACGGTTAACCAGACGAGGAGTCGCACGAGATGTCGGTATCGGTCACCATGCCTCGGCTCGGCGAGAGCGTCACCGAGGGTACCGTCACCCGCTGGCTCAAGCAGGAGGGTGAGCGGGTCGAGGCCGACGAGCCTCTGCTGGAGGTATCCACCGACAAGGTGGACACCGAGATCCCGTCGCCCGCGGCCGGGGTGCTCTCCCGGATCGTGGTACACGAGGACGAGACGGCCGAGGTCGGCAGCGAGCTGGCGGTGATCGACGGGGACGGCGCCGCCGCCGCGCCGGCCGAGCCGGCCCAGGCTGAACAAGCGGCGGCCGAACCGCAGGCCGAGCCGGAGCCGCCGGTCGAGCGGGCCACCGTAGAGGAGTCCCGTCCGGCCGCCCCGCCGGTCGACGAGCCGTCCACCGAGAAGCCGGCCGAGGCGGAAGCCCCGGCCGCCACCGAGGCACCCGCTCCGGCCGAGGAACCGGCGGCGACCGAGACCCCCGCTCCGGCCGAGGAACCCGCGGCGACCGAGGCACCCGCCGCCCCGAGTGGCGGGCCGGGCACCGTGGTGAAGATGCCGGCGCTGGGCGAGTCGGTCACCGAGGGCACCGTGACCCGGTGGCTCAAGCAGATCGGTGAGACGGTCGAGGCGGATGAGCCGCTGCTGGAGGTCTCCACCGACAAGGTGGACACCGAGATCCCCGCACCTGCCGGCGGTACCCTCCTGGAAATCAAGGTCAACCAGGACGAGACCGTGCCGGTCGGCGCGGACCTCGCGGTGATCGGCGCCGCCGAGGCCGCCCCCGCGCCTACCTCGGCCGCCGAGCCGGCCCGGGCGGCGCAAGCGCCCCAGCGGGCGCAAGAGCCCCAGCCGGCCCAGGCTCCGCCATCGCCCCCGCAGCAGCCGGCCGCCACTAACGGCGGCACCACCGCGCAGGCCGAGCGGGTCAGCACGCCGCTGCCGGCCGCACCCGGCGGCGAAGACGGGGGATACGTCACCCCGCTGGTCCGCAAGCTCGCCGGTGAGCACGGTGTCGATCTGTCCAGCCTGAGCGGCACCGGGGTCGGCGGGCGGATCCGCAAGCAGGACGTGCTCGACGCGGCCGAGCGGCAGAAGGCGGCCGCCGAGCAGCCGGCACCGGCCCCCGCTCCCGCGCCGGCACCCGCCGCGGCCGCGGCGCCCAGGGCGGAGCCCAGCCCACTGCGTGGCCGGACCGAGAAGCTGACCCGGATGCGGGCCACCATCGCCCGCCGGATGGTCGAGTCCCTCCAGACCTCCGCCCAGCTCACCACGGTCGTCGAGGTGGACGTCACCCGGATCGCCCGGCTACGCGACGCGGCCAAGGCCAACTTCGCCCAGCGGGAAGGCGTGAAGCTGTCCTTCCTGCCGTTCTTCGCGTTGGCGGCGGTGGACGCGCTGCGGGTACACCCCAACGTCAACGCGTCGATCGACGCCGACGCCGGTACGGTCACCTACCACGACGCCGAGCACCTGGGCATGGCGGTGGACACCGAGCGGGGCCTGATGGTGCCGGTGATCCGCAACGCCGGCGACCTCAACCTGGCCGGGCTGGCCCGGCGGATCGCCGACCTCGCCGAGCGGACCCGGACCAACCGGGTGACCCCGGACGAGTTGTCCGGTGGCACCTTCACGCTCACCAACACCGGCAGCCGGGGCGCGCTGTTCGACACCCCGATCATCAACCAGCCGCAGGTCGCGATCCTCGGCACCGGAGCGGTGGTACGCCGTGCCGTGGTGGTCGACGACGCCGACCTCGGCGAGATCATCGTGCCCCGCTCGATGGTGTACCTCGCCCTGACCTACGACCACCGGTTGATCGACGGTGCCGACGCGGCCCGCTTCCTGGGCACCATCAAGGAGCGCCTGGAGGCCGGCCACTTCGAGGCCGATCTCGGGCTGTGACGTGTGGGCGGGTGAGCGGGGCGCCGCGTAGGCGGCGCTGGCCCCGCCTGGGTGGGGCGCCGGCCGGCGCCCCACCGCCGCGTCGGCGAAGATGAACGGCATGCGCATCGTCATCGGCGGCTCCTCCGGCTTCCTCGGCACCGCTCTGGTACGCCAGCTCCGCGCCGACGGGCACGAGGTGGTACGCCTGGTCCGCCGGGATACCGAGGCACCCGACGAGGTGACCTGGCGACCCAGCGTCGAACCGCTGGACCCGGCCGTGCTGGAGGGCACCGACGTGGCCGTCAACCTGGCCGGAGCGGGTGTGGCCGAGCATCGGTGGAACGAGGCGTACAGGGCGCTGATCCGGGCCAGCCGGGTCAACTCCAGCCAGGCTCTCGCCGAGGCGGTCGCCGGTGCCCAGGCGCCACCGGCCGTCCTGGTCAACGCATCAGCGGTCGGCTACTACGGGGATACCGGCGACAAGGAGGTCGACGAGAGTTCGCCGGCGGGTGAGGGATACTTCCCCGAGGTGTGCCAGGCGTGGGAGGCCGCCAGCGCCCCGGCTGAAGAGGCCGGGATCCGGGTCGTCCACCTGCGCACCGGGCTGGTGCTCGCCGCGGACGGTGGGCTGCTTCGGCCGATGCTACGGCTGTTCCGCTGGGGGCTCGGTGGCCGGCTGGGCAACGGACGGCAGTGGATGCCGTGGATCTCGCTCGCCGACTGGGTGTCCGCGGTCGGGTTCCTGCTCGGTTCCGGAGTCACCGGCCCGGTCAACCTGACCGCGCCGGCGCCGGTACGCAACCGGGACTTCACCCGTACCCTTGGGCGCGTGCTGCACCGTCCGGCTGTCCTGCCCGTACCGGGCTTCGTGCTGCGCCTGGTGCTCGGCGAGTTCGGCGGCGAGGCACTGTCCGGCCAGCGGGTGCTGCCGACCGTGCTCGCCGGGGCCGGCTACCGGTTCGAGCATCCGGACCTGGAGTCGGCACTGCGCTGGAGTGTCGCCCGGTGAGCGCGGTCTCGGTCGCCGAGCCGGACACCACCCTGGGTGGCTCTGCCGCACCACCCGCCCACCCCGGCCCGAGCCGGCGGGCCGACCTGCTCATGCTGGCCGTCTGCGTGCTCGGCGGGTGCTACCTGACGGCGGCGATGTGGGTCGACCCGAGCCACCGGGTGATCGGCCACAACCAGGGCGACCAGGCGCTGTTCGAGTGGCTGCTGTCCTATGCCGCGTACTCGGTCACGCACGGCACCGATCCACTGTGGACAGTCCTGCTCAACGCGCCGGTGGGCGTCAACCTCGCGGTCAACACCTCGATGATCGTGGTGGGTACCCTGCTCGCCCCGATCACGCTCACGCTCGGCGCCCCGGTCAGCTTCCTGGTCGTGCTGACCGCCAACCTGATCCTCACCCCGTATGCCTGGTACCACGTGCTGTCCCGGCACATCGTCCGGACCCGCGCGGCCGCCGTACTAGGCGGGCTGTTCTGCGGGTACGCCCCCGGGATCGTCTCGCACGCCAACGGGCACCTGAACTTCTCCTCCGGCTTTCTGGTCCCGTTCATCGCGTGGCGGCTGATCCGACTGCGCGAGCCGGGTCGCGCCTGGCGCAACGGTCTGGTACTCGGGCTGCTCGTGGTCGTGCAGTTCTCGATGGCCGCCGAGCTGACCTTCTTCGTGGCTCTGGCCTGCGCGGTGTTCCTGCTCAGCTGGGCACTGCTGAACCGGAGCGCGGCACGAGCGGCGTTACCCGCGTTCGCGCGTGGGCTCGCGGTCACCGCGGTGGTCGTGGGAGTGGCGCTGGCGTACCCCCTCTATATGCAGTTCGCCGGCCCGCAGCGCTATCAGGGCATCGGTTTCAACCAGGGGGTGCACAGCGAGGACCTGGCGGCCTACGCGGCGCTGCCCTACCTGAGCCTGGGTCGGCTGGTCGGCCCGTGGGGCCGGCTGGCGCCCAACCTGAGCGAGGAGACCTCGTTCTATGGCCCGGTCCTGCTCGTGCTCGTCGGCGCCTGCCTCGTCGTGCTCTGGCGGCACCGGGCGGTCCGCGCGCTGGCGATCACCGGCATGGTGTTCGCCGTGCTCTCGCTCGGCCCGCACCTGAAGTGGGAGGCGATCCAGACCGGCGTACCGCTGCCCTACGCCGCGCTGGCCGGGCTGCCCGTCTTCGACTCGGCGCTGCCGGCCCGGTTCGCCCTGATGATCATCCCGGTCATCGGCGTGCTGCTGGCGCTGGGGCTGGACCGGGCGCTGGCCCTGCCGACCCGGCCACGGCGGGCCTGGCTGGCCGCGTTCGTGGTGGCCCTGCTGCCGATCGTGCCGCTGTGGATCCCGGCCAAACCCCGTGACGCGGTCCCGCACTTCTTCTCCAGCGGTACCTGGCGCCAATATGTCCACAGTGGACAGACGCTGGTACCCGTACCGCCCGCCTCCGACCTGCTCCCCGACGGGCAGCGCTGGCAGGCCGCGACGAACTTCGGCTTCGCCATCCCGCACGGGTTCTTCCTCGGGCCCGGGCCGGACGGACGCAGCCACATCGGCCCGGCCTTTCCCCGCCCGACCGACGATCTGCTGACCAACATCGCGCTGTACGACTGGGACCCGACCGTCACGGACGCGGACATGTTCTACGCCCGGGAGGACCTGGCGTACTGGCACGCGAAACTGATCGTGCTCTCCGACGGCGGCCAGGGCAGCCGGTGGACCGACCGGCGGGGCATCCTGTTGCGGGTGTGCACCGAGCTGTTCGGCCCACCCAGGCGCGTCGACGACGTCTGGCTCTGGCAGGTCGGCTAGGTGCTCGACCTGTTGGTCAACCTGCTCGCCAGCGTCATCGCGGGCACCGCGGTCTGGTTGGCACAGCGCCTGCTGCGTTACCGCCGGCTCGCGCGCAAGCAGGCCTTCTTCGGGCTGACCAGAGGCGGGGACTGCCTGCTGGCGGTATCCCGGCACGCGTCCTCACCGCACCAGCTCAGCGTGCACCGCCGGGATGTCGCGGCCCTGGTGGAACTCGCGACGATCGTCCGGGACTGCGGTGCCCGGGCCGACCTGGTCGCCGAGGACGACATCCCGAGGGGAGTCGGCCGGTTGACCGAGTTCTGCGTCGGCGGCCCCGCCGGAAACCCGCGTACCGCCGCCCATCTGCGTTCGATGCTGCCCGGTGTCCAGGTCGACCCCGACGATGCGGAACTCCTGTTCTCCATCGGTACGGCGAGCTTCCGCCGGGAGCGCGACCGCGCGGAGTACGTCCTGCTCGCCCGGGCCTGGGGGCCCGCCGGTGGCTGCCCGGTATTCGTTGTCTGCGGCCAGACGGCGCGCACGAACCTGGCCGCGGCCCGGTTCCTCGCCACCGGGTACCGGCAGCTGTTCCGCCGGTACGGCGGGTCGAAGCCGTTCTGCCTGGTGCTGCGGATCGTCGAGCCGGCCGTGTACGGCGCCGACTTCACCGAGATCGTCGGGGACCTGACGAACGAGGCGTTCCCGCCGGTCGAGCCGGCCGGGCAGCCCATCAGCGGCGGCTGACCGGCTCAGAGCCGGTCGTACTGCTGGCGGGCCAGCTCGTCGATGGTGCCGATGGTGGCGCCCGACCCGACATCGGAAATCACGAACAGGACATTGCCTTGCTCCCCGATGACCGCGGCGTCGGACCCGATGAGAAACGACTGCGCACCCGGTACCCCCGGCACCTCCCGGCCGGGCTGACTGGATGTGCGGGTCAGCCACGCGAGGAGCGCGGCGAAGGTCTGGTGGGCCTCGTCGTCGGAGGCGAAACGGACCAGCCCGATGCGGATCCGGTCCTGACCGGCTGGCTCGATCCAGCCGCCGAACGCGGTGTCGCCTTGGCCTGATTGCGGCGCGATCCCGAGGAATGGACCGCCAGCCAGACCGCCCGCGCTGTCCTGCCCACTCAGCACCAGCGGGGTTGCCCCGGGCGGGGCGGGCAGCAGCGATGCCCGGAGGTCGCCGGAACCGTGCACCGGTCCGGATGGCTTCTGGACCGCCAGCCAGACCACCGTACCAGCCCCAAGCACCACCACGCCGATACCGGCGACCAGCGCGGTGAGCGGGCCGCGCCGCCGCCACCACGGTTGCCACACCGGCCGCGCCGACCATCCGAACGCCGGCTCGCTCGCTGGCTCCTGGGACTGCTCAGCCATCGTCGGCGGATCGGGTAGGTCATCAGCCGTCGACGGACCCGGCCGCTCAACGCTGTCCGGCTCGGCCGGGACTGGCAGTGCTTCGGCGGCAGCCGGGGCTTTCACCCGGTCGGTGACCGCGATGGCGGCAGCGACCACGACAGCCCCGAGAAGGGCCACCCAGGCTCCGGCAAGGAGGTCGGGCCCGGGGTGGTCGCTGGCCCGACCACTCGCCTGCACCGCGGTCTGTTCCTGGCCGAGGATCACGAACAGCAGTATGCCCAGCACCGCCATGGTGATGCCGACCAGTCGGCGCCGCCAGCGCGGAACGCGCCGCGACACGGCGAACAGCCCGAGCAGAACCACCCAGTCAGCCATCACCAACGCCATCGCGCCAGGCAACGCGGCCAGGTCGTAGGTCTGCACGGTGACGGCGATCGGCTGTCCGGCCGGAACCCAGGTCAGGCCCGGGTCGAAGCGCAGGCTGACCCACGGCAGGTAGAGCGAGGTGACCAGAAGCGCCACCCCGATCGCGACCAGCAGCCACGCCCCGACCCGCAGGCGGGCGGGGGACGACACGACCGGCCCAACGTTGGTACCGGAACCGTCGAGCACCGGCGCATCATGCCAGCCGCACCGCCCAGGCGTCCATCCGGTTGGCACGTGCCAGGTTCGGCGCTCGCTACGGCGGAAGGTTCTCCCCGGCTTCCCGGCACCTGGTGCCCTCGTCAATGACATCGTGCAGCGCGGCCAGCGCCTCGTCGTCAACCCGCAGGTTCCATGCCTTGTCCGTTGCGCCAGCCATGACCCGACGGAACAGGGCCTCGGTGTCGTTCACGTCATGGGGCTCGACGGTCGACTGGTCCATGGCGACCCCTCACGTAGATAGATTGACATCGTTGGGCTTCCGCCCCGGACGGAAGGGCTTCCAGGGCGGCGGCGATTCGGTCATGACCTGGTGCGCGGCGGCCAGCATGTCGTAGGCGGTGGTCCAGTCCGGGCAGCGGGGCACCCCGCAGACCGGACACCCGCCAAGCTCCGGCTTGCCGGCGTGGGCGGCCAGCACCTGGCGGTAGTGCGCAACCTGCTCGTCCGTCAGGTCCTGGGCATCGGTGCTCACGGGCGGGCACCCGGCAGGCGGTGGGCACCGGGGCCCAGGCAGGCCGGGCAGTTGAGGGTGGTACCACAGGCCGGGCACCAGCGCTGTTTGAGCTTGAACAGGAACAGGCCGCCAAGGAAGCCGATCAGCGTCGCGCCGGCCAACGAGCCAATGACCAGGTACACCAGCACGCGCCACCCTCCCTCAACGTGATCCCCTGGTCGCCGGTCGGCGGGGGCGGACGCGCACCGCCCAGGCAGCGGGAAGAACGGAAGGTTTGCCCGGAGCGTCTGCGCGCCCGCCCGTCATACCCGGCGGAGCACACATCCGCCGGTGGTCGATCGAGCGGTGGTGAGGATCGTGGTCGTGCGGCTTGCGCCGCTGCCCTAGCATGCCAGGCACGAGGCCCTGTACGCAATATTGCGTTGATACGTTTTTTCTATGAGCACGAGAACTCGACTGACAGCACCGCTATGCTGATCTCGCAATCGTGCGGGAAGGATGGCTCATGACTGCTCGACGGGGTCCCACACTGCGAGCCCAGCTACTCGGACAGCAATTGCGCGAGCTGCGCGAAGAGGCTCGGCTTACGCTCAAGGAGGTAGCCGAGTACGTGCAGCGGGACGCCTCCACGGTCAGCCGCTTCGAGTCCGGCGTGCTACCCGCCCGGGTCCCGGAGGTTCTGGCGTATCTCGACCTGTGCGGGATCAACGATCCGCGCCGGCGCGACGCATTGAAACGGCTCAGCCAGGACGTCTTTCAGAAGGGCTGGTGGGACGGCTACGCCGACGACGTCGCCGGCTCACTGGTTGATCGCATCTGGCTGGAGTCCCGCGCCAGGGCTATCCATGCCTTTGAAACCGTCGTGCTACCTGGGCTTCTCCAGACCCGGGACTACGCCGAAACGGTTATCCGCGCCAACGATCCCGACGCCTCGGACGAAATGGTCCGGCGCTGGGTCGAGGTACGGATGACCCGACAGGAGTTGCTGACCAAGCCCGAGGCGATGCGGCTTGTCGCCATCCTCGACGAGGCCGTCCTGCGCCGGAAGGTCGGTGGCAGCGCTGGTATGCAGGCGCAGCTGAACCACCTGCTCGCGATGGCAAGGAAGCCGAACATCGAGATCACGGTGCTACCCGCCGACTCTGGCGCCCATGCCAGCCCTGGCGGCGCCTTCGAGATCTTCGAAATGCCCGAGCCATACCCCGAGGTCGGCTACGTCCACACACCTGCCGGTGACATCTGCGTCGAGGCGGGTGGCGTTGAGCGGCTGGCGACGACGTACGATCGCTTACGCGGGATGGCACTGGGACGGAGGGCCGCGCTCGCGTTCATCAGGAATGCGGCGAAGGAGATGCAGTGAGTGATACGACTACGCCCATGACAGGAACGGCAAACAACACGGTCTCTGTCGCTTGGCGTACCAGCACCAGAAGTGGGAGCGGGGGCGGCAACTGTGTCGAGGTCGGGCCGGTGCTCGACGGGAGCGGCCGGGTTGCCGTACGGCACAGCAAGGACCCAGGCGGCCAGGTGATCGTCTACACCCGGGCCGAGTGGGAGGCGTTCATCGCGGGGGCCAAGGACGGGGAGTTCGACTTCGCGGAGTGACCGGCGGTGGCGAATTCACCGGGATACGGGGGACGAGGTGGCTGAGCTTTCCATCCGGCTGAGGCCGCTGGTCGAGGACGATCTGGCCATGTTCCGGCGTTTCGCCACCGAGCCGGGCCTGATCGGCCTTGACTGGGCCGGTTTCCGCGACGCACAGGCTCCGGCACGGCGTTTCGCCACCGACGGTTACCTCGGAGCCGAGGACGGCGCGCTCATGGTCGAGGTGGAACAGGAGCAGGTCGCCGCCGGCTTTGTCAGTTGGCGTTCCGGCCTGTACGCCGGCGTCGGGAAGTACTGGGAGATCGGGATCGCGTTGCTGCCGGAGTGGCGCGGCCGCGGCATCGGCTGGCGCGCGCAGGCGATGCTCTGCGATTATCTGTTCTGCCATACGCCCGCCCAGCGCATCCAGGCCGGTACCCATCCGGAAAAGGTCCCGGAGCAGCGGGCCCTGGAGAGAGCCGGCTTCCAGTTGGAGGGCGTGGTGCGCGCAGCCGAGTTCCGGGCCGGCCAGTGGCGCGACGGCTGGCTCTACAGCCGGCTACGCGACGACCCGTCACCGTTGTGACAGATCAAACCAGGAGAGGGTACGGAAGTGGACTCGTGGCCGAGCGGCATCGCCGCCATGCGGCCGCTCACCGTTGCGGTTGTCGGTTGTGCATGAAGTCGGCGATCGCTGCCCGGAATCTGTCGGGATCCTCGGCCCACGGCAGATGCCCGGCCCCGGTGATCGTCACCCGCTGCGCGTTGGGCAGGGCTTGCTGCAGGGAGTCCACCGCCCACCGCGGTCGCAGATCGCGGTCCCCGTCGAGGAGGAGCGTCGGCACCGCGATGGCGCGGCACAGTGCGGCCACGTCGTTGTCCTGCAGGTACCGCTTGATCTCGGCGTTGATCGCGGCGCTGCACTCGTAGTTGATCCCGAGCCACGGGGTGGCCAGGTCCTCGGCCTGCCGCAGCGCGGTGGCCGGGTCAGCGAAGTCCGTGGACCATTGCAGCACCGCGAACTCGCGGTCCTCGGCCGTAGTCCGTTCGCGGTCTTGCAGCGCCTGCCAGCGCGCTGCGTGCCCGCCGATGCGCTGCTTCATGTTGTGGTGAAAGATCGGCTTCCAGGTTGGCTCCGGGTCGATGCCGGTCCCGGACACGTAGATCAGCCTGCTGACCCGGTCGGGGTGTTCGAGGGTGTACCGCAGGGCGAGCATCGCGCCCCAGGAGTGGCCGAGCAGGCTGATCCGTGGTGCTGCGACGTGCTGGCGCACGGCGTCGAGGTCAGCGACGAAGCGGGCGACGGTGTAGGGCCCCTGGCGTTGGGAACGTCCGCAACCACGCTGGTCCCAACGGATGGTGTGGCAGAGGTCGCTGAGCATGCCCGCCACAGCCTCGAAGTAGTCCCACAAGCCTGGACCGCCATGGCACAACACCAGTGGGTCGCCGTGTCCGGCCTGCGTTATCCAGAGTCGGCAGCCGTCGTCAGTGACCAGGTGGTCGTCCACGCCGGTCAGTCTCGCGGATGGTCGCGGTCACTGCACCTCGTCCCGGCGTCGGGGCAGTCGAGGGCAACCGAACTCAACTTGATCGAGTCAGAAATCGGCCTGCTCGCGCAGGTAGTCGCCGAGCTTGTCGAGGCTGTCACTCGCACCCTCCTCGCGCTGGGCGTTGGTGTCCAGGTTGTCGAGGAAGGCGCCCTGCTCGGTCAGCACCAGCCTGGTCCCGCCGTGGATCGGGGTGAGCTCAACCGTCATCAACGAGACAGAGACCCGCCGGGCGCCGATGCACACGTCGTATGACGCGACGATCCGCTGGTCATCCACGATGTCCTGGTAGAACGCGGCATAGCGGAACGCCCGGCCGCCCGGGAGCGTGCCGTCGAGATGCTCCCAGCCGCCCACCCGGAAGTCGAGGGTGTACTCGCCGGGCGACGCGAAGAAGTCGTCGTCCTCGCCGAACCACCGGGCCTTTGCCGGCTGGCTGGACCATGCCGCGAAGACCCGCTCAGGCGGGGCGGGGAAGGTGCGCTCGATGGTGAACGAGCCGTGCACGACGGTGCTGTCGGTCATGTCCTGCTCTCCTTGGTCCTGCTGGGCCCGGCGGCGGTCTCGGCGGCGGTCTCGGCGGCGAGGATGTCGCCGAGCCGGTCGAGCCGACGCTCCCAGGTGTGACGGCGGTCGGCGATCCAGTCCTGCACGATGCCCAGTCGCTTGAGTTCGAGCTGGCAGGTACGCACCCGCCCGACCTTCTCGGTGGCGACGAGGCCGCTGTTCGTCAGCACCTGCAGGTGCTGGAGAACGGCCGGCAGGGACATCGGAAGTGGTGCCGCCAACTCGGTGACGGTCGCGGGACCCCGGCCGAGCCGCTCGACGATCCGCCTGCGGGTGGGATCGGCGAGCGCGTGCAGCAGCCGGTCGACGTCCTCCAGTTGGTTAGGCATGCGCTTAACTATCTGCCCCGCAAACCAATAGTCAAGCGTTGGCTTAAGTATTACGCCTTCGCCCGGACCAGTACGTCGCCGGACAGGCGACCCTTCTCGGGGGTACGGGTGACGGAGCCGGCCGAGACCAGTGCGGTGACCGCCCGTACCGCGTCCGAGGCGCGGAAGATGGTCTCGGTGAGCGCGAAGTGCCTCAGCTCGGTGACCGTACGCTCGCCGGCGGAAACCAGGTGCGCCAACAGTTCCCGGCGCAGCGGTCCCGGGTTGGGGTTCAGCGAGATGTCCATCGCGTGCCGGCCCGGGTCGGTGGGGTCGCGGTAGCGTACCCCGGCGTATTCGTCGACCGCCCAGAGCGCGTCCTTGAACGCTTCCAGGTGCTTGGCCGACGCGGTGGCGAAGGCGACCAGCCGGGCACTTCCGCGGGCCACCAGCTCGACTCCGGTGGTGAGCGGGAAACCGTTGTCCCGTAAGGCTTGCCGGTGCTCCACCCAGCCGCCGGCCTGGGTGGCCAGCAGCAGCTCGCCGGGGCGCCCCGCGGCGACGCCGGCCAGCGGTACCGGCCCGTCCGTGTCGACCTGGCACAGCAGTGGCGCGCCGGCCGCACCGGCCGCCTTGACGGCGGTGGCCAGCAGGTCGGGCGGGCCGGCCACGATGTGCACGGCGAGCGCAGCCGGGGTGTCGAGCTCCTTTTGCACCGCGTCGAGCCGGGCGGTCAGGCCGTCGACCGTGGGCGCCAAAAGCACCATGGCCAACCGCCGGCCGCGCAGCCGGTCGGCGAACTCCGCGAAGACCCGCAGCGCCGCCTCGGCGGTGTCGACATCGGGCTCGCCGGACCACGCCTGGGCGAAGGTGGCCCGCTTGGCGCTCTGCAACGCGGCCGGCGTCCAGCTGTCGAGATAGCGGACGAGCAGCTCCCTGGTCACCGCGGCGATCGGCATATCCCAGTTGTACCGCCGATCAGGTGCGCAACCCAGAGGTGTTGGCAAGTTCGATGGCGGCCCGTACCGGGTCGCCGGCCCACCGGCTCGGAAAGGCGTCCACCAGCCGCCACCCGGCGCGCAGCAGGGTGAGCTGCCGTTCGATATGCGCGGCCGGCCCGTCCGGGTGTACGGCGCAGACAAGCCCGACGGCTCCGGTCCCGGTACCGGCGCACAGGTCGACGCACCACGTCCCGACGGGATAGCCGGCGCGGACCGGTACCCCGGCGAAGCGCAGCTGTTCCGCCAACGCGGCCGGCCAACCGGAACCGTCCACTGTGGACAGATCAGGCAGCCCGGTCGAGCCATACGACAGGTAGTCCCCGACGATGCCGGTAGCGGTGGACAGCGAAGTCACCACGAGCATCTGCCGCCGGGCCCGGGTCACCATCACGTTGAACAGGTTGGCGTCCGCGACGAACCGGCGCCGCCCGGCCGAGTCGTCATCAACCAGACCGAGCGAGGCCACCACGATGTCGGCCTCGCTGCCCTGGAACCCGTGGACGGTACCGCTGCGCAGCCCGAGCCGCTCGATCTCCTCCACCGGGAACGCGGCGAGCAGGGCCGCCTCCAGCGCGTCGGCCTGGGCCCGGAACGGAGTCACCACCCCGATGTCGGTCAGGCCCTTGCCCGCCAACGACTTCACCACGTCGACGACGGCGGCCACCTCCGGCCGGTTGACCCCGTCGGTGAGGGCGCCGGGGACGTGTACCACCTCGATCAGATCCGCCCGCTCGTTGCGCGGATGGCGGGTGACCAGCGCGAGCCGGTCGCGGTAGAACCGCCGCGCGGAGAACTCGATCAGATGCGGCGCGGACCGGTAGTGCTCGCCGAGCCAGGTCACCGGCGCGGCGCCGGCCGCCACGTCGAAGGCGCTGGCACGGCGCACATCCAGCCGGTCGGCCAGCGCGCCGAGGCCGTGCCGGTCCAGGGTCAGCGCGACGTCGACGTCCGCCACGAACGAGACGAACCGCAGCTGCCGCGGGTCGCCGACTACCAGGGCGCGCCGGGCCCGGGCGAGGACCGGTGCGGCGCGGATCTGGTCGATGTGCGCGGCCTCGTCCAGGATCACCAGGTCGAACAGGCCGGGGATGGGCGGCAGCAGGTCTTCGACGTCGGTCACCGTACCCACCCATAACGGCATGGCCCGCACCAGCGCCGCACCGTCCAGGCCGTCGAGCAGCTCGCGCCGCCGGTTGCGGCCGGCCTGCAACGCGGCGGCCAGCGCCACCGCGCTACGCCGGGCCTCCCGGTTCCACCGTCGCGCGCTGCTCGCCCGGTCGCGCATCGCCGTGCCCACGGCCGCGGCCAGCGCCGCCTCCGCATCGACCAGCGCCGGCCAGGCCGGGTCGAGGTCGGTGCCACCGGTCGCCGCGAGGCGCGCGGCCGCCCGGCCCGCCTCCCCGGCGTCCAGCGCGGCCCGCAACCGATCCGGGGGTACGCCAGCGGAAGCGCCCGCGCGGCGGCGCAGGCGCCACCGCGCCCACCAGCCCTCCCGTCCTACCAACCTACGGGTCCGGACGAGGTCGGCACCGGGCTCGAAGAATCGCGGAGCGTCAACACGTAGGGCGGGCAGCAACGGCTCCCATTCGGGCAGCGTCGCCGCACACCGCTCGATCTCCAGGGCCGAGGCGATCCCGGCCCGGATCGCGTCCAACCTGGCCTCGGCCGTGGCCACCGCCTCGGCATCCGCGCGCAGCCGCGCGTCCCGTACCCCGCCACCGAGGCCCCGGCCCAGTTCGGCGACGATCGCCTCGCGCCGCTCCGAGTCGCCGAAGAGCACCGGCGCCGGCCCCGGGTACCGGCGCAGCAGGTCGCCGAGCGCGTCGACCGCGTGGGTGGACTGGGCCGCGACGAGTACCGAGCCGCCCCGGTCGACGATGTCCAGTGCCGCGGCCACCACGGCGTGGCTCTTCCCGGTACCGGGTGGTCCTGATACCACCGCGACCGGCTCGGTACGCGCCCGCCGTACCGCCTCCCGCTGCCCCGCGTTGAGCGGTAGCGGGGACCGGACCGGGCCCTCGGGGTCAGCTCGCCGCGGTTCGGCATCGCCATATACGGCCGTCAATGCGGTGGATTGCAGGTCCGGTCGGGTGGACCAGGTGAGCAACGTGGCACGCAGCCCGACCGAGCGCACGTCCCGGGACACGAACAGCGCGGCCGCGGCGATCCCGATCAGCTCGTCCTCGGGCAGCTTGCGCGGCGCCTGGGTCTCGACCCGGGCAACCGGTAGGCCGGCCGCCCGCGCGGCGGTCGGGAGCCAGCCCCAGGCGGCCGTGTCGGCCTCGGCTTCCAGCCGGGCCGCCAGCTCCCGATCCGCCACCAGCGCAGTCAGTTCCAGGTCACCCGCGGGTACCACGCGGTAGCCGCGGAGCACCCGGTCCAGCCGTACCGGCTGGGCGACCAGCGGCAGGCGTACCGTTCGGCGGGCGCCGGCCAGCTCGGTCGCGCCGACCACGAAGCCCCAGCCGCGGCGCCCCCGCGAGACGTCGAGCACCCGCTCGCCCCCGGCCGGAGCCAGGTCGGCGAGCACGGCCAGAATCCGTCGCGCCTCCATCGCCCGATGATTCTGGCCCACCCGGGCAACGGGTCAGGGCCCGCCCCGCCACAGCTTGCTCGGCCACCAGGAGGCCCGGCCCATCTCCACGGTGAGCGCCGGTACCAGCAGCGAGCGCACCACCAGCGTGTCGAGCAGCACCCCGAACGCGACGGTGAACGCCAGCTCGGCGAGGAACACCAGCGGCAGAACGGACAGCGAGGCGAAGGTGGACGCCAGTACCAGTCCGGCACTCGTGATCACCCCACCGGTGACCGCGAGCCCGGCCAGGGTACCGGCCCGGTGGCCCCGTTTACCGGCCTCCTCGCGTACCCGGGTCATCAGGAAGATGTTGTAGTCCACCCCGAGCGCGACCAGGAACACGAAGGCGAACAGCGGGAAGGCCGAGTCCGCACCGGCGAAGTGGAACAGGTCCCGGAACACGTAACCGGACGCGCCCAGGGTGGCGAAGAAGGACAGCACCACCGTGATGATCAGGGCCAGCGGCGCGAGTATCGAGCGCAACAGGAGTACCAGGATCACGAACACCACCGCGAGCACGATCGGGATGATCACGCTCCGGTCCCGGCGCGCGGTGTCCTGGACGTCCATGTTGACCGCGGTGAACCCGCCGACCTTGGCATCCGCTCCGGCCACCCCGTGTACCGAGCGGCGCAGCGCGTGGATGGTGTCGTAACCCGCGTTGCTGTCCGGCGCCGAGTCGAGCGTCACGTCGATGCGGACCAGCCCGTCGACCACCAGCGGCGGGGCCGGCGGCGTGAACGCACCGGGCGGCCCGACCGGCGAACCGGTGTACGGAACGGCCTGCGCCACCCCGGATGTGCCCTTGGTCGCCTCGAGGACCGGGCCGAGCTGGTCGGCGTTGGCGATGACCACGGTCGGCGTGCCGCTACCGGCCGGGAAGTGCTGCCCGATCACCTTCTGCCCGACCGTCGAGTCCTGGGTTGTGACGAAGGACCTGTCCAGCGGGATCCCGTTGGCGTTGAGCCGGAACAGGCCGCCGGCCATGGCGAGCAGGATCAACGTGGTGAGGATCCAGACCAGCCGGGCGCGCCGGCCGACCAGCCGGGCCACCCGGCCCCACAGGCCGTGCTCCTCGGACGGGTGTGACCCGTACTTCGGCCGGAACGGGAAGAACGCCACCCGGCCGAGCAGCGCCAGGAACGCCGGCAGCAGGGTGAGCATGGCCAGCAGTGCGCTGGCGATGCCGATCGCGCCGACCGGGCCCAGGCTCTGGTTCGACTTCAGGTCGGAGACGAGCAGGCAGAGCAACGCGACGATGACGGTACCGCCGCTGGCCAGGATCGGCGCCAGGACGGCGCGCCAGGCCACCCGGATGGCCTCGAAGCGGCTCGGGTACCGGCGCAGCTCCTCCCGGTAGCGGGAGACCAGCAGCAGCGCATAGTCGGTACCGGCACCGAGCACCAGGACGTCCATGATGCCCTGGCTCTGTCCGGTCAGCGTGATGACGTTCTGCTTGGCCAGCAGGTAGACGGCTCCGTTGGCGATGGCGAGCGCGAACGCGGCCGAACTGAGCACCACGAGGGGCAGGATCGGGCTGCGGTACACCAGGATCAGGATGACCAGCACGATGATCCCGGTGACCTCGAGCAGTGTGGTGTCGATGCCCTTGAAGGACGCGCCGAAGTCGGCGAA